>Ga0193728_1001595_pt1 | contig 11630 bp, 14 predicted proteins | sample U1c1metaG_FD_143037 | JGI IMG/M metagenome (GOLD analysis project Ga0193728, IMG submission 143037) | Soil microbial communities from a riparian zone of the East river system, Colorado, United States - U1c1 | ecosystem: Environmental > Terrestrial > Soil > Riparian zone | place: USA: East River...
GCGCTCGACCGGCGATGATGCGGCCATCTCGCGCATCCTTACGAGCGACGCGATGGTCGAGTACGCGCTCGAAGAGCCGGGAACGTACCTCGCAGTCGAAGTAGCCGCGCTGAGCGCCAACCGCTCGGGCAATGCCAAGCAGACGCGATCCGGGGCGCATATTTCGAATCTGTGGATTTTTCCAACGCCTGATTCAAACACGGTATTCGTTCACTACACGATTGGCTCCGATGTTCCATCGTCCGCCGAGCTGGACTCCGATCATCTGGCCCTGCTCGAGATGCGCGGTGATCGAATCGTGAAGATCCGCAACTCTAGCGCGGACGCCGGCACTCTCTCGACGCTCGAGGCATCAGTGGTCGCACGTGCGATCGCTTCGTCCCGCGTCACCGCGCACGACTAGAAGATCTCGCAGACGAGGTTCGTTCGCTCACTCAACCTGAAGGACATGAATATGAAAGACTCGAAAGCTCTGCTATTGGAATATCTCGCCTCGATCCGTGACCCGGAACGCGCTGCGTCGCTGTTTGCGCAGGACGCGGCGTTCGAACTGCCGTTCCTGCGTTCGCTCGGGGTCGCACCTCGCTACACTGGCCGCCGCGAGATCACCGCGCTCCTTCATCAGCTGCTCACACTCTATCCGAACTTCGCGTTCGAGCCGGACGATATCCATATCCTCATCGAGACGCCGAAAAAGACGTTCGCCGAGTACGTGGCGCACGCGCGCGCCGCTGCGACCGGGCGAACGGTCCATCATCTGTTCACCGGGTACCTGGTGGCAGAGGCTGGCGAGATCAGGTTGCTGCGCGAAACCTTCAATCCGCTCGCGATGGCGCAGGCGCAACTGCCGAATGGAGTGACCGATATCGGACCACCCGGCGATGAGGTGCACGCCTTCTGATTGAGTGCGAGTAAAGGATCTCGCTGGTTTTCAGGCAGGTAAAACCGTGCTGGTGCCGATTAGTAAACATGATGAACACCATGATTAATGTTCGACTACTTAGGAATCTCCCATGACAACTCACCCTTCCGTTCTTATCACCGGCGCCTCCACAGGGATTGGCGCTGTGTACGCCGACCGATTCGCGAAGCGCGGCCACGATATGGTCCTAGTGGCCCGCGACCGAGCCCGCATGGAGGCCCTGGCCGAAAGGCTGCGCCGCGAGACCGAGGTGAAGATCGACATTCTCCAGGCAGACCTGACGGATGCGGCTGCGCTGGCCCAGGTGGAAACACGGCTGCGCGACGATGCGCGCATAGGCGTATTGGTCAATAACGCGGGTGCCTCTGCCGCCGGCACATTTATCGATCAGAGCCCGGACCAGGTGGCCGAAATCATCAGCCTTAACTCCACGGCATTGACGCGCCTCGCGAGCGCGGTCGCACCACGCTTCGTGGCAGCCGGGCAGGGCGCCATTATCAACATCGGTTCGGTCGTCGGGCTCGCTCCGGAATTCGGGCTGACGGTCTATGGAGCAACTAAGGCCTTCGTTCTCTTCCTGACGCAGGGGCTCCATCTAGAACTCGGCCCCAAGGGCGTCTATGTCCAAGCGGTACTACCTTCCGCGACTCGCACTGAAATCTGGGAGCGCTCGGGGCGGGACGTAAACGCACTGTCCGCCGTGATGGAGGTGGGAGAGCTAGTGGACTCCGCGCTCGTCGGTTTTGATCGGCGCGAGACCGTAACTATCCCGCCACTGCCGGATGTGAATCAGTGGAGCACCTTCAATAGCGCTCGGCTGGCGATGTTCCCGAATTTCATGCAATCCCACGCCGCGACCCGATACCGCTCGGCGATATGAGTTTCAGAAGTATTGAGACACAGTCGCGGCGACCGAATGTCGGGGTCGCCGAACTCGGCAAGAGCATTCTTTAAACAATCAAAGGACAGCGTCGGTTTCCAGCCAGTTTCGTTGTCTCAGATTGTCTTGGGTTGCCCGAGTAATAGGATGCCGCGGGACGACGATGCGTCTCATGTCGGACCCCTTGGAAACGGTCGTCACCGGCAGCTTGCGGGCAGGAGGGCGAGGGTGGCCTGATGCGCGAGGGTCTGCGGCGGTCGAGTCCGCGGACCGTCTTGACATCCCTAGTCAAAGGGTTAACTTCGGCGCTCTGCAAATGCGCGCCGAAGTTGTGGCGATCGCAGCGGCGGTTGCCTTCGCGCTGAAGCCAAACTCGAGATTACCGTAAGGGGGAAATGCCATGAAGAATGCTTGCGTGACGCTGTGCTTTCTGACGCTCGTAGCGGCGGCGACATTGCCCGCGGCGTGGGGGCAGTCGTACGACATCAACACACTTGCCGGTAAGGTCGCCTCGGTGAATGGGACCGCCGGACTGCAGATTCGATTCTCCGCTTTCATCGAAGAGGAGAGCCTCGATTCGAGTGCTCCGTCTGGACCGGGACCGATCACACCGGTGAACGTGCTGTCGAGTCCTCTTGACGGCACCTCGATTCTAGCGCCGGCCGTGACAGTGAATCAGGACACCGTGGGAGCGCCCCAGAACGAAACCTCCATTGCCGTGGACCCGAACAACCCCCTCCGAATAGTGTCCGGCCTGAATGACTATGTCACCCGCGCGTGGACGTGCTCGATCGGCGGTACGCCGTGCAGCGCCTGGGGGGACTTCTCCAACGATGGCGGCTCGACCTGGTGCTGTGTCGGCACTGACCCAAGCGATCTGGGTACCCTGATCCCAGGTGTCAACCACCTCACAGGCGGCATCTACGATGCAGGTGGCGATCCTGCTGTCGCGTTCGACAGCCGCGGCAATGTCTACTATGCGGGGTTGGGCTTTAACCGCACGACGCCGGGCAGCACCGTGGCAGTGAACAAGGGGACATTTGATCAATCTGGCCACTTGACCTGGAGCGCGCCGACGTTCATCAACCAGACCACATCGCCGAGCACGCTCAACGACAAGGAGTGGATTGCCGTCGACTCCCATTCCGCAAGCCCATTCCGCGACCGTGTGTACGTCACATGGACACGTTTTATTTTCAACGCGCATACCGGCGCCTACGTCCAGTCCCCGATTGCGTTTGCCTACTCGACAAACGGCGGTGCCACGTTCAGCAGTCCAAAGCTCATCGTGGGCAATGTCCTTTACGGTCAAGGATCCCACCCGACGGTGGGACCTGACGGTACGCTGTACGTGTTCTGGGATGGGTCCACGCGGCTCGCCGCGCTCGACAGCATCTACATGGTCAAATCCACCGACGGCGGCGTCAGCTGGAGCAAGCCGGTTGCTGTCTCGCAGGTGGTCGACATCATTCCGGCGGCGAACACCGGGTTCCGCGTGAACAGCTATCCATCGGCCGACGTTGCACCTGACGGGACGCTGCATGTGACTTGGTCATCGTTGATGAGCGATGCAACAGGGCGCCTGTGTCCGGCGCGAACGAACAGCGGCTGTCACGCCACGGTCCTATACAGCAAATCCAGCGATGGCGGCGCTAGTTGGACTACGCCAGTTGCGGCGTTTCCCACGGTCGATGCCGCCAACCAGTCCCCCGTCGGCTATCCGGTGACGCAGTCGGATGGCAGCGCGCTCAAAGCGCCGACGCCGCGGCGCGTGGACACGCTGTTTCCGGCCCTCAGAGTCTCAGCCTCGGGGCGGGTGTTCCTGGGAGCTTACGCCGCGGATGTGATCTCGCCGTGGCAGGTGTGCGCCGCGGGTCCGCCGCCGCCGGTGGGTCGGATTACGTGCGATACCCTCGGCAACTATATTCATAATGCTCGTTTGGATTACGTGGTGCGGGATCTCACGACGAACGTGACCAACATCGTGAGCACGCATCCGATCAACACCCAAAACGGTTTCGGTGGAGGGTTCTTCGGTGATTACACCGACATCGCCGTGGGTTCCGACGACACTTTCCATGCCCTGTGGACGGACAGCAACAACAAGCAAAGCGTGGTTTGGTTCTACGGTGCGCAGTTCGTGCCGACGCTGATCAATCAGGAGGACATTGCGACTGCGTCGGGGTCGTTCTAAGCCGCAGTGCGATGCGGATGCGGAGGAGCGCGGCCTCGATGCCGCGTTCCTCCTTTCCCGGCGAGGGGCCAGCGTGTGCGGTGCGGCGCGCTATTTAGTGCGCATTTCCGCGTTCCGCCCTAATCTGCCTCTGCAACGTTGGCCTACCTCGGTTCGCGAGACTCATGGCGAGTACCTCTTTCACAGCACGCTCGACTATCGCAAGTCGTTGCGTGACGTTCGATCGCCAAGCGCGGAACCCTAGAACGCAGTCGGACGTTCGGGTCAAGCGCCAACAGCAGCAGCGATGTGCTATTTAATCGCCGAGGTGAAGACTTCTTCCATCGCCGGGACTGCACACCCGGCAACGGGCTCCTGGTTCACCCGGGAATCAGTCCAGAGCGGGTGCGCAACGCCGCCGTACGAGGCGACACCCGAGTAGTCGCCTTGCTGGTTGCCGTAGTCGATGGCGCTGCAAGGGAAGACCCCATTGCAGTCGTGCTCGTTCGAGGTTGCCGTTGATACCCGTACGTCGGCAGCGAAAGTGGCACCGCCATCGGTCGACCGAGCCAGATAGATATCCGTGCCGAAGCGCTGGCCAGTCATATCGTTGCGCGTATCGTAGAACGATATAACGACGTCGGCCGTGACCGGGTCAACCGCGAGCCACTGATTGAAGCGATCCACCGCGTAGGCCAGGCGATCGCCTATAGGGCGAGGCATCGACCAATTTACGCCGCCATTATCGGAAGTCGAGAGAAAGATGCCGGTGCCCATGGTGCCGACGTCCATCCACGAGCAATAAAGACGACCGCGGTGAACACCGCTGGTCCGATCGGCATCGCAGGCCGGGTATACCAGCGCGCGGCGGCTGAACTCCGCCGGAATTCCGACATCAAATGCCAGGCTCTTGCCCGAGACGATCGAATGGACCACGAAGGTGGAACCGCCGTCGTGCGAAGCGCTAAACGCGATTGTGTTCGCGTGGAAGTCGTTCCACGCCACATACAGCTCGCCATTTGGTCCGGTGAACGGGACGGCCCCGATCGCACGACCCGGGCCGTTTGGGTCGTCGGCGCGGACAGTACTGAAACTCGCTCCCGTGTCTTTCGAAGTTGCCACCAACACGCCGCCACCGGTCGCGGAACCACCGCTGGCTGCATCCCAGGCGAGGTAGACGTGATCGCGGAACAGCGAGCTTTGAGACCGGTCAGTGGTGATCATCGGCTTGTCGTTGAAATGGTTGCTACCGCCCGAGAAGCCGAAGAAGCTCGGCGCCCAGGTTTGGCCCCCGTCGGTCGAGCGCGCCACCGAGAGCTCGGTGCCGTTGACGCCCGAGCCGGCACCGAAAAATACCACTATGGAGCCGTAGAAGAGGTTGCCCCGAGTGTCGAAGGCGAGGGTCGGATCGGAGCCAAAGTCGAGACCGTTCGCGCCTTTGGCCGGCGGCAGCGGCACGTCGTCCGCACCCCATGTCTTGCCGCCATCGCTCGAGAAGTAGGCGCGCATCGGCAGGCGGAAGATCTCATTCGAACCGCCCGCGATCATGCTGCCGTCCTTCATTGCGATGAACGTCTCGCTCTGTGGGCCGCACTCGTTAGAGACATCTACGTTGCCGCCGACGCTCGCCGAGTGCGAGCTGGAGCCCGGCAGAATACCGTTGCCATTTTGGATGTGTTGGTACTTGTTCCACCAAGTCGGGTCGGGGGCTGCGCGGGCCGCACCCGACATAAGCGTGATCAGCGAAGCGAGGACGATGAAGGTTGCGTTGCGCATGTTCGATCCTCCGAGTAGGAGGCTAATTTCGCACATACGCGCCGACCCATCAACTCGGCTACAGAGGGCACGTGACCGGCGACAAGTGGATCCGTTTATTCATACTATGTCACCGAATTGTGGTAACCCAGTGGCGCGACCTTTGCGACATCGGATCGGGCGAACAAGAATTCCGCAAAATGCTTAGCGTGGACACTCCCGCGTGCAAATCGACGTGAAGCCTTGTGGCAGGTCGCTACCGGTAGGCGCGTCCGCAAGCCACGCGTGTGGTTGGCCATTCACCGCGACGCATCGCGTGTAATACGTCTTCCCAGCCTCAAATGAGCCGGTGGCCAGCACGAACTGCAACGCCGTCTTTGCGTTGACCACCGGAATCGCCAGGAGCGCGCGGGCTCCGGTCACTAGAACGTCAATTGCCAAAATCTCGTAAGACAAGCAATTAATCCCAACACGATGCTCTCCTGGTACCAGGCGGAGCGCTTCCGCAAAGGACGGGGTCTCCGCACCGTCAACCGACCAAACGCGCCCGTGCTTCCCGACGTTGATTACCGCCGCTGGTTCCCCTGCGGGCGGTGGTTGATACTTCGCAAGTGCGTTTGATGACGTTGCGGCGCAACCGTTCAGTAACGCCAAAACCGGTAATGCTGCGAGGACTGCGTGGCAAGTTGAGGGGGCGCTCATCTGCGGTCCGGCCATTTGCTATGCGACCGAAAAGTGGTGAAAAATACGCGACCAGCGTTTCCCATCATCACTGCGCACTCCCCGAACAGCGACCAACGCTTCCCTACATTGCCCCAAACGATAGATCAGGTCACCGGACAGTCATAGCGCCATGCCACCGTCGATGGTGAGACTGGAGCCGGTCATGTAGCCTGACTCCTTGCGGGCAAGATAGGCGACCAGAGCGGCAATCTCGTCCGGATCTCCGGCGCGCTTAAGCGGAATGAGCGGCTTGATCGCCTCGATATAATCGATCGTCATGTCCGTTACAGTTGGCCCGGGTTGAATGTTGTTGACTGTAATGCCACGGCTGGCCAGGTCAACGGCAATACCTTTCACCATGACGGCAACTGCAGCCTTCGTCATTGAGTAAACGCTCGAGCCCGGATGTCCGCTTCGCACCGCTGTGTTACTGCCGATCGTAATGATCCGACCACCGTCAGTGAGACGCGCCGCCGCGGCCTGGATGGCGAGAAAGACCCCACGCACGTTGATGTTGAGCATCCGGTCGAGATCATCCACGTTAACCGTCGCGACGTCACCAAGCAGCAAGATGCCGGCGTTGACAACCGCAATATCCAGTTTCCCGAAATGATTCACCGCCTGCGCAACGGCTGCTTTGATAGCAGCCGGATCCGCGCTATCCGCCTTGATTGCAAGGCCTGTTCGCCCGGTAGCCTCGATCGCCGCAACCGTGTCGGCGGCTCGCTCCGGCGTCGACACGTAGGTCACCGTTACATCGGCGCCGTCTCTTGCCAGACGTCTCGCTGCGGCTGCGCCAATGCCTCGCGAGCCGCCAAAGACAATGGCAATCTTTCCCGTAAGTCCGCGATTCTCGTTCACTGGTATCTCCGTTATTGACAGAACAGTCTATAAATAGGTGCGCGTCAGCCGCGCTAGGCTTTCCTTGCCTAGCGCGATCGAAAGCGGTCGACAGCAAATCTGGCGAGTGCGCCCAGACTCTTGGCGTCGCCCCCCGCACGGGCGCCGAGCTGAATGCCTTGCATCGTCATCTGCAAAAAGGCGGCGGCTTTGCGGGCGTCGATGGCGAGGTCGACTTCTCCGCATGCCTGCCCCTCGCGGATGCGTTCAACCAAGCGCCTGAAGAGCCTTGGGCCCACTTTGCTTCGCAGCATCACAAGCTCCGGATCGGCAGCACCAAATTCACAGACAGCGCTGACACCCATGCACCCGAGTGCACGTACGTTGTCATCTTCCGAAATGAGGCCTAGCAAAAGCGCCTCGATACCGCCTAGCGGTGATGCACTGCTGTTCAGACGCTCCAAGTTGCTCGCATTGCTTTCCCGTTGATATCGCTCCAGCGCCTCAAGGTAGAGCTTTCGCTTGTCACCGAACGCGTTGTAGAGGCTCTGTCGTCCGATGTTCATGGCAGCGAGCAGGTCCTCGGTGGAAGTCGAGGCGTAGCCTTTCGCCCAGAATGCGCGCGTAGCGCGGTCCAGTGCTTCGTCTCGATCGAACTCTCTAGGTCTGACCACGGCTTAAGGATATTTGTTATGGACGGCTCTGTCAATAATAGCTTGGCGTCCGATACCGGTGGGTTCTTTCCGGGCTTCTCGACCGAGATGATCAAGACGAGCGGGACCCAGCGCGCGGCTCGGCGACTGCAATCGGCGAGCCGCGCTTCGTCAATGCGTTCGAGCTAACGGCTGCAAGGCGTTTTCAAGGACGTACCCAGCGACCGACGCCCCGAGAGTTTGGCCATCGTTGGTAGCAGAGCGAAAGTGAATGCCGGCAAAGATTCGAGCATTCTTCACTTCATCGAGCGCTTTCGAAAAGCTGTCAAAGGATCGAACGACGCCGGGCATCACATCCGATGTCACGCTGAAACGAGTCCTTTCGCCAAAATAGTGTGCGAGCACACCCCCAGCGGCGCCGCTGACGCACGAATGGCCGGAGGGATATTCGGGATGCGCAGGTGTCGCAAACAACGGCATCCAGGCGGGATCCGCAGTGGTTGCCGGATTGCCGTCCGTATCAGCCAGGGGGATTGCGGTAACCGGACGCCAAAAGACATACGTATACTTTGCTTCCCAACACCCAATGGCCGCGTCCGCAATGGCCAAATTCAACAGCGCCAACAACCGGGCATTTTCCAGTGTCGAGTTATGGTGCCGGCCATGCCGCCCCTCATCATCGCTTGAATCTCGCTCGCGTTCTATGAGAGAGAGCGCCACATGGTTCCAGAGATAACTTGCGGTGCTCGATGCCCAGAACCAGGCGAAGATGGTTTGATCAGATGTACGCGTCGCGCTTGTCATACTGCCCATGATTCTCGTTTCATCGAAATCCGCGGTATATCGAGCGCTCGTCAATGACGGTGGACCCGCCGGGCGAAACTGTCCCGGAGTGCTGATGACCCACGGGGTCATGTAGGCGAACTGCGGCGCAGCACCAGGTGCGAATGCCGGTGGGGTGGGGCGCCACTCACCGACACCCGTCCCTCCCAAGAAGGGCGGAGGCGCCGGTGCAAAGCCGTCGGTGCTTCGCCACGTCAAAATGGCGTTGGCGACTGTCTGGCCCCAAGCGATTCCGCTCGCGATTGCGGCGCTATTCTCACGAGTGCCGATGGACGCGAGCGACACAGCGAGTCTTGCATCGAGCGCGCTTTTCTGTGTCGGGTACAGTGCAAGCAGGGTCACGTAGGCAGCTTGCACTGCAGCCGCCTCTTGTGATGCTCCGGCGGGCGCCGCTGGTGGAACGTGAACCGGCGCGTAGCGAGGGTCGATACCGTTCACGGCATCAAACACCGCGCCCTGCACGATCGCCGCGACGCGCGAGATGACCACCGGCGAGGTGCCGCCGACGAGCCCCATCCGGAACAGCATCTGGTTCCAATTGGCTATCTCGTCCGGCGGTGTTGCGGCCGCGAGGGCCACTGGGCCGACGACGGCAAAAACGATTCCTACAACGAGTGTTCTCAATAGTGGTCGCATGGTCCTCTCCCCGTAGTCGCATTCTTGATGATGTCGTTCTAACGGGATGGCGGTCCAACGCCCGCCATCCATTGGCGCGAGTGACAGTGCGCCGTTTGTTTCGCAGCTGCAAGGATCACAGCAGCATGAGATGAAGGCGCAGCCCTTCGATGCAGCACACTGTGCAATGCACCAATCGCGCGCGCTGGCATTCGCACACAGCGTCGCACGCGGCGCTTAAAAAACGTGCGTTTGATTCGGAGTTCGCCTAACCGCCCACTGAACTTCCGTGCGGCAGCACGCGGCCAGAAGCTGGCATCCGTGGTGGTGAATTAGCTGGCTGCGAGCAGTCATTCAAGACGTATCGTCGAGTTGAATCATCACGCTCGAAACTAGCACGTATCCAGGTCTTCTCAGCCTGCCGGTTTGATGTCAGCATCGGTGTAATACATTCGATTCGATTTCGTTTCGATGTAGATATGCAGATGCTCGAGGATTGAATTGCCAAGCCTGAGCGGATAAAAATAGAGGCATCCGCTGTACCCAATTACGTCCGCTTTTCTTGTCAACTGACATCGGTGCGGAGGGTCGACCAGCTTCACTCGCTCGTCGATCACCGACAATCCTGATGTAGACATCTTCATGGCCCGATAACTCGCGACGACCATACCGTTCGAATCCTTTTGGGTTTCGATCCCAGTTGAATCTTTATCAAAACCATAGACCCTTTGTCACGTCCGTAGACAACGTGGTGACGGTAGTCCCAGTTGAAAAAGTTGCCTCAATTTTTCTCCCGTAAAGTTCCATACGTGGCCCCACATAGTGCGAATATTCACACGCCCATCACACTTGCGATCCGTCGTCGCAGCGAAACCCTGGTTTTTAAACCCCGGAAGGTGCTGCCGTGTGGGTTCGATTCCGACCGCAGACCGCGCGTGCCAGACAACTCCCTCTGTTTAGGAACAATTTTATTGAAAGTCGATAAACATGTTGTCGAATATCAATAAATAAGATATTGTTTATCAATATCAGGTCGTGGAGTGCTTAATCGATGCCCCGTCCTTCATCTTCCGCGCTGCCGATCGCCTACGTCGGCCTGCGCATCCTGATCGTCTTGAACTGGATCTACGGCGCAATTGTCCTTGCGATCCTCGTGGGGATGTTTGCAGCCGAACAATGGACGATGACGGCTCTCGGCGTGCCATCCTCGCCGCAATCCGGTGCGCTGATCACGGGCATGCGCGCGATTGCTGCGCTCGGACTCGTTGCCGTCCCGCTGAATCTCGCCGTGCTCAAGCGGCTGGTGGCGATGGTGCAAACGGTTCGCGCCGGCGATCCCTTCGTTGCCGCGAATGCATACCGCCTGCAGGCGATCGCCTGGATTCTGCTCGGACAGCAGATGCTCAGCCTCGTCATCGGGCTTATCGGCAAATCCGTTTCGACGCCCGGACATCCGCTTCATCTCGATGCCGGCTTTTCGCCCAGCGGCTGGCTGGCGGTCATCCTGACTTTCGTCCTCGCGCGCGTCTTCGCCGAAGGCGCGCTGATGCGTGAAGATCTCGAAGGGACGGTGTGACATGGCCATCGCCGTAAAGCTCGACGAGCTGCTCCACGAGCGGCGAATGACCCTGACCGAGCTGGCCGAGCGCATCGACATCACGCTTGCCAACCTCTCAATCCTCAAAACCGGCAAGGCCCGTGCTATCCGCTTCTCGACGCTTGAAGCGATCTGCGGCGCGCTCGGCTGCCAACCCGGTGACATTCTGGAATTCGTCCCGGAGTCCGTCTCTGGCTCCGAACAACTTCGCAAAGCTTCCTAGCAAGGGAATTCACCATGATCGCGACTTTTCACGACGCTGCTACGAACGAAACCCAGCAGTAAAGCAGTCATGCGAGCGCTGGCGCTGACCAAGGCGTCGTCGCTGCACGTCCTGCGCGCAATCGCTCTACTTTTTGTCGTCAGCGGTTTCTTCAGCTATCGGGAGATGCTGCTTCCGCGCCAGAGCGGTTCCTTAGAGACCCACCCCATCCAAAACCTCGGCGCAGTCCATTCTCAGCGTGCCATTGTCGTTGAACACCAGCCCGTTGAAGCGTAAGAGGCTGCCTATGGTCAGTGGTGCCGTATTCAGCGTCTGCGTACTGGTGTCAATATAGACGACAACGCTGCCGGGATTCGTCAGAATCGTCGTCTGACCGCCTTGTGTGGCAAGAGCCGTGAACAGGTTG
>Ga0193728_1001596_pt1 | contig 11626 bp, 10 predicted proteins | sample U1c1metaG_FD_143037 | JGI IMG/M metagenome (GOLD analysis project Ga0193728, IMG submission 143037) | Soil microbial communities from a riparian zone of the East river system, Colorado, United States - U1c1 | ecosystem: Environmental > Terrestrial > Soil > Riparian zone | place: USA: East River...
GAGGTAAAACCGCTTGGCAATTGCCACACCGTTTCAAGCTCGCCGCCGCATCAAAATCGCCGCGTGACGTACATAATGCCGGTTTCGATTTTGTAAAAGCTATCGGGCCGCACGCCGGCGATGGGCGCATCGCTGGCCAAGACATGCGTACGGGCGACGTTCTGCGCATAGCGAAAGTCCGCGCCGATATCCCATTTTGGCAATACGTTGCGCCATTGAGCACCGACTCCCCCATACAGCGAGTAAGCCGGCGTGGCCAGGTCATAGCGGGCGACCCCGAGGAACAACCCCATGGCGAACCAATCTCCAAAGCGATGTCGGTAGTCCAAGAACCGTGCGCCGAACAGGTTGTGTCCATCGACCTGATCGTCTTCTACCCGCACGCCGAGGTCGTTCGTCGTAGTGACCGCGCGGCGCGCACCGAACCCGACGTGGGGGCCCGTCCCCACCTTGGAAGTGACGATGGGGAAACCTTGCTGCAGGTTAGCCTTGACTTGGTTGACGTTGACGCCCGCATCGACGAATAGCTCATTGCCCGACGATTCGGTCGACGCCGATGAATCGTCAGCGTCATCGTCGGCATCTCGCGTGTGGGTGTTTTGATCGCCGCCGTAGCGCACGAAACCGGATAGTCGAACAAAGGACTTGCCAAACACATCGTGTCCGGCGTTTGCCTCGCCACCCACGGTCAGCTCATTCAACGGCCGCGAATAGCGCAATGTGAACTCCGAATAATGACGATACGGAACGATGCCGTATTCCTGATTCACAACGTACCTTACGCGCTCCTCGAGATAGCCGCCGAACGGCGGCTCCCAGCCAATACGCAACATTTGACTGCGCGCACCGACGCCGTCGTTGAACACGCGTTGGTCGGCGCCCCACTGGCCCAAAACCAGGCGGTTGTTGGTCATGCCGTCCAGGAAAGGATTGTTGACGTACCATCCATTTTGCCACTCCGATATCTCGTAGGTCATGTCGAAGTAGCGCCAAAGCACCGGAAAATCGATGCCCGCGGTGAGCGCCGACATGCCGAGCAGGTAGCTGCCGCCGTCCAACGTGTTCTCGCCGGCATATTGGACGTACACCGCGAACGGGGTCTTGCCGGGAAAAATGAAGCGGCTGATGTACGAGGCTTCTTGATTTCCCTGCGTCTGCGATTGACCGCCCGGCACGAAGAAATTCCGCGCTAGAGTGTGGAAAGAATCCGGCAGTCCTCCACCGCCATATTGCAGCTGCCGGTTGACGCCGATCGACCAACCGCTGAAAGGCTCTATGGAAAACTGCGCGCCGAACAGTTTCGGATTGCCGCTCGACTGTACCGTGGTGCCTTGGCCGCCACCCAGAATATGATCGGACCGCGCCATTTGCGCCCAAAAGAGTTCGTATTGAAATCCGAGGCGTGTGAGCGGTTCATAGTTCGACAGCGTCACGGACGGCATGGTCGGTGCTTCGGTGCCGATCATCATGGTGCTGTCGGTCGCGGGTGAAAACCAATGGTCGCGATAGCCGATATCGAGTTGTGCCCAGTTGAAGCCGAAACTCAACATCGAACCGGTCGGCCGGGTTCGACCATCGTAGGCAATGACGCCGGCGCTCGCCAGCATGTAGTCGTTCGGCTGCACAAAGCCTTGAGCGGATACTTCCCACTTGCTGTCCACGGGAAGGCCATGATTGTTGGGAACCACATCGGCCCCGCCACCGTGGGCAGCCGAACCGGTGATGCTGGCATGCGTAAGCGCATAGTCGCGGGAATAGCGCTCCAAGTATCTTTTTACCCGGTTGCACAGCGCCTTATCCACTTCGCACGCTTTCGGCAGCGCGAGCTCCACCAGCGCCACCGCGAAGGGTCGCTTCAGGATCGGTTCATCGGCAAGGATCAGCACCCGCTCGATTTGCCGCTCCATCTCGGGCTCGAGATTCAGCGGCAGGTACGCGCTGACCCCGGCTCCCCACGCGGCTCCGGATGCGATCGTCAATGCCGAAGCAAACAGTACTGCGAATTTGAATGTTTTCATGCCCTGGGTTTACCGCTCGAACCGTCTGACCCCACTATACTTCCACGGTCCGGGCGCAAGCACAAACCCCGCGTCGCGCCGACGCTCACACCGCGAACGGTGGCGCACCCTAAATTCAGCGCATTTCCGCGCTTTGTCTCGCAAAGTCAGGGACAAGGCAGCCTTTAAACCCGTGCGTGTCCGTGACGGCGAGAGGCGTCTCTTCGAAACTCATGCATTCATTTTCCGAAAGAAGCGAGCTTCTTTTCCCACAGCAGCAGCTGCTCAGCGCGAATATCCGCCAGGGGATCTGTCACTCCCTCTGCGATACGCCCACTTCCGATGAGTTTGAAGTCGGAGGCCGGTCTGGCGTTGCCGGATTCGATGTCGCGCAGCTTCTTAGCGGCGACTTCGAGACCGCTGAGATAGCCTTCACCGACGAGCACGGCACGATTGACGGCACCGCGACCGGTGATGACGACCTTCCGCCCACGATGGGCCGTGACCGTCTGAGGTGAGCCTAGTGCGCCCGCACTTGACCTTTCGCTCGAGCGGGCTTGCGGGCGGGCTTCTCGCCGGCGATCACCTCGGCAGGCTTGAGCGGATCCGGCGGCGACGGCAGAGGCACGGGCATGTGGGTCAAGGCGACTTGCAGCACTTCGTCGATCCATTTCACCGAGCGGATGTCGAGCTTTTCCTTGATGTTGTCGGGAATCTCGGCCAAGTCCTTGGTGTTGTCATCCGGTATCAATACCGTGGTGATGCCGCCGCGGTGCGCCGCCAGCAGTTTCTCTTTGAGTCCGCCGATCGGCAGCACTTCGCCGCGCAAAGTGATCTCGCCGGTCATCGCGACGTCGGAACGCACCGGAATCTTGGTGAGCGCGGAAATGAGTGCGGTGGCCATGCCAACGCCCGCGCTTGGGCCATCCTTCGGGGTCGCGCCTTCGGGCACGTGAATGTGCACATCCGCCTTTTGATAAAAATCCACATCCAATCCCAGCATGGCCGAGCGGCTGCGCACCACGGTCATGGCGGCTTGAATGGACTCTTGCATGACTTCGCCGAGCTGCCCGGTATGGGTGAGCTTGCCCTTGCCGTTGACGACCGCAGCTTCAATGGTGAGAAGTTCGCCGCCGACTTCGGTCCACGCCAGGCCGGTGACTTGACCGACGCGATTGCTTTCCTCGGCCTTGCCGTAGCGAAAGCGGCGCACGCCCAAGTACTTGTCGAGATTGTTCGAATCGACGCTCACGGTTTTCTCCGCCGGCGCCAGCAATAGCTGTTTGACGGCCTTGCGGCCGATCTTCGAAATCTCGCGCTCGAGGTTGCGCACCCCCGCTTCGCGGGTGTAGTAGCGAATCATGTCGTGAATCGCCGTGTCGGCGAGCACGAGCTCGTCCGGCTTCAGCCCGTTTTGCTTGACCTGCTTCGGCAGCAAGTAGCGCCGTGCGATATTGCTCTTTTCATCCTCGGTGTAGCCCGGAATGCGGATCACTTCCATTCGATCGAGGAGCGGCGCCGGAATATTCAGGCTATTGGCGGTGCACACGAACATCACTTCGGAGAGATCGAAATCGACCTCCAAGTAATGGTCGTTGAAAGTACTGTTCTGCTCCGGATCGAGCACTTCGAGCAGTGCCGAGGAAGGATCACCGCGAAAGTCGGTGGACATCTTGTCGACTTCATCGAGCAGGAACAAAGGATTGCGAACGCCGCACTTGGCGAGATTTTGAATGATCTTGCCCGGCATCGATCCGATGTAGGTGCGCCGATGGCCGCGAATCTCCGCCTCGTCCCTTACTCCGCCCAAGGACATGCGCACGAACTTGCGATTCGTGGCTCGCGCCACGCTTTGTCCCAAGGAGGTTTTGCCCACGCCGGGCGGGCCCACCAGGCATAGGATGGGGCCGCGAAGATTTTTCACGCGCTGCTGCACGGCCAGGTATTCGACGATGCGCTCTTTGACCTTTTCCAGCCCGTAGTGATCGGCCTCGAGCACTTTCTCCGCAGCCGCAATGTCCAAGTGCACCTTGCTGCGCTTCTTCCACGGCGACTTCACCAGCCAGTCGATGTAGTTGCGCACGACCGTGGCTTCCGCCGACATGGGCGACATCAGTTTCAGCTTCGCGAGTTCCGAATTGGCCTTCTCGCGCGCCTCCTTCGGCATGCCGGCCGCTTTGATGCGCTTCTCGAGTTCGCCGAGCTCCTTCTGGATGGCCTTCATCTGCTCATTCAAGTAGTACTCGCGCTGGCTCTTCTCCATCTGCTGCTTGACGCGGCCGCGAATGCGCTTTTCGATCTGCAGCACGTCCATCTCGCCCTCGATGACGGCGAGCATGTGCTCCAGGCGCTTGCGCACGTCCGGAATCTCCAGGACCTTTTGCTTCTCGGACAGCTTCAGGGACATGTGCGCGGCAACGGTGTCCGCCAGACGGCCGGCCTGCTCGATGCCCGCCAGGGACGTCAGGATCTCCGGAGGCACCTTCTTGTTTAATTTGACATATTGTTCGAACTGCGTGATCACGGAGCGGGTCAGCACGTCCATCTCGCGCTCTTCGTAACGCTCGAGGTCCGGCAGCGGCGTAACTTCCGCTGAAAAGAACTCGCCCTCCGTCAATTTATCGATGCTCGCCCGATCCACACCCTCGACCAGCACCTTCACGGTGCCGTCAGGCAGCTTCAGAAGCTGCAGGATGGTTGCAATGGTGCCGACCCGATACAGGTCGTCAGCCTTCGGATCGTCGACATCCGCCTGTTTCTGCGCGACCAAGAGAATGCGCTTATCGGCCTTCATGGCCAAATCGAGCGCCACGATGGATTTTTCACGCCCCACGAACAGCGGAATGACCATGTGCGGGTAAACCACTACATCGCGCAGCGGCAATACCGGGGTGCCGTTCAAGAGCGGCGCTTCTTCGGGGACATCAGAAATGGGTTCTTCGCTCACTAGGCTGGCCTTTTAGGTGGTGGCACGCACATCAAACTTCGCAGTTGAGTACATGCGGGCCCGCCGAGTAGTTTCAAGCTCGACTCAAAGATGGTCCGAGCCGGTAGGGCGCCGCTGTTCCTCAACTGGAGCCACCAACCGGGTCTCCTCGGTTCGGTGAACAATATAGGGTTTGCTGTGGCCTTCGATTACTTGCTCGTCGACCACGACTTTCTGAACATTGCGCAATGAGGGCAGGTCGTACATCGTGTCCAGCAGCACATTCTCCAGAATGGTGCGCAAGCCGCGAGCGCCGGTCTTGCGCTGCATCGCCTTGCGGGCAACCGAGCGCAGGGCATCCTCGCGGAAATCCAGTTCCACTCCTTCCATGTCGAACAGCTTGCGATATTGCTTGGTCAGCGCGTTCTTCGGCTGCATCAAAATAGAAATCAGCGCTTCCTCGTCCAACTCTTCCAGCGTCGCGACCACCGGCAGCCGGCCGACGAATTCCGGAATCAGACCGTACTTGATCAAATCCTCAGGCTCAGCGTCATGAAACACATCGTTACCATGCGGCCTGGCATCGTGCCCACGCACCTCGGCGCCGAAGCCGATGCCGCTCTTGTGGGTGCGATTCATGATGATCTTTTCCAGACCCGCGAACGCACCGCCGCAAATGAACAGGATATTGGTCGTGTCGACCTGCAGGAATTCCTGCTGAGGATGCTTGCGTCCGCCCTGCGGCGGCACCGAGGCAATCGTGCCTTCGATCAGCTTCAGGAGCGCCTGCTGCACGCCCTCGCCGGAGACGTCGCGTGTAATGGACGGGTTGTCCGATTTGCGCGAAATCTTATCGATTTCATCGATATAAACGATGCCGGTTTGCGCCTTCTCGACATCGTAGTCGCACTTTTGCAGCAACTTCTGAATGATGTTCTCGACGTCTTCGCCCACGTAGCCCGCTTCCGTCAGGGTGGTGGCATCGGCGATCGTGAATGGAACGTTGAGCAGGCGCGCCAGGGTTTCAGCCAACAGGGTCTTGCCAGAACCTGTCGGGCCGATCAGAAGTATATTGCTCTTCGCCAGTTCCACCTCATCGCGGGAACGCACGCCCTCTGCGCCGCGCGTCTGCAACCGCTTGTAGTGGTTGTAAACGGCCACCGACAGGACGCGCTTGGCGCGTTCCTGGCCGATGACATATTCATCCAAGACCTTCTTGATTTCCTGAGGCTTCGGCAGCTTATCGCGGGTGCGCTCAGCGCGCTCTTCCAGCTCTTCCCGGATTATGTCGTTGCACAGCTCGACGCATTCGTCGCAGACGAAAACGCTTGGGCCGGCGATGAGCTTCCGAACCTCGTGTTGGCTCTTTCCACAGAAAGAGCAGTACAAAAGCTTGCCGTCATCATGTTTGCCGCGCGAATCTTCGCTCATGCTGTCCTCAAATTGGCCGCGCGGCCAGCCTCAAGGGAGGCCGGCAACGCAGCTACAGTAGAGACTATATAGCACCCGGCGGACCCCGCGCAAAATTAAGGTCCTTCAGGGCGTGACCGGGTTCCGAACTGGACCGCGCGACGTCAAATCGGGCGTTCACCCGGCTCCTCTAAGCCTTTGCGTAGGCCTTTGCGGGGATCTCGCCGCGCTTTTCGATCATCGAATCGATCAAACCATAGGAGCGGGCTTGCTCGGCGGTCATAAAGTTGTCCCGGTCGCTGTCAGCCTTGACGCGCTCGACGGTTTGACCGGTGTGCTTGGCCAATATGGCATTTAGGCGGGTCTTGGTCTCCATGACGTCGCGGGCGTGGATATCGATGTCCGAGGCCTGGCCCTGAAAACCGGCGGACGGTTGATGAATCATGATTTTCGAGTTCGGCAGCGAGTAGCGCTTGCCGGCGGCGCCACCGGCCAACAAAACCGCGCCCATCGAGGCCGCCAATCCCACGCAAGTCGTGCTGACGTCCGGCTTGATGAATTGCATGGTGTCATAGATCGCGAGACCCGCGCTCACCGAGCCGCCCGGCGAGTTGATGTAAATCGCGATGTCTTTATCCGGATTTTCGGATTCCAGAAACAACAGCTGCGCCACGATCAAATTCGCCATGTAGTCCTCGACCGGACCGACGATGAAAATCAGCCGGTCTTTGAGCAGCCGCGAATAAATGTCGTAGGCCCGCTCGCCGCGAGCGGTTTGCTCCACCACCATCGGAACCAGATTCAATGCGCGCGTGGTCATGAATTACTGCCTTTTAATCTTCCGAAAAAACCCGGTCAATGCTTTGTGAGGTCTTCATAACACCATTTCAAGTGATTTGCTGAGCCTCAGGCCTCGAAGTTCATCAATTCTTTGAAATTCGACTTCACCTCGTGCACTTTGGCATGCTCGAGAATCCAGTCCACGGCTTGGTCTTCCAGCGCCAGACTCTCCACCTGGCGCATCGCTTCGGCATTTTGCATGTAAGCACGCTTCATCGCAGGAGCATCGCCATAGGCGGCCACCATTTCGTCCAGCCGCTCATTCACCCGCGCCCGGTCCACGACCAGGTTCTCGCGCCGAATGACGTCGTTCAGCAACAGCCCGAGCGCAACCCGGCGGCGCGCCGGTTCCACGAACGGATCCCGCGGCGGCGCCTGCGATGCATCTTTCGCACCGGCCCTTCGCATCGCCTCGACCTGCATGTCGCGAATCTGGCCTTCGAGCAGCACATTCGGCACATCGGTGGGATTCGCCGCGTAGAGTTTCTCCATCACTGCGGCCTTGTTGCGGTTGCGAATCGCCTGCTCGAGTTCGCGGCGCATGTTGGCGGCCACATCCTCGCGCAGCTTCGCCAGGCCGCCTTCGGTCACGCCGAAGGACTTGCAAAATTCCTCATCGACTTCCGGCAGCACCGGCTCTTCGACCGTCTTGATCTCGGTCGCAAATATCGCTGATTTGCCGGCGAGTTCCGTAGCGCGATAGTCGGCGGGAAAATTCACCGTCACATTGCGCTTCTCGCCTGACGCAGCACCGACCAAACCCTGTTCGAGGTCCGGCAACATCCGGCCTTCGCCCAAAACGATTGCGATGTTCTCGCCCTTGCCGCCGGCGAACGGCACGCCGTCGATGGCGCCTTCGAAATCGATGGTGACCTTATCGCCGCCGGCCGCGGGCCGTGCCGCGGCGACGTATTTCATTTGCTGTTTGCGCAGGCGCTCGATCATGGCGTCGATGTCGCTCTCGCTCACCTGCGCCGTGACCCGGTCGACTTCCAGCGACTCCAGCGGCTGCAGCACGACTTCGGGAAACACCTCGAAGGTCGCTACATACTTGAGGTCCTGTCCCTCATCCATGCTCTGCGGCTCGATGCGCGGGCTGCCCGCCGGCGCCAGCTGCTTCTGCGTCACCGCTTCGGCGTAGCTGGATTGCAGCAATTCGCCGATCACCTCTCGGTGAACCTGGCTGCCAAATTGCTGGCGGATCACCTTGAGAGGCGCCTTGCCGGGACGAAAACCGTTCAAGCGCGCGGTGCGGCTGATGGTCTGCAGACGCGCGGCGATTTCCTTGCTCACGCGCTCGGCGGGCACCTGCACTTGCATACGGCGCTCCAATTTGCCGATACTCTCCACGGAAACCTGCATGTTGATCCTCTATGGGTTAGGAAATGGGCGCGTTGGTGCGAACGGCGAGACTCGAACTCGCACGGGTTGCCCCACCAGGTTCTAAGCCTGGCGCGTCTACCAATTCCGCCACATTCGCAGTTAATCAGCCCGCAAGTATATCTAACGGGGTTCGCTTTCGCGAACCAGAAGGCGGGCGACCTCGCGCAAGGCCGGCAGGCCGTTTTCCAACATGAAGTACAGCGGACTGTCGCCATCGAAGGGCGGACGAGGCGCCGGCGCATGGACCCAGGCCCAAGCGCGGTCTTTGGGTCCCGGCTCGGCGGTGAGCGAATACTGAATATTGGCAATGAGCGCCGCTCTTTCCTGTTGAGTGGCGGATAGCCTGGGCGCCTGGCCCAAGCGGTAGCGCTGCAACACTTGCGGGGAGGGAATTTTGAGCAGCCGGCATTGCTGCAGCGGCGAGAGTTCCCAGGCGTCTGCAATCGCAAAGAAACGTATCAGGGCGTTGGTGCTGGTATGCCGCGCTGCGCGGCGGCTCGCCGGCTGCAGCACCAATCGCGGTCCAGAACGAGTCTTGCTGGGCAATGCGGTTCTCATGGTAACCCTTAATCATACTCCCCAAATAAAGGGGCCACTTGGTATCATGAGGCGTGTCAAAGACCTTTGCCGAGAGGCTGAGCAGAGCGCAACAGGCCAGCGGCAGCCTGGTATGCGTCGGGCTCGATCCGGACCCTGCCAAATTACCCGCGGACCTGAGCGAAGAATCATCGCCGCTGTATGCATTCAATCGCCGCATCGTCGATGCGACATTCGACATTGCGGCTGCCTACAAGCCGCAAATCGCGTTCTACAGTGCCGTGGGCGCCGAGGATCAGCTGGCTTCAAGCATCCGCTACATTCGCGAGCGCGCACCGGCCGCCTTGGTGATATTGGATGCCAAACGCGGCGACATCGGCAACACGGCCGAGGCCTACGCGCGGGAAGCGTTTGACCGCTACGGCGCGGACGGCGTGACCGTGAATCCCTACATGGGTGAGGACTCGGTGCGCCCGTTTCTGGCGCGCAAGGATCGCGGCGCCCTGCTGCTGTGCCGGACGAGCAATTCCGGCGCGAAGGATTTTCAAGACTTGGCCTTCGGCGGGCTGCCCCTGTATCGCCATGTCGCACGGCACGCCGCCGAGCATTGGAATCAGCACCGCAATCTCATGCTGGTCGTGGGTGCGACGGTGCCGCGGGAAATGGCGGAGTTGCGGGCGGCGCATCCTGAAGTGCCCTTTTTGGTGCCGGGCATCGGCGCGCAAGGCGGGGATCTTCAAGCCACGCTTGCCGCGGGCCTGGATGCACACGGCGCGGGACTGCTCATCAGCGCGTCGCGCAGCATCATTTATGCCGGCGGCGGCGCGGCCTCGAGTATCCGTGCCGCGGCCGAAGAGCTGCACGCCGCAATCAATTTCGAGCGCGACAAGAGGCGCTCCCTCGGGCGCGCTAAAACGCGCTCTTGACCACGCCCCCATCGACGCGCAGCGCCGCACCATTGGTCGCGGCGGATAAGGGACTGGCCACAAATGCCACCATCGCCGCCACTTCCTCAGGGGTCGCGAAGCGCTTGATGAGCGATGTCGGCCGCGCGGTCTTGAAGAACTCATCCTCCACCGTCTGCGCACTCTTGCCGGATTTTGCGGCCCAGTCCGCCACGAAATCGCCCACGCCGCGAGAGCGCGTGGGCCCCGGCAGTACGCTATTGACGGTAATGCCGGTGCCGGCGGTAGCTTCGGCCAGGCCGCGGGCCACGGCAATCTGCGCAGCCTTGGTCATGCCGTAGTGAATCATTTCCGCGGGAATCTGCAGGCCGCTTTCGCTGGAAATGAAAATGATGCGGCCCCAATTGCGCTTACGCATGAACGGCAGATAAAGGCGCGCCAGCCGCGCGCCGCTCAACACGTTGACGTCGAAGAAACGCTTCCACTCATCATCGCTGATTTCTTCGAAGGGCTTGACCTCAAAGATCCCGAGATTGTTCACGAGAATGTCGACCTGCGGATGCTGCTGCACCAGCTTCTCAGCCACCGACGCTGAGCTCAAGTCACCCGCAAATCCCAGCACATCACCGCCGGCGGCGCTCTTCATGGCCGCCACCGCAGCGTCCACGGCCGCGGAAGTTCTGCCATTGACGATCACCCTCGCCCCTTCGCGCGCCAGCGCTGCCGCGATGGCATGGCCGATGCCGGCGGTTGAACCGCTGATCAGCGCGATCTTGCCCTTCAGCTGCAAATCCATTAGAGCCCCGTATCCACCGGTACCGAATTGACTTTGTACACCACGCCCTCCTTCATCACAAAGCTCACGCGCTTCATGAGGCTGATGTCATCGATGGGATTGCCGGGAACCGCCACCACATCCGCGAGTTTGCCGGCCGCCACGCTGCCCAGGTCCTTGTCGTGCCGCAGCAAAGCTGCCGCGTTCACCGTCGCGGCCTGGATGACGAACATCGGCGGCATGCCCGCGCCCACCATCAATTCGAATTCATGCGCGTTCTCGCCGTGCGGGTACACCGCGGCGTCCGTGCCGAATGCAATTTTCACGTGCGCCTTATAAGCGCGCCCGGCGGTTGCCTGGATCAAGGGACCGATTTCGCTGGCCTTGCGCGCAATGGTTGCCGGGTAGTAGCCGGGGACCTTGGCCTGCCGCGCGACAAAGTCGCCGGCAATGATGGTGGGCACGAAGTAGGTGCCGTGCTCCACCATCAGCTTCATGTCCTCGGCGTCCATGTAAGTGCCGTGCTCGATGGAATCGACGCCGCCCAAGACCGCGCGGCGAATCGCCTCCGCGCCGTGCGCATGCGCCGCGACGGCAAAACCGTAGTCATGGGCAGTCGTGACAACCGCGCGGATCTCCTCCAAGGTCATTTGCGAATTATCGCCGCTCCCGCCCTCATCGAGAACGCCGCCCGACGGCATGATCTTGATCACATCGTCGCCGAGCTTGTAGTGCTCGCGCACCGCTTTCACCGCATCCTCCGGACTATTGATGATGCCGTCCACGGCACCCAGATCCTTCATCAGGTCCTGCCGCAATCCATCGGTGGGGTCGGCGTGGCCGCCGGTCGAAC
>Ga0193728_1001597_pt1 | contig 11625 bp, 9 predicted proteins | sample U1c1metaG_FD_143037 | JGI IMG/M metagenome (GOLD analysis project Ga0193728, IMG submission 143037) | Soil microbial communities from a riparian zone of the East river system, Colorado, United States - U1c1 | ecosystem: Environmental > Terrestrial > Soil > Riparian zone | place: USA: East River...
GTGATTGACGTGAGATGGACGCTAGCTGGCCCTTGGACCGCACGTCAACGCGCAGTTCCGAACAAAAATCAGCAGCTCGCTCCCCGGTCCGAGTTGCAGCCGGTTACGGGGCGAGGAACGTCGGCGGCGAGCGGGCGGTGCGACGGCGCCGCGAACCTAGACTCGGCATGTGCCGTACGTGCTCGTCGTGGACGACGACCTGACCCTCGCCGGGGTCCTCGTCGGCTACCTCGAACGCGCCGGACATCGCGCCGTGCACGTCGCCGACGGACGCAAGGCGCTCGAAGCGGTGGCGGCCGAGCCACCCGACCTCATGGTGCTCGACGTCATGCTCCCCGAGATCGACGGCCTCGACGTCTGCCGACAGGTTCGTGCCGGGCATCCCGACCTGCCGATCATCATGCTGACCGCGCTCGGCGAGGCCGACGAACGGATCGCCGGGCTCGAAGTCGGCGCGGACGACTACGTGACCAAGCCGTTCTCGGCGCGCGAATTGTTGGCGCGCGTGCGTGCGCTCGGGCGGCGCGCCCCGGCGACCGAGTCGCTCGACGAGGTCCAGGTCGACGGCGCGGTGATCGATCTCGCGCGCATGGTCGTCGTGCGCGGCGAGCAGCGCACCGCGCTGACCCCGCGCGAGGTCGGCATCGTGCGCTGGTTGTTCCGCCACCAGGATCGGATCGTCACGCGCGCCGAGCTGCTCGAGCAGGTGTTCGGCCAGCGCGGCGATCTGCAGACCCGCGCCGTCGACATGGCGATCGCGGTGCTCCGCAAGAAGCTCGAGCGCGACCCGGCCAAGCCGGAGCTGATCGTCTCGGTCAAGGGAGCCGGTTATGCCTGGCGCCTCGCGCGCTAGCCGGGTCGCGATCGCGGCCGCGATCCTCGCGGTGCTGCTCGCCGCGTTGCTCGGCGCGTGGTTCGTGACCGGCTGGGGCGACGTGCGCGCGCGGCAAGCGGCGACCGAGACCGCACCGATCGCGGCGGCCTCGGCACGCGCGGGCGAGCTCGCGCGGCAGCTCCGCGGCGAGCTCGATCAGCTCGTCGCGCGCGAGGCCCAGCGCCCGTACTTTCACTACCAAAATCTGTTCCACGATCCGCGCGCATCGGCGGGCTGGAGCGTGACGCCGTCGCCGCTCGCGAGCGGGTCCTACGATCCGCTCGTGCTCGGCTACTTCCAGATCGACGCCGACGCACGAGTCACGACGCCCGCACTCAACGACGAGTTCCCGCAGCTCTCGGATGTCACGCATCTCGTCGAGCAGCGCGCGTTTCGCGATCAGGTCGCGCGGCTGTTCGCGCACGAGCTCGCGCCCGAGCGCACGCCCGCGAACGTCCAGGTCGCGAAGCTCGATCCACCGGTCGTGCATCGCCCGCATCCCGCCGCACCGCCGCACGTTGCGGCGAACACCGCGCCGGCGGTGACGGCGAACACCGCGCAGACCGTGCAGCTCGATCCGGGGACGTACGCGCAGAACTCGAACGCGAACGCGGTCTACGGTGCCCGTGTCGTCACGCCGGCGCCCACGGTCACGCCACCGCCGGTTACGCCACCGCCGGTCACGCCACCGCCGGTCACGCCACCGCGAGTCGTGCCGCGACCGGTCGCGCCGTCGCCGGTCGCGCCGGTGACGATCGACATCTCGCCGCTCGAGTGGAAGACGCTGCCGTTCAGCACGGGCCCGGCACTCGTCGCCGTGCGCCATGTCGCGACGCCCGACGGCGCGTTCACGCAGGGCTTCGTCGTCGATCGCGCAGCGCTTACCCAATGGCTCGCCGCGCACGACGACGAGCTCGTCGCGGAGCTGCGAACGGGTGGGGCCAGCGCGAACGCCGAGCTCGTCCCGGGCTGGGAGCTGATCGTGCGGCCGAACCCGCGCACCGTCGCGGCCGCCGCGAGCGACGCCGCCGAGATCGCGACCAGCTTTCTCGTGCGGTTCTTCGCGATCGGTGCAGTCGCGCTCGTCGCCGCGCTGCTCCTCGTGTGGTTGGTCGCGCGTTCCGAACGCTACGCGCGCGAGCGCAGCCAGTTCGCGGCCGCCGCGGCGCACGAGCTGCGCACGCCGCTCGCCGGGCTCCAGCTCTACGGCGACATGCTCGCCGACGGGCTCGGCGATCCGGGCAAGCTCCGCGACTACGCCCGCCGGATGAGCGAAGAGGCATCGCGGCTCGGGCGCGTGGTGTCGAACGTGCTCGGCTTCTCGCAGCTCGAGCGCGGCAACCTCAGCATCGACGCGAAGCCGGGCGACGTCGCCGCCGCGCTGCGCGAGCTCGCCGAGCATGCGCAGCCCGCGCTCGATCGCGCCGGTGCGGCGCTCGCGCTCGACATCCCCGAGCAGCTCGAGGCGCGCTTCGATCGCGACGCGCTCGCGCGAATCGTCGGCAACCTCGTCGACAACGCGGAGAAATATTCGCGCGACGCCGGCGATCGCACGATCGAGCTCACAGCGCGCACCGCGGGTGATCGCGTCGAGATTCTCGTGCGCGATCACGGTACCGGCGTCGCCGATCCGGCGCGGCTGTTCCAGGCGTTCGCGCGTGGCGTGACGCCCGACGGTCCCGCCGGCCTCGGTCTCGGGCTCGCGCTATCGCGCTCGCTCGCGCGTGCGATGGGCGGCGAGCTCGAGCTGCGCACCGTCGACAACTCCGCATCGCGATCCGGCAATGTCGACGGCGGCGGCGCCTTGTTCGTGCTGCGGCTCGCGCGTGACTAGCGATGGTCGCGAACGACCGGCGCCGGCGGTGGCGTTGGCGCCCCGTGATCCCAGCGGCCTTCGGCCCATACCCAGCGATTGCCCTGGAGCTCCCAGCGGCCGGCGATCCACACCTCGTTCGCGCGCTCGCGCTCCCAGTGGCCGTCGACCCACGCCCACTGGCCGTTGCGCCAATCCCAGCGCCCGCCGATCCACACGAAGCCGGCGCGCGCGCCCTGGTTCTCGACGCGCACCGGAGGCGGCGCGCCGGTCGGGTACGTCGACGTCTCGGTCACGGTGACGCCGCCGCTCGTGGTGCTGTGCGTCTCGGTCGTCGTGCCCCCCGTGTTGTTCCACTGGCCGCCGCCGTTCGTCGGGCCGACGGTGACGCCGCCTTCCGCGACCGGCGGCTGCGCGCCCGCAGTCCACGTGCCCTCGATCCACTCCCAGCGATTGCCGCGGCGCTCCCAGCGCCCGTCGGTCCACGCGTAGCCGCTGCGCTCGCGCTCCCAATGGCCGGCGACCCACGCCCACTGGCCGTTCTGCCAATTCCAGCGGCCTTTGACGAACACCATGCCGGGGCGCGACTCGTACGTCTCGACGCGTGGAGGTGGCGGATCCTGGTAAACCACGGCGGTCGTATCGACGCCCATGGTGGCCTGGCCGCTGGCAACGCAGCCGGCGACCGCGATCGCGAGACTGAACATCAGCTTTTTCATAGGGCTCCTGTTAGGCGATGAATGTCCCAGATCGGTGCTCGTTTGGGGCAGGATGCAGCCGTGAAACGCCTACTCGTGGTCGGGCTCTTGGTCGCTTGTGGTGGCGGTAACAAGGGAGGTCCGAGCGACGCGAGCATCGACGCTCCCGGGTTGCTCGACGCGCCGATCGACGCGCCGATGCTGCCGGTGTTTCGCAACGCGGTCACCTTGCCCGACGATCAGCTCGCGATGCAGGCGCTCGGCATCCTCGGCGCGCTGCCCGGCACGACGACCGCGAGCTGCAACACCTGCCACGGCATGACGAAGCAGCACCTGCGCTACTGGCGCGCGCTCGCCGACACGTCGATGGCGACCTGTCTCACCGATCTTCAAGTCCAGACCCAGGACTCCGCGCTGCACATGATCAACTGCCTGCGCTCGATGCCCGAGGTCACGACGTCGTCGTTCGATCCGGTCAACCTCGGCTTCTACGCGACCGCGGCGCGCCTGCCGTGGTTCGACTACACGTTCTGGAAGGCTTATGGCGCCGACGCGGCGACGCAGAAGGCGGCGTTCATCGAGCAGGCCGCGATGCCGCATGGCAGCCAGGTCGCGCCGCTGACCCAACCGCAGTTCGACATCGTCGCCGAGTGGATCGCGCGCGGCCAACCGCTGCTCGATCAGCTGATGCCACCCGACGGCGCGCCGACGACGTGCACGGCCGGCATCTCCGCCGACGTCGCCGCGCACACCGCGCAGCTCGCGACCACCGGCTGGCGCTCGGTCAACCGCGATAACGCGATGGCGATGTTCGATTGCGGCACCGCGACCGATCCGCGGATGTGCATGACGAATCAGGCGCTGGCGTCGACGAAGACCTACGGCGCCGGCTGGGATCTCGCGGGCCGCGGCAACGTACGCATCCTCGACGACGTCACGTACAAGTCGTCGTACTGGAGCCGCAGCTCGCCGGACGGCCGCTTCATCGGCCACGGCGTGCGCACGACCGGCAACGCGAACATCACGGACCTCGAGCGCAGCGCGACGCACATCCCGGTCGCCGCGCTCTACGATCCGGGGTTCTTCCCCGACGGCAGCGGCTTCGTGTTCCAGGGCGGCACCGACAACACGTGCCCGATCAGCGTGCTGACATCGAACCCCGCGAGCGTCGCGATGACCGAGCCCGGCTGCACCAAGTACAGCCAGATCGGGCTCTACCAGCACGTCGGCAAGGCGCTGAACGGTGGCGACTACTTCACGATCGACAGCGAGTTCGAGTCCGATGACGGTGGCCATGTCGCGACGCTGCACGATCCAACCGCGCCGTTCGGGCCGAACGCGAAGGCGTACTTCAATCCGTTCGTGATGACGGGCAACGCGTACGTCGCGGGCACGCAGGTCGCGGTCGTGCAGCCGTACGAGGGCGACTCGGTGCTGTCGCCCTCGGCGACGCTCGAGCTGACCCGCACGGCGACGACGAACGACGTCCAGATCGGCTACGTGCTGCACAAGGTCAACGCGGTCGGCACCACCGGCAACTACGCGATCACGACGCCGGAGATCGCGCGCTACTGCATCTCGGGCGGCAAGGTCGCGTTCTCGTACGACGAGCGCTGGGTCGTCTACCACCACTACGTCACGAACAGCGATGCCGACGCGCACGAGCTCGGCTTCGCGAGCGCGGCCGATCCGGGCTTCGCGCCGTTCAAGACCCAGGGCGCGGCGAACCTCTACTTGATGGATCTCGCGACCGGGGTGCCGACGCGGATCACGAACATGTCGCCCGGCCAGTACGCGCTGATGCCGCACTTCCGCAGCGACGGTTGGATCTACGCGGACGTGCGCGACGTCGCGGCCGGCCACGAGTACTTCGTCGCGACCGACGCGGCGCTGATCGCCGAGCAGCCTTAACGCTCGAACTCGAAGCGCCACATCCCGAGCAGCGCGAACCCGAGCGCGAACAACACGAGCGCGATCAGCTGCGGCGCGATGTCGATGATGCCGGTGCCTTGGCGCACGAGCACCGCGTAGTAGCCGTCGAGCGCCCAGGACTGCGGGACCGCGTTGCCGATCTGCTTCATGAACGCGGGCATGAACATGCGCGGGAACATGCAGCCGCCGAGCAGGCCCATCACGAGGATCGCGACGGGCACGGTGCTGCCGATCTGGCGCTCGGTACCGCCGAACGACGACACCAACAGGCCGAACGACACGGCACACATCGCGAGCGCCGCGGACAACAGCGTGAGCGCGACGATGCTGCCGGCGATCTTCATGCCGAACGCGCCCGCGCCGAGGCCGAACAAGAACCCGAGCTGGACCATCGCGATCAGGAAGTACGGGACGAGCTTGCCGAGCAGCGCCTGCCAGCGCGGCACCGGCGCCGCGAGCAAGCGCTTCCACACGCCGGTGTGGCGCTCGTGCGCGAACGTGATCGCGACGGCCATCGAGATGAAGAACGCGAACAGCACCGCGTTGCCGGGCACGGTGACCTGGAACGCCGAGACATCCGCGAGCGGGTTCGCGAGCCCGGGCGGCGTCTTCGGGATCACGAGCGGCGGCATGTCGCGCGGCGCGACCGGCGACAACGCGCGCATCACCGTGCCGATCACGGCGCCTTCGATCGGGACGCGCTGCTGGATCGGTGCGCCCTCGTCGATCGAGAGCTCGATCAACTTGCCGTGCACCGGATCGAAGTCGGCCGGGATGATGAGGCCGGCGGCGAGGTCGTCGTGCGCGACCGCGTGGCGCAGCGCATCCGGCGACGGGAAGGCCTTCGCGACGAAGCCGGGCGTGGCATTTAGCTGGGCTTCGATCGCGGCGCCGCGCGTGTCGTTCGCCTCGTGCCAGATCCCGATCGGGCGCGGCGTGCCCTTGTCGGGGCCGAACTTGAACATCGAGCCGAACACGACCATGAACGCGACCGGCAGCGCGAACAGCGAGATCAACCGCCCTCGGTCGCGCAAGAGCAGCCACACCTCCTTGAGGATCGATGCGCCGATCACGCGGCGTCTCGCAAGCCGCGGCCGGTGAGCGCGAGGAACGCGGTCTCGAGCGTCGCTTGCCGCGATTCGATCCGCGCGATCGTCACGCCGGTCGCTTCGATCGCGGCGAACAACGGCGCGAGGCCGGCGGTCGGCTCGATCCGGAGCACGTTGCCTTCACGCGTGACGGTGCCGTGCGCGCGCGCGGCCGCGGCGGCTTGATCGAGATCGCCGGTGACCTCGAGCTCGACGCCCTTGCCTGCGTACTTCGCGACCAGCTCGCCGATCGTGCCGAGCGCGACGATCGCGCCGCCATCCATGATCGCGACGCGGTCGCACAGCGCCTCGACCTCTTCCATGTAGTGACTGGTGTAGATCACGGTGATCCCGCTCGCGCGCAGCGTGCGCACGGTGTCGAAGATGTGGTTGCGGCTCTGCGGATCGACGCCGACGGTCGGCTCGTCGAGGATCAACAGCTCCGGCTTGTGGACGAGCCCGGCCGCGATGTTGAGCCGGCGCTGCATGCCGCCGGAGTAGGTCTTGACGATGTCCTTCGCGCGATCGGCGAGCGACCACGCGACGCGCTCCGCGGCGAGCTTGCCGTGGATGCCGTAGAGCGCGGCGAAGTACGTGAGGTTCTGTAGCGCCGACAGCTCCTCGTACAGCGCGAGGTCCTGCGGCACGAGCCCGAGCTTGGCCTTCGCGACGCGCGGTTGCTTCGCGAGCTCGACGCCGCCGATCGTGACCTTGCCGCGCGTCGGCGTGACGACACCGCTCGCCATCGAGATCGTCGTCGTCTTGCCGGCGCCGTTGGGCCCGAGCAGGCCGAGGATCTCGCCCTTGGTGACCGTGAGATCGAGCGCCTTCACCGCGGTGCGCTCGCCGTAGTCTTTTCCGAGCCCCGAGAGCTCGAGCATTGCCGTCATGGTTCCAGCACCACTTTCCCGAACGCCTTGCGTTCTTCGAGCATCCGATGCGCCTCCGCGGCGCGTGCGAGCGGGAGGATCGCATGGACGACCGGCGAGAGCTTGCCGGCCGCGATGTGACGCAACACTTCGAGGAGGTCGGCCTTGCTGCCCATCGTCGAGCCGAGCACCTCGACCTGACGGAAGAAGATGTGGCGCAGATCGATGTTCGGGTGAAAGCCCGCGGTCGCGCCGCACGTGACGACGCGGCCGCCGGGGCGCGTGGCGCGGATGCTGCCCGCGAACACCTCGCCGCCGACGTGCTCGATCACCGCATCGACGCCGGCCTTGCCGGTGAGCCGCTTGCACTCCGCGACGAAGTCCTGCGTCGTGTAGTCGATCACCTCGTCGGCGCCGAGGTGCTTCGCGCGCGCGAGCTTGTCGGCCGTGCTCGCCGTCGCGATCACGCGCGCACCGTGCAGCTTGAGGATCTGGATCGCGGCGACGCCGATGCCGGAGCCGGCGCCTTGCACGAGCACCGTATCGCCGGGCTTGGCCTGCGCCTTGTGCACGACCATCTGCCACGCGGTCAAGAACGGCAGGATCGAAGCGGCGGCCTCGGGAAACGTCAGCCGCTCGGGATACGGGGCGAGGTTGACCTCGGGTACGACGATGAATTCGGCGTAGCCGCCCTGGGTGTTCTCGCCGAGGATCTTGTACCAGCGGCACAGGTTGTCGTGACCGCCGAGGCATTGCGCGCACCGCATGCACGACACGCCGGGCTGCACGACGACCTTGGTGCCGACCTTCGCGAGCGAGCCCGGGCCGCCCGTGCTCGGGCCGACCGCATCGACCTCGCCGGCGATGTCGCTGCCGAGGCGGTGCGGGTACTCGAGCTTGAACGCGGGCCCGCCGCGCCGCACCCAGATATCGAGGTGGTTGACCGCGACCGCGCGGATGCGCACGCGCACCTCGCCCGGACCCGGTTCGGGGATCGGGAGTTGTTCGAGCCGCAACACCTCGGGCCCGCCGTGCTCGCGCAAGATCATCGCGCTCATCGACATGGTGCGGACGATACGCCATCCTGCGCGCATGCGCGTCGTCACCGTCCCCTGCCTCAGTGACAACTTCGCCTATCTGATCATCGATGGCGGCCGTGCCGTTGCGATCGACCCATCGGAAGCGGGACCGATCGAGACGGCGCTGCCGAAGGAGAACGTGGCGCTCGCGGCGATCTGGCTGACGCACCACCATTGGGATCACGTCGGCGGCGTGGCGGAGCTCGTCGACAAGCATCCGGGGATCGACGTCGTGATCAGCCGGATCGACGCCGACAAGCTCAAGCCCGAGACCCGGCGCTGCGTGACGAAGCTCGTCGACGAGGGCGACAAGGTCGCGCTCAACAACATCGTCGCGCACGTGATCCACAATCCGGGTCACACGCTCGGCGCGGTCAGCTATCACATCCCGGATCACCCGCTCGGCTGCGGGGCGGTGTTCACCGGCGACACGCTATTCGCCGCGGGCTGCGGCCGCGTGTTCGAGGGCGATCCGCCGATGATGTACGCGTCGCTGCAAAAGCTCGCCCAGCTTCCCGATCGCACGAAGGTCTACTTCGGGCACGAGTACACCGCGGCGAATCTGAAGTTCGCTGCGGCGGCCGAGCCCGACAACGGCGCGGTCAAGACGGCGATCGCCGCGATCGCGAAGCCGTCGACGCCATCGACGATCTTCGACGAGCGCGCGACCAATCCGTTCATCCGCGCCGACGATGCAACGGAGTTCGCGCGCCGTCGCGAGTGGAAGAACACGTTCAAGTAGTCAGCGCGCGATGAAGATCGCGAGCGCGCGGCTGTCGAGATCGTAGGTCGCCTGCACGGTCGCTTCTTCGCCGGGCAGCGCGAAGTTGCCGGTCGCCTCGAGGAACGAGGCGGTGTTCGCGGCGCGGTACCACGCGAGGCCGGTGGGCGGCGCGGGCAGGGTGACCGTGACCTTCGCCGGCCCGCGGTTGTACGCGACGTAGATCGGATCGCTCGGCGTTTGCCACGCGAGGATCGGCTTGGTCGCGTCGCCGAGGTACGCGCCGCTCGCGACGTGACCGGTGTCGTCGAGCCAGGTCGGTGCGAACCATCCACTCGGCCGCAGCGCGGGGTGCGCGGCGCGGAACGCGAGCAGGCGCTGCGTGAACGTCCACAGTGGATCGGCCTGGGGTGTGTAGTCGATCCACGTCGCCGGCGAGTCGAGGTTGTACGGATTGTTGTTGCAGCGGATGCCGTGCGCGACCTCGTCGCCGCCTTCGATCATCGGCACGCCGGCCGACATCAGCTCGAGCGCGAGGCCGGTGCGGTTCGCCTGGCGCTGCGCGACCGGATCGCCGCCGTGCGACCACGCGTGGTTCGACGTCGAGCCGCCGTTCGACGGGCCATACGGCCACGCCTGCGCGTTCGCACTCGCGTCGCACGCGTAGAGATCGTGGAGCGTGAAGCCGTCGTGCGACACCAGGTACGTGACGCCAGCGTCGGGCTCGCGATTCGCGTAGACGTCCTTCGAGCCGGCGATTCTCGTCGCGAGCGTGCCGGGCGTGATCGCGGTCGTGCCGTTCTCGTTCTGATCTTCGCGCACGGTGTCGCGGAACGTGTCGTTCCACTCGGACCAGCCCGCGGGGAAGTGGCCGACCTCGTAGCTGTTCGCGACGACGGCCCACGGTTCGGCGATCAACGCGGAGGTTGGAAATTGCTGCGCGATCGTCTGCGGCAGCGCGGTCGGGTCGAAGTGAAAGCCGCCGGAGGTCGCGTTGCCCAGCACGGGCGCGAGGTCGAAGCGAAAACCGTCGAAGCCGAGCGACTCGTGCCAGTAGTGGAGCGAGTCGAGGATCAGGCCCTGCGCGAGCGGCTTCTGCGCGGCGACGTCGGCGCCGACGCCGTTCGAGTTGGTGTAGCCGGTGCCGGCGGTGTCGAGCTGGTAGTAGCCGGCGTTGTCGAGGCCGCGCAGAGAGAGCAGCGAGCTCCCGCCGCCCTCGGCGGTGTGGTTGTAGACGACGTCGACGAGCACCTTGATCTCGTGATCGTGGAACGCCTTGACCATCGCCCGCAGCTCGCGCGTCGGACCGCCGGGCGTGCGATCGCAGGCATAGCGACGGTCGGGCGCGAAGTACGCGAGCGTGGAGTAGCCCCAGTAGTTGTCGCCGCTGTCGCTCGCGGGATCGACGTCGTTGCGATCGTTCTGGGTCTCGGCGAGCGGCATCAGCTCGATCGCCGTGACGCCGAGATCGTGGAGGTAATCCGCGCGCGCGGCGGCCGCGGCGTAGGTGCCGGCGCAGTCACCGCCGGCGGCGTTCGTGAAGCCGCGCAGCTGGACCTCGTAGATCATGTCGTCGCGGAGCGGGCGCGTGGGTTGCGTGCCGAAATCGACGGCGTCCTCGTGGAGGACGATGCCCTTCGGCGCGATCGCGGCGGAGTCGAGGTCGCGGTGCGAGCCGGTCGCGTATGCGGTACCGTCGCCTTGCGCGGGCGTCTGCGGATCGTGCGAGAGCTCGAGCGCGTACGGATCGAACACGAGCTTGTTCGGGTTCATCCGGTTGCCCTGCGCGTCGACGTCGGCGATCCAGCCGGCGTCCGAGCCGGGCGTCCACGCGGGGTCGTACGGCCAGTTCGGCCCCCACGCGCGGTAGCCGTAGTAGATCGCGGCGGGCAGCTCGGCGGCGGCGACGTGCGCGACGAACGTGGTGTCGCCTTCGCGATCCATCGTGATCGTCGAGACCGGCGCGGCGCCCGCGGGTTGATCGAACAGGTCGAGCTCGAGGCGGGTCGCGCGGGTCGAGGCGACGCGGAACACGACCTCGCTGCCGGTCGGATCCCAGTGGGCGCCGAGCGTCGGTTGAAACGGCTGGACGCCGCCGTCGGTCGGGCCGATCGCATCGCCGGGCGTGGCGGGATCGTGACCGCACCCGGCGAGCACGAGCGCGACGACGGCCAGCCCGATCCGCATCGGGGAGTGGCTGGTACAGGAAGCGTGCCTGTCCGGTTTTGTAACCGTCCCTGATCGCGCGAGTGATTACGGAGAGTTCGCGCGCGCATTTTGTGAATTTTGTTACCGTCCCCGCTGCTGCGTTGTCTTTTGCAACGTCAGTGGACGTCGACGGCGTAGGTTGCGGTCGCGAGACCGCCACGACTGTCGCGCAGGACGAGCCAGAGGTAGACGAGGCCGGTGGTCGGTGTGTGCCAGGTGGTCGAGACCGTGGTCGCGGAGGCGGTCTCGTCGACCGCGGAGGCGTCGACGGCGAGCGTGCCGGCGGTCGCGAACCACGAGACGCGCATCGCCTCGCGGCGGGTGATCAGCGTTTGCGAGGTTT
>Ga0193728_1001599_pt1 | contig 11624 bp, 9 predicted proteins | sample U1c1metaG_FD_143037 | JGI IMG/M metagenome (GOLD analysis project Ga0193728, IMG submission 143037) | Soil microbial communities from a riparian zone of the East river system, Colorado, United States - U1c1 | ecosystem: Environmental > Terrestrial > Soil > Riparian zone | place: USA: East River...
TCTTACTACTGATTTCTACATCATAGTACTCGGCTATGAGCCCAACAATGATGATGATTCCTGGAATGGGAATGATGATGGGCCCTGTAATGATGATGGGCCCTGTAATGATGAACGAACCTGAATCCTATGGCAACTCATTCCCATAAGAAATATTGGATTTATGTCGATGGTCGATGCGAGCGGCCAGATATTAAGGAGAGCTCAAATGTAACTAAGTAAAATAAATCGAGCCCGCAGCGTGTTTCCTGGTGATCAGCTGGTTCTACCAGCGGTCTGTAAGGCTCATGTTGAGGCCTTTTCATATGCTTACTAGCACTTTGACTTTCTAGAATATCATAACTATCTAGCGTAGATGGGGAATGATAATAGCCTAACCTCTGTAAGATTCACACCCTAAGTTTTGCTTCAGCTATGAAATATTCTTCCTAGACCCCTCCTGAAAAGAAGCCTATAATTATCGTCAGGGATTCATACCCATTATGAATATTCCGTTCTCCCTCGCTGCGCTGGTGAAGTTAGTTTAATAAAAATTCAAGAAGTCAGCGACTCTTTTTATTCTGGTTTCTAAATCACCCATATCATTTATGTTCTTATATCATTGTTCTACTGATATTCCATCATGCCACATTCTTACAGAAATTCTCATTTGATGCTCTCTCGAAACTCATTAAATAAATCAGACAGAAACATATTTGATCGGATGCTCTCTCTTGCTCAAGCGTATAGTTCGGATAATAATCTAATCAGTCTTGATTCTTCATCGCTAATCTCAGCCAGACGCTGCTTCCATTAGGCTTTAACTGCCTCCAAGCGAATAGAAATGCAAGCTTGTGGAAACAAAGCTACCCTGCTAAGTCGCGAAATGATAGTTTTTGGAGTCATATATTCAGTGCATATGGAAAGGAAGGAGTTAAGTAAAGTAACATGTGTTTCTCCAGAGTTTTATTTTACTGAAGAAATAACGAAATTTGTAGCTAGGTTAAGAATCGCAAGAAAGCGTCTTCTTGTGTATGCTTCTCATGGTTCTGGTAGGAGAGAAGAGAAGTTTAACCATGCCTTATCTAAAATTCATTAATTGGTGACGATTCTGTTTTCATTGTAATTACCAGATGACATTTCAGATCTCTGTCTTGAGAACCTGTGAATAGCTCCATTTCCTGTAAGGAAGATAGAGCGGCATTATATTCACATCGACTCATCATACGCTTTGACCAAGCCGAACTATTCTAGAAATTACATACAATTCAGATAGATCATGTTGTATGCGATAGAAGGGCAACTATAGTAAGAACCATTCCTGCTGCCATTGTCGCCATACCTCCAAGCATCATGACCTTCGGTCTACATGCCAAATCCTTTAGTTGTTTTGATGATCTTATACTAGGTAACATATAGTTGTTTTTTTCATCTCGAATATTTAACAAAATACCCAAATCATACCCAAATCATCCCCTAATGCTATCATGGTAGCCAACTCCTTCTTCTCCTAAATCAAATTCAAGTTGCGGTCGTGGTAATGCATTAAACACAGTGTCATTTATCATGTCAAGATTTGGACTAGATTTGGGTATAATCTGGAATAATCAATTTAATAGTCAAGACTTTAACTACCATGAAGAGCAATCGATTTAATGCATAAGAATAATGATAATGAGTTGGCTGCAGGAAATGATCCCTTGGGGCTGGCAGCATCGGTGCTTTAGCTATCGTCCCGCGATAGTAATGAACATAGAATTCAGACTGATCTTGCGGCATCTGCAAGAGTAACAGAAGTAACCATCAGAAACAGAACCCAGGAATTAAGGAAAAAGTTGCCTAGATAATTCGATAGCTCCCCCACTACAGAGGCTAGATTAAGCTTCAAGTGACTTGATGCGTAATGAAAACTATCAGAATATAAGACATAATTAAGATCAGATCGTATACCAATTATAAACATCCCAATGTTCTCATTTATATGTTCGATTGATCCTGGTACAACGCATACCCGTGGCTGTTGAGTATAAGCATGCCTAATTCCAAGTATTCTATTTCAGATTGCCTTGATTCTCCCATTAAGACCCTATACTTATATCACGGAGACGTCCGAGAAAGCTCGTGAAATTTGAATTTGAACAGTTTTCGACCGTAGAGGATGTTTTTCTATATCTTGTATCAGTTGCTCCCTATATGAAGCAGCTTCTTCCTGTAAGCTCATACAAGGGTTATGTTTTTTCGTTAGTACCTTTAAGTCCGCTCTCCGGAGAAGTGTTGACGATGGTCTATACCGAAGGCAGCATCGACGCAGGGATGGTGGAGTTTGACATTTCTACTAAAAAATACAAGTCAGTCACTGCGGTTGAACGCGCTGATAAGAATTATTTTATTATTCTGATACCAAAGAGTACCAGTATCTCCGATAGTGCGATTGCACAGTTGGAATCTAGCAAAACCTAGATTTCAACAACCACCTACACAAGGATTGATTCCCGAGTTAGCAATTGAAATAGCTCACAAATCGAGCAATTAGCTTCTTGCCGATGGCAAATCTCCCAAAGGGATTGCTGCAGTATACATATACTTCGCCGCAATGTTATTAGGTATCAACCTATCTTTGTCAAGTCATCCTGGTATTACCGAATTTAAGATCAGTAGTAGTTGACAGGTTGTTAGGATAATTATCAATGTAAACCCGCTGATGCAGAGATTCCATCACGAATAATTGCTAGAGTTTGACCTGTGGTTGTAAAATAATTGATTCATTTCATTTTGACTTGCCTTGATTGAACGGGAACTTCGTTATCCCCCTTTATGATCCCGATTATTCTATCTTGTTCTTCTCTTAGTTGTAATTGTCTCAGCCTTTCTTTATCTCTTTTATTAGTTAGTGACTCTTAATGCCATCCCGCAACACGGACAGAACGCACCTTGCCTGTCTCCACAAGCAAATGATGATAATCTATTATAATACTTTTAATATTTAAAGCATTATTTAAATCTTTAAATATAAGATCATAAAACCGTTGTGCACAGGTTTGTGAATTCATTCACAAACGGAGGCGGGAGCGACTATTCTCATTTGCACAAAGGCAGGTGTCAGAATTAAGGGAAGAAGGCGATCAGATTCAAAAAGTAAGACAGGAAAAGGACAAAAAATGCAAGCTACGAAACTAAAGTATGAAGAAATGAGGTCAACACTTCAACATATTCTAACTGTCATTTCAAATCTTGAACAGTCGGTCGACAAAAAAAGATAGCACAGGTATCGTGGTAATTAAGTAGAGGGAGGTCGTCAAACTTATTTTTCTCAGCACTAGGAGCAGTTGTATCCATAATCTAGAATCTTTATCAGTGAGAAAATATTGCATTTGTGTTTTAAGGTATTATTTTCTTCAACTTAATCGATAAATAAAGGATTAGAGGAGTATCTTTTTGTCTTATCTGTACTTCCATTCCCATGCCTTAATTGTATCGGTACCATTTTTGTTACCAGTATCCGTAAACATCGCTACTGTATTGCTAAGAAAAGACAGATTTCGTGTTGCATTTGCATTAAAGATAGCTGCTCCACTTCCTTGCATTGTTCCAGCAGGAGTCATGTGTACAACCTCTCTAAAACTAAGCGTGGCATTCCCATTAGCATTACCGCCACCATCATTAGCCTTAATAGCCAACCCTCCAAAAATACCTACAATTGTTTTAGATATAGGGATGATCAGAGCTCTGCCAGTCTCTGTGAAGCCTATACCTTTTACAGTCCCATTGCCTGAGAATGTTACTCCAGTAGCGTGTCCTCCACCATTTAAAGGAATACCTGGTACCTGACTTGTAATTTTATCATGTTCTATATAGAATGGATTTCCCAAAGTAATATTGTTGTTAGTTGTTGTTGTGTTTACATCATTGCTTGAAGAAGTTGCTCCCTTTTGAACAAGAGCTTGAGGATTCATTGTATTAGTTGCATTTGTCATATTTCCTGGTGCTGCTGCGGCAAATGTTTCATTAACGAGAATAGTCTTCGTTAATCCAACTCCTGACATAACGAGCATAGTTCCAAATAACACTCCGATAATAGCCGTTGTTTCTCTTATTTTCATATATCTTAAGCTGAAGACAGCTTTTACTTAAGCCTTCTGAGGTAGGATTTACAGTAACGCGATTATCATTTCCTTTGATATTTACGTTGTTTGATTGGCGTTGCTGTATTCCAGTATTCTTTTGGTCTACCTGATACCACCAATTACTGTATCCATCATTATAACCCGCGCAGAAATTGTCAGAATGACCACGTGGACAGCTAGAATCATTTATAGCTCCAATTGATGTTCCAGCATCCGAGTACCAAAAATCTCCAGGATTTTTCTATTTGAGTAAAGTACCAGTTAAATAGTTGAATTTCTTTTAGCCTGACATATCATTAACCACGTACTATGTCTATTCAAATCATAGTGATGTCGAACACTCTTTTTTCAGCGTAAAAATTTAAAAAGTCCAATCACGAGAACACCACAACATCTATGGTAAAAAGATTACGATTTTCTTTATTCTCTGTTAAAGATTTGTCAGAGAAAATAAAGACCAATGAAATATCACCTGTAGATCTGATCGAGTTTTGCTTTGATAGAATTAGGAAATTCAATCCATTACTTAACGCATTTATAACTGTTATCGACGAGGAAGATGCATATAACAATGCACGAATAGCTGAAAGGGAGATTAGTCAAGGAAACTATCGAGGGCCTTTGCATGGCATTCCATTTTCAATAAAAGATATTATTTATGCAAAAGATATTAGATGCACCGGAGGCTCGAAAATATTGTCGGAATATATTCCAAGGACTGATGCAACTTGTAATAAGAAAATGAAGCAAGCAGGTGCAATTTTACTCGGTACCAACAATTTGAATGAATTTGCATCTGGAATTACCGGAGTGAATCCCTTTTACGGTAACACGAAAAACCCATGGAATATGTCAAGAATATCGGGTGGTTCAAGTGGCGGTTCTGCTGTTGCAGTTTCAACTGGGATGGCTTGTATATCTTTAGGAACTGATACTGGAGGGTCCATCAGAGTTCCATCATCACTCTGCGGGGTAGTTGGACTAAAACCTACATACGGAAGAGTTAGTAAGTATGGCGTTATGCCTCTGGCGCCGTCTTTGGATCATGTTGGGTGCGTTACTAGGAGCGCATGGGATGCGGCTGCAGTATTAGAATCTATATCTGGGTGGGATTCGTCAGATCACATTTCCAGTCACAAAAAAGTGCCGCCATATACAAAAATTATTGAAACATCCAATTCTGGAGGTATATCTATTGGAGTACCGAAGGACTATTTCTTTGATTATGTGCATTCGGAAGTTGAAAGTCTGTTTTATCAGTTTTTGGAAAGTATAAAGTCATTAGGGTATATAGTATTTGATCTAGATCTTCAAAATACTGAGAGATACTACGACACTTGGAGAAAAATTAGGTATTCGGAGGCATCAGAAATACATGCACATTGGTTAAAGACAAGAAAGGAAGATTATAGTGAAGAAGTAAGAGAGATGCTAATTCAAGGAACAAAAATATCTGCGGTTGATTACATACACGCCATGAGAAGCATAAATGAGGAATTGAAAAAGGAGCTTCTAGCCATGTTAAGACAGAAAATTGAGGTTATCGTTGTTCCAACAACTATCATTCCCGCTCCTAGATTCGATGAACTAACGGTCTCTGATGTTTGCGGTACTGTTTTGCAAACTAGAGAAGCTTTACTTAGGAATACTATAGTATTTAATAGCACTGGTTTTCCTGCAGTTAGTATTCCCATAGGATTAACTAAAGATAATATGCCAGTAGCAGTACAAATAATTGGTCCTCCGTTTAGAGAAGAAAAAATACTGTCAGTAGCGTATAATTATGAATGCATAAATAGCACGGGAATTAAATTCATTCCGCCTTCTCCTTTTACCTCTTAAAAAGCTCATCCAGCTTACGTCTGGTAGCCGAAAAGTCCTGCTGTTTTTTTATCATATTAGTAATCTTACGTACACCGATGGACAAAAATAAGAGCTCAACCCTGTGGTAAATTTCTTTTGTGATTATCAAACTAGTGAGTGTCTCCATAACCGTTAAAATAGGCAGATGTTCATTCACTAGCGATGCCTTCGTCGAGGGTAGTTCTATGGGGGTAATTACATGGATAGTAATCGCTGTCGTAATTTTGGCTATAATGGGGCTAGGATGGCAAACATTCTTTGCAGGTGTTAAGAAGGGTGCAGATAAAGTTGGTCTTACATCGATTATGAAAAATATTACCGACCAAGCAAAACAATCATTTGGAGGTATTATAAAAAATCCTTCAAGTCCTGTATCTACGAGTGTTTTTAACGCAACCAAAAATACTACCAAACCAGCCACAGGATCATTTTCTAATAAAACAGTGCCTTAATATTTAAACATGAATAAAAATACTTGAAAATATTATTAATAATTGCATGAATTAGGATGATTTAGTATAATAGAAACATTATCCTTGATATAATATCTGAGTGCTGTGAATCCATTCTATACGAGAACAATCCATAGAAACACACTCTGCATAAACAAGCTCGTAGAGCTTATTAGACTAGAAGAATTGAATTCTAACTATCGAGTGTTTGTTTTTCTCGTATCCGCACAGATACTGTAAAGCTTAAATCTAATGGGTTGACTCGATTGCAAATCCATAGGATAGGCTATTATTATAATACTAGTTTTTCGTTTATCTGTTGGAGTCCATCGTAATCAGATAATATTATGGATATTCGGATTAACAGAGTTAACTGTATCTATTATCCAGACAGGTGTGTTTATCCTATAATTTTAGAAAACAGTAACGTCTTTGTCCTAAGCTTAGCGATGATCGCTAAGTAACTAAAGGTCTAAAACCAAACTTTGTTCTCCTGATGCATAGTTTTGGTCTACCTGCTGGTAGAGTTAATCAATGGTCCTTACGAGATTTATGTATGGACGAATTGCGTTCAATTCAGGAGCTGTGAGAGGAACTATGTGTGCTAGATTAGGCTTCTGGTTAAAGTCAAATGCATTTAGAAGATTATTTGCATGGAGATCTCTCTCAGTTAACGGTTGGAGGCTAAAACGCCATTCTATGAACTTTAGCATAGATTCAAATTGATATTGGGTGTGATCAATGTATCCTGGCTTGGAATATGGTGAAATTATGATTGTTGGCATTCTAAATCCTAGACCATATTTATCTATTTGAGGTGGTGCAACATGATCATAGAATCCGCCATAATCATCCCATGTCAATATTATTGCGGTACTATTCCAATATGGACTGTTCATTATGGCATTTATAACGTGTTTCACCCAGTTCATTCCAGATGTTATATTTGCTGGAGGATGTTCACTAATGGGAAAACTCGGCATCACCCACGACACCTGTGGAAAGTTGCCATTCTTTAGATCTGTAAATATTTGTGCTCTGTTTGCAAAGTGCTGAGAGTATGCTGCAGTATATGTAGAGCCTTTTGCAGAAAAAGGGTTCCAGAACTCAAATGCACGACCACTACTTACAGCAGCTTTGTAGTTACCTGCTCGGACCAAATGATCGTAATATTTCCAAGTAATATTATGAGTATTATTCATAAATAGATCTGCAACTGTCTTAGTTAGATTTGACTCTTCAAGATAGACTCTTGCAACCTCGTCTCTTAAATTAGTGGATGTTGGATTGGGATTAACTCCAAAATTTGCTGCAACAGTAGTATTTCCCATCGTAGCGTTTTGATTACCACCACCTCCAGCAATAATGCTAGCATTTTCTGCCTGGTTTAAGATATTATTATGTGGAGGTCTGTGCATAAAATAAAACATTGATGTGGCTGGAGCTTGACCAGCAAGGGCAAACCAATGATTCGGCAAACTATAGCTAAGTACTGAAGAGTAAAAGTTATCTGCTAATACATAATGTCTTGCTAGATCCCAATAGTATGGTATTGTCTTGTTGTCATAATATGACATAGTTTTACGATCTTCATTTTCTGCTACCATAAACCCATCCATCTTTCCATTGTCGTGTGCAATTACTGATGATTGATAACCATGTGGCAAATCTCCTGAGATAACGTTTGTAGAAAGAAATGGTTTTACACAACCTACGTTTGGATGGTCTGGAGATAAAGGCATGCATGTTCCCCTAGGTATTCCGCTAGCACCTGGATAAGTGCCAAAGTAGTTATCAAAACTTCGATTTTCTTGCATAATTACTACTATGTGGTTTATAGGATTTGTAGCAGGGTTGTTGATGGATCTAATCTGCTGTGCGTATGCTAATGGTAAAATTATGCTAGCTGCGACCAAGGCTGCTATCAAGAACAAAGAAAAAGTAATTCCTACGACAAACTGTAATCTATTCTTAACAATTGTCTTGGCTTTGCTTGCCTGGAATGATGAAGATTCTGTTCTCCCAGCTCTCGTCATATTATTGTCCATTCACAAAGAGATTGTATCTAAAATTTAACTGATTCTTTACTGAAATCTGACCTGAGATTTCGTAACATTCTTCATTTGTAACCGAGTCTTGGTCAGTTATTGTCAAGCTATTTTTTTCCGTTTCTACTTGCTGGGAAAAAGAACACATGCCGCGCAAGCTATAAAGATTGATTAAGGCTAGAAGAATTCCATTAATTGACTCAGTACGTAGCTTTCTTGCGCGGAATAAACGTTGGCGGACACAACTTGGTGAAAATGGAAGACCTGCGTCAACTGTTCTTATCTTTGGGATTCAACAATGTAAAAAGTTACATAAACAGTGGGAATATCATTTTTGAGACTTCAGAAATAGATTTGAATGCCATTATCAAAGGAATTCATAGAGAACTCAATGAGTTGCTAGATGGCGATGTCAAAGTATTCTTGCGAGATATGCCTCAAGTCGAGGAGATTACACAACTCAATCCATTCAATGACATAGAGTCTCAAACCACCAAACTGTACGTCACTTTCCTATCAGACGAACCTTCAAGGAAAATCAGACTTCCGCTCAACTCTCCTGACATGGATGTTGAGGTCATCTTCATGACAAACCGTGAGGCATTCAGTTTAGCTCGCAGGAAAAATGGAAGATTTGGCTTTCCAAACAAATTTATTGAGACAAGACTTGGAGTTTCGGCTACCACTCGAAGCTGGACGACAGTGAAGAGAATAGCAAAAGATGCAACAACGAACAGTACGATTCATTTTACTAAATGATTATGACGGTGAGAATACTCAATTACTTCGCAGTTTTTGTCCTAGCAACTTAAACATTCGATTAAGTCCTCGCTTCGTTGCGGTAGTTATCGTATCACATGAAGATAAATAATGGAAAACAAAGGCCAAGGGTGTATTGAAGGGTTTGAGCTACACATATAGGGTTTGAGACAGATAAAATCTATTCTTGAGAATAATTTTAAAATTACACATCCGACAATCCGAATAATGGTAATGCGGGATCACGAACCAAAAGTGTTTACTGACTTAAGGAGTACAATTCTACCGGCTAAATTTCAGTATTTAACTACAGGTCTTTCAAGTACAATTTATACTTCATGGGAAGGACACGCAGTTGCAGAATATTGGCTTCACATAAACGGTAGCCTTAGGCTTCAAGTTCACGTAGGAATGATGGAGATAATTACCTCTAATGCAGCTAATGGACATGCAGTTATTGCAGCAAGGCCCTCCTCGCTTCTCTTTGCTATTGTAGCGACAATATTTGGAATAATATTAACAAAAAATCTGATGGATCTGGCTAATAAGAGATACGTAGTAGAACAATGACTCTACCAAGCATAATTTTTTTGTCTAATAGGGCGTATTGCAATATCAGTAGCTAGGAGACGGGAAATCATTGCTATATTCATTCCAATGGATTTCAAAAGATGGAAGGCTGCTATTGACTGCACGAATACTTAGAACATTTGCGTATGGGTTTCTAAGTATTGTTATTTCAATTTATCTAAAATTAATAGGATTTGATGTATTTTTGATTGGTCTGATACTCACTTCTACATTAATAAATAGCGTAATATTTACTCTCGTGGCAAGCTTTTATGCGGATAGAATAGGCAGAAGGAAAATGCTAGTTATATACGCTATAATGATGGCTATTTCAGGCGTCATATTTTTTGTTACATCCAATTATATTGCATTGATTGTAGCCGGCTTAATTGGAACAATTAATGTTACTGGAACTGAAACAGGGGCATTCCTTTCTATAGAACAAGCCGTGCTCCCTCAAACAGTAAAGGATTCAAAGAAAAGAAATACACTCTTTGCCTTTTACAATATGGTCGGAACATTTGCGATGTCGGCAGGCGTTCTAGTTTCGGGCTTGCCAGGAATTATTCAACATCAATATGGATTGAACCAAATTGACTCTATTAGACTACTCTTCCTTGCATATAGCATTTTAGGGATAGGGGTGTTGGGAATTTACCTTTCACTATCCAAAAGGGTAGAGCTAATGCAGAGACGAAGAGGAGGAGAAAACCAAGATGAGAAAAGAATACCAAAACCTTTAACACAGACTCTATCACCAGCATCAAAAAAAATTGTCGCTAAATTATCGGGTCTTTTTGCCATTGATTCTTTCGGTGGTGGCTTTGTTATACAGAGTATTGTATCACTTTGGTTTTTTACAAAATTTGGAGCAGATTTGACTATGTTATCTTATATTTTCTCGATTGCAGGAGTTCTTACTGCATTTTCATTTCTTGCATCAGCTAAAATTGCAGATAGAATAGGTTTGATCAACACAATGGTCTTCACCCATATACCCTCTAATATTCTAATAATACTTGTTGCATTTTCTCCTACTCTTCCTATAGCCATAGCGTTCTATCTCGCCAGAATGGCTCTATCACAAATGGATGTTCCAACAAGACAATCATATATTGTTGCTGTGGTTAAGGAAGATGAAAGGACTGCAGCAGCTGGAATAACAAACATCTCTAGGAATATCACGCAAGCTATCTCTCCATCAATAGCAGGTTCAATATTGCAATCTGTATCGCTATTGTTTGCACCGTTCCTATTGGGAGGATTAATAAAAATTGTATACGACATAGCATTATATTTACAGTTTAAACGGTATGATATTAAGGACTAATTAAGGGGTCTTTCACATGGCAATTCTGACGTAGCCTCATCGAAACGAACTGACCTATCGTTTGGTCCAGCGTTGGACAATCATTCTCTCTCCCCATCACTTGATCACATGATTTTGCTGTCGTTGGTTGGCTAGATCTATTTGTCCCTGCTTAAAGATCCAAACAATATTTATCGTCTTCTGTCTTAGCGTTACTTTAAGCGGCTAAATTAAAAAATTAATTTTTTGTTGCTAAATACTAGTTTAGCAACAAGGGTTTTTTTATTTTTTACCCGGTGATATTAAATTACCGAGGCCCTTAAGACCGCCGCCAATTGCTTTGCTGAGGTTTGATAGAACGCCGCCTCCTACTTTTGTAACATTACCAGCTGCTTTTGACAAATTACCGCCTATTGCCTTACCTGCTTTTGACATATTACCAGCTGTTGCGTTGCCTGCTTTTGACATATTACCAGCTGTTGCGTTGCCTGCTTTTGACATATTACCAGCTGTTGCGTTG
>Ga0193728_1001600_pt1 | contig 11622 bp, 10 predicted proteins | sample U1c1metaG_FD_143037 | JGI IMG/M metagenome (GOLD analysis project Ga0193728, IMG submission 143037) | Soil microbial communities from a riparian zone of the East river system, Colorado, United States - U1c1 | ecosystem: Environmental > Terrestrial > Soil > Riparian zone | place: USA: East River...
TGTTCAGCGCACCGACTTCTTTGCCCCGCAGCGCGGCGGGGCCATACCTAGCCAAAGCAGGCCGCCCGGGGCGGGCACGCGCCGACCGTGACAACCGGACGGCCGGCCTCTCCGGATACGTGGCTCCCAACCTCGGGATGCCCCCCACTGGTCCCGCCCCCCGTCACCTTCATCTCCCCTGTGCAATTGATCTCCATATAGCCCCCCACCGGTCTCCGACCTGCGGTATCTCTACATAATACTTGACATAGCGACATCAGCCCCTTGTACCCACATGTGAGACGCACACAGCAGGCAGCAGGTTCACGCTGCCCGCGCGACATTTCCGTTACGGCGCGCATCAGGCGTGTTACGGCGAGCCACCGCGTGACGGCCGAGGACGCGACCGGCGAAGAGCGGGATAAGCCGTTGATGCCTGCCGCGGTGGCGAGGCCTGGCAAGCCCTTAGTTGTCCGTGATCATGGCGGCCGCGACCGTGGCGTTGGTCGCCTCGTCGATCAGGATCAGGCCACCAGTGAACCGGTTGCGGCTGTAGGGATCGCAGAACACCGGCTGGGTGAGCCGCATCGTGACCCGGCCGATCTCGTTCAGCCCGAGCTGGACGGCGGACTCGTCCCGGTGCAGCGTGTTGACGTCAAGCCGGTACTGCAGGTCGCGCACGATGGCCTTGACCGTCCGGGTGGAGTGCTTGACGATCAGGCGGCCCTGCGGGACCAGCGGCCGGGTCTCACTCATCCAGCACACCATGGCCTCGATGTCCTGGGTCACCAGCGGCTGGTTGTGCGGCCGGCAGAACATGTCGCCACGGGACACGTCCAGGTCGTCATTGAGCAGCAGCGTCACCGACATCGGCGCGAAGGCCTCGGCCACCGGACCGCGCGCAGTGTCGATCCGCGCGATCGTCGTCGTGAGCCCGGACGGCAGGTGCATGATCTCGTCGCCCGGCTTCAGCACGCCGCCGGCGACCTGGCCGGCGTAGCCGCGGTAGTCGTGCAGTTCCGGGTCGGTGGCCTGATGCGGCCGGATCACGTACTGGACCGGGAACCGGACGTCGATCAGGTTCCGGTCCGACGCGATGTGCAGGTGCTCCAGGTGGTGGAGCAGCGACGGCCCGTCGTACCACGGCATGTTGGCCGAGCGCTGGACCACGTTGTCGCCGTGCAGGGCCGAGATCGGGATGAAGGTGAGGTCGCCGATCTCCAGCTTGGCCGCGAACGCGGTGAACTCCTCGACGATGCGCTCGAACACCGCCGAGCTGTAGTCGACCAGGTCCATCTTGTTCACCGCGAGCACCAGGTGCGGCACCCGGAGCAGCGTGGCCAGGAAGGCATGCCGCCGGCTCTGCTCGGTCAGGCCGTTCCGCGCGTCGACCAGCACGATGGCCAGGTCGGCGGTGGAGGCCCCGGTGACCATGTTGCGGGTGTACTGGACGTGACCCGGGGTGTCGGCGATGATGAACTTGCGCCGGGGCGTCGCGAAGTAGCGGTAGGCCACGTCGATCGTGATGCCCTGCTCGCGCTCGGCCCGCAGGCCGTCGGTCAGCAGCGCCAGGTTCGTGTACTCCTCGCCCCGCTCGCGGCTGGTCCGCTCCACCGAGGCGAGCTGGTCCTCGAAGATGGCCTTCGAGTCGTACAGCAAGCGCCCGATCAGCGTGCTCTTGCCGTCGTCCACCGAGCCGGCGGTGGCCAGCCGGAGGATGTCCATGTGCCGGTCCGCGCCGGCCGGCTCGGCCTGGGTGTCGGCGCCAGTCATCAGAAGTAGCCTTCCCGCTTGCGGTCCTCCATGGCGGCCTCGCTGGCCCGGTCATCGGCGCGCGTCTGGCCGCGCTCGGTGACCCGGGTCGCCGCGATCTCGTTGATCACGTCGGCCACGGTGGCCGCCGAGGACTCGACGGCGCCCGTCACGCTCATGTCCCCCACTGTGCGGTACCGGACCCGCGCTTCGAACAGGGGCTCGTCGTCCCCCCGGGTCACGTACGGGCTGTCGGCCAGCATGATCCCGTCCCGCTCGAAGACCTCCCGCTGGTGCGCGAAGTAGATGGAGGGCAGCTCCAGCCCCTCCCGGCCGATGTACTGCCAGACATCCAGCTCGGTCCAGTTGGACAGCGGGAACACCCGGATGTGCTCACCACGGTGGATCCGGGTGTTATAGAGGCTCCACAGCTCGGGCCGCTGGTTCTTCGGGTCCCACTGGCCGAACTCGTCCCGGAAGGAGAACACCCGCTCCTTGGCCCGGGCCTTCTCCTCGTCCCGCCGCGCACCGCCGAACACGGCGTCGAACTGGTGCTCGGCCAGCGCGTCCAGCAGCGTGGTCGTCTGCAGCCGGTTACGGCTGGCGAAGCGGCCCTTCTCCTCGACCACCCGCCCCGCGTCGATCGAATCCTGGACCGAGGCCACGATCAGGCGCGTCCCGACCTCGGCCGCCCGGCGGTCCCGGAACTCCAGTACCTCAGCGAAGTTATGGCCGGTGTCGATGTGCATGACCGGGAACGGGATGTGGGCGGGCGCGAACGCACGTTCCGCCAGCGCCAGCACCACGATCGAGTCCTTGCCGCCGGAGAACAGCAGCACCGGCCGCTCGAACTCGGCGGCCACCTCGCGCATGATGTGGATCGACTCGGCCTCGAGGACGTCGAGCTGGGAAAGCAGGTAGTCGGTGCGGGGCGGTGCCATCAGGAAAGCTCCGGGTCAGTCGGGGTCAGCGCGCCGGGCTGTCGGCGCGGATTGCCTCCAGCAGCAGCGGCGCGATGTCAGCCTGGCAGATCAGGATATCCGGGAGCGCGGGTGAGGCCTGGTTGTAAGCCAGCGGCGAGCCGTCGATCCGGGAGGTGTGCAGGCCGGCTGACCGCGCGACGGCGACCGGCGCGGCGGAGTCCCACTCGTACTGGCCGCCGCTGTGCACGTACGCGTCGGCCTCGCCCAGGATCACCGCGGCCGCCTTGGCCCCCGCGGAGCCGAGCGGCACCAGGACCGCGCCGAGGTCGCCGGCCAGCCGCTGGACGAACTCCGGCGGCCGCGACCGGCTCACCAGCAGCCGCAGCGGATCAGCGACCGGCGGCACGGTGATCGGCTCGGCCGTGCTGAGCACCAGGTCGCGGGCCGGCAGGGAGACCGCGCCGGCCGTGAGCTCGCCCCGCTCCCACAGGGCGACGTGCACGGCCCAGTCCGCCCGCCCGGCCTCGCCGAACTCCCGCGTTCCGTCGAGCGGGTCGACGATCCAGACCCGGTCGGAGGCCAGCCGGACGGGATCGTCGCGGCCCTCCTCGGACAGCACGGCGTCGGCGGCCCGCAGCCGGCCCAGTTCGGCCATCAGGAACTCGTGCGAGAGCCGGTCACCCGCCTTGCGCAGGTCATCGGGCTCGCCGCCGGCCGCCCGCAGCTCAAGCAGGCGCTCCCCCGCGGCCACGGCCAGATCGCGGGCCAGCTGGTCATCGGGCGTCATGAACCCGGCCGAACAGGCTCGGATTTGCGCTGTCGGGCGGCAAAGTCCATGCAGTCAGTATAGGTAGGGAGCAGCCCAGACTGCCGCGCCTCGGCTGCGGTGGGGGCGGCCGCGTCCTTATCCGACAGGATGAACTCCGCGTCCTCCGGCCAGGCAATGCCGATTTCCGGATCCAGCGGGTGCACGCCATGCTCGATGCCCGGGGCATACCCGGTCGAGCACAGGTACATCACGGTGGCCTGTGTACTCAGCGCGATAAACCCGTGCCCGAGCCCTTCAGCCAGGAAGACACCGCGGCGCGCCGTGTCATCCAGCGCCACGGCCTCCCACCTCAGGTACGTAGGCGACCCGACCCGCAGGTCCACGATGACGTCAAGGATCGACCCGCTGGCGCACACCACGTACTTGGCCTGGCCGGGCGGGACGTCCGTGAAATGGATGCCCCGGATGACGCCCCGGCGCGACACCGAGCAGTTCGCCTGGGCCAGGTCGAAGCGATAACCGAGGTCCTCAAGAAATTCACCGGCCCGGAACCATTCGTTGAATGTGCCGCGATTGTCGGGATAAATGCGCGGCGTGACGATATAGGCGCCGTCGATTTCCGTCGGTTGCATGCGCCCCAGGCTAGTAGGCGCCCGAGCCGAGCAGGACCGCTGACGTCGTCTTCCACAGGATCTGCAGGTCGAGCATGAAGGACCAGTTCTCGACGTAGCGCAGGTCCAGCCGGACCGACTCCTCCCAGCTCAGGTCCGAGCGCCCGTTGACCTGCCACAGGCCGGTGATGCCCGGCTTGACCGCCAGCCGGCGCCGGACATGGTCCCCGTAGAGCGCGGCCTCCTGCGGCAGCGCGGGCCGGGGACCGACCATCGACATGTCCCCGATCAGCACGTTGAGCAGCTGGGGCAGCTCGTCCAGCGAATACCGGCGCAGCCACCCGCCCACCGCGGTCACTCGCGGGTCGCGGCGCATCTTGAACAGCACGCCGTCGGTTTCGTTGAGCGTGGCCAGGTGGCCCTTGCGCTCCTCCGCGTCCACGACCATGGTCCGGAACTTGTAGACCGTGAAGGCCCGGCCGTCCCGCCCGACCCGGGTCTGGCGGAAGAGGCCCGGGCCGCGGTCGGACAGCCGGATGACCGCCATGATGACCAGGAACAGCGGGAACAGGAAGAACAGCGCCGCTCCGGCCGACGCGCGGTCGAACGCGGCCTTGACCACCCGGCGGATCCCGGTGAACTCCGGGTGGTCCATGTGCAGCAGCGGCAGCCCGGCGACCGGCCGGATCGTGGTGCGCGGCCCGGCGACGTCCAGCAGAGCAGGCGCCACGCACAGGTCAGTACCGGTCTTCTCCAGCTCCCAGGCCAGGTTCCGCAGCGTCGCCCCGCTCATCTCCGGGCAGGACAGGACGGCCACCGTGTCGGCGTCGTAGCGCTCGACCGTGTCGGCCACATTGTCCAGGCCGCCGATCACCGGGATCGCGTCGATCTCATCGTGAGCCGCGGCGCCCGCCACGCAGGCGGCGACGACCGACAGCCCGTGATAGGTCTCCCGGCGCAGCACGGCGGCCAGGTCGGTGACGACGTCCAGGTGCCCGACCACCACGACCTTGCGCATGCAGCTGCCCAGCGCGCGCAGCTTGTGCAGCCGCTTGCGCAGCGTGAGCCGGCCCAGCAGGTCCAGCACGGTCAGCGACGGCAGGGCAATCACCACGTAGCCGCGGGCCAGTTCGCTCTTGGTCGCGTAGGAGACGATCGCCACGGAGGCGGTCAGGCAGATCCCGGCATTGAGCACCCGCCGGAACTCATCGGTCCCGACCCCGATGAACCGCGAGTCATACCCCCCGGCCAGCCGGACCGAGATGACCCAGAGCACCGGCAGCAGGAGGCTGAGAAAGAGGTACGGACCGGCCCCGCCCGGGGCGCTGTCGAATCGGATCTGGAGAGCCAGCAGGCCGGCCGCGAGGCCGCAGATGGAGTCGGCCGCCACCGCCTGCCGCAGGTACCCGTTAGTCCACGAGGCAGAACTCTGCGCAGCCAGGCGGGCAATGACCCGGTCCGCCGGCCAACGCTGACCAATAGCTGAACGCTCCAAGACTGCGCCCCCCTCTGAGCCCCACCGACGACGCCTTCAGTCCGCAGCCTGCTCCCCCAGCGCAGCCGACCCGGACCAACGTCCACGTAGAGATGACGCGCGGCTGTATGGATCGGTTGACGTTCATTGCTCGATAAGCCGTTTATTTGATGACCGGTCATGCAATGTTCCACCAGGTCAGACCAGGGGTGCGCCCGGCCACGCGCGGAGTTAGAACCCAGTTTCGGTGGAATTGGGGGCAGCCTGAACTGAGTTGTGCTAGGCCACCAGCGCAAGCTCGAACACCCCGTCCATGGACGCAACCGTTAACGCAGGGTGACTTGGTCATGCGTCCCGGCTCGGAATGCGGCCGGGCTGGCCTTGGCCGGCCGGGCCAGGGAGCGGGCCATCTGGCGCGCGATGTTGTGCGTGCCCGCGATGAACCGGACTGAGGGGCCAAGGCTCACGGCAGCCGGGGCTCCGGCGAAGTACAGGCCCGGAACGCTCGTTTCACCTGCCCGGCTCACGACGGGGTAGCCGTTCAGCATCGAGATCCCGGCCAGGAGCGACTTCGGCAGGAAGTCCAGGCGGGTGAGGTCAATGCGGAACCCGGTGCCCGCGATCACATGATCGGCATCGACGGTCGACCGGTCCGGCCCGTCAACGAGGAGTCGCACGCCGCTGCCCTTCGCGGCGGCCCCCCGAAGCTCATGGGCGGCGAAGACGTCGATCACCCCGTCGACCCGGTCCTTCAGCCACCAGGCGCCGGCCGGCCCCAGGACTGTCCGGGCCTTCCGGACCCGCATCTCCTCGGGCAGCCGGCGGAAGGCGGCCGGCGAGTTCCAGAACGCACAGTGCCATCCCTCGCAGAGCTTGTTGACCGGCCGTCTGATGTGCCCGAGGCGGCTGATCCGCTCCGGGTTGGGCTCGAGCCAGAAGACCGGCCGCCGCGCGATCACCTCGACGTGGGCGCCCGCCTCGTGCAGCAGCGCCGCCGTCTCCAGGGCCGACTGGCCGCCGCCGACCACGGCAACCCGGGTTCCGGCGAAGCGATCCAGCTGGTGATGGTCAGAGGTATGCGAGACCAGATCGGCCGGCAGGCCCGACAGCTCGGCGGGGATGGTGACATACGGCCGGACGCCGGTCGCGACCACGACTCTGCGAGCCGTCACCGGGTCGGCGTCCGCGAACGCCACGCGGAACCCGGCACCGATGGCCGTGACTTCCGTGACGGTGTGGTCGGCCACGTCGGGCACTAGCTGCTCTCTGTACCAGTCGGCGTAGTCGAGGAATCGCTCGATCGACAGCGGTCCGAGCCGGTCGATGTAGTCCAGGCCACGCAGTCGGCAGAAAGCCCGGACGTCGTACCCGGCTCGCGGTGACGCCATGTCCGAGCCGTAGGGCTCGGAGCGCAGTTTCATTCCTGGCGGGCAGTGCGCCTTCCACGTGTCCATCGGGCGGCCCACGATCTGGTGGCTCACGCCCAGTGCCCGCAGGTGGGCAGCAACCGAGAGACCGAACGGGCCGGCCCCGATGACCAGGGCATCGTTATTGGACATGTGCTATCCCTTCATCCTGGCGTCCGGATGCAGCGCCTGCGCTGCGCGACCTGAGGACCGCCGCCGCGGTCGTCCGGAGCTCGGCCAGGGCCGGCCGCAGGTCGTGCCGGTCCAGGCAGTCGTAGTGAAAAGTCCGGGTGAACTCGGAGATGAAGGTCCACAGAGCCTGGCGCGGGAGCATGCCGTCCGGGCGCCCGGCCTGCTGGTAGTTATCGCGCAGCCACCGCATGTCGCCGCGCAGCCAGCGGCTCCGGTAGCCACTCTTGTAACCGTCGAGGCGGTCCACGGGCTGCCCAGTCGCCCACTGCCACACCATGAGCGGGAAGTTGACGCCCGATTTCAGCGCGGTCTCCACAGGCCCGGCCAGCCGGGCATTGATCTCCATCAGCAGCGGCCGCCCAGCCGCGTCGCGCCTGAACTCCACTTCGCAGAGTCCCTGCAGTCCGACCGCTGCGGCCAGGCGCACGGACGGATCGTAGATGTCCGAGGGCATCGGCACGCCCTCCCGCAGCACGGACACGCCGCCCAGGGGCGGGCTGGTGCGGTGCTCTAGGTGCGCGAAGCTGGCCAGCACGTCGTCGCCCAGGAGGAACAAGGTCACACCCTCGCGGCGGCCGCCTGCCCATTCCTGGGCCAGGACGCTCACCCCGGCCTCCAGGAACTCCCGGGTCACGGTGACGGCCTCGGCCTGGTCGACGACCTCGCGGCCCTGCAGCCGACGCTGGGATTGCGGGGCCCAGGAGACGGCTGGCTTGAGCACGAACGGGAACTGGAACTCCGCGAGCACGGTCGGGACGTCGTCCGGGGTACTGATCCGCATGGTCTTCGGAATGGCGATGCCGAGGTCGCGGGCGACGGCTAGCGTCCGGTCCTTGTTGTTGGCGAGCTCAAGAACGGGGTTCGCGGGCAGCGCGAGGAGGCAGCCCAGGGCCTCAAGCTGCTGGCGGCGGGACATCAGCGCCGCGATGGCGCCGTCCATGGCCGGCAGCAGGACCCGGGTCGGGTGCTCGCGCACGAAGTCGGCAATCCCGTCCGCGAATGCGGCCGGGTTGGCGGCGAAGCTGGGCAGGACTACATTGCGGGCCGAGTAGCGGGACCGGAAAGCCAGGACAGGCAGGGCGGGATCGCACTCGGCGAAGCACTCGCCCATGGCCACGCGGAGCCCGGCGCGACCCAGGCTGCGAGCGCAAGCCAGGCTCTGCCGGGTGGCTGCGTCGAGGATCAGGACGTCGTACTCGACAGGCCAGCCGTGACCGACGGGCGCAGCAGACGTCAGCGACGTGACTGCCACCGGGATCTCTGTCGCTGCCATGCCAGCCCTCTCTGCGCGCCTACGAAGCTGGTGAGCGCATGATCGCGTAACTAGAGAGGGAAGATGGGCACCTTCAGATACAAATGATTCCTATTTGATACAAGTGACCGTGCTGCCTCATTCATCACAGATGATGAGACTGGCCACTGCTGCTGAAAGCGAGCGGCCGCTGCGCTGACTCGCGGCTAGTGGAAGTCGTTCTGCGCGGCGCTGACCCCGCGGGCCGCCACAGCCTCGCTCATGTCGGCCGCCAGCTCCAGGAGCACCGGCAGCTCCTTGCGCTCCGCCGGGGAGAAGTCCCGCAGGACGAAGTCAGCCGGGTCCATCCGGCCCGGCGGGCGGCCGATCCCCACGCGGACCCGGTGGTAGTCGCGGGTGCCCAGCGAGCTGGTCACCGAGCGCAGCCCGTTGTGCCCGTTGTCGCCGCCGCCGGTCTTGCACCGGAGCACCCCGAAGGGCAGGTCAAGCTCGTCGTGGATGACGACGGTGCGGTCCGGCGGGACCTTGTAGAAATTCCGCAGGGCCGCCACCGGGCCGCCGGAGAGGTTCATGAAGCCCAGCGGCTTGGCCAGCGTCACCGGCTGCCCGGCCAGCCGCCCGGTCGCGAGCTCGGCGCGCGACCGGTCCCGCTTGAAGGATGCGGGGAGCCGCGCGGCAAGCACGTCCGCCACCATGAACCCGGCGTTGTGCCGGTTCCCGGCATACGTCGGCCCGGGATTCCCCAGGCCGACGATCAGCCAGCGTTCGTCGTCCATGACACCGAGCCGGAATGCCGCAGGCCGCCGGGCGGCCTCAGGCGGACTCGGAGCCTGCCTGGTCGGCGGGCGGCGGCACGGCCGCCGGGGCCTCGGTGTCGGCCGCGGCGGGCTCGGCGAGCTCGCCGCCCAGGTCGGCTGACATCTGCTCGGCCGTCGGCGCGGCGACGACGTGCAGGACCAGGATGTCCGGCTCGACGGCCAGGTTCACGCCGCTGGGCAGCGTCAGGTCGCCCGCGGTTACCGCGGCACCGACGGCCATGCCCTCGACGTCCACGTCGATGCCCGGCGGGATGTGCGTGGCCTCGGCCTCCAGCGAGATCTGCACGAGCTGCTGGTCGAGCATGCCGTCCGGAGCGACGTCGCCGACCACGTTCACCGGGATCTCGACGGTCACCTTCTCGCCGCTGCGGACCAGGATCAGGTCCACGTGCTCGACCGTGCCCTTGATCGCGTCCCGCTGCACGGCCTTGGGCAGGGCCAGCTCGCTGCCGCCGGACAGCCCCTCCAGCCGGATCAGCACGTTGGCCGTGCGCAGGGCCAGCAGGACCTCATGACCGGGCAGGGTGATGTGGCGGGGGTCGCCGCCGTGCCCGTACAGCACGGCCGGGACCTTGCCCGCGCGGCGCTCCCGCCGGGCCGGTCCCTTGCCGAATTCCGTGCGCGGCTCCGCCGCGATGTGTACCTCGGGCACGGTGAACAACTCCTAAGACTGTGTTACCTACTGCGCATCAGCGCCTGCGCAGTCTAGCGGAACCAGCGTCGAGGTCAGACCTGACCGTCGAACAGGCTGGTCACCGAGCCGTCGCTGAAGACCTCCGTGATCGCCCGGGCCAGCAGCGGGGCGATCGACAGCACGGTCAGCTTGTCGAACCGCTTCTCGTTGGTGATCGGCAGCGTGTTCGTCACGATGACCTCGCTGACCCGCGAGTTCTTCAGCGCGTCCACCGCCGGGCCGGACAGCACGCCGTGGGTGGCGGTCACGATCACCTGGGCGGCGCCCTGCTCGAACAGCGTCTCGGCGGCGTTCACGATCGTGGCCCCGGTGTCGATCATGTCGTCCACCAGGATGCAGGTGCGCCCCGCGACCTGCCCGACGACCTCCAGGATCTTGACCTGGTTGGCGACGTCGGGGTCGCGGCGCTTGTGGATGATCGCCAGCGGGCAGCCCAGCCGGTCGGTCCAGCGCTCGCAGACCCGGACCCGGCCGGCGTCGGGCGCGACGACCGTCACGCCCGAGACGTCGAGCTTGGCCTCCAGGTAGGAGGCCAGGATGGGCAGGGCGAACAGGTGATCGACCGGGCCGTCGAAGAAGCCCTGGATCTGGGCCGTGTGCAGGTCAACGGCCATCAGCCGGTCGGCGCCCGCGGTCAGGAACAGGTCGGCCATCAGCCGCGCCGAGATGGGCTCGCGGCCGCGGCTCTTCTTGTCCTGCCGGGCGTAGCCGAAGAACGGCGCCACCACCGTGATCCGCTTGGCCGAGGCCCGCTTGAGCGCGTCGACCATGATCAGGTGCTCCATGATCCACTGGTTGATCGGCGCCGTGTGACTTTGCAGGACGAAGGCGTCGCAGCCGCGCACCGACTCCAGGAACCGGACGAAGATCTCTCCGTTGGCGAAGTCATAGAGCCGGGACGGCGTCGGGTCGATGCCCAGGCAGCCCGCGATCTCGGTGCCGAGCTCGGGATAGGCGCGGCCGGCGAACAGCATCATCTTCTTCTCGCCCGAGGCGGTTATCCCGGTCATGCCTGCCCTTTCGTCATGCGTCTGGCTCAGCCTCGGCCGCGGCGGCTTCCACCCGCGCGCCCGCGGTCAGGTGCGCGTACGGCCCGACGGTGGCGCCCGGCCCCACGACCGCGCACTCGCACACGGACTGGATGACGGTGGCCTCCGCCGCAATGACACAGTCCCGCACCAGGCAGCCCGGCCCGACCCGGGCGCCCGGGCCGACCGTGGTGCCGCCCTGCAGCTGGGTCGCCGGGCCGATCTGCGCGCCAGGCTCCAGCACTACCCCGACATCGACCCAGGTACTCGCGGGATCGAGGATCGTCACGCCGGTCCCCATCCACGAGCCGAGCAGCCGGTCGTTCAGCACCCGCCGGGCCCGGGCCAGCTGGGCCTGGTCGTTGACGCCCAGGATCTCGTCGAAGTCCGCGCACCAGACGGTGCCGACGCCGAGGCCGTCGTCGCTCAGGATGGTCAGCGCCTCGGTGAGGTACTCCTCGCCCTTGGCGTTGGCCGTCGTCAGCCGCTTGAGCACGGCGGCCAGCGGGATGCCGTCGAAGGCGTACATGCCGGAGTTGATCTCGGTGATCGCCGCCTGCGCGGGGGAAGCGTCGGCGTGCTCGACGATCGCGGTAAAGCGGCCCGCGGCGTCCCGCACGATCCGGCCGTAGCCGGTCGGGTCGCCGGCCCGCGCCACCAGCGCGGTGACGGCCGCGCCCGCCGCCTCGTGCGCCCGGACCAGGTCGCGCAGCGTCTGCCCGCG
>Ga0193728_1001601_pt1 | contig 11622 bp, 1 predicted proteins | sample U1c1metaG_FD_143037 | JGI IMG/M metagenome (GOLD analysis project Ga0193728, IMG submission 143037) | Soil microbial communities from a riparian zone of the East river system, Colorado, United States - U1c1 | ecosystem: Environmental > Terrestrial > Soil > Riparian zone | place: USA: East River...
ATTTCTTCTCTATCTAGCTATAGAACTAATTTTTTATACTTATAGAAAAGGCCTTTTATTATATCTTCTTTAGAATCCCCTCTATATATAGCTTATAGATATTAAACTCTTTAAAAGCCTATATAGTAGGATTATAGTTAGAGTAATAACCCTAGCTACTAGTAGACGGAGACTATTCCTTATAGTTCTAATATAATCTTTTATAAGTAGCCCTTTTCCTTATTTATAAGAGTATATATATAATAGCAGAGAGCTACTCTTTTCTTAGCTTTAGTCTTTAGGCGCTATATATAAGGGATATTTTATCCCTTACTCGGGTACACGCCTAGGGGCTCTTAGGGGTCGCCAAGGCTAGCCTTCGGCTAGCCCTTAGCACCTCCTTATAAGCTCCTTAGGCTTGCAACCCTTCCTCCCTCATCGGTTCGTCTCTGTACTTAGGCTATTACCTACCCTTATTACTATATCGTCCTCTCTTCTATCGACTCTCCGTAACTTATACTCGGCTTAACTGCTCCCTACCGTATACCTAGGTAAAGATACCTCATACTATACTAGCTTCTTTAGTAGAATATCTATAGGTAGGACTGTAGATATTCTACCTAAACTAAGCTCTTGCCCTATATTAGATACGGATATATTAGAATTAGTATCGCTATATATAGACACTCTTAAAGATATATTACTAGTAAAATTAGTAGCCCTATTCTTTTATAACACCTATCGCTTAATATAATATTTACGGCTAAGTTAGCTTAACTAAGATTAGAAGGCTCTACTAGTATAACCGTAATTTTTAGCTAGCCCAGTAATATCCTTATGCGGACCTTTATACTAAACCTTAATTAGAAATATTATTTACCTATTTAACTAATACTATAAGTACCGCGTCTAAGTTGTTGCTATAATATATTAATAGACTTATTTTTATATATAATAAAGCTAAACAGCTCTTCTAGCCTACGCTTTCTAGTACCTATAATATACTAACTATAAATAAATTAAGTCCCTAGCTAGTAATATTAGGTCCTTTAAATTAAGAAAGACAATTATCCTTAGGATCTAATAGGAAGTTAGTATATATTAAATTCTTTACTTAGTAGATATAGTGGTATATATATAGTCTATAATAAAGTATAAGCTTTTAAAAAACTTCTTACTTCCTTACTTAATATATTCTTTAATAATTAATAGATCTAGCTAGTTAATTAATATCTATACTATATTAATATTATTTTAAAAGCCCGCTAACTTTTTAATAATCTTAAATATTATATTATTAAGCGTTACAGTATAAGCAAACTAAGGCCTCTACCCTAATAATAACCGTACTTTCTATAGCTATATATATAAACTCCAGAATAAACCTCTCTAATTAGCTATAAGATATATCTTATTAATTACTACTAAGCTAATATATACGCGAAAGGCGGGGTCTTATAGAACCTTTTACTAACTAATAGCTCTAGTAATATTAAAATATAGGTATATACTCTAATACGGATTTCCTATAAAAGACGTATAGATATTATCTTAACGTATATATAAACTAGCCTTATTCTAGGAAGCTCCTTAATCTTTACCTTTATTATAGGACACCCCCGTAACACCTTATATACGACTACCTGTTTCTACCGACTTAGCATTTAGAAGACCGACTATAAGACGGTAACTTGCCGCAATCTACAGCAATTTGCCATTCTCTACGGCAATTTGCCATTCTCCACGGCAATATACCGTATTCTGCTATATTCTACTAAGTCCACTAAATTCTACTAAATTCTACTAGGACCGCTACCTAAATCCTATTCTGCTCTATGTATATATTAACTAAGTAACCAAGTTAACAATATATACCCTTTCTTCCCATCTCCTTACCTTCTTTCCTTACGCAACGTCTTAACCTTATTATATAGTTTATATATATAGCTTAATAATATCTACTTTGCTATATATTATCGTTGCTTATACTTACTCTGCAATACTATATTATGTTAACCACCTACACTACTATTAAAATGCAGAACGCACCCGAAGCCCCCATAACGGTAGGCGATATACTTACCGTGCTTAAAGAGTAGATAGTAGGTTTATAGACGTTTTTTATAGACGCCCTTATAGAATAAAAGGCCTAACACTAATAAGTAATTAAAGCCCTCTAAGAGGAAGTCCGTACCCTTAAGACACCTAGGGCCCTAAGACTAAAGGCTATCCCTAGAGGCCATTATACGGAACACAAGCCCTAAACCAGTAGTAGCTATTTACCTTAAACCAACTACTACACCATAACGATCTAAAAAACTACTAGACCCCCTAGTATTTACCGGGAAATAATAAGAGCTTTAGTTATTCTTAAGCTGGCTTAAGAATAAGCTAACTAGTAATGCTAATTGCTACCTAACTAAAGCTAACCGACTCTACTACGCCCTAAGTCAACTAGGAGGAGAGGTAGCTAACCTTATTAAACCTCTCTAGCTAAACTTAGTATAAAGCCTAGTTAGACTTCTTAAAGCTATCTTCTTAGCCTAAGTACCCTAATACTATAGACATTAACTTTAGAACCCTAGAGTATGCTCTACTAGGGTCCTCTAAATAAAAACGACGTATTAAGCTAGGCCTTTATTTTAAAGGCGGAAGCAAGGCTTATATCTTAAGATACTACTCTATCCCTATGCCCTAATACAATTTATAAATAGCTAACACTAGCGGTCATTTACCGTATTAATCTTCTGGTTACCATCCCTAATCTTTACCTAGCTCTAGTCCTATATCTAGTAAGTATTACTTATAAGAATAAAGCCACAACCGACGCTCTATAGGAACCCCTTCCCGCTTACTACTAAAAGGTATATCCTAGAGTTAAGTCGCTCTTTAGGACAGCTATATTATAGGATTTTATTAAACGCATTAGGTATTACAAACTGTAAGCTTTGCAGTATGTAGGTATTGAATGAGCGACTTAATTATAAATCTATGGAAATCAAGTGGTATAAATACATAAAAGTAGACCCCGAACTCCAAAGCCTATAAGTCATTTCAACCATATCCAAGACATACGAGGGTAGTGCTGACGCTAGTGAAACAGGGTAATATGCAAGGTCCGGTAGTCGGTTACACAAACCCTAACTCTTAGGACTGTAGTATAACTATTAACTACTATCTTTAGTAGACAGGTTAATAGGCTAATACTTAAATCCTAATTAATATAGGAGCTAGCGGTATAGGATTTATTAATAAGATCTTTGCGTAAGATAATAGGTTTACCCTAATACCCCTTAACTAGTATATTAATATATTTAGATTTAATGGTAAATATACTATCTTAGGCTGTATTACTTATATAGCGGCCCTAAGACTTTAATACCTAAACCACAAAGAATTAATTAAGCTCTTTATAACTACCCTAGGTTACCTAGTAATCCTTAGATAACCTTAGATAAAGCTATATAAGGTGACTATTAATTAGAATAACCTTAAGCTTCTATTTACCGCCTCCTATTATAAGTAAAAGTGCCTTATAACTTACCGTTTAGACTCTAAACTAAAATCTAAAAAAATCTACTAGGATTTTCTAGTTTAAGATTTCTATTAATATCTACCCTATACCTAAAAAGTCTACCTAATTCCACCTACCTAAGAATTCTACTAAATTCTACTAATATAAGATTTCTGCTAATATCTACTAGGGACTTAGAAATCCTACTAAACCATATAAAACGATTCTAACTACTACGTCGCCCTAAACCAAGTAGAAGTTTAAGCTTAGTATATAAAGGTACTAGAAGAACTGGTATTCTACTATAAAAAAGATACTTAAAGAACCTAAACCTAAATCTAATACTAACTCTATACCTAATACTAAACCTAAAGTTAAATAAGAAACTATATAAGAAACTAAAGATTATCTAAGCTTGCTTAATACCTTAGATATCTATATAATTAGAGCTACCCTACTAGTATAACTTGCTAAGAAACCTAAATATATAATCTTTGCTATTACAATAGCTAATATTAAGAAGGCCTTAGCACTAAAGAAGTATACTAACCCTACTATAGAGGTACTAGTAGAGTACTATAAACGCCTAGATGCGTTCTTATAAGAGGAAGCTAATAAGCTACTAGAATACCAATTGTATAACTATAAGATTGTACTTAAAGAAGGAAAATATCCTAGATTTGGACCCCTATATAGAATATCCTAGAACGAACTCTAAGTACTATAAAAGTATTTAGATAAGAACCTAAGTAAAGGATTTATTAGAGCAAGCTCTTTGCCTATAGCTGTACTAGTAATCTTTATTAAGAAACCTAGCGGTAGTCTATGCTTCTATATAGACTACTAAGCCCTTAATACCGTTACTGTTAAGAACTAATATCTAATCCCATTAATATAAGAGACACTAAACTAACTAAGTAAGGCTCGTTTCTATATAAAGCCTAATATTATCTCTATATTTAACCGCCTCTATATTATAAAAGGAGATAAATAGCTTACTATATTCCGTACCCAGTATAGATTATTTAAATATTTAGTAATACTATTTGGCCTTATAAACGCCCTAAGCTTGTTTTAATATTATATAAATAATACCTTGTATCCCTACCTAGATATCTTCTATACTGCTTATATTAACAATATACTAATATATAGTAATAATCTGACTAAATATTGGAAATACGTTAACCTTATCCTATAAGCCCTATAAGGAGCTAGTCTATAATTAGATATAGATAAATACGAATTCTATAAAACGGAAGTCCTATACCTTAGGCTTCTTATTTCTATAAACGGTATATAAATAGACCTAAAGAAAGTTAAAGTAATTATAAACTGGCAAGAACCTAAGAATATTAAGGACGTAAGAGCCTTTATAGGATTTGCTAACTTCTATTAATAGTTTATTAATAACTTCTCCGCCCTAGTTTTACCCTTTATAGCTCTAACCTAAAAGGATAAAGCCTTTATCTTTGATAAGAAATATAAGAAAGCCTTTACTTATCTAAAAGTTATATTTACTACCGCGCCTATACTCTAAGACTTTAACCTAAACTAAATAAGTGTTATAGAAGTTGATTTATCTAACTATATTACCAAAGGCATTCTGTCTTAATATAATAAGGATAGAGTATTATACCCTATAGTATACTTCTTAAAACGACTAAGCCTAACTAAATATAACTACGAGATCTATAATAAGGAGTTGCTGGCTATTATTAGATGTTTTAAATAATAGCGACCCGAACTAGAAGGCGCTGGATTCCCGATTAAGGTCCTTAGCGACTATAAGAACCTATAGTACTTTACGACTATAAAATAACTAAGCTATTGTTAGGCCTGCTGGTTAAAATATTTATCTTATTTCTAATTCTTAATTATATACTACCTAGGCGTTTAAGGCTAGAAGCCTAATACCCTAACCTAATGCTTATAAGACGCGCTAGTACTAGTGTAACGGAACGGTATAGTAGGTACTATAGTACGTCCTATTAATAGGCTAGGTATATAGGTATAGAATAGTCAACAACGTAATAACAACTAGTGGAGTGGGGTTGCCTAATAGATTAACTCTAATTGTATTCTAAGAATTACTATAAGGAAGGAACTATCTAGGTAGGGACTGAGGTCCTTTAAATACACAACCGTACTCCTAAGAAATCCTCCTTATACGTAAGGTATATAAGGTACGTAAGGTACGTAATAGACCTTATAGACCTTATAGACCTTATTATATAACTTTGGTTACTATTCCTCGTTATATAGTTTAATTAGGTCTATCTTAGACCCTGCTTCTATTAACCAACTAGCTACTTCTAACTCTTCTCTAAGTAGTCGTAACATTATACTTAAAGCGTCCGTAATACTATCTCCCTCCTCTTTATCTTTGTCCTTAAAGATTCCTAATATCTCTAAGTTGTTTACTAGAGGTATAATATCCGTCTAATTAATTTAGTTAATATCGTTACTTATTATACCTAAAGCAATTTCTTCTTCTTCATTCTAACGATATACCCATACTATTATAGTTATCCTATTACTTAGTAAAATTATACTATTTCTATATTCTTGTTATTTAAAAGAGGGGTTGGTTTATATTACGCTAGCAAGTCCTTTATCTTAATAACCATCCTCTTATTTAGAGTGTACTAAAGTAAACGTTTAATTATCTTATCCCTTTATATAGCAGAAGAGACTTTTCATATTGGCGCTTTGGGCGCTCCTGCCTGGGTTAGCATGCTGCAGGCACCCTAGCTAGCGTGATTTTATTAGCAAGCCTTACCAAAACGCGTCAATATTGCGATGCTGATGAAATGCTACAGAAGGCCACCTCTAAAAACACCTATATACATATTTTTTTTAAGGAAGTTGAGCAAAAAGCCGTAATATATGACGTCATGACTGTAGGTTTCTGCCCTTCCTCTATTAACCAGCTGCTGATTATATAGGAAAATCCTCTATTAGAGTCCTCCCCCGAATTACTACCACCTATCCGCTTTATACGCGTTCTTAATATTAATAAGGATAAGCCGGTAAAGGATTAGCTTAAGGTTATAAGGGAGGACGTGCTATATATATTAAATGAGGTATATTAAGTGCTATAAGTAGTTAAACGGTTTAATTAGCGGTTATTCAATATAGAGGATTAATTGAAGGTAGTAGAGGAGGGCTTAAAGGAGGCTAAGAAGGATGCTGTAGTAAAGGCTTAATTAGCTTTAGAGTCTTAATATTAGAGGCGTAAGGAAGTAGAGAACCTAAAATAGTTACCTAGTTGTTGCCTACTAAATAAAAGTTATTAAAGTACTAAAGGCATAGAGGAAGCCTATAGGCCTTGTATTTATATACCGTTTGCCTAATCTTTACTATAAGCTTCTTTACCTCCTTCTATCTATATATCTAGCACCTTAGTAGGCTTTTATAGCCTTGCTTCCTTATAAAGCTTTTAATAGAATGGTAAGTTCACGTCTTATACCGTTAAATTGCAGGTAGTGAGGTTTTAGCGGTAACGTAGATGGTTTTTTAATTCGTTCTATTTTTATAACTAGGCCTAATACTAGATTAATATTACCTATATTTTAGTGAGCTTTAATAAAGAAGACGTGCAGTATTATGCTTATTTAGGCCTATCTACCAACTGCATATAATAATAAGGTTCTATGCCAATTGTATACGGAAATGGTAGTAGGTTTAGAGGAAGGGCTTCCTTAATATCTAGAAGATCTTCTTACTAATAATATAGGCGTTAATTATAGCTGTATTAAGCGCCTAGAAGAATAAGGGTAGCTAGGTGCGTATAGTAGTAATCTAGGTGGTATAGTAGCTTCGAAGCTAATTGTTAATATTAATGCCGCCTATTTAGTTATTGTAGTTAATAGAGAGCCTAGGAAGTGTTAACTTCTTAATTAGATTATTACCCTAAATATTAGCTACTAGCTTCTTAAGGAAGGAATTATATACCTACGGCCGACGCCGATTAACTTCGTTAATATCCTTATTACTATATAAGTGAGCTATTATTAAAAACCGTACTAAATTCTTATCCTGCTATATAATTAAAAGCACTAAATTAACTACGCTAATAACTACTCCTATAATAAAGTTAAATAGTAGCCTTTTCTTCCTTTTCCTAGCCCTTTTATATACCTCTAAATAGCCCTTTAAGTTTAATTAAGCCGTACTAGCCATAGTAATTCTAAGTCGTTAAAGTACCTAGAGCAACGGAATATTTATAAAGTAGTTATCTAAAAATATATAAAATCGGCAAGCCTAAAGGGGGAGCTGTTGGGTAAGGTAGAGAACGTACTTAGAGGTCTTTAAGAGGATAATATCTTAATAATCGATTTAAGAAGGAAGCCTAAAGAAGTAGCTCAGTGAGATAAATATAAAGCTATAGTAATACCTATATTAATAAAGGCTTAATATCTTAAAGCCCTTAGGTACTAGCTTACCAGGCAATTTAATTATAGCCGTAGATTGTTTAGTAACCCTTACTATTATCTTATTAAAGCTAACTATAGATCTAGGTATAACGTACTTCCTAAATACCTCGCCTAAAGAAGTTGTTAACGGCTTAATCTTCTTAAATACCTAACATTTAACGCCCTCTAGTAGAGGTGGTGAGGTATAGAAGAAGCGCTTAAGTTGTTCCTATCTTTTTTAGTCTATAAATAAGCTAATTAAATATTTAGGATATTTAGGATCTATAGCCTAAAAGTCTCGCACCTAGGTGACCTTAAAGACGCCTATATAAATAATAAGTCCTACCTAAATTATTAATTTGCTAGCAGAGGTCTCCTTCTACGTCCGTAATTATTTACTAGTATATTATTCTAATTAGTGATATTCGCCGGCTCTTTAAGAAGCTGTATATAGGTTTATATTAACTACAAGCTTCTTAAATACACTAATACTAAAGAATAGTAGAAACACTTAAATCGGCAGGTCCTATCCAGATCTATACCTACTAGACGTTATACTAATTTAATCTACTAGTGTATAGTAAGCAGAGTGCTTATAACCCTTATTTTAATTAGAAAGATTATTAGATTTAATACTTACGTTAGAGCCGCCAATAGGCTTACTAGCACGTTAAGTGGCGAATATTAACTTATCTAGAAGGTTAATAACTTTAAGATCTAGTTTAGGAATAGCGGTTATAGGCTCCTATAAAGTAGGAACGGCAGGAAGGCCTATTCTTATAACTTCTTTAGCTAATAGCTCTAGTAGTTTAGTCTCATCTACCTTATCTGCCTTATCCTTAGCAGTTTTGCCATAGGCCTTAAAAACGGCTTCTAATTCATCCTCCCTAATATCCTTAATTAGCACTACTGCCTACTATATAACTGCCTGCTGCGTAGCTACTAGAGCCAATAAAGCCTCTAGAGGCTATATAACTACTGCTGATAAGCTATTATGTATATACTGCGTCGCTTAAAAGGATTGTAAATAGGACTCCTAGGCTTAAGGTACTTTTAGAGGCTTTAGAGGCCTTAGAGGCTTTAGAGCCGAAGACGCATAACGTTTTTTAGGTGGCATAAGGGCGATATTTTACTAACAATTCAATAATTAAATAGACGGCGATAATATTAAAGCTTTTTGATCAACTATACCAAATATTTTAGGCTTCCTAGCCACATCGTTGCTGTTTACCGCAATATCCAAGCGTCAAATGAGGCGTCAGCCCCTTGCCGCCGAGCAACTGCACTGACCAGAGGCTTTAACACCAAGCTCCACACGGTATAGAGCTTCTAGATTGGCTTATAAGGCTTACATATACGAAAAGTCCATAAAATCTTGCCACATAAAGGGATAATATTTATTCTGCTTCTAACGCTAAGTATACACGTCCTATTACTCTTAATAGTCTTTAAGTTCCCTTATTAATTGCTGCTAGAGTCTTAGGTTTAATCTGCCGCTAAGAAGCTTAAGGCTAAGCTTTTAGCCGCTTAGGCTAAGCTCTGTTATTCCTCTAAGGAATCTACACAATTGCTTAAGGTATAGCGTTATGCCTTTAAGTCTTATAAAGTTGCGTTTACCCGCCTTTATTATCTTAAGAAGGTATATAAAAAGGTTTATTTTAAGGAGTAGAAACTTATAGAATAAGGTCTTTAGGAACTTAGTAATAAAAGAACGGATTCTCTTCTAATAGAGAGGGAAACAACTCCAAGTAGTTTAGTGGCTGCTCCTCTTAAGTCCCCCTTAGGTAGCTTATTCTTTAGCGATCCTTCTTTATTAATACTACCTAACCTATTTTCTTTTAATACTCCTATACCTTTCTTATAGCGTTCTTTAGGTTTTTAATTAGTTTCTAGGTAGTCTTATTATAGCCTATCTACTAAACTTTATACTATATTTTATCGTTAATATCCTTATAACTAATAATCTTTAAAACCTACTATTTGTCTTCTTCCTATCCTCTATACGTGTCTTCTTTATAAACTAGTAGCTCTATATCTCTATATACTGGCTCTAGTATTATAATATACTATATAAGGTAGATCTTAATTTTTACTAGTAAGTTAAGTCTATATATAACTTCTAAAATCTTTACTACGATTTTAAATAGTCCTAGTCTAACGTGGCCTAACTTCTTACTTAGTTATCTACTCTTAAAATATTTATATAGTAGCTATACTTTATCCCCCCTCTTAAGATCTAATCCCTTAGATCTCCTAGCATTATAGTATTTAGTTATTTTCTTTTATATTAACTTTACTATATTATAGAGGTCCTTATAAAGATTTATTAATATCTTTATTCTTTTTTTAGCTATACTACTTATCTTCTTTACTTATTATAGTAATAATAATTGTCTGAACGAGTTCGAACGGGAATTTATGGACGCAGTCACGTGAGCTAAGCGAGCTCAGGAAACCCCTTAAATTCTACCTCTTTATATACGATTAGAAAACAAGTCACCATTATCCAACCGAGCATACAATACTATATGTATTTCGTGCCCCTGGATATGACTCACCTGTATCATTAAGTTGATACAAACAATAATATTCTAGACTTATATCCGTAATTTGCCTAAAATAGTAATATCTATATGCCTTCCTATAGTATTACGTTATATATAAACTGCGTAACTAGTAATAACAATACCTAATTATTCTATATATAATTAATATAATACCTTAGATACTGTTCTAGTATCTAGTTTAGTCTTTCTATTTAACTATCTGTTTATAGGTAATATATAGTAGAAGTTACTACTTAAACTCCTTATTCTACTAAGAATACCTCCTAGAATACTGCTATAAATCTTAGATCTCTATCTAATATAATTTTATTTAGTACTATATAGCTTATACCTTATTAGTTTATTCCTTTAGCAATCTAGATATTCTCTTATAACTTATCTTACTAATCCCTAAATTTCTTAAATAATATATTCCTTTTAAAGTCTTAACACTAGGCCTATAGCTCTATTATATCCCTATATTATTCCCTTATAGAATTCTTTAATAAATTTTTTTGCAATTAGCTTAGGCATATATATTACTTCTCTATTTTTATATTGCTCTAAGTCTAGATCCTTAAGCTATACTTTCTAGATCTTTTATATCTAATTACTCTCTAGTAATTTATAGATCTATATTTTACTAGTTGCCGTAATTTTTAGGTAGTTATATCTAATTAACCTATTCTAGTCTCTGCGTAACAAAGCCCCTAATAGCTTTTTATTATTTTATAGTTTAGCTTTTCTACTAAGCGCATCTACTCTTATATTTTTACTACCTTTAGTATACTAAATTTTAAAATAGTATTCTATAAGCATTTCTGCCTATCTAACCTATCTCTAATTAAGTTTTTTTATTATTAGGAACCCTATTAGGTTCTTATAATCTATCTTAACTATAAATAGTTTCTTAGTACCTTATAAGAATACTCTCTATTCCTTAAGTGCTATAACTATACCTAATAACTCCTTATTATAGTTATTATAGTTTAGTTCTAGTAGTGTTATCTTCTAACTATAGTATACTACTAGGTGCTATACATCCTAATATTTCTATAATAAGTATACTCCTAGTACAAAGTCTAATATATCTATTTTAATAACCGTTTCTAGCTTTAGTTAATAGATCTTAAGGATTAGTTCCTAGGTAAATAACTCCTTAAGT
>Ga0193728_1001602_pt1 | contig 11615 bp, 6 predicted proteins | sample U1c1metaG_FD_143037 | JGI IMG/M metagenome (GOLD analysis project Ga0193728, IMG submission 143037) | Soil microbial communities from a riparian zone of the East river system, Colorado, United States - U1c1 | ecosystem: Environmental > Terrestrial > Soil > Riparian zone | place: USA: East River...
GCGGGAGCGGCCGGGAAGCCGGCTGGCGCCTGCGGCGGCGGGTACGGCGCGGCCACGGCGGGACTGCCCGACCCAGCCGGGGACCCCCCGAACCTGGCGGTCACGCCGGCGTCCGCCGGGGTCGCCTCGGCCGCCGGTGACGCCCAGCTGGGCAGGACCGGCGCCCCGCCGGGGCTGGCGCCGCTGGCGTTATCCCACGGCGAGCCGGTCTCATATGAAGTCCCGCTGCTGTCCCACGACGCCGTGCCGCTCCCGTTCGAAAAACTGCCGCCGACCTGGGCCGAACTGCCGTTGGTATAGGTGACGGCCTGCTGCGCCTCAGCCTGGCCGGCGTCGGCATCCACATTCGCCGCCTGCGTGTCTGCGGTTGACAGGGCAGTCTTCACTCCTGGGGACTGATCGGCGTCCTGCGCCGGATCGGCACTGCCAAGACTGCCGTCGGCCAGCCACCCTTGTGGCTCCGAGCGGTTTTCCACCCCGTCCTCCTCCGAACGCGTCTCCTGTGTCGAGGTTATCCCCAGGATGCGTGCTCTGCTCGCCAGATGCATGGCCGGCCTTCTGTACCGTCAGTAGTGAGACGCTTGAAAATGTTGTTTCGTTGCAGCTCAGCACTGACGCCTTTGTTAATACCCCCGCAGACCAGGATCCCCGCAACTGCAGGGCATGATCAGGTCACATCCGGCACCTTACACGCCATCCGGTCCCGGCCTGCGATTACTCAGTGTCGCCGGATTCGGCGTCCGCCGAGCCGGATGTATCGGTTTCGTCACGATCCGGCACCGCCAGATCGAGGTCCGCAGCCAGGTCGGTCTCGTCGTCCGGGTCAGCCTCCAGGCTGCCATTCTCGAGCGACTCGGCATTCCGGGCGATCGCCACCAGGCTCTGGCCGTCGCCCAGGTTGACCAGGCGCACGCCCATGGTCTGCCGGCCGGACTGCTTGATCTCGGCCGCTGAGGTCCGGATCACGCCGCCGGCCGAGGTAATGGCGAACACCTCGTCCTCCGGATGCACCATCAGGGCACCGACCAGCTCACCGCGGGCCTCCACGACCCTGGCCGTGAGCACGCCACGGCCGCCACGGCCCTGCACCGGGTACTGGTCGACCGGGGTGCGCTTGGCGTAGCCGCCGCCGGTGGCGACCAGGACGTCGGCGCCCGCCCGGATGACGTACATCCCGAGCAGCTGGTCGCCGTCGGTGAACCGCATCCCGATCACGCCGGACGTCGCGCGCCCCATCGGCCGCAGCGCCTCGTCGTCGGCGTGGAACCGGATGGCCTGCGCGTGCCGGCTGACCATCAGCAGGTCATCATCGGAGGAGACCAGCTCGGCCGAGATGACCTCGTCGTCCTCGCGCGGCAGGTTGATGGCAATGATCCCGCCCGAGCGCGGCGAGTCGAAGTCGGTCAGGCGCGACTTCTTGACCAGCCCGGAGGACGTCGCCAGCACCAGGTACGGCGCGACCTCGTAGTCGCGCAGCGCCAGCACCTGGGCGATCCGCTCGTCGGGCTGGAACGCCAGCAGGTTGGCCACGTGCTGGCCCCGGGCGTCGCGGCCCGCGTCGGGGAGCTCATAGGCCTTGGCCCGGTACACCCGGCCCTTGTTGGTGAAGAACAGGATCCAGTGATGCGTCGTGGTCACGAAGAAGTGATCGACGATGTCGTCGGTCCGCAGCTGCGCCCCGCGCACGCCCTTGCCGCCGCGGCGCTGTGCCCGGTACAGGTCCGTCTTGGACCGCTTGGCGTAGCCGCCGCGGGTGATGGTGACGACCATGTCCTCTTCGGCGATCAGGTCCTCGATCGACATGTCGCCGTCGTAGGCGATGATCTCGGTCCGCCGGTCGTCGCCGAACTTGGCGACGATCTCGGCCAGCTCGGTGGAGACGATCTCCCGCTGCCGCTCCGACGAGGCCAGGATGCCCTCGTAGTCGCGGATGTGGGCCATCAGCTCCTCGTACTCATCCACGAGCTGCTGGCGCTCCAGCGCGGCGAGCTTGCGCAGCTGCATGTCGAGGATGGCCCGGGCCTGGATCTCGTCGATGTCCAGCAGGCCCATCAGGCCCTGCTGCGCGGCCGCGGCCGAGTCGCTGGCCCGGATCAGCGCGATCACGGCGTCGATCTGGTCGATGGCCTTCAGCAGGGCGGACAGGATGTGCGCCCGCTCCTGGGCCTTGCGCAGCAGGTAGCGGGTCCGCCGGACGATGACCTCGATCTGGTGCGTGACCCAGTACCGGATGAACTGGTCCAGCCGCAGGGTGCGCGGCACCCCGTCGACCAGGGCCAGCATGTTCGCGCCGAACGTGTCCTGCAGCTGAGTGTGCTTGTACAGGTTGTTCAGCACGACCTTGGCCACGGCGTCCCGCTTCAGGACGATGACCAGGCGCTGGCCCGCGCGGTTGCTGCTCTCGTCGCGGACGTCGGCGATGCCGGCGATCTTGCCCTCGCGGACCAGCTCGGCGATCTTCAGGGCCAGGTTGTCGGGGTTCACCTGGAACGGCAGCTCGGTGGCGACCAGGCAGGTGCGGCCCCGGCGGTCCTCCTCCACCTCCACGACGGCCCGCATCGTGATGGAGCCGCGCCCGGTGGCGTAGGCGTCCCGGATGCCGCGGCGGCCCACGATCTGCGCCGCGGTGGGGAAGTCGGGACCCTTGATGTGCTCCATCAGCGCCGCGAGAAGCTCCTCGTCGGTCGCCTCGAAGTTGTCCAGGTACCACTGCGCCCCGGCCGCCACCTCGCGCAGGTTGTGCGGCGGGATCTTGGTCGCCATGCCGACCGCGATGCCCTCGGACCCGTTGACGAGCAAATTCGGGAACCGGGCGGGGAGCACGACCGGCTCGGCCGACTGGCCGTCGTAGTTGGGCCGGAAATCGACGGTCTCCTTGTCGATGTCCCGCAGCATCTCCATGGCCAGCGGCGTCAGCCGGCACTCGGTGTACCGCATGGCCGCGGCCGGGTCGTTGCCCGGCGAGCCGAAGTTGCCCTGCCCGTCGACCAGCGGCATCCGCATGGCCCAGGTCTGGGCCAGCCGGACCAGGGTGTCGTAGATCGCCGAGTCGCCGTGCGGGTGATAGTTGCCCATGACGTCGCCGACGACGCGGGCGCACTTGTTGTACCCGCGGTCCGGCCGGTAGCCGCCGTCGTACATCGCCCACAGGATGCGGGTGTGCACCGGCTTGAGCCCGTCCCGGACATCCGGGAGGGCGCGCCCGACGATGACCGACATCGCATAGTCGATGTAGCTGCGCTGCATCTCGACCTGGATGTCGACCGGCTCAGTGCGGTCCCCCCCGCCGCCGGGCGCCGCATCGGGCAACGTCACATCGGTCACGTGCTATCCCTTCACGATCATTCAAGGCTGGCATTCAGCGTCCCGAGCCAGCGCCGGCGTCAGATGTCGAGGAACCGGACGTCCTTGGCATTGCGCTGGATGAACGCGCGCCGGGCCTCGACGTCCTCGCCCATCAGCACGGTGAACATCTCGTCGGCCTGGGCCGCGTCATCCACCGTGATCTGCTTGAGCACCCGGCCGGCCGGGTCCATCGTGGTCTCCCACAGCTCGACGGCGTTCATCTCGCCGAGGCCCTTGAACCGCTGGATCCGGCCGTGCGGCCGCGGGTCCCGGCGGCCCTCGGCGATGCCCGCCTCGACCAGCGCGTCGCGCTCCCGGTCGGAGTAGGCGTAGCCGGGCGGCACGCCGCGGCCCTCCCACTTGATCTTGTAGAGTGGCGGCTGGGCCAGGTACACGTGCCCGGCCTCGATCAGCGGCTTCATGAACCGGAACAGCAGGGTCAGCAGCAGCGTGGTGATGTGCTGGCCGTCCACGTCGGCGTCGGCCATCAAGATGATCTTGTGGTAGCGGAGCTTGGCGATGTCGAACTCGTCGTGGATCCCGGTGCCCAGGGCGGTGATCATCGCCTGGACTTCGGTGTTCTTGAGCACCCGGTCGATCCGCGCCTTCTCGACGTTCAGGATCTTGCCCCGGATCGGCAGGATGGCCTGGAACTGGGGGTCCCGGCCGCCCTTGGCCGAGCCGCCCGCCGAGTCGCCCTCCACCACGTAGATCTCGCACTGCGACGGGTCGCCGGACTGGCAGTCGGCCAGCTTGCCGGGCAGGCCCGAGCCGCCCATCAGGCTCTTGCGGGTCAGGTCGCGGGCCTGGCGGGCCGCGATCCGCGCCCGCGCGGCCTGCGTGGACTTCATGACGATGGCCTTGGCCTCGCCGGGATTGCGCTCGAACCAGTCCCGCAGGTGGTCGTTGCACACCCGCTGGACGAACGACTTGGCCTCGGTGTTGCCGAGCTTGGTCTTGGTCTGGCCCTCGAACTGGGGCTCGGACAGCTTCACGTGGATGATGGCCGTCAGGCCCTCGCGCACGTCGTCGCCGGTGAGGTTGTCGTCCTTCTCCCGGATCAGCTTCTGCTCCCGGGCCCACCGGTTGACGATGGTCGTCAGCGCCGAGCGGAAGCCCTCCTCGTGGGTGCCGCCCTCCGCGGTGTTGATCGTGTTCGCGAAGGTGTGCACCGACTCGGAGAAGGCGCCGGTCCACTGCATGGCGACCTCGGCCGCGATGCCCTCGGCCTCCTCGCCGAAGTCGATCACCGACTCGTGGACCGGGTCCTTGGAGGCGTTGAGGTAACGGACGAAGTCGGCGATGCCGCCGTCGTACTGGTAGCTGACCACCGTCGGCCCGCCGTCGTTGTGCTCGGGCCGCTCGTCAGTGATCGTGATGGACAGGCCGCGGTTCAGGAAGGCCATCTCCTGCAGCCGGCGCCGGAGCGTCTCGAACGTCCACTCCGTCGTCTCGAAGATGTCCGGGTCCGGCCAGAACGTGATGATCGTCCCGGTCTCGCTCGACGGCTCGCCCCGGCGCAGCGGCGAGACCGGCTCGCTGACGGCATACGACTGGTACCAGACGTAGCCGTCGCGGCGGATCTCGACGTCCAGCCGGGCGGAGAGCGCGTTCACCACCGAAACGCCGACGCCGTGCAGGCCGCCGGAGACCGCGTATGACTGGCTGTCGAACTTTCCGCCCGCGTGCAGCGTGGTCAGGACCAGCTCGACGGCCGGGCGCTTCTCGATCGGGTGCTCGTCGACCGGGATTCCGCGGCCGTTGTCATAGACCTTGACACCGCCGTCGGGCAGCAGGGTAACTTCGATCCGGTCGCAGTACCCCGCCAGCGCCTCGTCGACGGCGTTGTCCACGACCTCTTGGACCAGATGGTGCAGGCCCCGCTCGCCCGTCGAGCCGATGTACATACCCGGGCGCTTGCGGACGGCCTCCAGGCCCTCCAGAACGGTGATGGAACGCGCGTCATAGGACAAGGTCGAAGCTCCTCCTGGAACAGGCAGGCACCAGCCGACGCGAGATCCCTCATGCGTCTGCCCAGGTGCGCTTCCTTATTTTACCTGGGCGAACCACTAGCCTCAGCCGAACGTGTCCCGGGGTCCGCGACTGCCCCGGACCCGCCATTCGCCCGGCCGGCGCGGGACACCGCTGGCCGGCCCGCGGACCTTCACCCGGCGCACGGAACCGTCCCCCAGCTCGGCGTTGAGCCGGCGGACCAGCTGGGCCGCCAGCAGCCGCAGCTGCGTCGCCCAGGCCGTCGAGTCCGCGGTGACCGTCAGCTCGCCGTCACTCAGCGTCTCGGGCTTGGTGTGCGCGGCCAGGTCAGGCCCGACGATCTCCGCCCACCGGCCGAACACCGACCCGGTGGCGGCCTTCCGGGCCCAGCCCTGGTCGCCGATCAGCCCGTCCAGGGCCGCGGTCAGCGGCTGCGGGTCCTCCCGCCGCTCCCGGCCGGGCGGGCGGTGTGCCGGGGAATCGCCGGAAGCGCCCCGTTCCGGCCGGTCAGCGCCGGGATGCGCGGGCCGGTTCCCCCTGGCCAGGGCGTCGGCCTGGGCGCTGGCCAGCGCCTCGCGGGCCAGCCGCATCCGCTCGCGGCCGTCCCCCGTGCTCGGATCAGTCATCGGCGATCACCCCGTCTGCCACCGTAAGCCTGCGCCCCGACAGCTCCGGCGGCACGTCGTCGCCGACCGCGGCGGTCACCAGCACCTGCTCCGCCCCCGCCACCAGGCCGGCCAGCCGGCTGCGGCGGCCCGCGTCCAGCTCCGCGAACACGTCGTCGAGGATCAGCACCGGATCCTCGCCGCCGGACCGCAGCACCTCGAACGCGGCCAGCCGCAGCGCGAGGGCCATCGACCAGGACTCGCCGTGGCTGGCGTAGCCGCGGGCCGGCAGGGCGCCGATGCTCAGCTCCAGCTCGTCCCGGTGCGGCCCGACCAGGCACACCCCGCGCTCCAGCTCGGCCCGCTGCCGACCCTCCAGCTCCTCGCGCAGGGCGGCGGCGAGCTTGTCCGGCTCAGGATCGGGCTCTTCATTTCCTCGAAACGATGGCCGGTACCGCAGCGCCGAGTCACTGGCCGCGCCGGACACCGCGCTATAGGCCACGGCGACGTGCGGGCGGATGGCCGCGACCAGGCCGAGCCGGCCCGCGGTGAGCTCCGCTCCGGTCGCGACCAGCTGGTCGTCCCAGACCTCGAGGCCGCGCGGGATGCCGCCGCCGCGGGCCCGGGCCGACTTCAGCAGCGCCGACCGCTGGCGGACGATCCGCTCGTAGTCCGACCGGACCCCCGCGTACCGGGGCCGCGTGGCCACCAGCAGGTCGTCGAGGTACCGCCGCCGCTGGTCCGGGTCGCCCTTGACGACGGCCAGGTCCTCCGGGGCGAACAGCACGCACCGCAGCACGCCCAGGGCCTCGCGCGGCCGCGGCAGTGCCACCCGGTTGAGCCGGACCCGGTTGGCCCGGCCGGGATTCACCTCGATCTCCACGAGGCTGTCCCGGACCGGGCCGGTGACGGCGGCCCGGATGATGGCGCGCTCGGCACCGTGCCGCACCAGCGGCGCGTCGGCGGCCACCCGGTGGCTGCTGAACGTCGCGGCGTAGTAGGCCGCCTCGACGAGGTTCGTCTTGCCCTGGCCGTTCGCGCCGGTGAACGTCGTCGCGCCCGGCTCCAGGCGCACGTCGGCCGCCGCGTAGGAGCGGAAGTCGGTCAGCGCCAGGCGGGTCAGGTGCACGGCTGCTGAGACTAGCCGCTGGACGGCCCCGGCGGCCCGCCTGGTTCCATGATCGCGCAGGGTTGTGGTCGCCGGAGCAGCCAGCAGCCTGCGCGATCATGACGCCGTCCGGGGTCTAGCCGCCGAGGCGGATGGGCATCAGCAGGTAGCGGTAGTCCGGCTGGCCGTCGGGGCCGGGCTTGCCGGTGATCAGGGCCGGCTTGCCGGGGTCGGTGAAGGCGATCCGGACGGTGTCGGAGTCGATGGCGGTCAGGCCGTCCAGCAGGTACTGCGGGTTGAACGCGATGGCCAGGTCGTCGCCCTCGAAGCTGGCCTCCAGGGCCTCCTCGGCCTGCGCCTCGTCGCCGGTGCCGGCCTCCAGGAGCAGCTGCCCGGCGCTGAACGCCAGGCGGACCGCGGTGTTGCGCTCGGCGACCAGCGCCACCCGCTTGACCGCCTCGGCCAGCACGCTGGTGGAAATCTCGGCCATGGACCGCTGGCTGGTCGGCAGCAGCCCCTGGTACCGGGGGAACTCGCCGCCGAGCAGCCGGCTCGTGGTGCGCCGCCCGGCGCCCTCGAAGCCGATCATGCCGTCGCCGCCCTGGCCCAGGCTGTCGGCGCCGGGCAGGGCCAGCGCGATGGACACCTCCGCCCCGGCGGTGAGCGCGCGGGCCGTCTCGCTCAGCGCCCGCGCCGGGACCAGCACCGCGGCGGACTCGTCCGGGCGCTCCGGGGTCCAGCGCAGCTCGCGCACGGCCAGCCGGTAGCGGTCGGTCGAGATCAGGGTCAGCGTGTCGCCCTCGATCTCGATCCGCACGCCGGTCAGGGCGGGCAGGGTGTCGTCCCGGCCGGCGGCGATGGCCGACTGGCCGACGGCCGTCGCGAACGCGTCGCTGCCGACGACCCCGGCGGCGGGCGGCATCGCCGGCAGCGCCGGGTACTCGTCCTCGGGCATGGTCAGCAGGTTGAAGGTGGCGCTCCCGCAGGTGAGCACCGCCCGGCCGGCCTCGGCGATGATCTGCACCGGGCGGGCCGGCAGGCTGCGGCTGATCTCGGCCAGCAGCCGGCCGGAGACCAGGGCCGAGCCCTCCTCGTTCGTGGTCACCGGGACGGTCGCCTGGGCGGACACGTCGTAGTCAAAGCTCGACAAGGTCAGCTCGGATCCGGCCTGCAGGCGGATGCCCGCGAGCACCGGGACCGTCGGCCGGGCCGGGAGCGCGCGGGCCGTCCACGCCACTGCCTCGGCCAGCACATCGCGTTCAAGGACGATCTTCACCTGACACCGCCTCCTGGTCTGCGGTCGGCCCGGCCGGGAGCGGGGGCGCAGCGCCGCCGCCCGCCAGCCTGCTTGGTACGTGGATTCTTTTCTAGATAGAGGAACGTAGTCGTCATAGGGTCGGTGGGCCCCGGGGATATCCCGGGTCCGGCCAGGTCAGGCCGGCGAGTCGCGTCCACAGCCCGGTGCGCGGCCCGGGTACGGCCCGGGTAGGCGCTGTGGACACCGGGCCGTTGCCCGCCGGACACCGCGGCGTTGCCCCCGGGTTGGCCGGGATTATCCGCCGGCAATCCCAAGGCTGTCCACAGATTCATCCACAGCCTGTGTGCGCCGAATGTGCACTCCGACCGAATTTCGTGTCCGGTTGAATGCAAAGGGTAGTAGATGCTGGTCAGGAGGCTCAGATAACGGCCTGTGGATGAACTGATCACGACCCGGTCACCCCGACAGCGCCTGCTGCTTGATCCGGTTAGTGAGCTCAGTGACCTGGTTGTAGATGGACCGGCGCTCGGCCATCAGCGACCGGATCTTGCGGTCCGCGTGCATGACCGTGGTGTGGTCGCGGCCGCCGAACTGCTGCCCGATCTTCGGCAGCGACAGGTCGGTCAGCTCGCGGCAGAGGTACATGGCGATCTGCCGGGCGGTGACCAGGACCCGGGACCGGGAGGTGCCGCACAGGTCCTCGATCGACAGGCCGAAGTAGGACGCCGTCTGGCCCATGATCGTCGCGGCCGTGATCTCCGGCCCGTGCGTCTCGGGGATCAGGTCCTTCAGCACGAACTCGGCGAGCTGCAGGTCCACGCTCTGCCGGTTGAGGCTCGCGAAGGCGGTCACCCGGATCAGGGCGCCCTCCAGCTCGCGGATGTTGGTGGAGATCCGGCTCGCGATGTACTCGAGGGCCTCGGGCGGCGCGTTCAGCCGGTCCTGGACCGCCTTCTTGCGCAAGATCGCGATGCGGGTCTCGAGCTCGGGCGGCTGAACGTCGGTCAGCAGGCCCCACTCGAACCGGCTGCGCAGCCGGTCCTCCAGGGTGACCAGCCGCTTCGGCGCCCGGTCGCTGGAGATGACGATCTGCTTGCTCGCGTTGTGCAGCGTGTTGAAGGTGTGGAAGAACTCCTCCTGGGTTCCTTCCTTGTTCTCCAGGAACTGGATGTCGTCCACCAGCAGCACGTCGACGTCCCGGTACCGGCGGCGGAAGCCATCCTGCTTGCCGTCCCGGATCATGTTGATGAAGTCGTTGGTGAATTCCTCGGAGCTCACGTAGCGGACCTTGAGCCCCTGGTACAGGCTCTGCGCGTAGTGCCCGATGGCGTGCAGCAGGTGCGTCTTGCCCAGCCCGGAGTCGCCGTAGATGAACAGCGGGTTGTAGGCCTTGGCGGGCGCCTCGGCGACCGCGACGGCGGCGGCGTGGGCGAACCGGTTGCTGGAGCCGATCACGAAGGTCTCGAACGTGTACTTCGGGTTCAGCCGGGCCGCCGCGGGCCGCGGCGGCTGGCCGAGGCCCGACCCGCTGCCGGGGCCGTCGGCCAGCGGCGGCAGGCCCGATGGCCCGGTCCGGCCCGCCGGCCGGTCATCGCGGCGGTCCCGTCGCCGGTCGTCGAGGTCGTCGTCGGCGCCGTTCAGGTGGGTGCCCCGGCCCGGCCCGTCCGGGCTGGGCCGGGCCGGCGGCACGGTCCGGCCGTCGGTCCGGGGTCCCGGACCGCCCGCGGGCGGGGCCAGCCCGAGGGCGGCCGCGTTCCGCCGGTCCGTGGCGTCGCCGCCGGGGTGCCGGTCGGGGTTGCGGTCGGGGTTGCGGTCGGGGTGCCGCTCGGCGGCGGGGCCGGTGCCGGGCTGGCCGCGCCCGGAGAAGGAGCTCCGCTCGCCGGCGGCGGCGAGGTCGGTGGTCACGTGGCCGCCGTTGGCCGGGTCGGGGTCAGCGTCCCGGCGGTCCCGGCCGGAGTGATCCAGGCCGCCGGAGTGATCCAGGCCGCCCGAGTGGTCCCGGCCGCCGGAGTGGTCCCGGCCGCCGGAGTGGTCCCGGCCGGAGTGGTCCTGGGCGGGGGCGCGGGAGTGGCCGGGCTCGGGGCGGCGGGCGGGCGGCTCCATGGCCCCGGCGGCGGCCGGGTCCACCGTGACCGCGAGCTGGATGCTGCGGTCCAGCTCACGGGAGAGGGCGTTGGTGATCAGCGCCCGCAGCCGCGTCTCCAGCTGCTCCTTGACGAAGTCGTTGGGCGCGGCGATCAGGGCGGTGTTCTCGACCAGGCCGAGCGGCCGGGTGAGCTGGAGCCACGCGCGCTGGTGCGGCTCGATCTGCATGTCGGCCAGGTCGGCCAGAGACCGGGCCCACACAGCTGCGAGGTCGTCTTCTCTCATATGCGGCTCACCTCGCGCCCCCACAAGTGATCAACAGGTTTTTCCACAGCATGTGCACGTTGCAAAGGTGCGCTGCGCTAAGTTGTGCGCCGCCGCCACGGCGGACCCGGTCAGCGCGGGGACGGCCCGAGTCCCCGGGTACGGCGCCGGTATCCACAGACTAGGCCCCGTTTCCCGACGCGTTCGGGAAACGGCCAGGGTCATGCTGCGCTCCGGCGGCCGTAACCGCAAGCCGGGCGGGCGGGCCGGGCGGCGGCCGATTCGGGCGCCGGACCAGCCAGTTTGACCGGTGCGCCCGGGACCGCGTAGCGTTTGTTAGCCCGGCTAGTCCAGGGCGGGTGAAGCATGCCTCGCCTCGACGGACTGGCGGCCTGAAATGCCGGTTTTCCCGTCATGCAGGTTTCCCTTAGTGCAGCAGCCCTGGAGTTTCTGGTGAGCAAGCGTACGTTCCAGCCGAACAACCGTCGCCGGGCCAAGACGCATGGTTTCCGGCTGCGCATGCGCACCCGGGCGGGACGGGCGGTCCTGGCCGCGCGGCGGCGGAAGGGCCGCGCGCGCGTTAGCGTCTGACTGACGCCGGTCGGAGGTGGGTGACGGCCGATGCTTCCCGCGGCCGCGAGAATGCGCCGCTCAGCGGAGTTCACGCTGGCCGTCCGGCGCGGCATCCGGGCCGGAAAGCCCCTGCTCGCCGGTCACCTGCTGATCGGCCCGTCCGGCGACCCGGCCCGGGTGGGCTTCATCGTCTCGCGCGTGGTGGGTCCCGCGGTGGTCCGAAACCGGGTCAAGCGGCGCTTGCGCCACCTGGCCCGCGGGCGCCTCACGTCACTTCCGGGAGGTAGCCTGCTTGTGTTGCGCGCTAATCCCCGCGCCGCGACGGCACGCCAGGAGGATCTCGCCGCCGAACTCGACCTGGTTATCGCAGCACTGCTCAGGCGGC
>Ga0193728_1001604_pt1 | contig 11609 bp, 9 predicted proteins | sample U1c1metaG_FD_143037 | JGI IMG/M metagenome (GOLD analysis project Ga0193728, IMG submission 143037) | Soil microbial communities from a riparian zone of the East river system, Colorado, United States - U1c1 | ecosystem: Environmental > Terrestrial > Soil > Riparian zone | place: USA: East River...
CGGTGTTCTCCCCTGTCTGTGGGTGCGCCCGCGGCAAAGCGGTCATCCGCATCAAGCTCCGGCACGGCGACCACGTAACGGTCAGCATCCTCGACCACAACCTGGAGCCGTTGCGCACGCTCGCCGCAGGCCAGCGCGTCCCGCGCGGCAAGAGCGTGTTCCGTTGGGAGGGGCTCACCGACTTCGGTGACCGCGCTCCCGAAGGGACGTACCGCGTGCAGGTGCACCTCGAGGGCCAGCACAGGACGATCCTCCTGCCGAACCGGATCCGGCTCGACACAACGCCGCCGTCGATCACCGACGCGAGGCCGAATCACGAGCAATTCTCGCCCGACGGCGACACACGGTCCGACTCGGTGTCGATTCACTACGCGCTCAGCGAGCCTGCCTACGTCGTCGCGTACGTCAAGGGCCATCGGATCGTGCGCACGAAATCGCACAAGGCGGCCGGCGCCTTCAGCTGGTTCGGCACGATCGACGGAGCCGTGCTTCCACCGGGGACGTACACGGTCGACGTCGGCGCGATCGATCAGGCCGGAAACGCGACTCCGATCAAGGAGCGCGCGCGCGTCCGCGTCGAGCTGCGCTACATCACGCTTGCGAGTCGTCGCATCACCGGTGTTCGGCGGGACGCGAAATTCTCGATCGGCGTCTCGACCGATGCGCTGTCGTACACGTGGAAACTCGGCGCGCGGCACGGGTCGGCGTCGGGACCCGTACTGAAGCTGCTCGCTCCGCAGCAAGCCGGGCGGTACACGCTCACCGTCACGGAGAACGGGCACTCCAGCGCCGCGGCGGTGCTCGTCAAATGATGACGCTCGCGCAGTTCGGCGGCCCCGTGGCCTGCGTCGGTCTTGCGGTGCTCCTCGTCACGCATTCGCGCGCAAGCAGGCTCGCCGGTCTCGGCCTGACCCTCGCCGGCGCGGCGATCGTTGGAGTCGCGCTTGCGCCGAACGCGCCCGGGAAGATCGCGCTTGGCCTCGCGGCAACGCTCGCAGCGGCGGCAGCTGCTGCGATCGCGTTTCGACTCGTACCCTGGCTGCTGCCCGTCGCAGCGATCGCGTGTGTGCCGGCGCGCATCGGCGTGCATGTCGACGGTGCGGGATCGAAGCTGCTCGTGCCGCTCTACGTCATCATCCTCGGGGCCGTGATGCTCCTCGGCTGGGAGCTGTGGCGTGGAGACAAGCGGGCACGCGAGCTCGGGCTCGCGACGTGGCCGCTGGCCGGGTTCATCGCGTGGGTCGGCGTCTCGCTCGTGTGGAGCAAGGACGTGCACGAGGGTGCGGTCACGCTGCTCGCGTTCTACGTCCCGTTCGCGATCCTCGCACTTGCGGTTGCGCGATTGCCCTGGAGCACGCTCGGCGTGCGTGTTCTCTACGGCGCGGTCACTGCGATGGCGCTCGTCCTGGCGGGCGTCGGCTTCTACCAGTACCAGACGCGCGACATCTTCCAGAACCCGAAGGTGATCAACGCGAACGCGTACGCCCAGTTCTTCCGCGTCAACTCGGTGTTCTGGGATCCGTCCATCTACGGGCGGTTCCTCGTCGTCGCGATCGTCCCGAGCCTCGTGCTGCTCGTCTACGCGCGCGTCCGCCGCCTGGCGCCGCTGGTCGTTGCAGCCGTCGTCATCACGTGGCTCGGCCTGCTGATCTCGTTCTCCCAGTCGAGCTTCGCCGCGCTGCTCGTCGCGGTGGTCGGTGCCTCCGTCGTCGCCTGGCGATGGCGGGCGATCGTCGCGGTCGCCGTGGCCGGCTTCGTGCTTGCGGGAATCGCGGTCTCTGCGCCGACGCTGCGGCACTCGATCCAGCACCACACGTCGAGTGGGCTGAACAGCGCGACGAGCGGCCGGTCGAGCCTCGTTGCGAACGGCGTGCGAATCGCAGCGGCGCATCCCATTGCGGGCGTCGGCGTCGGCGGCTTCAAGCGCGCATACGCTGATCGCGTGCAGAAGTTCAAGGGCAACGATCCGAAGCTCGCCGCCTCGCACACGACGCCGGTGACTGTCGCAGCGGAGGGCGGGATCGTCGGGCTCGCGCTGTACGTTGCGCTACTCGCCGCGCTGCTCATGCAGGCGTTCCGTCGAGCCGACCGGTCGAATCCGGGCACACTTGCGCTCGCGTCGGGCCTCGCGCTCGCGGCCGTCATCTGCCACTCGGTCTTCTACGCCGATTTCTTTGAGGATCCGACGACGTGGCTCCTGATCGGTCTCATCGGGCTCGCGTCCGCGACGCGGCCCGCTCCGGTGGTAGAGGAATTGCCGCCGACAGCGGTGAAGGAGCAGGCGGTGATCGCATGATCGAGCAGTGGAAGAAGGCGCTCGTGCTCGCGCCGCATACCGACGACGGCGAGTTCGGGTGTGGCGGCACGATGGCGCGGCTCGCAGATGCCGGCTGCGACGTGCGCTACGTCGCGTTCTCGATCGCGACGCGCTCGCTGCCGGAGGGCTTCCCGCCCGACACGCTCGCACGCGAGGTGCGCGAGGCGACGGCCGAGCTCGGCATTCCGGAGGAGCGGTTGACGGTGCACGATTTCGACGTGCGCACGTTTCCCGAGCACCGCCAGGACATCCTGGAGCTGCTGGTCGCATTGTGGGAGGAGTGGCAGCCGGACGTCGTCTTCATGCCGAGCCACCACGACATCCACCAGGATCACCGGACGATCGCCGACGAGGGACTGCGGGCGTTCAAGCGCACGACGATCCTGGGCTACGAGATCCCGTGGAACAACTTCGACTTCTCGTACCAGTGGTACGTCTCGCTCGAAGAGCGGCACGTTGCCCGCAAGGTCGCCGCGCTCGAGAAATACGCATCGCAGCAGCACCGCCGGTATGCGAATGCCGAGTACGTGCGCAACCTGGCGCGCACGCACGGCATCAACGTGAACCGCGAGTACGCCGAGGTCTTCCAGGTGTATCGCGTGATCGTCTAGCAGCTGCTGCTGCCGCTGCAAATCCGAAGGCGCGCGGATGGCGTAGGCTGGTTGTGGTGATTCGCGGAGCACTCGTCGTTCTCGGCGCCCTGGCTGCTCTGGTCGGCGTCGTGTTCATCGGCCAGGGCATCAACGTCATCCACGGTTCGTCGATGAGCGGCCACGGAGGCTACGCCGGGCTGGGCGCGGTGTTGCTCGTGATCGGCGTGGGTCTGATGCTCTGGGCCTGGCGGCTCCGCAAACCGCGCAGCGCCTGACGGCCACTAAACAAATCCTGTCCGTCCGGCATCGTAGGAACGGATGGGATCGCCCGCAGCCAGCATCGCCGACCTCGAGGCCGTCTACCGGCGTGACCTGAGCCGGTTCGTCCGGGCGGCGACGGCGATCGTCGGCGACGAGGCGACCGCGACCGACGCAGTCCAGGAGGCCTTCGCCAGCGCGGTTCGGTCGCGGAAGACATATCGCGGCGACGTGCCGCTCGAAGGGTGGATCTGGCGCATCGTCGTGAACGCGGCGCTGCAGCTGCGTCGCGAGCGGCCCGCCGCCGACCCTGAGCCGGACGAATGGCTCGTCGCCGAGCCGAACGGCCATCCCATCGAGGACGTCGCTGTCCGCCGCTGGATCGCCGCGCTCCCCGAGCGGCAGCGCCTCGCCGTCTTCCTTCGCTACTTCGCCGACCTCGACTACCGCGGGATCGCCGCCGCGCTCGAGATCGAGGTCGGAACCGTCTCGGCAACTCTCGCGGCGGCGCACTCCACGCTGCGGCGTTCGATCCAGGAGGTGGAGCGATGATCGACGTCGAGCCGCTCATCGGCGCGTCCTTCGACCGCATGTTCCCGGTGCCGGCCGTCGCCGCGGACTGGAATGACGTCCTGCGGCGCGCAGACGCCGCGCACCGCCGGCCGCAGCGGCGCGTCCGGCTCGCGCTCGTGCTCGCTGCACTGCTCGTCGCCGCGGTCGCCGTCTCGCCGCTCGGTGCGGGGATCGCGCACTCGCTCAGCGACTTCTCCGGCTGGCTGCAGGGCAGCCCGGGCAAGCCCGCGTCGCCGTCCGCGCAGCGCGCGTTCGACCGCGCGAACGGGAAGAGCTGGGCCGGCTTCCCCAGGGGCACGAAGCTGCGCGAGCTGATCAAGACTTCCGCCGACGGTGTGAACTACACGCTCTTCGGCGTCCGCTCCGGCGAGTCGCTCTGCCTGCACATCGTCGCCGAAGGCGCGGCGCGCGGATCGACGCTCTCCTGCTCGCCGCTGCGCGAGCTTCGCGCGCGGCCGCAGCCGGCGCTCGTGCTCGAGGTCGACTACTCGATCGGCAAGCTCGTTGGCAAGCACGCCCAGGTCGGGCCCGAGCGGCTCACGCTCCCGCGCGCCTCGGTGACCTTCGGGATCGTCGCCGACAACGTCCAGGCGGTGCATCTCCGCTCGGATAAGGGCACGCGTGACGCTCTGATCGCGAGCAACTCGTTCCTCTCCGTGTTGCCGCGACCACCGGTCGGCGATCGCGTGCATACCGTGAGCGCGACGCTGCGTGACGGAAGCGCCGTGAAGATCCCGTTCGCTGAGGCGCCGTTCGACACGAATCAGGGCACGGCCTCGCACGGTGTGCTCCACGGCCCGGCGAATCTCGACCGCGTCATCAAAACGGGCACTGTCGGGTGGCTCACCCGTCGGGAGCAGCGGGGCGCGGTTCTGCCGAAGGGCCCGCGGAGCACCATGTTCTTCGCGCACGGCGGAGCGCACCTCGTGTTCGGGCGGCTGATTCAGCCTGATCCGGGCAACCGGATGCGAGTCGGGCTCTCGCTCTGGCTGCTCTCGAAGAAGCCGCCGCACGCGCCGTTCATGAAGAAGGGTCTCTATCTCTGCACCTCGCTCATCGCCGGCTCCGGCGGTGGCGGTGGATGCAGCGCGGAGGCGGAGATGTTCGCGCGCTCACCGGTGAACTTCGGCCTCTCGACGTTCGGCGGCGGAAATCAATACTCGATCCTCGATGGAGTCGCGAGTGACGACGTTGCCCGCGTCGCCGTCTACCTCGGCACGGGCGAGGTCTCGACCGTGCCGCTGCGCGACAACGTCTTCGCGACCCAGGTCTCACGGGCGAAGTTCCCGATCCGGGTCGTCGGATACGACAAAGACGGTCACGTGATCGCGAACCAGTCGATGATCTCCGAGAACGGCCCGAGCGGGCCTGCCTACGTGCCGGCGAAGCACGCCAAGTGGAAGAAGCTCGCCACCGTCACGAATGCCGCGGGCGGACACGGCGAGCTCTGGACAGTGCCCTCGCAGGCGGGTGGCGTGTGCTACCGGTTCGGCTATCCGAGCGGCGCCGGATCCAGTGGCTGCACGCCGCCGAAATGGAAGGGCGGGATCCGCGGCGTCGAGATTCCGACCGGCGGCCCCGATGCCGTGCTCATCGCGCAGACGCTCTCGACCGTCACGCGCGTCGTCGTCGCGTACCGAAGCGGTGCGACCAAGACCGTGGCGCCAAGGGGTGGCTTCGTCGTCTACGCGGTCCCGAAGGAGCGAGTCGATGCACTCGACCGTGTCACGACAATCACCGCGTATGACTCGAGTGGAGCCAAGGTAGGCGCGATCCGCGCGGGGAAATAGCGCTCCCTCCTGCAATTTTGCGCAAGATTGTCGTAGAGTTGCAGCATGGCCGGCAAGCTCGCAGACGTCGCCAAGCAGGCCGGGGTGAGCGAGGCCACGGTCAGCCGCGTCCTGAACGGGAAGCCGGGGATCTCCGACACGACTCGGGCCGCCGTCCTGACCGCGCTCGACGTGATCGGCTACGAGCGCCCTACGCATCTCCGCGTCCGCCGCGCGCGCATGGTCGGGCTCGTCGTCCCGGAGCTCCAGAACCCGATCTTCCCGGCGCTCGCCGAGGTCGTGGCCGGCGCGCTTGCACAGCGCGGCTTCAACGCCGTGCTCTGCACGCGGACGGGGAGCATGTCCGAGGCCGAGTACGTCGAGATGCTGCTCGAGCGCCAGGTGTCCGGAATGATCTTCGCCGGCGGCCAGTACGCCGAGGCCGACGCGCCGCACGAGCACTACACGCGCCTCCTGAAGCTCCGGCTGCCCGTCGTGCTCGTGAACGCGGCCGCCGAGCACCTCGACTTCCCGCGCGTCTCCACCGACGACGCCGTTGCGATGGAGCAGGCGTACAACCACCTGGCGTACCTCGGCCACGAGCGCATCGGCCTCATCCTGGGCCCGCCCGACCACGTGCCGTCCCGCCGCAAGCTCACGGCCTTCCAGGCAGTGGCCGAGCGCACGAGCGGCAGCCCGCTGTCGGAGGAGCTCTTCGAGCGCACCCGGTTCTCCCTCGAGGGCGGCCACGCTGCGGCCTCCCGCCTGATCGAGCACGGTGTGACCGGAATCATCTGTGCGAGCGACCCGCTTGCGCTCGGCGCGATTCGCGCGACGCGCCGCGCCGGGCTTTCCGTTCCCGATGACGTCTCCGTCGTCGGCTACGACGATTCGACGTTCATGAGCTGCACCGACCCGCCCCTGACCACTGTCCGCCAGCCGATCGAGGCGATCGGGCGCGCCGCCGTCGAGATGCTCGTCGGGCAGATCGAAGGGTCGGCCGTCGCCGCCGACGAGCTCTTCTTCGAGCCCGAGATCGTCGCCCGCGGTTCGACCGCCGCAGCGCCCGTCCGCGTCTGATCCGCCGCGAACGCCGCGTCCTCGTCTCTCTGCGGGTGTTGACAAGCCGGAATCCCTTGCAGTAAGTAGTCGAAATCTTGCAGATTCACGTTCGACTATTGCAATCAATTGTCGAATCTGCCATCGTCGCCGTCGATGGCGCAGACAGAACCGCTCGCGACGGCGACGACGCCGCTCGTACCGGATACGCGGACCGACGGCGAGGGCAAGCTCGCCGACCCGCGTTGGTGGCGTGATGCCGTCGTCTACCAGGTCTACGTCCGCAGCTTTGCCGACGGCAACGGCGACGGGATCGGCGACCTGGCAGGCGTGCGGGAGCGACTTCCCTACCTCCGAGAGCTCGGGGTCGACGCGCTCTGGTTCAACCCGTGGTACCCGTCGCCACTCGCTGACAGTGGCTACGACATCTCGGATTACCGAGCCGTCGACCCCGTGTTCGGCACCCTCGAGGAGGCCGAACTGCTGATCGCGGAGGCGCGTGAGCTCGGGATTCGCACGATCGTCGACATCGTCCCGAACCATGTCTCAGATCAGCACCCGTGGTTCCAGGCTGCGCTCGCCGCCGAGCCGGGCTCGCCCGAGCGCGAGCGATTCTGGTTCCGGCCGGGCAAGGGGCCCGACGGGTCGGAGCCGGCGAACGGCTGGCAGTCGATCTTCGGCGGCTCGGCATGGACGCGCACCGGCGAGGACGGCGAGTGGTACCTCCATCTCTTCGCGCCGGAGCAGCCCGATCTCAACTGGACGCACCCCGAGGTACGCGCGGAGCACGAGGACATCCTTCGCTTCTGGTTCGACCGCGGCGTTGCCGGCGTGCGGATCGACTCGGCGGCGCTGCTCGTCAAGGATCCGGAGCTCGCCGAGGAACGTCCGGAGAGCAAGCCGGGCGAGCACCCGTTCACGGATCGCGACGAGATCCACGATGTGTACCGCCGCTGGCGCGAGGTCGCGGACAGCTACACCGAGCCGCGCGTGCTGGTCGGCGAGGTCTGGCTGCCGGACGCGGAGCGTCTTGCGCGCTACCTGCGTCCCGACGAGTTGCACATCGCGTTCAACTTCGACTTCCTCTCGTGTCCCTGGGAGTCCGCGCGCATGCGCGCGTCGATCGAGTCGGCGCTCGAGTCGCATGCACCCGTCGACGCGCCCGCGACCTGGGTGCTCTCGAACCACGACGTCACGCGGCCGCCGACGCGTTACGGGCGCGCCGACACGTCGTTCTCGTTCGAGGCGAAGCGCGAGGGCACACCGACCGATCTCGAGCGCGGCACCCGCCGCGCACGTGCGGCTGCCCTGCTCGCGATGGCGCTGCCGGGCTCGCTCTACATCTACCAGGGCGAGGAGCTCGGGCTGCCCGAGGTCGAGGACATCCCTTTCGAGCGGCGGCAGGATCCGATGTGGCACCGCTCGGGCGGGGTCGACCCCGGCCGCGACGGCTGCCGGATCCCGATCCCCTGGTCGGGAACGGTGCGGCCGTACGGCTTCAGCCCCGACGGCGCCGCGCGATCCTGGCTCGACCAGCCGGACGGCTGGGCGCCGCTCACCGTCGAGGCTCAGACCGGAGCAGAGGACTCGATGCTCTCCCTCTACCGCGCCGGCCTGAAGCTCCGCCGCGCGGCCCCGTGGAACGGCGACACGGCGCTCCGCTGGATCCCTTCGGCGGACGAGGTGATCGCGTTCGCACGCGGCAACGGCTTCGCCTGCCTCGTCAATTTCGGTCCTTTGCCGGTTCCGCTGCTCGAGGGCGCCGACGTCCTCATGAGCAGCAACGCACTTGAAGGAGGTGCACTTCCTCAGGACACGACGGTCTGGCTTCGCCAGGCGAACGATTCGGAGTAGGTCAAACATGGACTCGTACCGGTAGAACTCCGGTGCGAAGGAAAGGGGTAGGACGATGAAGTCCACTCGTAGGGCCACGACTGTGGCTGTTACCGTGGCAAGCCTGCTTGCCGTGTGCGCCGGCTCTGTTTCGAGCGCGGCCGCAAAGAGTCATTCCGCCGTCGCGACGAAGGCTGTCACCATCAGCGTCGCGTCGCTCATCCCGGGCAGCACGCCCGCTGCTACCGCGCAGTTCAATGCACGCGTGGCGCAGTTCCAGAAGAAGAATCCCACGATCAAGGTGAAGCCGGTCGAGTATCAGTGGACCGGGCCTACGTTCGCGGCGAAGCTCGCCGCCGGCACGCTGCCGACGGTGTTCGAAGTGCCGTTCACCGACGCCCGTACGCTCGGCGACAACGGCCAGCTCGCAGACCTCACCACTGAGGTCAAGAAGCTGCCGTACTACGCGAAGTACAACCCCGCAGTCCTCGCAGAAGGCACGACGGCCAAGAACAAGATCGTCGCACTGCCGAAGGGTGCATACGCGCAGGCGCTCCACTACAACCGCGCGCTCTTCACTGCGGCCGGCCTCGATCCGAACAAGCCGCCGACGACGTGGGCGCAGCTCCAGGCCTACGCAAAGCAGATCGCCCAGAAGACGGGCAAGGCCGGCTACGCCGAGATGGGCAAGAACGACAACACGGCAGGCTGGATCCTCACGACCGTCGTGTACTCGCTCGGCGGGCGCATGGAGACGGGCTCCGGCACGGCGGCGAAGGCGACGCTGAACAACCCGCAGACCGTCACCGCGCTGAACATGCTCAAGAAGATGCGCTGGACGGACAACTCGATGGGCGCCAACTTCGACTACGGCTGGAGTGACATCAACCAGGCGTTCGCAGCAGGGAACGTCGGCATGTACATCTCCGGCTCCGATGTCTACACGAACCTCGTGTCGGCATCGAACATCGATCCCAACATCTACGGCCTCGCGCCGATCCCGCTCGCCAAGAACTCGAAGGCGGGCGTACTCGGCGGCGGCACTCTCGCTGCCGTCCGTCCCGATGCGAACGCGGCCGCACGCGCTGCTGCCGTCAAGTGGATCGACTTCTTCTACGAGCAGCCGCTCGTCAGCAAGCCGCAGGCGATTGCGAACGCGAAGAGCCTCGTCGCGGACAAGCAGCCCGTCGGCGTTCCCGCCCTGCCGCTGTTCAACAAGGTGCAGTTCGATCTCGCGAACAGCTGGATCAAGGCGTTCGTCAACGTCCCGCAGGGTCAGATGAAGCCGTTCACGACCGGCATCTTCAGGCAGAAGCTGTATCCGGAGCCGGCGACCTCGACGCAGAGCGTCTACCACTCGCTCGACCCGGTGGTGCAGGCCGTCCTTACGGACAAGAACGCCGATATCGCCTCGCTGCTCCAGCAGGCGAACAGCTCCGCGCAGACGTTGATCTCGAGCGGAACCTAAGAACGACCTCGACAGGCGACCGGGACCCGCGCTCCCGGTCGCCTGTCGGCCATGGTCACCTGGAGGCTTAAATGGGCGCGGTCGATGCGACGGCGAGCGAGAGAATGAGCGAGTCGGCGGCTGCCCGTGAGCCGCGGCTCGCACGGGCGCGTATGCGCCGAACCCCGCTGACGTGGTTGCGCGGCGGCGGCCTCACGACCGTCCTGTTCCTGCTGCCGATGCTGGCGATCTTCGGCGCCTTCTCGTGGTACCCGATCGTGCGCACCGTGATCATGTCGCTGCAGCACACGAACCTCGTGCAGCCTGCGACGTGGGTCGGCCTCCACAACTTCAGCACCGTGCTCCACGATCCGCTGCTGCCGATCGCGGTGAAGAACACTCTGTACTTCGCGGGGCTCGCGCTGCTCTTCGGCTATCCGATCCCGCTCATCGCAGCAGTGCTGATGAGCGAGGTGCGCAAGCTTCGCGGCATCTACAGCGCGCTTGCTTATCTGCCGGTGGTGATCCCGCCGGTCGTTGCGGTGCTCCTCTGGAAGACGTTCTACGACGCGAGCACGACGGGCGTCTTCAACTCCGTGCTCGGCTGGGTGCATCTCGGCCCGTATCCGTGGCTGCAATCGCCGAGCACCGCGATGCCCGCACTCGTGCTCGAGTCGACATGGGCGAACGCGGGCGGCACGATCATCATCTACCTCGCCGCGTTGACGGGCGTGAACGCCGAGCTCTACGAGGCTGCGTCGGTGGACGGCGCCTCGATCTGGCGCAAGATTTGGCACATCACGATCCCGCAGCTGCGCGGCGTGCTGCTCGTGACGATGATTCTGCAGATCATCGGGACGGCGCAGGTCTTCCTCGAGCCGTTCCTGTTCACCTCGGGCGGGCCTGCGAACTCCACGATCACGGTGTTGCTGCTGATCTACAACTACGCGTTCGGGAACTCGCTCGGCGGCAACTACGGCAGCGCGACGGCGCTCAGCCTGATGCTCGCGGCGTTCCTCGCACTCTTCTCGCTGATCTATCTGCGCGCGACGCGCTCCTGGAGCGCGACGTGATCCGCCGTCGCACGCGCCCAGTCGGCGCCGCCGATCACGCGATCGTCTCGCCGACCGACTGGCGCCGCCCCGGCGTCCGCTGGGGCTTCGGCGTTACCCAGACGATCCTGCTCATCGCCCTCGTCATCATTGGGCTCGGGCCGATCCTCTGGCTCGCGAAGTCGGCGATCACGCCGACGATCGACACGATCACGCACCCGGTCTCGCTGTTCCCGCACGGCACTGCGTGGCACAACCTGCACGAGGCGTGGTACACGGTGCACGTCGGGCGGTACTTCTGGAATACGATCGTGCTCGCGTTCGGTTCGTGGGCGTGTCAGATCATTGTCGCGACGACGGGCGGCTTCGCGCTCTCGGTGCTCAAGCCGAAGTACGCGTCGATCGTCACCGGCCTGCTGTTGACGACGCTCTTCGTCCCCGCGGTCGTGCTGCTCGTGCCGCTCTACGTCGAGATCGTGCACCCGCCGCTCATCCACCACTCGTTCATCGACAGCTACTGGGCCGTGTGGCTTCCCGCCGGTGCCAGCGCGTTCAACGTGGTGATCATGAAGCGCTTTTTCGACAATCTGCCGCGCGAGATCTTCGAGGCGGCACGGATCGACGGCGCGGGGCCGCTGCGGCTCTTCTGGTCGGTGGTGCTCCCGATGTCGCGGCCGATCCTCGGTGTGGTCTCGGTCTTCGCGGTCC
>Ga0193728_1001605_pt1 | contig 11604 bp, 8 predicted proteins | sample U1c1metaG_FD_143037 | JGI IMG/M metagenome (GOLD analysis project Ga0193728, IMG submission 143037) | Soil microbial communities from a riparian zone of the East river system, Colorado, United States - U1c1 | ecosystem: Environmental > Terrestrial > Soil > Riparian zone | place: USA: East River...
CGCGCTCCTATCCAGTCTTTTTGGTTCACTGTTATGCGCTGGATGCGCCCAGAAGAAATCGTCATTCCCGCACCCCCCGCAGGCCCAAGTCGCCCGGGTGGTCGAAAAGGATGTCAGCATCTATAGCGAGTGGGTGGCGACGCTGGACGGATATGCGAATGCACAAATCCAACCGCAGGTCACCGGGTACCTGATCAAGCAGGATTATCGGGAAGGTTCCTTCGTTCACAAAAACGACGTGCTCTTTGAGATCGACCCTCGTCCGTTTCAGGCCGTGCTGGACCAGGCGAAAGCCCAGCTCGCACAGGCAGAGGCACAGCTAGGCAACGCCACGCTCAACGTCAAACGCGACATTCCGGAGGCCGAGGCAAATGCCATTGCGCGCAGTCAGCTTGAGGGCGACACGCAAACGCAACTGGCCGCGAAAGCGACCGTAGCCGCCGCCCGTGCCTCGGCGGAGCAGGCGGCTCTGAATCTAAGTTTCACGAAAGTACGCTCACTCATCAGTGGAATTGCCGGCATCACGCAGGTCCAAGTCGGCAACCTCGTCACGCCATCTACCGTGCTCACAGGAGTCTCCCAGGTCGATCCCATCAAGACATACTTTCCAATCCGCGCAGAAGAATACCTGCGAATTGCCGACAAGATTCACCCCGAGACCGTGAATCTGCTGTCGAACTCCGCGCCGATCCCGCTGCAGTTGATACTTTCGAACGGCAGCGCATACGCGCACAGCGGCAGCATTCTTTTCGCCGACCGACAAGTGGATCAACAGACCGGAACGATCAGGATCGCCGGGGCGTTCGCAAACCCCGGAAATGTCCTGCGGCCGGGGCAATACGCCAAAGTACGTGCCGTAACCGAGGTCCTAAAGGGCGCTTTGCTCATTCCGCAGCGCGCCGTATCGCAGCTGCAAGGATCAGCTCAGGTCGCCGTGGTTGGAGCTGATAACAAGATCAGCATTCGCGCGGTAAAAACGGGTGAGAGCGTCGACGCCATGTGGGTGATTACAAGCGGCTTGGGCGCGGGCGACCGCGTCGTCGCTGAAGGTACGCAAAAAGTCAAAGAAGGCAGCGCGGTCACGCCCACTCCGTTCACCACTGAATCCGGCGGTAATTGAAAAATGTCCAAGTTTTTCATTCATCGCCCGATCGTCGCCATGGTGATTGCGCTCCTGACGGTCATCGTCGGGGCAATCACCATTCTCGGTCTGCCCATCTCGCAGTTTCCCAATATCGCCCCCCCCGAAACGAAGCTGCAAGCCACCTTTGTCGGTGCGGATGCGGAGACCCTCGCACAATCGGTTGCGACGCCCATCGAGGCACAGATGAGCGGCGTGGACAACATGAACTACATGTATTCGGTGAATGCGACGGCCAATGGCCAGACGACCATGATCGTGGATTTCGGCGTTCAGACCGATCCCAACACGGACCTCATTCTGACCCAAATCCGCGAGACTCAGGCAGCATCCCAACTGCCATCCAGCGTAACGCAGTACGGGGTGACCATACAGAAGTCGACGAGCGCGCCGCTGATGATCGTGGCGCTGTACTCTCCCCACGGTACGTACGATGCGAAATTCCTCGCCAACTATGAATACATCAACCTCAACGACCCGGTCACCCGCGTTCCGGGTATTGCCAGCGTGCAGGTGTTCGGCGCCGGGCAATACGCCATGCGCATGTGGCTCAAACCGGATGCGCTCACCAAGCTCGGCATCACCGTGTCCGACGTCGTCAATGCGGTGCAAGCGCAAAACACCGTAAACCCCGCCGGACAGATGGGCGGCGAACCGGCGCCCAAAGGCCAGGAGTTCACGTACTCGGTGCGTGCGCAGGGCCGTCTGACCACGCCGGAACAGTTCGGCGACATTATCGTGCGCGAAAATCCCAGTGGCGGGGCCGTTCGGGTGAAGGACGTGGCGCGCATCGAGCTCGGCGCGCAGAGCTACACGTTGATGGGGCGCATGAACGGCAAGCCGAGCGCCATCCTTGCGGTCTACCAGCTACCCGGATCCAACGCCGTCAACGATTCCAAAGCGGTCCGAGCGCTGATGGAGCAGTTGAAGAAGAGTTTTCCGCCGGACGTGGATTACGCCATTGCGCTGGATCAAACCAAGGCCGTCACCGAGGGTATGCGGGAAATCGTGTTGACGCTTGGCATCGCGCTCGTGCTTGTGATCATCGTCGTCTACCTTTTCCTTCAGGGCTGGCGCGCCACGCTGATACCGCTGCTCGCCGTTCCGGTGTCGCTGGTCGGCACTTTTGCCTTTTTTCCGCTATTCGGCTTCTCCATCAATACGCTGTCGATGTTCGGCATGGTGCTGGCCATTGGCCTGGTTGTCGACGATGCGATCGTGGTGGTCGAGGCAGTCGAACGTCATATCGAGGAAGGCATGACGCCGAAGGATGCCGCCTTGAAGGCCATGCAGGAGATTTCGGGGCCTGTCATCGGCATTGCTCTCGTGCTCTCAGCGGTGTTCATCCCGACGGCGTTCATACCGGGTATCACGGGGCGGCTATACCAGCAGTTCGCGGTCACCATCGCGATTTCTGTGATCATCTCGGCCTTCAACGCACTCAGTTTGAGTCCGGCCCTTGCAGCGCTCCTGCTTCGACCCAAGAAGCCCAGCGCGGGAGCGCTACGCAAGTTCTTCGACTGGTTCAATCGCGTTTTTCGACGCGCCACCGATGGCTACGTCAACGTGAGCCGCACGCTGATTCGCAAAAGCGGACTGGCCGTGGCCGCTCTGCTGCTTTTCGGACTGGCAGCTGTCTTTTTCGGTGCGAAACTGCCGTCCGGCTTCCTGCCGGACGAGGATCAGGGCTACGTCTATGTAAACCTGCAGCTGCCGAATTCCGCTTCTCTGGAGCGCACGGATCGGGCGGCGCGCGAGATAGAAAATATCCTGGCCAAGATGCCGGGTGTTCAATACACGACCAGCGTCATCGGCTTCAGCCTGCTCAGTTACATTCAGACGAGCTACAACGCATTCTTTTTCGTCACCTTGAAACCTTGGGCGGAACGCACTGACCGAAGCGAAGAAGTCCAAGCCATAAAGCAGCGCCTGAATCAGCAGCTGAGCAAGCTTCCACAGGGCTCGGCCATCAGCTTTTCACCCCCGGCGATTCCCGGCGTCGGCACTTCCGGCGGTTTCACCTTTGTGCTCGAGGATCGGGGCGGTAACGATATTCCCTATCTGGCTGCGAACGTCGACAAATTCTTAGCCGCCGCGCGTAAACGCCCGGAAATTGCCGGGATCAATACGTCCTTTCTGCCGAGCGTTCCGCAGCAGTTTGTCGAAGTCGATCGCGATAAAGCGCTCAAACAAGGCGTGGCGATCTCTGACGTCTACACCAGCTTGCAAGCGTTTATGGGAGGGATCTTCGTCAACTACTTCAATCGATTTGGTCGCCAGTGGCAGGTTTATGTGCAAGCCGACGGCAACTATCGAGGCGCCGTTCAAGACACCGAGCAGTTCTATGTTCGCAACAACACCGGGGCAATGGTTCCTCTGTCGGCTTTGACCAAATTCGAGCCGCGTTTTGGTCCCGAGTACATCATGCACTACAACGAGTACCCGTCGGCCCAGATCAACGGCAACGCCGCACCCGGCTATAGCTCCGACCAGGCGATGGCTGCCCTCGAACAGGTATTTGCGCAAACCATGCCCCAGGACATGGGGTATGACTACCTGGGCATGTCGTTCCAGCAGAAGCTGGCGGCGCAAGGCGTTTCGTCGACGACGATTTTCGGGATTTCGCTTTTGTTTGTTTTCTTGATTCTGGCGGCCCTCTATGAGAGCTGGGCGCTGCCTTTCAGTGTGTTATTGAGCACGCCCGTGGCCGTGTTCGGCGCCCTTGGAGTGCTGCTGTTGCGGCGTTTGTTCATCCAAGCGTTTTACCCGGCGTACATGGTCGACATGGAAAACGATGTGTACTCGCAAATCGGCTTGGTGATGCTGATCGGTCTGGCTGCAAAGAACGCGATCCTGATCGTGGAGTTTGCCAAGGACGAATACGAGAAGGGTAGGCCGCTGGTCGATGCTGCGCTTGCCGGCGCCAGGCTGCGTCTGCGGCCCATCTTGATGACCTCGTTGGCGTTCGTATTCGGCTGCGTGCCGCTGTGGTTTGCCTCGGGCGCCGGCTCCGTTGCGCGCCGGATCATGGGTACCACGGTAATCGGCGGCATGCTGGCCGCGAGCGCGATCGGTATCTTCTTCATCCCGGCGATTTTCTATGTTGTCGAGACCCTCTCCGGCGCAAAGCGAAAGGAATCGGTCCCAGCAGCGGTCGCCCATCCAACGGAAACCACCTGAGGTGAGGGTCTTCACACCTCTGACTTTCGCGCTGCTGCTTGCCGGGTGCATGGTCGGGCCGAATTACCAACGACCTGCGATCGACGCACCGGGTTCCTATCGGGCAGACAGCCAGTCCGCGATTGCCTCGTCGGAATCACTGGGCGATGAGAAATGGTGGGAAGTATTCCAAGATCCGGTATTACAGGAATTGATTCGTACTGCTATTGAGCAGAACTACGACATAAGAATAGCCGCAAGCCGAGTTCTTCAAGCGCAGGCGCAGCTGGGTGTTACGCGCGCCAACCAATTTCCGACGGTGAACGCCGGGACTGACGTATCCAGCCAACGCAATCCCAAGATATCGGGCTCATTTCCATCCTATGAGGCGAAGGTCGGAGAGGTGGATCTTGCGGTCGTTTGGAATCTCGATTTCTGGGGAAAATACCGGCGACAAACCGAAGCCGCGCGCGCCAACCTACTCGCATCGCAGTGGGGCCGGAGGGCCGTTCTCACCTCGGTGATCTCGAGCGTCGCGAGCGCCTATTTTACGCTTCGGGAGCTCGATTTGGAGCTGGATGTGTCGAAAATGACGCTGGCTGCACGACAGGATTCGTTGCGTCTCACCAGCGTGCTCGCCAAGAACGGCTCGGCATCGGGGCTCGATGTACGGCAATCGGAGCAACTGGTGTACACAGCAGCGGAGACCATTCCCGATCTGGAGCGCCAGATTGTGCTGCAGGAGAATTCCCTCAGCATTCTGCTTGGTCGCAATCCCGGCGCCATTCCGCGGGGCCGCAAGCTCACCGAGCAGCCGAATCCGCCCGCAATTCCTGTCGGCCTGCCTTCGGAACTGCTGGAGCGCCGCCCCGACATCCAGGAAGCGGAACAGAATCTGGTGGCGGCGAATGCCGAGGTTGGCGTCGCCAAGGCCGCGCTTTTTCCCAGTATCTCGCTCACGGGTACGGCCGGATACGAAAGCTTCGCGCTAAACAACCTGTTTAGCCACGCTCAGAGAGCGTGGAACGGCGCCGCATCGCTAACCCAACCTGTGTTTGCGGGGGGAGCTCTGCGCTCGCAAAAACGCCTCGCCGAAGCGCAGAAAGAAGAAATGCTTCTCACCTATCAGCAAACGATCATGAACGCCTTCCAGCAGGTTTCCAACTCCCTCACCGCGTATCAGAAGGACCGCGAGTTCCGCGAGCAGCAGGCGCTATTGACGGCGGCCGCAGAAGATGCAGATCGCCTCTCGAAAATACTCTACCAGCATGGCGGCACGAGTTACCTGCAGGTACTCACCGGTGAAAACAACGAATTCGCTGCGGAGCTCAATCTTGCGCAAGCGCAGCTCAACGAGCGGCTCGCGCTGGTCCAGCTCTACAACGCTCTCGGCGGGGGCTGGGAGTGAGCCGAGGCGCGTTTCACCCCGTGCGCTCTTCCAACGGCTGGTAGTCTCGCGTGGTGGGCCCCGTATAGAGCTGGCGCGGACGGCCGATTCTCATATGCGGATCGGAGACCATTTCCTGCCAATGGGCAACCCAACCGGCGGTGCGCGCGATCGCGAACATGACCGTGAACATGGAACGCGGAATCCCGAGGGCGCTATAGATGATCCCTGAATAGAAATCGACGTTCGGATACAGCTTACGCGATACGAAGTAATCATCTTTTAGAGCGATTTCCTCGAGCTTCAGCGCAAGCTCGAACAGCGGATCATTGCCCTTGCCCACCTTTTCAAGCACGCGGTAACACATGCTGCGGATGATCTTGGCACGTGGGTCGACATTTTTGTAGACGCGGTGGCCGAAGCCCATCAAACGCACGCCGTCCGACTTATCTTTGACGCGCGCCAGAAATTGGCCGATGTTTGCCGCCGAGCCGATGCCGTTGAGCATATCGAGTACGGCCTCGTTTGCGCCGCCGTGCGCGGGACCCCAGAGCGCAGAAACCCCGGCGGAAATTGCCGCGTAGGGATTTACCCCGGTGCTTCCCGCAAGCCGCACCGTCGAGGTGCTGGCGTTTTGCTCGTGGTCCGCATGCAGAATGAACAACAGATCGAGCGCTTCCACCGCCACCGGATCGGCCGCGTAGGGCTCGCAGGGAACCGCAAAAAACATGTTGAGCAGATTGGCGCAATAGGACAGGTCGTTACGCGGATAGACAAAAGGCTGACCCAGGGAGTGTTTGTAGGCAGCAGCCGCGATGGTCGGCAGTTTGGCAATGATGCGATGGGCAAAAATCTCGCGCTGACGAGGATCGTGGATTTCGGTGGTGTCGTAGTAGAAAGCGGCCATCGAGGCGACCATCGCAGAGAGCATCGCCATGGGATGCGCGTCGTGATGAAAACCCCGAAAGAATCGAAGCAGGCGTTCGTTGACCATCGTGTGCCGGGTTATCGAATCGCGAAAAACCTTGTGCTGCGCCCTCGTGGGCAACACGCCGTTGATCAGCAGATCGGCTACTTCCAGATAGCTGGAGTGCTCCGCGAGTTGTTCAACGGGATAACCGCGGTACAAGAGTACCCCCGCATCGCCATCGATGTAGGTGATTTTGCTCTCGGTGCTGGCGGTGGACATGAATCCCGGGTCATAGGTGAACACCCCCAAGTCTCGGGTGAGATGCGAAATATCGAGTACGTCGGGTCCGAGCGTGCCGGACATGATGTTCAGATCGGCGGCTCTGTGGGTGACGGGATTCTTGAGTTCGTATTTCGCTGCAGCGCTCATTGGCATGGGGCCTCCAGGAGTCGGAATGAACGGACCTAGGCTAGGGCGGAAATATCCGACTTAGAAGCCTCTATCTCTCGATAGGAGTCATCGTCAGCAGCGATATATGCCATCGAGAAATAGAGGCTACAAAGCTAGACCGCTCGGGGCTACTCTTCGGCCATGCGAGATTCATCCGCGGTTATGCCGAGTACTTATCCTCACGCTTTCGCGGCAGGCGCCAATCTTAGCGACCTGAGCCTCGTGCAGTGTGCCCAGTCCGGAGAACGCCGGGCCTTCGACCGGTTGGTACTCAAGTACCGCTCCCGTATAATGGACTTGGCATTGCGCTATACGCGCAATCGCGCCGATGCGGAGGACGCCACCCAGGAAACGTTCATCAAGGCGTACCGAGGACTTCGGCATTTTCGTTGTGACAGCGCGTTTTACACTTGGCTCTACCGCATCGCCAGCAACTGCGCCAGCAATCTTTTGAAAGCACGCCGCCGCGATTCATTTAAGAACGCCATCGACTTCTCGGACTACCACCATGCCGTCCGCCATCCAACGCACCTGTGGGATTTGGCAACGCCCGAGGAACTGGCGCTCACCGCGGACATCCGTGGGATGGCGAATGCCGCTCTCGAGGGTCTCTCCGAAGAACATCGCACGGCAATTACCCTGCGCGAAATCGATGGGCTGAGTTATCAGCAGATCGCTTCAGCAATGTCCATTCCGATCGGCACGGTACGCTCACGCGTTTTCAGGGCGCGCGACATCATCGATGATAAGTTGCGTCGCGTTCATGATGGCGGTCTGGGCCGCCATGCGGCGCAACGTCTGCGTCACGCGGGATCTGGGAGAGGACCGGCTGCTGCGCCAAGGCGTCGGGCATGCGCGGATGTATCGTGATCCTGCAGTGATCTCACCCGGTTCGCGCCGCCTGTTCGCCGTCGCCGGCTTGCGAGGATAGTCTCTCTAAATGTAACTCGCGCATGACTCCCTCCTTTCTGCGCTCAGCCGCTCTAAGTTCACGTCGAAGCAGATACTCGCTTCTGAAGCAAGCAGCTGCCAATCCGATGCCGCATAGGATTAGCCCGAACAAGACGTCGTCGAAGTTCATGGTTGTGCACGACCCAAGGAAAACTCAATTGCCCTCAAGAATATTACGAGTGTACGAACTGCCGGTAGACTGTTTCTCTCGATAGGATCTATCGGCCTGGCGCATACATCCCAACTGCCGTAGCCGGCTGATCGATTGAAACCCCATTCTCAGTCGCCGTGTTGACGTGGCCGAAGAGACCACGGTGCTTGATGGCAACGGCAATGGGCGTGGGGACCATTTTCTCCCACAAGAGATCTTGGTCTCTGATCTTCTTCAGCGCATCCCGCGAGAATATGCCGAGGATGTTCGTGTCGAACCCGACGATGCTGTCGATGAAGCGATTTTCGACTAGATGGCCATAAAGATTTGCGAGATGGTCGGCGACCCTCACGTTCTTCGCGGTGATCAGGACGTTGGGCGCGGCCGATGGTGCTGACGCGCCAGATCTGCTGGACTCGAGGATATATCTATCGTATGCCTCGCTGCTCATGGGATAGACGTATAGTTTTACCGCGTTTCTGAATAGACGTCCAAACGACTCCAGGATGCCGCCCTCGAGATTGTCGTAGTACTTCTCGTTGAATATTTCCAGCAAATTATTGATACCAATGGCCACCCCGATCATTTCCTTGGTGTAGCGCCGGAAGTATGAGGTGAGCCGGTAGTATTCCGAGTAGTTCGATATCAGAACTGTAAAACCGATATCGGCCAGCAGGTCGACTCTCGATAAAAAATCATGAGCGTCGAGCGCGCCTTCGGAGAGCAAATTGTTCATGGTGATTTCCATGAGCACCACGACCTCCTTGCCCTTCACCGGCGTCTCCTGCACGAATTGCGCCGTAGCGCACGCGATCATGTCGACGTTGACATGTGTAACCGGCCGGAAACTACCCCTTTCAACGAGAATCGCCTTCTTGTGCAAGATCTCTGACGGCTGGAGGACTTCGCCCCGCGGCCCGAACATGACCGCGTTAGTGAGCTTGCATTCCACAAGGTGAAGCGACATGAGACGGTTGTCGATTGTCGCGAAGCAGTGCCCCGAAAAGCGCAGCATGTCGACCTCAATTCTGTCTGTACCGAGGTTGTCCTGCAGCGACTCAATTAGTTGTCTGGGGTCTGAGCGAAGATAGAGCGCTCCGTAAATCAGATTGACCCCAACGATGCCGAGCGCCTGCTGTTGCAGGACGGAGTCCTTGTCCCGCATGCGGACATGCAGAACAATTTCGCTCGGTTCGCCCAAAGGCGCAGCCTGAAACCGGATGCCCAACCAGCCATGCGCCTCGTTGGTCCCCTGGTGGTTGCTGGTCGCCACCGTGTCTGCGAAGACGAAGAAGTTCGTTCGGTCGCCGCGAATTGCCGATAGACGCTCGACGAGAAGCACATATTCGTGGTCCAGCATCAGGTTCAAGCGCTCGCGAGACACATATCGCGGGGATTTCCCATAGATCGCGTCGCTGAATACCATGTCGTAGGCGGAAATGGACTTGGCGATCGTCCCCGATGCGCCGCCCGCATGAAAGAACTCGCGCGCCACCTCCTGGCCTGCTCCGATCTCCGCGAAAGTGCCGTATACAGGCGCGTCGAAATTCATTCGGCGCGCCTTCTGTGTGGTCGTGAGAAGCTCATTGTTCGCTTCCCTGCTCATCGCATTGAATGACACTGGCGAACGGTCAGAGGCGAAACTCGGCACGCTTCTCTTCGGCCATTGCCCTTTCTACCGCTTCGATCTCATTCTGGACCCGCACAAGGTCATCACCGTTGAGCTCGCTGGTAGCAGCAGCTTGAATGCCCGCGACCAGGGCGCGACGGCGACGGATGAGCTTGTCACGGACTACTGATAGCTTTTGGCTTTCGGTCATTGGTATCTCCAGAAGTGAATGGCACTTTCGAGAGGTTAGTACGCACCAGATTGGTTCGGAAGCCGATATTTCTCGATGGCTTCCATCGTTGAAAACGATCCAGAGCGAGTCATGGCAAAGAGCTTCACGTGGGAATCCGAGGCTCCCCAACAATAGACTATCGATAGAATCGATAGTCTCCATCGAAATATATGGGCTTCCGCGTTAAGTGTGGATGGCTTAACTTACCGTGGGTTTTAATCCAGATTCGAGGGGGCAGGGACGACACGATGCACAACGATGACGGGACGCTCGATCCGAGGGTCGCGCTGCCGCACAGCCTGGATCGTGGCGCTGGCGCCCAGGCGTCCAACTTGCTAGCCTATATATCTCGCTTCGGTATATCGTCGGGGTGGATATATGCTTGACGGCGTATCACTGGATCAACTCCGAACTTTCATTGCGGCCGCGGATGAGGGCAGTTTCTCGGCGGCCGGCCGCCGCCTGCGTCGCGCCCAGTCCGTGGTGAGTCAGACCCTGGCCAATCTTGAAGGTCAACTCGGCGTGAAACTCTTCGATCGCAGCGGACATCTTCCGGTGCTGACGGATCAGGGCCGCGCGCTTCTCGCCAATGCACGCGCGGTGGCAGGCGACGTCGACCTCCTGAAAGCGCGGGCGAAAAGTCTAGCCGGCGGCCTTGAACCTGAACTGAGCGTGGCCGTCGATGTCATGTTCCCGGAGACTACTTTCACCGGTGCAGTGGCCGCCTTCCAGAAGGAATTTCCGGCGACGCTGCTCAGATTCGACATTGAGTCGAGTGCCGTGATCGAGCCGGTGCTCGACGGGCGCTGCGGCATCGGCGTTGTGGGATCCTGGGCGCAGGCACCCCCGCAAGTCACCCTCGAAGCGCTGCTGACAGTCAGGGTACCCTTGGTCGTTTCGGCACAGCACCCGCTTGCGAGTCACCGCGGGCGGGTTCCAATAGCAGTCCTCGCCGAATACACCCAGATCTCACATATCGATCCTTGCGATCTCTCGCGGACCTTCGGAGCGGCCCGCTTCAAGTACCCGAAAACCTGGCGCCTATCCCACCTCGGCGCGAAGCTGGCCTTCCTGCGCGCGGGCTTCGGTTTCGGCGGCATGCCGCTGCATACCGTCGAGGCGGACCTTCTAAGCGGGGCGCTTGTTGAGATCATGCCTGAGGATGCGCCGGCCGGCGGCCACGTTCTAGAGATGTCGGCTGTGCATAGGACCGACAGTCCGCCGGGGCCCGCGGGTCGTTGGTTCATCGACCGCCTCAAGCACGCCCAGGCGCCGCCGCTGGCACGAGAGCTGGCGCGATCGCAGCCGGTCTCCGTTGCCTCCAAAGCTGCGCGTCGGCGGCCGTCGAGCCGTTTGCTGGCATCGAAACGAAAGCGGAGCCGTTGACGGCGATCTCGCCCGCGATTTAGCGGCGTTGAGTTTCTTCAACGCGTGGCGAAAAAACCGTTGAAAGGATTGTCCGCGGGGCACGGGACGGATTCCGTCCGCGCCATATCATGGGAGGTCTCGTTATTGTCGTCAGCGGGCGGGAGCACCGTCCACAATCGCCCCGACTCCGCGCATTGGTACGCATAGTGGAAGAGCGGACGCCTGATCCTGGCGCTAAAATCAAAA
>Ga0193728_1001606_pt1 | contig 11600 bp, 1 predicted proteins | sample U1c1metaG_FD_143037 | JGI IMG/M metagenome (GOLD analysis project Ga0193728, IMG submission 143037) | Soil microbial communities from a riparian zone of the East river system, Colorado, United States - U1c1 | ecosystem: Environmental > Terrestrial > Soil > Riparian zone | place: USA: East River...
TACTCTACTTTAGTTCCTTTCTCTTTCTTACTATTATCTTTACTAGCCTCTTATACGTCTCCCTTCCTCCTCTATATAGGCCTAGGCCCTAATACTATACTATTCTTCTTCTGCTTTCTTTACCTATTTCTCTAGTATATCTTCCCTACTTTAGGGTTATTAGATTATTCTCCTATAAGGCACCCTAGGGTCCCTCTATAGTTTATTTAGGCGTATCTTAATATACTTTATAACATTAGAGTTGCGTTTATTTTACGCCCTTTATATTATAGCGGCTTTAATATATAGTTATAAGGGGGGGATATTGGCTTCCTTCTTAAGGAGTGCTGCGGCCGTTCGCCTATACCCGCCTATTATACTCTAGAGGCAGGCTATCTAGACCTTTTAGAGTGGTTTAAGGAGTGATTTAGGGGGGCCCTTCTTAGTTTCACTAATAGCCCAAATACTGGATCTATACGTCATAGTAGGCCGGATACTAGTTTTAAATTATAATTGCGTTTAGAGCTTAGTAATTAATATAGAATCTTAAGCCCCCTCCTAGCTTCTTAATAAATAGTATAGGTAAGGTAAATAGTAATTAACTAGGGCGAATAAATCCTTTTTCTAGGTATTCCTTAAGGTATTATTATATTATAAGTAGCTCTTTTTATAATATTCTATATAGTAGACTAAACTTTAGTATTATACTAGGTTTAAGTTCTATCTTAAAATCGTATTTATCTTAATATAGGGGTAGTTAGTCCGCGAATTGTTTTTTAAACTTATTAATTAGATTATAGTACTCTTTAGGTATAACAGGCTAAGGGTTAATATATTACTTCGGTTCTAGTACTTTCTTAATATCTTCTATTATTATAGTAAAGATTTTATAGTTTTATTTTCTTACTAATAAAATAAAAGGTGCGGCTTATATTACACGAATTTTAAGAGGTTTTAGCGTAATATCTTTGCATTCTTTACTATAATTGGCAGTTATAGCCTTATTATATTAGTTTAAGGTCTATAGTAAGGGCAGTTTATATTATATTAAATTTAAATAATCCTACATATATTTATAGGGCAGGTAGTATTTTAAATAATAACTTTAGTATTTCTTTAACCTAGCTAATTAAAGGATTATATTATTTTAGCTATCTATATCTAAGTATTACTTTATAATACTTTAGGGGTATTATAAATAGGGAAATGTATTTAAGGTATTCGCCTCTCTGCATTTTTATAAGAGTATAGTATATTAGTTCGCTATATATTAAGGTTTTGCCGTTAAAGCATTATAGGCCTTAGGGCTTATAAGTTTCTTTAAATTTAGGCGTTAGGTTTTTATATAGTTTATATTAATAAAGCCTATACTAGTAGCTTTACTACCTATTAGGATTTGTACCTCCTTCTATTTTCTAAGTATTTAAATTTCGCTAAGTATATTAAGGGAGTTATATTATATATTAGCGCTAGAAGAGCCTAGACACTTATACTCTTCTACTTCTTATCCTAAGGCGTAACTTAGCCCTAGGATAATTTGTTTCCTAAGTTAACTAAAGGTAAAATGCTATATAGCAACTAGGTATAATTTATAGAATAAGTATAAGTTAAGGAGTAAGTGCGATTTAAGGAATAAGTGCAATTTAAAGACCGGGAGGAGCTACGGCGGACTTTTTTAAAATGGTAAGTTTGGCAATTCTTTTAAATATGTCCCTCTTTACTATATCCGAAGCATTCTCTATTTACAGCTTATATCCTTTATTTATTAGTCCCTAAGGGTATATAGAATTAAGTAGCGTTAAGGTCCATAGGGTTGTATATAAGGCTTTTAGGTTTTAGAGATAGATCGCGCTTTAGGATATATATCGGGTTTATAGAGCTTTAAACGCAAGGTAGAGTTAGCTTTAGAGAATAAGTCTATTTATTATATTAAAGGTCCTTATTAATTTATTAATATATTATAGCAAATTTAGGTAAGTCCTTTAGCAGTTCCCTACCTACTAACTATACTCTAATTTTATCCGAAATAGCTTATTAAAGAGCAGCAACTCTAGTGGCTTTATTCTAATCTAGTTTACTAATAAGGCCTAAAAATTCTAAAAAGAAGCTAGTAAAGTCTTAGTTCTATTTTTATAGGGTTTTAAGTTTAGTAATAGCTATATATTTATAGCTGGCGTTATTATATATTCATTCTAATAGAGAAATAAAGATTTTAAAATTAATAAAGGTACTATTATAGAAGAATAGGTCTATATTTTATATAGCGTCTTTATTTAAATAAGATATTCTATAGCTAACCTTACTAGCTTTAGTAGGGTATTAGTTATAGTTTATTAAAAGTTTAAGATAGAGCTTAGTTATAAAGGGATATAGGTTATTTTAATTTCTATTAAATATTAGAGCTTTTTAGATTTTATAGTAGGTATTAGGTTCGTTATAGGTATAGGTTAAGCTACTATTACTAGTTTATGGTTTATATTTAGCGGGCCGAGTTTATATATAGTTATTTTAATCTTATTTATAGGTACTACTATTAGGGTTTCTAATATAAGTACTTTAAGGATATAGAGTTATTTAAGGACTACTCTAATTAATTACTAGTACTAAGCTTCTAGTATTACTTGCTATTAGGCTAAGGCATCTATAAAGGACTGTTATATTATAGCTAACTATTCCCTAACTAGGGCTATAATACTTATAGTTAATACGGGGGATTTGAGTTCGTTTACTATTTTAATAGTAGTTATTTTAACGCAACGTAATATTAGGGCGCGTAGAGACTTTAGGGAAGATTTAAAGGAATAATATAAATTCTATCTAAATCTAAGAGTATATAGCTCTTGTTAAGAATAAGACGATATATAAAGAAGAGAAAGAAATAATAAGAGAATCTTATAATTAAATAGTTAGGGGTCTTAGTAGTCGATACGTGCGCATATCCGCACGTGGTCTTTGACGGACTTTAGTAGAATTTAATTAATCTAGCAGAACTTGGTAGAAGTCGATTAAGCTAGCAGAATTCAGTAGAATTTAGTCAAAGCGTCGGAATTCGTATATGTCGAGTGTTTTACTAAGACGTTCCTACTGTAACTGGGCTAGTCCTATTACATTAGCTGCTAAATAAGCTTAAAGAAGGATACGCTATAAAACTCCGTATAAAGTTTATCTATAATCTTATTAAGTATTATAATTAATAAATAAGCTAGCAGAATAGGATCCTAAGTAAGGCTATTAGATTTTAACTTAGGTCTAAAGTAGACTAAAGTATAATAGGTGTAAAAAGAGGTGTAAGTAATACTAATACTAGTACCTATTAATAGGTAAAGTAGTAAAAAGAATAGATTAGCTTAGACTTACCTTTTTAAGAAAACCTAGATAAGATATAGAGCGTAGTCCTAATTAAAGAAGAGGGTATTAAGATAATATAGCTGCTCTATCCTATAACGTTTATTAATTTTATTTACCTTATCTATATTAGTAATAACTAACTCTTAATACTAAGGCAGACCCGCCTATTTATAAAGAAGGATATACTATAGAAGTATCTTAATAATCACGTTATAGAAGGAGTGTTTAGGTAGGGGTTCTACTATAAGCATCCTTGTTATTTAGAGTAGATTAAAGGACTTAAGTATTTTAAAAATCACGTAGCCCTTATATATAGCGTATAGCATCCGATTAAAAAGCACTGCTACGTAAGTTACCTTAACTATATAAGAATCCTATACTAACCCTCTAGTACCTATAGAAAGGCGTATAACTAGTAAATTTAGAACTATACGTCTCTTATATATATAGAATCTTTTCCTAGTTATTATGCGCTAATCTTATTATTCTTTATCACTTTTTATTTATCTTATTAGTCTATTATCTAATCCTATTATAGTAGGGTGCGGTGTCCCTTAGATAGGAAGTCACGATGCTATCGGTCTATCTGTGTCGGTTGGTCGTAATTAGTTAGTATAGATTAGTAGGAAAGTAGTTAGTAAGAAGAGAAGAAAAGAGTGTATTATATATGTCCGTCGAGCCTATCTAAGTTATTGAGGACTCTGGGGCTATAGACCAATCTATATACCCTTGGAAGGCCTATATACTCCTAAACCTATACCTAATCTAGATATTAAATATAGAAGGCCAATTTACCCCACTATATACCTCCCCTACCTAAGTCGTTATCCCCTAACAACTTCTAAAACTCCTTACTCCTCCCTATCTTTAAAGTAAAGGCATAGTAGGTAACCGTATACGTTCCTTACCCTTACTATAAACCCGAGATGGTAAGTAAGGAGACTCCGTTCTGGTTAAATAAGACCGCTCTCGTCCTCCTGGCGGAGGAGTATAAGAGGTATTAAACTAACGGCTTTTACATAATATAGCTCTTTCGTACCCTTCTATCCGCTTAGTTCTATCCTATAATTCTTTAGGCAACTTTATATAACTCTGTCCTTCTATAATAATAGGGGGTACCCTACTTAGATCTACCGCAACGGCTATAGGATTAATTCTATTGTTAACGCAGTAGAAGTATAAATAGCTATTAAAGCGCTTCTTTTTAGTTATATGTATTAGCTTAAATATATCCTTATAGTTTTTAGCAGCCTTAAGACGGTATAAATATATCCATTTTATAACTTTGTTCCTATTACTAGTAAGAAGAAGATCGCGATCTTAGATTACCGCTAGAGAATCCTATTGTCGTCTACCTAGAAGGGCGTTAGATAAGGCACTAGCAGCTGTTAGCTTAACTACAGTAGGGAAATAATATGGGATTGTATTATAGAGATTAGCATGTCTAGATAGCGTACGAGGCGGCGCTTTTAAGTCTTAGTGAGCGTCTGCCAGCTCTGCCTAGGTTCCTCCTTCTATAACCTTAAGGTTATTATAATTGTCTTAAATACTAATAAACTATGGCAGTATTATTTGCTAGGTCTTAGTTAAAGGTCCTTTAGCCCTATAAGGGAGGTAAGGTATAGTTATACGTATATCTCCTTTCTTACACGGCTAAGCTACCTAGTTGGTTGTATATTTTTCTACGTCCTTAGTAGTCTAGTCTTAGTCCGAGATCTTATATATAAATCTATCACCCTTAGTTAATCCTTACGCTTTAAGATCCGCCTACTATAACTCTAAATAATAATATATACCGGGCAGGATAATTATATAATTATCCTTAGTCTTATTATCTAGAGAAACGCTTCCTTAAATTATATTAGTACTATATCCGCTCTCTATAAGAGAAGGAATGTTTATATTAATATAATAGAAAGCTATAGAATCTCCTTTAACCGCGAACTTTATATAATAAGGGTAGGAGATAAGTTGCTACTAGCTATTAGGTCTAAGAGTATTATAGAGATAGTAGTACTAAGGATCTTATCTTATTAGCTGCTAGTACAGACTATAGACTATTATTCTTAACTAGCTATAATTTAGCTGCCTATTAATTAGACGCTAATAATAGCGATATATGCGTATTTCCTTATTAATTATTGCTAAGATGCTAGAATTCTACTACTATCTAAACACGTTTAAAACTACGGATCCTTCTCGCTGCTATATATCTTAGTCGTCTGGTAATAGTATCTAATTAAGTAATACCTCTCTATTATAGGAAAACCTTAGTGCGGAGTTATAAATAAACTTATATAGCCCTAAGGAGTTAGATAGAACTAGAGGCCTATAAGATTTTCTAAACTAGGAGTACGTAGTTAGATCTATCTTTATAGTACTAAGGTAATTATAAGCGCGATATAGCAAATAGAGTCTGTAATATAGTGCGGTATAATTTAGGCCCTTTATTGCTAAGCCTATACGTCCTTCTATAACTTATATATATATCTAGTAGACCTTATATATATCTAGATTTAAACTAGCTGCCCTATACTAACTACGTAAAAGCTTTATAATCTTAGTTGGTTTAATCTTAGTGGTTTGGTTTAGGGACGCCTTAAGGTAAGCTAGTATATTATCCTTGCAGTTATATCCTCGTTTTACGCGAAGTATCGCCACTACGTCTATAGCCTCCTTAATGTATTCCTTATTATCTCCTAGCTTAATAACGTTTTTATTAAACATTGATTCTACTCCTAGCCCTCCTACTTCTAGGTAAGCAACTATTAGCTCTCTCCTTAGATTCCTTCTTAAAGAGGATACTAGTAGCCGCGGGGGCGAGCTAATAGGCGTTCCAGCTATAAGAATACTCTCGTTTATGGATAATAGAGGTAAGTCTACTAATATAGGCAACCCCTATTGTGACGGGCTTGGTATAATACTAATGCCTCCTCCTTAAATAGGCGTTAATGGCTAAAAAGCTAAGGGATTTATTATGTTAGAAGTATATCTTAAATATGTTCGCAGGAAACTAGTTAAGTATTTCCCTAAGCTATACTTATTTATTACCTAGTCTAATATTACCCTTCCTAACTTTATAGGCGCGAGTATAAAATCGGCTGGCTGTAGTTGGGTGGTATTCTTAATACCGTGTCCTAGATAATTGAGCCTCTTAATTAGCGCCTTATTAATTCTTACTACGACTTTAGGAAGTAGGTGGGTTATAAGCTTTTAGATAGCAGAGAGGAAGTTATAAGAGACTGCGTGTTTAAGTGGTCCGTTAAGAACCTCTTGTCCCTAGACCTTTTAGATAGTCTCTCTAGCTTTATTATACCGGTTTCTCTAATCTTTAGCTATTTTACTAATATTAGAGATATCCCTAAAGATTAATAGGAATGCGTCCTTTCCTAGAGATGCTTAAAGTCCGCTATTATAGTTAATAAAATTAACTATAACACTAGTAGCATCTATGTAGTTCTCTTAGGAGAGTAAAATCTCGTTATAGATTTGGACGCGTACTGCCTAACGCCAATTAACCGCAAAGCCTCTAACTTCTATAAGGACGTCACTAATCTGTTACTTAGCTCCCTTATATAGGACTAGCGGTCTACTTAATAAAGTCATAATAAGCGTACTATTGTTCTTAATAATTCTGCTTAGTCTATGCCTTAGTTAATCGTAACTATCTTTTTAAGGTTTAAGGGTAAAAAGGTAAAGTTCTAAATAGGGTTTCCTAATCTAAATAGTCTACTAAATCTAAGTAGCGGTATAGAGTTCTACTAGCTCTAATCGTTAAATAGACTAATTATAATTTTCTATACCCGGTATAGAAAATCGCTATTAGCTTAGTAAAGGTAGTAAGCAGAACTAATATCTTTATAGTAAACGATTCTAGATATTTATATGCAAATATTCTTCTACTTCTATTTTTACCTTACTACTAATACGTACTAGATTCTTATAACTCTAAAGAAGTAAATAATAAATAAAAGGGCGAATAAGAAAGAGTAGTAGAAAGAGCTTTAGAAAATACGGCGAATAAATAGATAGATTATACGGCTGTTATCTACGTCCCCTCCCCTACCTTAGAACTTAACTGTCCCCTAGTTAAATATTTTATACTTAGTTCTATTAAATAATCTTTCTAGAATATATACTTCTTAGGCTCTAGCTTTGCTGTTATTTCTTATAGTATAGTTCCGCCTAACTAGTTAAGCCTATCCTCCTAGCGGACTTTAGATATCTATTATTAATAGAACTTCTTTAATCTATTCCCTAGAATTTAATTATAGAATAGTGTACCGTTAAGATTCTTAATTAGGTACTATCCTTTATTAGGATAACTCTTATATATATAGAACGGACCTAGCCACTTTAGATCTAATTTGCGACTGCTAGAATAGTCTTACTTAAGCTGCGTGTTATAAAGTATAACTATATCTCTAACGTTAAATCCGTTCTATTAAATGCGGTAGGTGTTATTAAAGTACTCCTTGTTTGCTACCCTTAGTTATCTTATATACGTAACAGCCTCTTCTATATCCGTATCTCTTTAGTTAAACTACTTTATATAGAGTGCTAGTAGCTCTATAGTGGTTTGGACTATTTGCTAAGGTAGTATTTACTAAGTAGGTATATAGAGTTTAATTAGAAGAACATACTCATATCCATATATAACTCTTACTAGTATTATTCCTGTAGGCTGCTTAATAGTTATTCTATCTGCCTATAAAACAGTATAAAGATTATCCAGCTATAAGCTATCTATCTTTACTAAGGTATCTACTATAGGCTTATAACCTTACTCTATTAAGCCTTACCCCTATAGGTAGTATACAGAAGCTATAACCCTTTTAATCTTGTAGAGCTCTATAAGTACAGCGGTTATATCAGCATTTTCTCCGCTACTATCCATAGAAAGCTATCTAAATACTCCCTATCTATAGATAACGTCTTTATAAAGGAACTTCGCTATACTTTTTACATCCTTCTTCCGAAGGGCTTAAGCTTCTACCTATCTAGATATATATTCTTAAGTAGTAGCTAGATATTAGAATCTAAGACGGGTTATTAGTATAAACGTAATATCTACTATTACTCGTTACTATAAAGTAGACTCCTATATAGAGTGTATTGCTTCTTCTTCCTATCCTAACTATTAGCCCTAATACCTTAGGTATAACTTAATATACTACAATGTCTAGTCCTATAGTCCTAGCCACTAATATTAATTTAAGATTCTTTAATACGTTCCCTCTTATCTATAATGCCTACTCTAATTATAAAGGCTCTTAATAATCTCTTGCTAAGTATTCTTATTATTAATTACCCTCCGTATTAGCATATTTTTCGACTATTAGCGGAAGAGCTATTAATTACGCACTAGGAATTTTAGCCCTACCGCTTAAGGAGGGATAAATTATATAGCTTAAGAAAAGAAAAGCTTTCTAGTATACTTCTCTAAGTTTAACCGCTATATAAAGGAAATAGGCTAGAATAATTCTATACTAATTAATAGCCTTATTAAATCCCTAAGCCCTAAACTAAAAACCTCCCTAATAGGTATAGACCTACTAGGAGCCCTTAACGCCTATATAAACGTTATTAACAAATAGTATAATAATATACTACATCTAATATTAAAGCCTACTCCTTAATATAATACAATAGCCCTATAAGCCCCTACTAAGTTATCTTCTTAGCCTAAGCACCCTAATACTATAGATATTAACTCTAGAATCCTAGAGTATACTCTACTAGGGTCCCCTAAATAAGAATAACGTATTAAGCTAGGCCTTTATTTTAAATATAGAAGTAAGGCTTATATCTTAAGATACTGCTCTATCCCTATACTATAATATAATTTATAACGGCTAATACTAGTAGTTATTTACTATATTAATCTTCTAGTTACTATCCCTAATCTTTACCTAGTTCTAGCCCTATATCTAGTAAGTATTACTTATAAGAATAAAGCTATAACTAATATTCTATAGGAACCCCTTCCTACTTACCACTAAAAGGTATATCTTAGAGTTAAGTTACTCTTTAGGATAGTTATATTACAGGATCTTATTAAATGTATTAGATATTATAAACCCTAACTCTTAGGACTATAGTATAACTATTAACTACTACCTTTAGTAGAAAGGTTAATAGGCTAATACTTAAGTCCTAATTAATACAGAAGCTAGTAAGATAGGATTTATTAATAAGATCTTCGCGTAAGATAATAGTTTTACCCTAATACCCCTTAACCAGCATATTAATATATTTAGATTTAATAGTAAATATACTATCTTAGGCCGTATTACTTACGTAGCGGCCCTAAGACTTTAATATCTAAACTATAAAGAATTAATTAAACTCTTTATAACTACTCTAGGTTACCTAGTAATCCTTAAATAACCCTAGATAAAGCTATATAAGGTAACAATTAATTAGAATAACCTTAAGCTTCTATTTACCGTCTCCTATTATAAGTAGAAGTACCTTATAACTTACTATTTAGACTCTAAACTAAAATCTAAAAAATATACTAAGATCTACTAGTCTAAGATTTCTACTAATATCTACCCTATACTTAAAAAGTCTACCTAATTCCACCTACCTAAGAATTCTACTAAATTCTACCAATATAAGATTTCCTCTAATATCTACTAGGGACTTAGAAATCCTATTAAACTATATAAAACAATCCTAACTACTATACCGCCCTAAACTAAGTAGAAGTTTAAGCTTAGTATATAAAAGTACTAGAAGAACTAGTATTCTACTATAAGAAAGATACTTAAAGAACCTAAACCTAAATCTAATACTAACTTTATACCTAATACTAAACCTAAAGCTAAATAAGAAACTATATAAGAAACTAAGGACAATTTAAGCTCGCTAGAAATCTATATAATTAGAGCTACCCTACTAGTACAACTTGCTAAGAAACCTAAATATATAATCTTCGCTATTATAATAACCGATATTAAGAAAGCCTTAGTACTAAAGAAGTACACTAACCCTGCTATAAAAGTACTAGTAGAGTACTATAAATAACTAGATATATTCTTAAGAAAGGAAGCTAATAAGCTACTAGAATACCAATTATATAACTATTAGATTATACTTAAAGAAGGAAAATATTCTAGATTTAGACCCCTATATAGAATGTCCTAAAATAAACTCCAAGTACTATAAAAGTATTTAAACGAGAACTTAAGTAAAGGATTTATTAGAGCAAGCTCCTTACCTATAGCTATACTAGTAATCTTTATTAAGAAACCTAGTAGTAGCCTATACTTCTATATAGACTACTAGGCCCTTAACGCCGTTACTGTTAAGAACTAATACCTAATCTTATTAATATAAGAGATGCTAAACTAATTAAGTAAGGCTCGCTTCTATATAAAGCTTAATATTATCTCTATATTTAACCACCTCTATATTATAAAAGGTGATAAATAGCTTACTATATTCCGTGCCTAGTATAGATTATTTAAGTACTTAGTAATACTATTCGACCTTATAAACGCCCTAAGCTTGTTTTAATATTACGTAAATAATACCCTATATCCCTACCTAGATATCTTCTATACTACTTATATTATAGGGCGAGGGTAGTAGCTATAGAGCGTATGTATTTAAGGAGCCTATAAGACGTTATACGATTAATTATAAGGGTTAAGGGCGTAAGGAGGTAATATACCTACGCGTAGCTGACGTAATCTGTACGCGAGGTGTATATAAGAGCACGGGGCTCTCCTATAGAGGCGGAGCTCTAGTAATGCTATAGTTACTATATATATATAAAAGGGATACTTAAGGTATAAAGAAGAAAGAAGGGGGTATTACTAAAGGGTTGTAATAATATTACGTAATAAGACTTAGTACTTAAGAATCCGAATAATTAGATAACTTTAACTGCTGGTTAAAGTTCCTAGATATCTTAACGATTTTCCAGTTACACAATCGCACTTTACTATTATATAACGGCAATCTACGGCAATTTAATAGTAATTTACCCTTACGTAGTAATATATAATGGTTTAACTCTAGAAGGGCTCCTATAGAGGATTAGGCACGAAATCTCTGCTTAGGCCTAGTTTCTGTAGGTTCGCGTAGTAGAAATTACTAATTAGATCCTTTGTATTTTTTAAAGTCTTCCTATAGTTGCTATTCTGGCTAATTTATATCAAATCCTATATAGGTAGCTCTATAGTAGAGCCGCCGTCCTCTACCTTTACTAAAGTATTTAGAGTCGATAATTTGTTTAACGGTCTACTCCTTATAGTTTTTAT
>Ga0193728_1001608_pt1 | contig 11592 bp, 13 predicted proteins | sample U1c1metaG_FD_143037 | JGI IMG/M metagenome (GOLD analysis project Ga0193728, IMG submission 143037) | Soil microbial communities from a riparian zone of the East river system, Colorado, United States - U1c1 | ecosystem: Environmental > Terrestrial > Soil > Riparian zone | place: USA: East River...
ACTCTCGAGAAGGATTCGCTGTCCCCACTCGAACGCGCCTCTCTGTTGAATGACGTAGGCTCATCCGGTGACAATCGGCGCCGTGTCCCTGCCCCTCGATACCGCGGAACTCTCGTTCGTCGCATCAGGTGACTCGCTCATTCGTCGCAGCGTGCTACCGAGCGGCGTGCGCATCCTGAGCGAGGCGGTGCCGGGAGCTCGCAGTGCGACCATCGGCTACTGGGTCGCCGTCGGTTCTCGGGATGAGACGCCGACCACCTATGGGTCGACCCACTTTCTCGAGCACCTGCTGTTCAAGGGGACCCTGACCCGCAGCGCACTCGACATCGCAGTGAGCTTCGACTCGGTCGGCGGTGAGCACAACGCCATGACGGCCAAGGAATACACCTGCTACTACGCCAAGATCCAGGACCGCGACCTGCCGATGGCCGTCGATGTCATCGCGGACATGCTGACCTCGTCGGTGCTCGACGCACAGGAGTTCGACAACGAGCGCAGCGTCATCCTTGAGGAACTGGCGATGGCGGATGACGACCCCTCCGACGTCACGAGCGAGCGGTTCTTCGAAGCTGTGCTCGGCGACCATCCGCTTGGCCGTCCGATCGGTGGCAGCCCGGAAACGATCAGCGCCGTTACGCGCGACGCGGTGTGGAACCACTATCGCGCCAACTACCGCGCGCAGGATGTTGTTATTACGGTGGCCGGCGCTGTCGATCACGACCTGCTGGTGACCGAGGTGACCGCCGCGCTCATTCGCGCGGAGTGGAACCTGTCCGCAGCGGCATCGCCCGTCGAGCGCAGGAGCCCCGACGGCGACCTCATCGAGCGGGGTTCACCGCTCGTGGTCGTCCAGCGGCCGATCGAGCAGGCCAACCTCATTCTCGGCGTCCCGGGACTTGCGGCCGCCGACGATCGTCGCGCCACCCTGACGGTGCTCAACTCGATTCTGGGCGGCGGGATGTCTAGTCGCCTGTTCCAGGAGATTCGCGAGAAGCGCGGCCTGGCGTACTCGGTGTATTCGTTCGCGCCCAGCTATTCCGATGCCGGGCTGTTCGGCATCTATGCGGGATGTTCCCCCGCCAAGACCACCCAGGTCGCGGAGTTGATGCTCAGCGAGTTCCGCAACCTCGCGGCTACCGGCGTTACCGACGATGAGATGCGACGCGCATCCGGCCAGCTGAGCGGCGCATCCGCCCTCGCCCTCGAGGATTCGGACACGCGGATGTCGCGCCTCGGGCGCAGCGAATTGACGCTGGGCGAGTTCATCGATCTGGACGAAGCGCTGCGCAGAATTGCGCTGGTGACACCAGAGGATGTGCGCGAGCTTGCCGAGGAACTGGTCTCCCGGCCGTTCTCGATTGCCGCGGTGGGGACAGTCCCAGACGGAGCTTTCGAAGGGTTGGCAGAGTCGCCAGCCCCGGTTGCAAACTAGAGAGTCTGAAGAAACGCGAAATGAGTCACTACCTCTATTTGGTGCGCCACGGCGAACAGCAGGATGCGGAATACGGACTGCCGGACGGCAAGCTCTCCGCGCGCGGAATGCGTCAGGCTGAGGCAATCGCCACCAGATTGAGCGGAGTTCCGTTCAACGGTGCCTGGCACTCGCCGCTGGAGCGCGCGGCCGACACGGCACGCATCCTGACCCAACGGATGCCCGCGCTCGAGTCACGCCCCAGCACGCTGCTCATGGACTGCATCCCGAGCGGCCCGACCCCGACCATGCCGCACGCGTTCGAGGGCTTCTTCGGCTCCGTCACGCAGGAGGAGATTGAGGCCGGCGAGGCGCAGATGACCGATGCCGTCGCCGAGTGGCTCGTGCCGACGCACGAGGATCGCCACGATCTGCTGATCACGCACAACTTTGTTATCGCGTGGTTTGTGCGCGAGACGTTCGGCGCGGAATCGTGGCGGTGGATGGGTGTGAACCAGGCCAACTGCGGGCTCACGATCATCCGGGTGCGGTCGGCCAAGCCGCCCGTGCTGATCACGCACAACGACCTGGGGCATCTCGCGCCGGAGTTGCGCACGGGGCTGCCGACTCCCCAGCCCTACTAGCGCGTCCGCCGGTCTCGATAACGCCGGGCCTCGCCGCGGCTACTCGACCCGAGGGTGCTACGCGATCCTCGTTCATTCCTCGACCCGAGGGTGCTACGCGATCCTCGTTCATTCCTCGAGTCGAGTAGTCGTCGACGAAGGAGGCGGCGTCATCGAGACCTCGCCGGCCAATTACCCGGTGAGTTCTTTGCGAAACCAGTGGGTCGCGTTCGGGTTGTCGTTGTATGGCGGGATGACCAGGTAGCCGCTCGTGCGGTAGAGATTGCCTGCCGTAACCAGGCTTTCGTTGGTGTCGAGAACAACCTCGGTCGCGCCGAAGTCGAGCGCGCGTCGCTCCAACTCCTCGAGGAGCTTGCGGCCGAGACCCCTGCCCTGCATGCGTGGCTGGATCCAGAGGTGCTTGATTTCGTAACGCGTGGGCGATAGCGACTTGATTCCGCCGCAGCCGACATCCTCGCCGTCTTCGACGACGACGAGGAAGACTCCGGCAGGCGGCGTGAAGTTCGCGGCGTGCGGATATGTCGGGTGGTAGTCGCCCAGAGTCTCGGGATAGGTCTCTGCGCGCATGAGGAAGTATTCCGCGATGAGAGCCAGTGCGGCGGGTTCGTCTACGGAGGATTCACGGAAGCTGACCACGGATCGAGCGTACGGGCTGAATTGGTAGATTGGGGACATGACAATAAGGGTCGCCGTGGTCGGAGCAACCGGCAGGATGGGCAAGGTCGTTGTCCGCCTCATCGAGCAATCCGAGGATCTCGAGCTTGCGGCATCCATCGACTCGACAACGCCTCTCGACGCGGCGCTTGGCGCGGACCTGATCTTCGATGTGACGGTTCCGGCCGTGTCCCAGACGGTGGTGGAGTTCGCGATCGCGAACGGCATCAGCGTCGTGGTCGGTACCTCCGGCTGGTCCCTCGAGCGAATCGCGACGCTCACGAAAGCCGTCGAGGCGAATCCCGAACTCGCGGTCCTCATCATCCCGAACTTCTCCATCGGGTCGGTGCTCGCGACATCCTTTGCTGCGCTCGCCGCCCGATTCTTCGACTCCATCGAGATCGTGGAGGCGCATGACGTCTCCAAGGTCGACTCGCCCTCGGGCACGGCCATCCGCACGGCGGAACTCATCGGCGAGGCGCGATCGAGCCTCGGGCCGGTCGTCGCCCCGCACCACGACCAGCGGGCGAGAGGGCAGTTGATCGCGAGTGTGCCGATCCACAGCGTGCGCATGCAGGGCGTCGGAGCTCGGCAGGAGGTCATGCTCGGCGGACGCGGCGAACTCCTCTCGATCAAGCACGAGGCCGTGACCCGCGACGCGTACGAGGCGGGCATCCTGCTCGCGCTGCGCGCTGCGCCGAGCGCGAGGGGCATCGTGGTCGGGCTGGACAAGCTCATCGACCTCACCGCCGCGCCTGAATGAAAAACCTGGTCGCGGCCATCGTCATGGCCGTGCTGCTCGCGCTCTACCTGGTTCTGGTCGTTCAGCACGCGATCCTTCTGCTGGGTACGGGCGCGCTTGCGGGACAACTCGAGGGTGTCGCGCTCATCGTGCTGCCGATCGTGGGCGCGTGGGCCCTCATTGCCGAGCTGGTCTTCGGTGCGCGAGCACAGCGCCTCCTGAAGCTCATGACCGAGCGCGGCGCCCTGCCGGTGGATGACCTGCCGCATCGTCCGAGCGGGCGACCGGAGCGTGCCGCCGCCGACGCCGAATTTCCGAGATACCAGGCCGAGGTCGAGGCGGCTCCCACCGACTGGACGCGCTGGTATCGGCTGGCGCTCGCGTACGACGCGAGCGGGGACCGCCGCCGGGCGCGGTGGGCGACGCGGCGGGCGATCCGGCTCGAGCGTGTGGCGCGTCGGAGCCCGTCGACGCCCTAGGCCAGGCTGGCCTCAAGCGTGATCGGGATGCCCGCGAGGGCCTGCGATACCGGGCAGTTGGCTTTGGCGTCTGCGGCGAACTTCTGGAAGTCTTCCTCGCTCAGCCCGGGAACCTTCGCGCTGACGAGTAGGTGGCTGCCCTTGATGCCCTCGCCGGGCACGAAGGTCACGGCCGCGGTGACCTGCAGGCTCTCGGGCGGCGTTCCGTTACCGCCGAGCGCGTTGGATAGCGCCATCGAGTAGCAGGCTGAGTGTGCCGCTCCCAACAGCTCCTCTGGGTTGGTCTTGCCGACCTCGCCGACGGACCGTGCCTGCCACGAGACGGGGAACTCTGCGGCGTCCGACGAGTCGAGGGAGGTGGTGCCCGATCCGGTCTGCAGGTCGCCGAACCAGAGGGTTGTTGCTTCGCTCGTGAGGGCCATGGGGTTCCTTCCGTGGGAAAGTACCCAGCCTATGTCGAGCCAGCGAGTCGGGCTAGCGGTGCAGTGAGCTAGGCGGCAGCGGGAGTGCCGTGCTTGCGTCCGAGAAGTCCGATCCGCACGAGCAGCAGGTAGATCTGGCAGCCGAGGCAGTAGGCGAATACCGAGTTGAGGAACGCGGCGATGAAGGCCAACGCGGCCGCGATCGGGAGGGCGAGCTCGACCCCGGGGATCAGGGAGAGCAGCAGGCCGATCAGCGTGATGACCAGTCCGACGCCCTGGGCGAAGGTCGGGGGAGTGGGGTCTTCGAGTTCGGTCGGCGGCGACAGCCGCGGGCGGATGACCGCCTTGAAGAACAGTCCATACGGGTGACGCTTGACGCCGGCGAATGCTCCCCACGCAAACACGAGGGTGATGTAGGCGAACACGATGAGTGCCGCGACGGTGAGGCCGCTGAGCCAGAGCCCGATGACGACGAGGAGCAGAACGCCAGTGATGGCGGCGCCGAAGCGGGGTCCGCGGGGGTCGATGCCCTTGGTCGAGTCGGTCATGGTGATCCTTAGGTCGGTCTGCCTAGGCGGCGAGGATGGTTTCGAGCGCGGCCCGTACGTCGGCCTGGCGTGGTGCACCGCCGATGCGGGCGCGGATGACGCCCGCTCGATCGAGGATGAGCGTGGTCGGGGTCTGCAGCACGTTGAACCGCGCGGCAATGTCGGGGCGGTGCGTGAGGTCGAGGTCGACGTGAGTCACGCCATCCGTCGACTCGGCGATCTGGCCGAGCACCCGGCGGGTGGGTACGCACGGCGCGCACACCTCGGTGGAGAACTGCAGCAGCGTCGCGCGACCGGCGAGCGGAACCTCGGGCAGGTCGACAGAGTTGGCGCTATTGGTGGTGCGAACGCGTCCGGTGCGTGACTTCCAGAGGAGTCCGAGCGCGGCAGCGAACGCAACGAGTCCGCTCAGGATCGCAACCACGGCCACCGGGTTCATAGTCGACACGTTATTTGCGTTTTTGCCCGCGCGACGGAGTGTGAACAGATGTTACGTGCGTCGTCCCGGCTATCGTGAAGGCCGTGCCTGATGAGATTTCGTTCCGTTCCGATGTCACTGTCGAACTTGTCCGCTCGAGCGCCTCGGATTCGGACGTGCTGTTCGCCGCACGGGTGTCGACCCAGGGGGAGCAGACGCTCGAGTCCGCGCAGGATGTCTCGCTCGACACATCCCGCAGTAAGGGGCTCATCAACTACCTGATGCGCGACCGTCACGGTTCCCCGTTTGAGCACAACTCGATGACCTTCTATGTGCAGGCGCCGATCTTCGTCTTCCGCGAGTTCATGCGTCACCGGGTCGCCTCCTACAACGAGGAGAGTGGACGCTACCGCGAGCTCAACCCGGTGTTCTATGTGCCCGGACCGGACCGCAACCTCGTTCAGGTGGGCAAGGCCGGCGCGTATGACTTCCTGCCGGGTACCCCCGAGCAGACCGCCCTCGTCGACTCCGAGGTGCGTGCGGTGTGCTCGGCGGCCTATGCCTCGTACCAAAAGATGCTGGATGCCGGCGTCGCCCGCGAGGTCGCCCGCATTGTGCTCCCGGTCACGATCTACTCATCGATGTACGTGACGATGAATGCGCGGTCGCTCATGAACTTCCTCTCCCTGCGTACCAAGCGCGAGGGGACTCACTTCCCATCCTTCCCGCAGCGCGAGATCGAGATGGTGGCGGAGAAGATGGAGGCGTTCTGGGAGGACCTCATGCCCCTCACCTCGTCGGCCTTCAACGAAAACGGTCGCGTCGCCCCCTAGCCGCAACGGTTGTGCAGGAGTTCCTGCGCCAAAGTGCCCGTTTCCCAATAAGAATGTGATTTGCTGGCGACAATTCCTGTAGAACCGTTCTGGCGAAGTCTCGTCCTTCTGAGGGCTAGCCGGTGAGTGACTTTCCGCATCGTGCTGCCATCCGCCCCGTGAGTTGCGTCGAACCTGCAACCTCGACGGATGGGACGCGTCGAGGGCGAGATTCGGCGGCTCGGTGGAATCGCATCCGCCCGAGAGCTAGCCTCCGCAGGTTTCACTCCGGGCATTCTCCGTTCCGCGGTCTCGTCGCACTTGATCACTCGAATTCGCAAGGGTTGGTACGCCGAACCGTCAATGGACGCGAACGTGCTTCGCGCATGGCGAGTCGGTGGTCGGCTCGCGTGCGTCAGCGCTGCGTCACATTACGGGCTGTGGATGCCCGCAGAAGTGGAGAACCTGCATGTCAGCGTTCCTGTCTCCGCCTCGCGACTGCGAGTCCCCACTAGTCACACCCTGAGACTGGCCCAGACCCCGGATTCCCAGACTCGGATCCATTGGGACGGCCCGAGTCGATATGGCGATCGAGTCGCAGTTCCGGTGGATGTCGCGGTCATCCAGGCCTTCGGTTGCGCAGGCGAGACCGTCGGATTCGTTTTGATGGAATCCGCACTCCACCTCGGACTCCTCAACCCACGTAGACGAGCCTCCATCCTCGCGGCTTTGCCCCGGCAAGCGTCCCGGCTCGCGGCCAATTCCTCTGCGCTGTCCGAGAGCGGGATCGAATCACTGATGAAACTGCTGTTGCTCAGGCTGGGCATTCCGTTCCGGCAGCAGGTCGTGATCGAATCGGTCGGCCGAGTCGACTACGACTCGTCATCGAGGTGGATGGCAGAGAGTTTCACTCAGACGCTTACCGAGATCGCAGGCGCGACGCGTTGCTCAGTGTGGCTGGTCGTCGAGTTCTCCGATTTATCTATCCCCAGATCGTTTACGAAACATCGAGCGTCGAGGCCGCCATCGTTAGCGCCCTCGCTCGTTCCGACCACAATCGCGCCTAGCCACACGCCCCGCAACAACGGTTGTGCAGGAATTGTCATCGGCAAATCACATCCTTATTGGCAAAACGGCGTTTTCCGACACAAAGTCCTGCACAACCGTTAGCCGGTAGCCTTTAGGGGTGTCCACGCAGAACAACCCATTTGGCCAGGTGCTCGTTGCACTCGTCACGCCGTTCGCCGCAGACGGCGAAGTGGACTGGGCCGACGTCGAGAAGCACATCGACGACGTGATCACCGCCGGGGCCGACGGCATCGTCGTCACCGGCACCACCGGCGAAACCAGCACGCTAACCGATCCCGAGAAGCTCAGGCTCGTCGAGGTGGCCAAGGATGTCGCGAACGGTCGCGCCAAGATCATCACCGGCGGCGGATCCAACGAGACTGCACACGCGATCGAGCTCTACAAGCACAGCGAGAAGGCCGGAGCCGACGGTGTCATGATCGTCACCCCTTACTACAACAAGCCGACCCAGGCCGGCGTTCTCACCCACTTCCGAATGATCGCGGACGCGACGGACCTTCCGGTCATCCTGTACGACATCCCGGGTCGCACCGGCATTCCGATCAGGTACGAGACCATCCTGCGAGCGGCGCAGCATCCCAACATCCGCGCCATCAAGGATGCCAAGGGCGACTTCGCCGAAGTCAGCCGCGTGCTGAACCAGACCGATCTTCTGTATTTCTCGGGCGACGACACCAATATCCTGCCGCACCTCGCGATCGGCGCGGTCGGCCTGGTCGGCGTCACCGCAAACATCGCCGCGGCCCCCTATCGACGCCTTGTGGATGCCGTCAACAGCAACGACCTCGCCACGGCAACCAAGGAACACAAGCAGCTCGAGCCTCTGGTGCGGGCCGTCATGACGCACGTGCCCGGTACGGTTGCCGCGAAGTACATCCTTCACGGCCTCGGACGCATCAAGAGTCCCCGCGTGCGACTCCCGCTCGTCGGACCGGAGGATGCCGAGGCAGCCCTGATCGAGGACGAGGTCGCCCTCGTCGGCGAGATCCCCGGCGTCGACCTCAGCAATTTCCGTCCGGATCGCAACGCGGCTGCGGGCGGCGCGCTGCCCAAGGTCGCCGGCACCACCCGCTAAGTCTTAGACCGGGGGCTCGCGGCCCCGCACTTTCAACAAAACACAGCTCGCGCCATGCGGTGCCGAGCCAACCAGGAGCACATGCCAGTCAACGTTTACCAGCCAGCCAGACTCCAACCGGGAACCCTGCGGGTCATCCCGATTGGCGGTTTGGGCGAAATCGGCCGCAACATGACGTCGTACGAGTTCGACGGAAAGATCCTCATCGTCGACTGTGGCGTCCTCTTCCCCGAGGAGACCCAGCCCGGCGTCGACCTGATCCTGCCGGACTTCTCGCCGATCCGGGATCGCCTCGATGACGTCATCGGCGTCGTCCTGACCCACGGCCACGAGGACCACATCGGCGCGGTTCCGTACCTGCTCAAGCTGCGGCAGGACATCCCGCTCATCGGCTCAACCCTGACGCTCGCTCTCGTTGAGGCGAAACTCAAGGAGCACCGCATCACGCCGTACTCGCTCACCGTCAAGGAGGGCCAGCACGAGAAGATCGGGCCGTTCGACCTCGAGTTCATCGCGGTCAACCACTCGATTCCGGATGCTCTCGCCGTCGCCATCACGACCAGCGCCGGACTCGTCCTCCACACCGGCGACTTCAAGATGGACCAGCTCCCGCTCGACGATCGGATCACCGATCTTCGCGCCTTCGCGCGGCTCGGTGAAAAGGGCGTGGACCTGTTCCTCCCCGACTCCACCAACGCCGACGTTCCCGGCTTCACCGCCCTCGAGCGCGAAATCGGCCCGGTACTCGAGAGTGTGATCGCGAAGGCCCCGCGACGCGTCATTGTCGCGAGCTTCTCGAGTCACGTTCACCGCGTGCAGCAGGTTCTGGATGCCGCGGTCGCCAACGACCGCAAGGTCGTGCTCATGGGTCGCTCCATGGTGCGCAACATGGGCATCGCCGCAGAACTCGGCTACCTCAAGGTTCCCGAGGGAGTGCTCGTCGAGCCCAAGAAGGCTGCCGACATGCCCGACAACAAATTGGTCTACATGAGCACCGGAAGCCAGGGCGAACCCATGGCTGTCCTCGCGCGGATGGCCAACCTCGAGCACCAGATCGAAATCGGCAAGGGCGACACGGTCATCCTCGCGTCCAGCCTGATCCCCGGCAACGAGAACGCCGTCTATCGCGTCATTAATGGACTCACCAAGCTTGGGGCCAACGTCGTACACAAGGCCAACGCGAAGGTCCACGTCTCCGGCCACGCGGCTGCGGGCGAGCTGCTCTACTGCTACAACATCCTGAAGCCGAAGAACGTCCTCCCGGTGCACGGCGAATACCGGCACCTCGTGGCCAATGCCAACCTCGCGATTGCGACCGGGGTCCCGGAAGAGAACACGATCGTCGCCGAGGACGGCACGGTCATCGATCTGAAGGACGGCATCGCCACCATCGTCGGCCAGCTCGACCTCGGGTACGTCTACGTCGATGGCTCCAGTGTCGGCGAGATTACGGATGCCGACCTCAAGGACCGCAGGATCCTCGCGGAGGAGGGTTTCATCTCGATCTTCGTCGCGATCGACCTGCAGACCGGATCCGTCATCGTGGGACCCGAGATCCAGGCTCGCGGATTCGCCGAGGACGAGGACGTGTTCGACGAGGTGAAGCCGCAGATACTCAAGGCGTTGACCGATGCATCCTTCAACGGTACCCGTGATGTGCACGCCTACGCGCAGGTCATCCGCCGCACGGTCGGTCGCTGGGTCAACACCCAGCACCGTCGTCGACCGATGATCATCCCGGTCGTCATAGAGGCCTAAATCTCATCCTCCAGATGGTCCCCGGCCCGGTAGAACGATCTGTACTCTGAGCTGAGGTCTTTTCAGCTACGGAGGAATAGTGAGCGTTGCGCGCAAGTGGGTCTTTCCCATCATCCGAATCCTGATCTTTTGCGCGATTGCGATCGCGCTCGTCAAGATCGCGTTCTTCTCTGCGGCCACGCAGGCGCAGAGCGCGGCCGTGCCGACGGGCGCAATCACCGAACCCCAGGTGCAGGTCGACTACGGCAACGTCAACAACACGGTCCACGTCGACGGCACTGTGTCCTCCGATGCGGCAGTTCCCGTCAAGGCGACAGCCGAGGGAAACGTCGTGAAGGTACTGCAGGCCCCCGGGGCCCAGGTCGGCAGCGGCACACGAATCCTCACCATCAAGTCCGATACGCCGGGAACGCAGAGAGCCGACGAATCCGTCAGCCCCGATGTCATCCGAACGATCACCGTCACCGCTACGGCCGGCGGAACCCTATCGGCGCTCACGGTGATCCCCGGACAAAGCGTCTCCGTTGGCGACTCGGTCGCGCAGGTCGCGCCGCCAACGTTCTCGGTTTCCGGAACGCTGACCCCGTCCGAGCTGTATCGCCTTCTCAACAAACCGACCCAGGCCACGGTGACCATCACGGGCGGACCCGCCCCTTTCGCGTGCACCGGGCTGACCATCGCCTCCACCCTGGCGGGTGCGAGTACCGATTCATCCTCCGGTTCGGGGTCGGCGGCCGCGTCCAGTACCGGCGGCACGACCGTGAGCTGCGCGGTTCCGTCGACGGTGCGTGTATTCAACGGACTCCAGGCGAAGCTCGCGATCCCCGGCGGATCCGTCAAACACGTACTCGTCGCGCCGGTGACCGCGGTGGAGGGAATCGCCGACATCGGTGACGTTTACGTTGTCTCGTCAGACGGCAAGGTGGTGAAAACCGCGGTCAAGCTCGGCCTCAACGATGGCGCGAAGGTGCAGATCCTCAGCGGACTGCACAGCGGAGACTCAATCCGGGAATTTGTCCCCGGCGCAAAGGCGAGTCCGAGCGATTGCAGCGGCTCCAACCAGCCGGGCGTCGAGTGCCTGCAGGGGCAGTAGATGACGCTGCTGCGCCTTCGCGGTGTCACCCGGGTCGTCGATCTGCCGGATGCCGCCCCGCTCCACATCCTTCGCGGTCTCGATATCGACGTTTCGGTCGGTGACCACGTCAGCATCGTCGGTCGGTCGGGTTCCGGCAAGTCGACGCTGCTGAACATCCTCGGACTTCTCGACGCACCAACGTCGGGAACCGTCGAATTTGACGGTCGGCTGACCACGACGCTCTCATCTCGTGAACGGGATGTCGCGCGCGGCCGCGAGATCGGCTTCATCTTCCAGCAGTTCAACCTTCTGGGCGGACGAACCGCGCTCGAGAACGTCATGGCACCGCTCATGTACGCGAGCGGGCGACAGTTCTGGCGACGACGGGAGATTGCGCTCGACATGCTCGATCGGGTTGGTCTCGCCGAACGCGCGAACTCCATGCCCGAGCTGCTCTCCGGCGGC
>Ga0193728_1001609_pt1 | contig 11587 bp, 9 predicted proteins | sample U1c1metaG_FD_143037 | JGI IMG/M metagenome (GOLD analysis project Ga0193728, IMG submission 143037) | Soil microbial communities from a riparian zone of the East river system, Colorado, United States - U1c1 | ecosystem: Environmental > Terrestrial > Soil > Riparian zone | place: USA: East River...
TCGATTACCTCAAGACCACTACGTTGACCCCGGCTCCGAGTCCAGCAACGCACAGAACTTTGCCGGCGAAGAAGACCGTGCCGAACCCGTAGTGCGTTCACGGGTGGTTGTCGCACCGAGAGATGGCAGCGCGTGCCCATGTATCAGTAATTTGAATACTTCTAAACAAATCTTTGACAATACTGTGATTTGACACTCCTTCTGTACCGTCGTACCCTATTTTCGATGAGTACTTGTTGCCAGATCGTCTGTTGTGCGTGCACATGCAACGCTGCGTGTTGCACCGACCACAGCTCTGGCCCGACAAGTTTCCGAACTTAGCTTATAAATACTGAAAAGTTCCGAAGCCCACGTTGCCAGAGCACTGGTGAACGTGGGCTTTTTCTTTTTAGGGATGAATTTGCGGGAAACATTTACAGGTGAATCGTTCATGGGTGAAGTTATTCCAGATAAATCAGCCGACACTAGGCCGGTCGAAACCAAAGCTCAACGCGTCGAGCGCCTCAAGCGTTCCAAAAATGCCTGGGACCATTTCGATGAGATCCAGCAGTTCGCTCGCACCGGATTCGATTCCATTCCGCCCGAATGGCTCGGCACGTATTTTCGTTCCTGGGGCGTTTACACCCAGGGCGACGGCGTCGGCGTAATTGGCGGCAAAAATGGCGAAGGCAAGGCCATGCCGTTTTTTATGGTGCGCATCCGCATTCCCAACGGGTTGATGCGCAGCGAGCAGGTGCGCACCATCGCCAACCTCGCAGAAAAATATGGCCGCGGCGTCGCGGACATCACCGTGCGCCAAAACATTCAATTGCACTGGGTCACCATAGAATCACTTCCCGATGTGTTGCAGAGCCTCTGGAACGTTGGCCTCACCACCACGGGAGCCTGCGGCGACGTCGCGCGCAACATCACCGGGTGCCCACTCGCGGGTCTCGACGGCGAAGAAATCATTGACGCGTCTGCACTCGCCCTCCAAATCGACCGCGAACTCGGCGGCAATTCCGAGTTTTACAATCTGCCGCGCAAATTTAAAATTTCCATTACCGGCTGCCGCCACTGGTGCTCCTATCCTGAAATCAATGACATTGGCCTAACCGCCACGACCCGACGTCGCGCAGGAAAGTCCGAGGTAGGCTTTACGCTGCGCGTCGGCGGCGGTCTTTCCACAAATCCTCACTTGGCCGTCGCACTCGACGCTTTCATTAAGCCCGAACAAGTTATCCCAGTCGTTCGCGGAGTAGCGGAAATATTCCGCGCCAGTGAAGTTTTACGGCAGAGCAGGGATAAGGCTCGCCTCAAATTTCTCTTTCTGGAGCACGGCTGGACCGCCGACACTTTTCTGACGGAATTGCAGCGGCGCATCGGCTTTTCTCTCGATCCCGGCGAAAGGGAAGACATCCCGGCAGACATCCATCGCGACCACGTCGGTGTGCATGATCAAAAGCAGCCTGGTCTCGTGTACGTAGGTGCATCGGTACTGCGCGGGCGCATCACTCCTCAACAATTAAATCTGGCCGCTGACCTCGCGGATCGCTACGCCGACGGCCACGTTCGCAATACTGTCATGCAAAACCTGCTGATCGTAAACGTGCGCAAAGAGAGCGCCTCGCTCGTAGCCGACACGCTTACCGCAGCGGGCTTGCCGGTTCAAGCTTCTGTTTTTGCGCGCGGCACCATTTCTTGCACTGGCTCCGAATTTTGCAAGCTGGCGCTCACCGAAACCAAAAGCTTCGCGCGTTGGCTCACCGAAGAACTTGAAGAGCGCTTGCCCGCTTTCGAAGAGCAACTCAAATTGCACATCACTGGATGCCCCAACAGTTGCGGCCAACACTGGATCGCGGACATCGGCATCGAAGGCAAGAAAATCAAGCAGTACGGCAAAATGGTCGACGCCTACTACTTCTGCGTTGGCGGCAGCGTGGGCCAGTTCGCTTCCATTGCGCGCCCCGTTGGCTATCGCTGCACAGCGGACACCGTGCCCGACGCGATTGAAAGGCTGCTCGAAGGTTTCAATACACGGCGCGAAGGAAACGAAAATCTGCGCCAGTTTTTCGGCCGCCACAGCAATGATGAACTGCGCGCGTTGTTGGCCGGTTCCTTCGTTGGCGCCGTCGAGCGCGATGTTTCCCTTGGCCCCGTACCCAACGGCGTGGAAGGGTAAGGCCCAAGGAAACCATGAGCCTATTTCCCATATTCGTAAAGTTGCAAGGCCGCCCCGTCCTCGTCGTCGGAGGCGGCAAAATCGCAGCCGGCAAAATCGCCGGTCTCTTGCAAGCTCAAGCCCGCGCGCGAGTCATTGCGCCGCAGATTAATTCCCAGGTTTCCGCCTGGGTAGACGCAGGCGAAGTTGAATGGTCGGCAAAGGAATTTGCGCCCGCTGATTTACAAGACGCTTCCTTAGCCATTGCCGCGACTTCTATTCCAGCTGTAAACGCCGCAGTGTTTCGGGCCGCCGAAGACCGCGGTATTCTTTGCAACGCCGTCGATGACATCGCCAACTGCCATTTCTACTATGGCTCCATCGTGCAGCGGGGCGATTTGCAAATAGCCATCTCCACTAACGGAAAAAGCCCCGCCCTCGCGCAGCGTTTGCGAAAAGAATTGGAGCAGCAATATCCCGCGGAATATGCCGCGTGGCTCGATTCCCTGGGCGATGCTCGCGAAAAACTCCGCGCCAGCTCGGATCCGAAAGAAAAGTTTGAGGAAAATAAAGCCAACCTTCATCGCCTTGCGAGTCTGGAGATGTTTTCCCGCTTCGCTCGTTCGCAAGCACGGGAATCCGCTGCGACTAAATCGGGGTATCGCGGTCCTGGCACCGTGTATCTAGTCGGTGCCGGCCCCGGCGACCCGGAATTGCTTACCGTAAAAGCCACACGATTGCTGGCCGCCGCCGACATCGTCCTGCACGATTCACTCGTCAGCGCGGAAATTTTAAACTTAATTTCGCCGCGCGCAGAAATCATCGACGTCGGCAAGCGCGCCGGCCGCAAGTTGCTGACTCAGGACGAAATCAATTCGCTGCTAGTCTCCTACGCGGAAAGCAGAACCACGGTTGTACGCCTTAAAGGTGGCGATCCCTCCATGTTCGGGCGCGCTGGCGAAGAATTGGAAGCGCTGCGCCGTGCAAATATTCCTCACGAAGTTGTTCCCGGCATCAGCGCCGCACAGGGAGCTGCCGCGGCCGCCGGAATATCGCTCACCGACCGCCGCGTTGCGTCGCAAGTGCTCTTCAGCACCTTTTCGCGAAGTCCTGAGCGCGGCAATTTGGAATGGAGTCAGCTCACCGCCGACACCACGCTGGTGCTTTACATGCCCGGCTCTGATTACCGCGAAGTTGCCGAGCGCTTGCAGGACAGCGGCCTGCCGGCGGATTTGCCTTGCGTAATCGTTTCGCGCGCCACACACGCGCAGCAGCAAGTGCGCTGGTCTACCGTGGGAAGTCTCGCAGCGGAAGAAAAACTACCTACCCCCGCGCTTTTTATCGTGGGCCGTGTCGCATCGCACGAAATCGCGGACATCAGCAAATCCCTCTGGACTCCACGCGAATTAGAGACGTCTCGCCAAGCGGAATCCATCGCATAAATACTGGAGAAAGAAATGACCACATCGGACGCTACACTCAAGAAAAAAACAGACAAATCCTCCGCCAAGAAAATCTCATGGGACACCTGGGCGGTGCTCGCGGCTTTTATAGCAGCACTCCTAATCCGCTTCGGCGTCGTGAAGCACATTCCCTGGTGACTTCGATAAGCATGCAGCCGCGGCAAGAAAGACATTCGCATTAGCAGGAGAGCATTGATGTCAGAGACTTTCGCAATTCCGCAGATCAAACAGGTCCAGGTTAAACAGGCGCAACCCAACCCGCAATTCCTTCGCGTCATTCCGGGCATCCTCCTGCTGGCTGCCATTGGCTACGCGGGAAAATTGCTGGAACAAAGCGTCGGCAAATACGCCAAATCCCATCACTGGATTTTCCCCAACATTGAATACGTGTTGTGGGCAATTCTGCTGGGCCTGGCGATCTCCAACACTGTAGGTGTTCCCGCGATTTTCCGCGCCGGCGTGGCCACCTATGAGTTCTGGCTCAAAGTTGGCATCGTCCTGCTCGGCGCGCGCTTCCTGCTAGGCGATGTTCTGAAACTCGGTGGCGTCAGTCTCGCGCTCGTAGCCATCGAAATAACTGGCGCCATCGCCTTCATGACCTTGCTTGGCCGCATCTTTCACCTCAAGCCTAAACTCACGACCCTCCTTGCCGTGGGTTCCGCGGTCTGCGGCGTGAGCGCCATCATCGCTACCCAAGGCGCCATCGACGCCGATGAGGAAGATTCTTCGTTCGCCATCGCCGCGATTCTCGCGCTTGGCGCACTGGCCCTGTTCACTTTTCCGCTGATTGGCCGCGCACTTCATTTGAGCGACCATGCCTACGGCCTGTGGGCTGGCCTCGCAGTAGACAATACCGCCGAAGCTTCCGCCGCAGGCGCGCTCTACTCCGACGCCGCCGGCAAGCTCGCCGTCCTCGCCAAGACCACGCGTAACGCCATGATCGGTTTCGTCGTTTTGGCCTACGCTATCTACTGGGCCGGTCAAGGTCAGGCCCAAACCGTAAAAAACAAAGCCGTCTTCCTCTGGCAGAAATTCCCCAAATTTGTTTTAGGTTTTCTGCTGATCTCTGTCCTCGCCACCTATCACTTCTTCTCAAAAGACCAAGTCACCGCGCTAGCCAATCTTTCCCGCTGGGCCTTCCTCTTAACCTTCGCAGGCGTCGGCCTGCGCACAAATTTCCGCGAAATGCGCAACCAAGGCTTACGCCCCTTCGCGGTAGGCGCCATCGGCGAAGTAGTGATCGCTGTCTTTACTCTGGGCTTAGTGATCGGCGCTCAAAAAATCTGGGGTTGGTAACGAGCGAAAACGTAGACGTGGTGCGGCTGGGGAAAAAACTGATTTTTGAATAGCAGTACTGCGGAATTCAGAGCAAGTAGGCAATTTCACTGCCTACAGACCAAGCACGGTCACTAATTCCTTCACCGAAGCCGACGACTTTTGCAGCATGGCATTTTCTTCCGCAGTCAGCTTGATCTGAACAATTTCCTCAACGCCCTTAGCACCCAGTTTCACCGGTACGCCCACAAACAACCCCTTTATCCCGTACTCGCCTTCAAGATAAACCGCGCACGGCAAGATTGTTTTCTTGTCCTTCAGAATGGCTTCCACCATTTGCACCGCGGCCGCGGAAGGCGCGTAATACGCCGAGCCAGTCTTCAGCAAATTAACAATCTCCGCACCGCCTTTGCGCGTGCGTTCCACAATCGCGTCAATCCGTTCTTTGGGCAATAAATCCGGCAGCGGAATGCCCGCTACGGTCGAGTAGCGCGGCAGAGGCACCATGTCATCGCCATGTCCGCCGAGCACAAAGGAATGCACATTCTCGACGCTCACTTTGCATTCCATGGCCACGAACGCACTCATACGCGCCGAATCCAGAACCCCGGCCATGCCCATCACGCGGTGTTTCGGGAATCCGCTGACCTTAAACGCCGCCTGCGCCATGGCGTCCAGCGGATTGGTGACCACGATAATGATGCAGTTCGGCGAATGCTTCACGATCTGTTCCACGACGGCCTTCACCACGTCGTAGTTGGCTTTCAACAAATCATCGCGGCTCATTCCTGGTTTGCGTGGAAAGCCCGCGGTAATCACCACAATGTCACTGTTCGCTGTGCCGCTGTAGTCGCCGGTATTGGTGGAAATCCCTGTCGCATGCGAATCCGTTCGCGTAATCGGCCCGGACTCCATCATGTCCAGAGCTTTTCCCGCCGGAACGCCATCCAGAATATCGGTGATGACTACGTCCGCCAGATCAGCATCTACAATTCTTTGCGCTGTCGTCGAACCCACGAATCCGCTGCCTACCACGGTAACTTTCTTACGCATTCCCTGAGTCTCCTGAATTTACGTGCAATGTCATGTGCGAATTTACATGCGATGTTGTGTGCAATATCACGCGCAAGCTTGCGTGCAATGTCACGTGCGCGATGAAACGGCCGCCGCTGCGCCCATGTTCTCGATAATTGCTGACGCAAAAGCCGCGGTGCCCACTTTGTTCGCCCCTGGCATCAGCCGTTCCAAATCATACGTGACGCGTTTCTGCTGAATCGTCCTGGCAATGCCGCCTTCAACCAGCTTCGCCGCTTCGCCCCACCCCAGAAAATCAAACATCATCGCCCCCGACAGCATCACCGAACTCGGATTGATCACGTCTTTATCCGCATATTTCGGCGCCGTCCCGTGCGTCGCTTCGAAGACGCCAAATCCATCGCCAATATTCGAACCCGGCGCCATTCCCAGCCCGCCAACCTGCGCCGCGCAAGCATCCGAAAGATAGTCCCCATTGAGGTTCGACGTCGCCAGCACGCTGTACTCGTCCGCGCGCAGCAGCACTTGCTGAAACACAGAATCCGCAATGCGATCGTTGATCAGCAATTTTTTCTTCCATTGGCCTTTGCCGTGCGTGCTGTAAATCGTGTCGATGGTGTGCTTCACTTCGGCGTAGATCGTTCTCTTGAAATCTTCGGTGGCTTGCTCTAATCCCGGTTCTACAAGCGCGGCATTCTCTTCCACGCTCAATTCCGCATTTTTATCCAGATTGTCGATGATCCAGCTTTCGCGTTCAGTAATTGTTTGCGCTCGAAATTCTTCGCGCGCCAGGTCGTATCCCCAGTCGCGAAAAGCGCCTTCGGTAAATTTCTGAATATTGCCTTTGTGCACCAAAGTCACGCTCGGCCGCTTGTTCAGCAGCGCGAATTTGATGGCGCGCCGCACCAGCCGCTTTGTGCCGAAAGGCGAGATGGGCTTGATTCCAACGCCAGAATCCCAGCGAATCTGCTTTTTCCCATCTTTCAACATCTCGTGATTCAAAAATTCCAGCAGCTTCTTCGCGTCCGCGGTGCCGGACTTCCACTCAATCCCGATGTACACGTCTTCCGTGTTTTCCCGAAATATTACAATGTCCATTTTTTCTGGCTGTCGCACAGGGGAGGGAACTCCCGCGTAGTAACGCACCGGCCGTTCGCAAGAATACAGATCCAGAATTTGCCGCAGCGCCACATTTAACGAGCGGATCCCGCCTCCCACCGGCGTCGTCAGCGGTCCCTTAATGGCCACGCGAAAATCGCGAATTGCTTCCACCGTGTCGTTCGGCAGCCACTCCTTAAAAGTGTTGAACGCTTTTTCTCCCGCGAACACTTCGAACCACGCCACGTGCCGTTTTCCGCCATAGGCGCGCTCCACCGCCGCATCAAAAACGCGCCGTGAGGCCTTCCAGATGTCCCGCCCAGTGCCATCGCCCTCAATGAAGGGAATCACCGGCACATCCGGCACCTGCAACGCGCCTCCGGCATATCCAATAGCTTGACCGTCCGCAGGAACCGCTTGCCCGTTGTACGAACTCTTCATGAACCCGAACCCTCCGAGGATTGCTGCATCATGTATTCTGCGACCGTGCGAGATTTTGCGTCACTGTAGGACTAAAAAACATATCACACCTGTGCCATTCGCGCTCAAACATGAACCTTAAAAAAAGTTAAGGGACAGCATGAAAAATAGCTGCCCCTCATGAAAACGCTTTAATAAATTATTCGACTAATCGTTTCTAGAACATATTCCACAAAAACTGGTTATACACTTCGTGGTGATACTGCACTTCCGGAACCTTCACGAACGTCCCCAGTTGCCGTGAACAACGGTCGGCGGCAGCTTCCTTCAAATCCACATAACGTCCCTTCACATCTTCGCCCAATAACTTCGTAGCCCAATCCGATTTCCGGAAATGGTCGATCGCGGTATAAATATTGTCCGGTAAATAACGCTCCGCCTGCCGCAGATTCTTGATCTTGGCCGTGTCGCCGTCCAAACCACTTCTGAAAATCGAATACATCACCAGATAAGGATTAGCGTCGGGTGCGACGGAACGAACTTCCACCCGCGAGCTTTTCTCATTCCCGATCGGGATTCGAATCATCGATCCGCGATCCACCGGCGAAGCCTTGATCTGGTTCGGCGCTTCGAAATGCGGATCCAAACGCCGGTAAGCATTCACGCTGGCATTCAACAGCAAACAAATATCGTTGCCATGCGTCAAAATACGATCCACAAACGCCCATCCAAATTTGCTGAGTTTTTCTTCGCCCTTAGGATCCCAGAAAAGATTCTTCGTCCCTTTGCTGATGGACACGTTGGTGTGCATGCCGTTTCCGTTCACACCCACTACCGGTTTGGGCAAAAAGCTGGCCGTCATCCCCATACCCGTAGCCACCTGGCGGCAAATCAATTTGTACAGTTGAATCTGATCTGCCGCCGCCACCACTTCGCCGTAGCCATAATTAATTTCAAACTGTGAAGGCGCAACTTCCGGATGATCCTTCTCATTCTGGAATCCCATGGCGCGCTGCACTTCCGCGGTCGTATCGATAAAAGTCCGCAGCGGATCGCCCGGCAGAGAATGGTAATACCCGCCGGTGTTCACGTATTCGAATTTGCCCGTTTCGTGATACCGCGCTTCCGCGTCGGCGCCATTAAATAAAAATCCCTCAATTTCGTTCGCGGCGTTCAGCGTGTAGCCGTCCGTTTTGAATAATTCATTCGCGTAACCTTTGAGTACCCCGCGAATATCCGCGCTGTAGGGCGATCCGTCCTTATCGATCACCTCGCCGAACACCAGCACCTTGCCCGCGCCAAAAATATCCGACGGCCCCCAATAAAACGCCCCCCAATCCATAGCCAGCCGCAAATCGCTTTCGCGCTGCGCCGTGAATCCGCGAATCGACGAACCGTCAAACGTCAGGTTGTCCCAGCTCTTGATCAGAAATTTCTTGTCGTAGTCCAGCATGTGCAGCCGGCCTTCCAGGTCGCTGAACAGCACGGTAACCGCCTTGATTCGCTTTTCATCGGTCAGATACTTGATGCGCTCTTCCTGAATTTTGTGCGGCGCCACGCGATGCTGGCGTTGTTCTTTGGCCTTCAGATTCATTTCCTCGAGTTCGTCATAGGAATGAGTCAGAAAATTGCGCAGTTCGTTGGGCATGATGCTCCTTGAAAAGGGAATTGAAAGGTAATTGGCGTGGTTATTTGCGTTGGCGGCGTTCCTGCCTCGACGCTAGCGTAATCCCGACAGTCGCCACCGTCAAAACTGAAAATCCAAATCATCAAATCGAAATATTTAATGGTCACCGTTCGTTTCAACTAGAAATAAACCGGCCCTCAATCGTAATACTCTTGCCCCAGGTGCGTTATCAAATCTTCGCCCATCATCCAGCGCAGGGTGTTCTTCAGTTTCATCGACTGAATGAACAGGTCGTGTTCCGGGTAAAGCCCCGGCGCGGTCATCGGAGACTTGAAGTAAAAGCTCAGCCACTCCTGAATCCCGCGCATCCCCGCGCGCTGCGCCAAGTCCAGAAACAATACCAAATCCAATACAATCGGAGCGGCCAGAATCGAATCACGACACAAGAAGTCCACCTTGATCTGCATCGGGTAGCCCAGCCACCCGAAAATATCTATATTGTCCCAACCCTCTTTATTGTCCCCGCGCGGCGGATAGTAGTTGATGCGCACCTTGTGATGCATCTTTCCGTAAAGCTGCGGATAAAGCTCCGGCTGCAAAATATATTCAAGCGCACCCAGCTTCGATTCTTCCTTGGTCTTGAACGACCCCGGATCCTCCAGCACCTCTCCGTCGCGGTTTCCCAGAATGTTGGTGGAGAACCACCCGTCCAGCCCCAGCATCCGCGCTTTAAATGCCGGCGCCAGCACCGTCTTGATCAACGTTTGACCGGTCTTGAAATCTTTTCCCGCGATGGCCACATCATTTTTCTGCGCCAGCTTCTGAATCGCCGGAATGTCCACGCTCAGGTTCGGCGAACCATTCGCATACGGCACCCCGCTCGTCACCGATGCCCACGCGTACAACATCGATGGCGCGATCGACGGGTGGTTGGCTTTCATCCCCGCCTCAAACTTTTCCGGGGTGGAATGCACCTCTTCGGGCTTTAAAAACGACTCAGTCGAGCCGCACCAACACGTCACCAGTCGCGAAACGCCCGAAGTTTTGCGAAATTTCTCAATGTCCTCTTGGATCTGCAACGCCAGTTCGTACTTGTTCTTACCCTTTTTAATATTCGGCCCGTCGATCAGCCTTACGTAGTTGTGATCGAACGCCGCCTTCATGGGCTTAATGGTCGAAAGAAAAGTTTTCACCTTCGGCAGGTCCTGCAGATTCAAGACTCCCGCGTTCGCTGCCGATTCATATGCGTTGTCATTGAAAATATCCCATCCCGCAAACACCAGGTCGTTCAACTCGCTGAGCGGCACAAACGATTTGATCGACGGCGTACGTCCTTCCGTGCGCTTGCCCAGCCGAATAGTCCCCAACTGCGTAAGCGAACCCACCGGGTTCGACTCGCCTTTACGTACCAGCTCCACTCCGGCCATAAATGTGGTGCTCACCGCGCCCATTCCCGGCAGCAATACGCCGAGTTTTCCCTTGGCTGGAGCGATTTTTCCAGGCTTTTTCATGCCTCTCCTTTTGAAATGACGTTCGCCCTGAGGCAATCGCGCGCAAGCGTCATAAATTGACGCAATAAATTGAAACGACGATGCAGCAGCGCTTCACTTCTCCAAACAAACCAGTAATGATGAGCGAACCGTCCCCGATTTGCAAATTTCGAAATCAGGACTTGGGTTTGACAAAAGAGAGAAGGACAAAAAGCAACCACATACAGCCATGAGCACACATACCTGCTTGTGCCGTGTCTGCAACCATTTATGAGCAGTGGGGCTCTCAGCGGAAACGGTTTGCTGTTCCGCACCAGTGCCGAAACTCTTCTCCAAGTGGCACGCCATCCGAAACATCTCGGCGCAGAGATTGGTTTCTTCAGCGTGTTACACACGTGGAGTCAGAAGCTCAAATCATCCGCATGTCCATTGTGTCGTTTCTGCCGGCGGCCTCTCGCCCGATCACACCCGCTGGGTTCGTTCACGAGACAACTACTTTCTTCCCAAAGGGCTGCTGCGTAAAATATTTCGCAGCAAGTTTGTCGATGCGCTCAAACAGGCTTTTCAGAACGGTCAGCTTCGCTTCGAGGGAGATCTGAAACTCCTCGCTCAACCCAAGATCTTTGCCGCCTGGCTGCGGCCGCTGTTTCGACAACCCTGGGTGGTCTACTTGAAACGTCCCTTCGGTGGCCCCGAATATGTGCTGCACTATCTGGGCCGCTACACTCATCGTGTTCCCAGCTCCAACCATCGCCTGGTCTCCCTCAGCGATGGCCAAGTCACTTTTCGCTGGCGTGATTCTGCTCACCACAGCGAACAGAAGTTGCTGCCCTTATCGCTCGATGAATTCTTGTGCCGCTTCTTACTGCATATCCTTCCCAAAGGCTTCGTGCGCATCCGTAACTTCGGCTTCCTGGCCAACCGCAAACGCGCCACGCTCCTACCGCTTTGCTTTCAGTTGTTGGGTTCGGAACAACCGCCGCAAGCCGAACAACACGCCTCTTCCACCGAAGACGGTCCCGATCTTTGGCGCTGCCCT
>Ga0193728_1001611_pt1 | contig 11579 bp, 19 predicted proteins | sample U1c1metaG_FD_143037 | JGI IMG/M metagenome (GOLD analysis project Ga0193728, IMG submission 143037) | Soil microbial communities from a riparian zone of the East river system, Colorado, United States - U1c1 | ecosystem: Environmental > Terrestrial > Soil > Riparian zone | place: USA: East River...
GGAGCATCCCAAAATGGCCGCAAAGGGTTCCTGACCTGCCGCCAATTCCAAGCGGCGCGCCCGGCTCTCGAAAGTATCCCGGCTGGAGACCTGCGAGACGAAGCGATGGTTTCCCGCGCGCAGCAAGGCAAGTGCCTCTCGAGCCGAGATCATCGGTCATTCACCGAACACATCCCGGCAAGATCTCCGCGGTTAGAGGGGTCGGCGAGCTGAGCTATCGCGGTACCCAAGAACGCGCGCGGGCAGAAAAAGGATCGCCCGTAGCAAGGCAAAAATCGCGTCGAAGGAAAGGCCAACCAGGCGAAACGGTATGGACAGGAGCCATACGAGAGGCCAGAGAACGAGGGCAAGAATCGCGATCGGCCAGCACAGCACCAACAAAACGCACCACAAGAGCAAGGTTTTCATTGGCATCGCCCTCCATTCCTGCGCATAACTTTATCACACCGTCCAAGGTCTTGCGTTGCCGGGAGGCGCCGGCCGGCCTTTCGGGAGCCGGCCGCGATCAGTCGAGATTTCGATTGACGTCATTTTTCTTCAACAACCTCTTGGGCGCCACCAATCCATAACTCAATTCCACGAGATTTCGAACCTCGGCCCAATCGATGCCCTCGCCGTCGAGCCGCAAGCCAAACCAACCGCGCGGCCCGATATAAGCGGGCAGGTAAAAGCGATTGGGTTCGCGCGAGGCGCGATCGACGTTCTCGCCAAGTGCTGACTTGCAACAGACTGAAACGATCTTGTCGCCGTGATGGTTGTTCAGGAAATACGCGAATACCTTGCCCCGAACCCGAAAGTCGGCATGATCATTCATATCGCGCCGCTCGGTCTCGGGCAGCGACAGACAAATTTCGCTTAAAGTGGCCAAGATGGCGTTTTCTCGCTTGACCGTCTTAGGCTTGGCCATCATCGCTTTCCGGAAGACGCCGACTTGTTCGCGTTCTTGACGTACTCCAGGCGCCGAAAGCGCAAGGCAGACCAATCCTCATCGATGGCCACCATACGCACGGACTCGAAGCCCGCGGCTCGAATCACGCCCCAGCCGGCATCACGATTGAACTCGCAGCTATAGCGCTTGGATGCCCCCTTCGGATAGGCGAACCACAGCACCGCATCTCCCTCGGCCCCTGTGGCCAGAAGCTTCGAAGCTCGATCCAGTTGCGCTTGAGTCATGGCGAAAGCCAATCCGAACTTGATTGCCCTAGGTTTGCTCGGATCGCGTACTATTTTTACGCTCTTGAGTAGTTTTAACTCCGACTCGAAAGAATCAGGAGCGTTGAACACGACGATTTCATCGTGAGCGCCCAGATTGAGCTTGTTGAACAAGGGACTCGGAGCAACTTTTTTCATGGGCTCACCGCGCGTTGGAATTGGTGATGCGCTGTTCGAGGTGACTTAAAACCGAGGGCCATGCTTGTACATGACGATCACGAGCCGCGGCATTCGGGAATCCAGCGTGCGTCAGCCGCAGTTTCGTGCCGCGGTTTGCGGCTTGCAGCTCCACGGTAACGACGGTTTCGGCTCCTTCGGTTCCCATCGCGCCGGTTACCCAAGTGAGCTCAACCAATTGATCGACGATGAGACGAAGAAATCGACCGTAGTGAGGATGGCGTTGCGCCACCGGTTGCGATTCGTGCTTGAACTCCGTCTCGAAGAAAAATGCCGCGTTGACTTCGGGTCGCATGAGCACGGAGCCGGGAGCTGCAAACCATCGATCGAACCCGTCGGTCCACGCCTGGTAAAGCACGGCCGGCGCCTGCGCAAAGGTGTGCTCGGCGACCAAATTGAATGGCCGCGCCGAAAGGTCGGGTACGCGAATCGCTCTCACACTAGCGTTCATGAGCGAGCGCCAGTGGAGCTGCGCCCCACGATGTACTGCGTGTCAGGGCCGGGCGTGATGTTCAACAGCAATCCGGAAACTACAAACAACCAAAGATCGTGCGTGCCGAACATAAATCACCTCGCGGTATGTGCGCGCGACTCGTGCAAACCCTAGCCCCGCGGCGAGTTTTTCGCCAGCAGCGCTGCGCGCCGCTGCAAGCTTTCCTTGGGCCATTGTTCGGATGTTTTGTAGTACTCGGCGAATGCGGGCGTGCCGGCGGGCAGTTCCACCCAGGGCTGCCTGGACGCCGTGAAAATGTGCACGTCCGGCGGCAGCGCGTCCGGTTCGTTAAGGGTGCCGACGCGGACAAATCGCACGACGTCGCCGGCGCCGGCGTAGTTGCTCCACACCGCCACCCAACACTTTGGGCAGCGCGAAATTCGTTGCCCCTTGCCGCTGTTCGACGGTGTATCTATCGCCTGGACCTCGCCTTCGAGCAATTCCACCCGATCTGCTTCTATCATCGCATTCAGCGCAAAGGCGGTACCCGTTTCCCGTTGGCACCAGCGGCAATGACAACAGTGGACGAATAGCGGCTTGGTTGTCATGCGATAGCGAACGTAGCGACAGGTACATCCGCCGTCGTAGCCCGCTGCTGAATTACTTGCGGATTGCATGGATCTCTCGCTTACTTGGCGCGCATATGCGCGGTCACTTCGATTTCTATTTGCATGCGCGGATCGAGCAGGCCGGCGGAAATCATCGTCATTGCCGGCCGCCCGGCACCGAAATATTTGCGCAATACGGGCCAACAGTCTGGAAAGCGCTCGCCCTTGGGTACAATGTAATTCACTCGTACGACATCAGCGAAATCGGCACCTGCTTCGCGAAGAGCGGACTGAATGTTCTTCAGGCATTGCTCGGTTTGATCGAGCAGGTTGTCGGAAATGGTCATGGTGTCGTAATCGAAGCCGGTGGTGCCGGATACGAAAACCCATTCTCCATCGACCACCGCGCGCGAATAGCCGACATCCTGCTCGAATTTGGATCCTGAACTGATCAAGCGCCGCGTCATGGCGTCGTGCCTCTAGGATTGCGTTTTACGTCGAGCCTGAGTTCATCACCACGCGTGTCGACATACCAAAGCCCGCCCGAAAATGCGAACCACCACACCGCGGCGAGCCACCAGCCTCCAAGAAAATCAAAATAAGTCCTGACGAAGAATGCAAGCGACGTCGCCAGCAAACAAACAATCGACATGGCGAGGATAAACCGTGAGGAGAACTTTCGCATCCAGAACAACCGAATGAGAGATCCATAGGTTATCGCACCCGACAAGGAACAAACACCCAGCACGACATAGAGCCGTTCATTTCCCGGCAGAACCGCAAACAGCACAAGACCGATGATGCCGACATACAAGGTCAAGACGCTTAAAGCGGCGGCGATGGCGACAAAAGCGGATTTGCGCGACAGGCGTTGGGGCGCACGCAGCGCAAGTACCAAGGCGGCGGCATGCAGAGCGCCGTTGATGGCGAAGGTGACGACCAGCGAATCATTGAGAAGGCTCCAGTGTCCCAACAAGAACAGGATCACCGCGGCGGCCGCGAGCACGCTGAAGTGCCGGGAATAGTAGAAATGTCCCATGCGGCAAAGCTAGATGGGGCCGCGCGGTCCGCGATCGGTATGCAGGGCGGCGTTGCGCAGAAACACCGGCAAATCAGTGGTGGGCGGCAGCGCAGGGATTTGATAGATCATGGCGGCGATATGGCCGCGATGATAAGTGGTGTGATTGACCACGTGCAGGAGGATGTCGCCGCGAGTCATCGAGCCCTCGCCGCCGCCGATAAAAGTGAAATTGACGACCTCCTCGCCCGCGCGGTCGGACATTTCCTCGGCATAGCGAATGTACCAACTGTCGAGCGTGGCCTGTTCAATGCGCAAATCGGCAAAAGAGACCCGAACGTCCGGCGTGCGGGTCGTGAAGCCATGTGCCCTGCCCTCGAGGTGCGCTTGCCACACGAGGTCCATGGTATAGACATGATTCAAGGTGCGGATCAGGTTTCCAAAAAGGATTTGCCGCGGCTTTGTCAGCTCCACTTCCGGCTGTTCGCCAAGCGTTACGTACAGCAGCGAATTGGCCCACGCTGTATAACGGGTGAGCATGCGGATACTTCTGAGCGCCGACATGGTTTAACGCTGAGCCGGCGCAGTCGGAGGCGGTGCAGCCGGCGGCCGTGCGTATGGCCTCAAGATTAGAAGCAGAGCGCCGGCCAGTATGGCCATATCTGCCACGTTGAAAATGCCGGTGCGGAACGATCCGATGCCGACATTCAGGAAGTCCGTAACACGGCCGTCGAAAACCAACCGATCGAGCAGATTGCTGATTCCCCCGCCTGCAACCAGCGCCAGGGGAATGACTCGCGCCGGCCTGAGGCGACGGGCAAAGAGCGATGCGCACACCAAGCCGATCAGCAGCACCGCGGCCGCCGCGGTAAACAGGGTAAAGCGCAACTGTTCCGGCAGCGACCCGCCGAGGCTCAAGAAAGCGCCGGGATTTTGCACGAGTTGCAGGCGCAGCGAATCAGCAAATAGCGATTCTGTGACGCCGGATGCCAGCAAGGTGCGCGCGGCGGACTTCGACACTTGGTCGCATCCGACACAGCAGCACAACGTGATCATCACGACAAAGAATCTGGGCATTGATCGCATGGATGACTCCTGGTGTCAGACTTCGTCTGATCACATCGCGAATGAGAAGGTTCAGAACTTTTGCCTGCCGGTCAAAATATCCCACCACAGACGCCAGTCGCCCATCAAGCTGAAGCCGGGATACCTGAATGTCGCGGGCTTGTTGTGTTCGAAGAAGAAGTGTCCGACCCAGGCAAAGGCGTAGCCTTGAACCAGCGCCGCACCGGCAAGCCACCATCTCTGCGTGACGGCCGCGGCAATGAGCAACGTGAGGGCGATGCTCGTTCCGGTGAAGTGCAGCCGACGTGACGTGGAGTTCGCGTGCTCGCTGAGATAGAACGGATAGAATTCACCGAAGGTGCGATATTCCTTTTCGTCGTTCATAGGATGAGAACTGCCGCGTGTTGGGGAGACCTATTTTGTCAGACCGGCTTCGACCCAGTCGAGGCGATCTTTGTGGAAGTGCTTCGCGGTTGACGGTACCCCGGTTGCCGGGAATTCCATCACATACTCTTCGGCCGCGTCGAACCTGGGCCACTTAGGTCCGCCGGCGGAGTCCGGATCGCCGGTTTTGGCGAACTGCGCCCAATATTTGTTGGCCGCCGACGCGACGGCCCTGCCCTCGTCATCGAAAGGCGTTGCGCGCGGAGTGTTGAACACGTAGGCGATTTCGCCGCCGTGCGCCAAGCCAAACAGCGTCGCGCGCTGCGCCGCGGGCGTGTATGAGAAATGGTAAACATAGGTCGCGTTGCCATGTTGGGCATGCAGACGCGCCAGATCACGGTCGGGTTCGCTGATCGAGGTGTCGGTCACCAAGCGGGCAATGATGCGATCGGCATCGCCGGTGTTCGCCGGATCGTACGCTGCAATGAAAGCCACGCGCCGTTGCTGGATAGAGGCGAGGCGTTCGGCGGCATTCAGGCCACGCCGCGTAAGACTGGCTTCGTCGCTATTGCCGCCGAGAAGATAGGGCACATGCGCTTCCTTGGCGTCTGCAAACCCTTTGGCGGCGCTGCCGGTGATCATTTTGCCATCCGCCATAGGCAATATCTGATCAGCGGAGCCGATACCTGCGACATTGCCGGTCAGTTCCGTCCAGGACAGGGCCCGCAGCGCTTTCGCTGCCGCCGCGTCAGATCCTTGCACGCCGGCTTTTTCGGCGAAGACAACGCCACTGTGCTCGACGGATGAGAGGGGCCTGGCTGCGAGCCGGCCGAAGCCGGACTCCGACATGGCCTTCGCAAACAATCCCTTGGCTTGCGGAGCCAACATCAAGTAGTTGACGGAAATTGCACCGGCCGATTCGCCGAAGATGGTGACATTTTTTGGATCGCCGCCGAATGCCTTGATGTTGTCCTTCACCCAGTTGAGCGCCGCGATCTGATCCATCAGACCGTAGTTGCCCAACGACCCGTTGGGATTCTCGGCGGTGAGGGCGGGATGAGCGAACCAGCCGGCGCGGCCGAGACGATAGTTCACGGTGACCGCTACGACGCCTTGCTTGGCGAATTGAGTGCCGTCGTATTGGGATCCGGAGCCAAAGATGAACGCACCACCATGGATCCAGACCATAACGGGAAGGTTTGCGCCCTTTTTTGCAGAGGCCGGTTCGTAGATATTCAAATACAGGCAGTCCTCGGCTTGAGCGCACGTCGCCGAGAACGCAGTCGCGGCGCGCACGCCGGGCCAATTCGCCGCATGCTGCGGCTCGCGCCAGCGTAAATCACCCACCGGGGGCGCCGCGAACGGTAAGCCCTTGAACACCGCGACGCCGTCGGCGGCGGTGCCCTGAACCTCCCCTTGGCCGACTCTCACAATGGGGGCGATGCCCGCAGGCGCTGCAGTGGCAGCGAAATCGGCAGCCTTTTGCGCCTGCGTGCACGCCGCGCAGCTCGCCAAGATCAATGCGATCGCTGCCGCCTGCGCGATGAATCGTTGTGTCGACATCACTCCCCCTGATCTATTTTGTTAGCGGTATGCAAGTGATGCACCCCATTGCAGCGATGGTACCGCGAAAGGTGTAGCCATTCAGACTGACGTTCACGGGTGCTCGGACCTTGCCGACCTCGGCCTTTGGATACGCGTTGCAATTTGCCAGGTGTTGCCCCACGCGTCCTTCACCATTCCGCGGCGGTCGCCATACGGCGTGTTCGACGGCGCCTCGAGCGACTGCGCACCTGCCTTCACGGCACGCTGCCAAGTGATGTCCGCGCTTTCGACGTATACATAGAGGCATGCGGGCATGGGCTCGCGCACGCCCGCCTCACTGACCATGATGATGGAATCGCCGAGTCGCAGCTCCGCCGGCGCTTCCGGTCGATAGTCGCCTGTCGCTCCAAATACTTCCTTCACGAAGGTAACCAGCATGTCGGCGCCATGAACAATGATTCGCGGCGTGACCGTGTGCCAGCCGGCGGGCGTAATGGGGCGATCTGAGGAGGTCATTGGTTGAGCTCGGCATTCGCCCGCCGTCGCCGTACGAGGCCCAGAGCCCGATCCAGCAAATAGCCCAATGAATAGGCGATGACGACTTGTACTATTCCGCTCCTTTGGTCGGGAGGTTTGTGAATGATGCTGGGCGCAAAAATGAGCAGCAACCCGTAGACGACCCAGGCCACCATCAATAGACGGCCGATATTCAGCAATATGATCATTTCGCCGTTCCCTCGACGTTCTGTTTTGAGGTTGCAGTATTGCGGAGCTCTGGCTCGTATTCAAGCACTCGCGAGCCGGCGTTCAAGCAGACACTGGAAAAACGGCAATCCGCAGCTCACTCCGATCAAGCACGTAGCGGCGATCGGCAGAGCAGGATTCAACAGTACAATTTCTTTCGATGATGGACAATCGTGGCTTGAACGGCGCCACTGAGGCGCCGCGCGCAATGAGCCGGTGCCAGCGACAAGATGTGCGGCGGGCGCCCTATTTGGCATATAGTTCCCCGGAACTGCGGACGGTCTCAAGCCGGTGACATATGAAAGCAGGCGAGAAGTTTTTTTTGCTCACGCCGAAAGGGATGGAAGAGCTGCGCGGCCGGTCTCCGAAGCTCGACGCTACCGCCAGGAGCATTCTGTCCCTGATTGATCAGGGCACTGCCGTTGCGGAATCGATTCTGCAACGCTCGAAGTTAACCCGCGATGAAGTGATCGAGGGGCTGCGCTCGTTGTTGAGCAGCGGTCTCATCTCAACTTCGACGAGCGACCTGACTGTCCAGCCGACGCCCGAGTCAAAGCCTTCCGTTGCGGATTCGGTCAGCGAGCGGCTGCGCCTGAAGCCCGGCATATCACCCAGTCAAGCACGTTTCGCGCTGTCGAACTTCTGCCTGGATCAATTCGGCACCAATGGCCAGGATCTCGCCGATGCAGTCGGTTTCTGTACCGACGTCGACAGCCTGCAGATGGCGCTGGACAATATTCGAACCGAAGTGAAGAAACTCTTCCCGGAGCGGCGCGCAGCACTTGTCGCCTGCGTACGCGAGATCAACGAAACGGACTTTTGAGACGAGAGCGAGCCGCTCTCAGTCATTAACGCGGGCGGGCGGCTAAAGCCTGAATCGACCGACCGATTTCTCCAGAAAGGACAAAGTGCGGCCCAATCCCTTGGCCTGCCGCACCAACTCCTGGGAAGAGGTTTCCTTGCGATCACTCTGGAAAGTTGCGAAAGCCGTTTCGAACTTGTGCGATTGCTCGCTGACTTCGGCCGCGCCGCCACGGACTGCCTGAACCAGATTTTTCAGCTTCAGTTGCATCACTTTCAGCGAGGCCATCAGACTGTCGGGGCGCTCGCCGACAACCGCGACGTCGACCGCCAAATCGCCGTCGGCGATTTTCTTCATGTAGTCTGCTGCGATGCGAGGCTCGCCGCCGAGCAGATGCAATACCTTCCGATCCAGCAAGACGAACAGAGTAAGCGAAATGGCTGCACCAAGAACGACACCCGCCAGCGCCACACCGTAGCCGATTTTTCTACCCTCGGCGCGCAGTTCGGCAGCAGGATAGGCAGAGACGATAGTCAGTCCCCATTCCGACAGCGGTAGACGGTTGATCACCCAAGAGCCATCTTTGTTGTCGGTCGCTTGCTGTACCTGTTCTGCTGTCACCCACGATGGCATGTAGCGCGCCTTGCTGTTGTCGACGACCGCGACAAAACCGCTCTTCAGCAAATGCGACTGTTCAAGAGCTTGACTTAGAACGGGCAGCTCGGCTTTGTAGCCGACGTAAGCGATACCAATAGCTTCGCCGTTCTTGCTCAGCAGGGGTTCGTAGGCGGTGAAATAGGGATTGCCAAGGATGTCCACGACACCATAGAACGGGTGCTGACCCTTCAGCTGAGCGTAGGCCTGAGTGGTGTTGTTCAACTCCGTACCAACCGCCCGGGTCCCGTCGTCCTTCATCACGTTGGTCGCTATGCGTACGAAGCGATCACCATCCTTGGAGAATATCGTCGCCGTGCCCTTGTTCAGCCGAGTAACGTAATCGACGATGCCAAAATCACCAGCCTGCGCTTTGCCGCCTATCATGATATCGCTGACGGTTTTGCCGCCGATCGAGACCGGAGCGCCCTTCTCGGCACCGCCGCGCACCCGGATTTGCTCCTCGAGCAATGCCATGCTCGCGCGCGTGCGATCTTGCATGAGCGCGGCGGTCGTGACGAAAACGCCCTGAATCGAAGTCACATTATCGGCGACCTCTTGCCGCACCACCGATTGCTCTTGCTGCATCGCCCAGACGGAAAAACCGATGGCGCTGAGACTGATCAACAGCAGGGTGATGCCCGCTACGGGCAACAAAACTTGAAACTTGAAACCGCGAAACACGGGCATGCTCCTTAAGGTCCAGACGCGCCGACATCCCCGCCCGCTGTGGGTGACCTGGTGCTGGCACGCCATGGTCCGCAAAGAACGACGAGGATTTTGCTATTTTCGTCACGTTTTCGGCCCGCAGGCTACCTACCCGGTCTCGAAATCAGCGAAAATTGTTCTGGAGAATCACCCCGGCGGCCGACGCCCCCATGCGACGATCACCGCGATCGCTCGGACCGCTCGTTAAGGGGGAGGCCGTAAAGTCACACGCCACCCAAGATCTCGCCTCGTCACGATCAGGTCCTGGACCAACTTACCACCGTCCGGAAATGCGCATTGCTCGGTCAGCTTGACCAACCCCGGAGAGATCTGTGCTTTTCCCACAAAAGAACACTTCAGCTTGCCGAAATCGGGGAACCCTTTGGTGCGAAGCTCATTTCGAAACGATAGCTCTAGGTCTGCGGCGGCTTGTTTGATTATTTCGGGGTCGTTAGCCAGTGTTGGATTGATCTTTTGAAGCATCTGGCGCCCTTCCTCAACGAAATCCATCGCTGCGACGGCACCTTCCTCGTTCTTTTGAACGTAAGCCTGCTCGAGAGCTCGCACAGCATCCTCAGGCGTGTCGAAGCCGCCGGCATTTATGATCGACGCAGCGGTGCCCAATCGCAAGCCAAAGAAAACTCGGTAACAGCACCAACTGCTCCTGACGACGAGGATGGGCGACGCGCAGGCGCGTCAGTACAACTCGAAGTTGCTTTGTCCCAATCAGCGATCCCCTCAATCATTGCCCCCGTGCTTCTCAACCCCGCGAGAGTGGCTCGCCCTTGATGTAGCAGGCCAGAACCAATATCAACGTCATACCGGTCAATACAAGCGTGAATATGAGCGGCCGCCTGGGCATCAGTTCTGCCGCGGCAACTCCAAGCACAGCAAGCCAGATAAGGAAAAACGTCCAACCTTGCCATGAACAAGGAAGTCCCCACCCCCAACCGTATCGCTTCGCCCGAAACCAGTAGTGATTTTCTGTGCTCATTTAGGAATATAGCGCCTCAAACCGATTGTTAGGCGGCACCAACGACCTTGGCTCGCGGCACCCGGCCCAATTGGTAGTCTAAAGACAAAATCGCAATCTGCGAGAGGAAACTACTGGTATCTGGATAATGCGGCAATAAGGAGGCAGACCGAACAGACAAACGCTGCGGGTGTCATGAGGAGGCGCTCGACACGACTCCTCGAAGCTAGGTTGGCGATTGTGTTCAACGCCAGGACGGAGAAAGCGATCCACGTCGCCGCGCGGACTGTCGCTGGTTGCCAGGGACTCACAACCACTCCGGTTCTAGCGAGTACGATCCACGCGGCCAAACCTAACGGGACGGCTGACAGGGCGCTGAAAAGTCGAAGCCGAGGAGGCAACACACGGTGAGTCCCACCCCACGCAGCACGACCTAAGGGAAGCGCAAGTGCTAGCAGGAATTGAAAGATGACTACCAGGCCCAGCACGGACGCTGCGAGAACGGATGCGAGCATTGCGGTCGTCACATGACGCCTAACGATGAGGTTGAGCGATGCGGATGCGCGCCGACGCCAAACGAAGTTGCTTTATACCAATCATTGATCTTCCTCCGTGGCTCAACGAAGATGGAACCCGCGATCGCTCGAACCGATTGTTAGGCTCCACGCTGCCAACAAAGCTACAAAATCCGCCACTTCAGAAAAATCGCGACAATCGACGGCACACCGAATATCAGCAGAAAGATCGGAAACTCCTCGTTCAGCGTGTAGCCCGCCTTAGCAACTCCCACCCAAAGATTGGCTCCTGAAATCCCCAGCCAAAACGCGACGAAAATCACTGTTGCAGCAAATGTTGCGCCCGGATAGTTGCTGGAGAAGAGCTTCCCCAACGTCATGGACGCGGCCAGAAGCAGGAACCCTACGAGGAGAAATAAAAGCGTACGCATGTCTGGTGCCTAACGTCCCGGTTCGGCGGCGGCGCGCTGCCGATCGTGTCTTGGCATTTTACCCATCGCCGTCCGCTGCAACCAGTTATTAGGCGGCGGCCTCACAATCGCACCAATCAAAACAACACCGTTGTGTTCAATAAACTTCACGGCCGGATCGCAGCGCAGGCGAGCCACTTCAGCTGGCGTCATCGTCGCTTGGAAAGAACCTGGACGCGAGCATGTTCTACCTCGGTGCGACCTCGGACACTTGCTTGTGCACTCGATACATCAGAGCGAACGTCACCAGTGTGATAGCCATCACGACATA
>Ga0193728_1001612_pt1 | contig 11570 bp, 6 predicted proteins | sample U1c1metaG_FD_143037 | JGI IMG/M metagenome (GOLD analysis project Ga0193728, IMG submission 143037) | Soil microbial communities from a riparian zone of the East river system, Colorado, United States - U1c1 | ecosystem: Environmental > Terrestrial > Soil > Riparian zone | place: USA: East River...
CTATCAGACTGCCCTATTCGTCCTGCTTGAAACACTCCCTCCTTGGTCTTCCCCACGACTTGAATGTTTAATTTTGGAGGCTTTTGATGAAAAGGTTTTTGTTAACAGTAGTTTGTTTTGTGGTAGCGCTAACTTATGCGCTGCCGGGCTCAGCACAGGAGTATCGGGGCACGATTCAAGGAAACGTGACCGATGCCCAGGGATATGTCGTCAGTAACGCAGCGGTGGAGGCAAAGAGCAACGAGCAGGATTACAAGATCACCACGAATGCGAAGGGTTATTTCGTGATCCCATTCGTACAGCCAGGAACATATACGGTCACCGTGAAGGCAAAAGGATTTCGAACCGAGTCGCGGCCGGGCCTGGTCCTCAATGTGGCGCAGAGGATTAATCTGAACCTGGGCCTCACCGCTGGTGGAGAGTCGGAGACCGTTACGGTATCCACCAATACAATTCAGTTGGCGACGACGGATGCCTCCGGCGGTACGGTCATAGATCCGGAGATGGTGCAGAACCTGCCGCTGAACGGCAACCAGGTATACATGCTGATGGCGCTGACGCCCGGCGTGCGATTTACGCAGACCCAGTTTGGCGCGGGCGGCTACTCCGGAACCCGGGCATGGGACACCTCGAATTCGTATTCGATCACCGGGCAGCCGGGAACGACGAACCAGTTTTTGCTGAATGGCGCGCCGATCTCGTTGCAGGGCGGCGGACCGGCGGGAACCTGGACCGTCGCGCCGACCATCGACGCGGTGCAGGAGGTCAAAATAATGACCATCACCTTCGACGCGCAGTATGGGCGCGTGGGCGGCGGCGCAGTGAATACCATTATCAAGAACGGATCCCCTCACTTTCATGGCACCTTGTTTGACAAGTGGCGCAACTCGCTGTTCGATGCGAACAACTACCAGTCGAGCCAGCAGAACGAAGCAAAGTCGTTTCACAACGAGCATGACTTTGGAGGAACCATTGGCGGTCCCTTCCTGAAGCACAATGCCTTCTTTTTCTTCAGCTACGAGGGTTATCGCCAGGTGCTGCCCGCACCCGTAGTCGGCACTGTGCCTACGGCCGATATGCTGCCGGACGCCAACGGAAATGTGAACCTGACGAACTACCTTGCCGCAGTCAACAAGACGAACGGAATCTACGATCCAAATACGACTACCTGCGTGGTTCCGTCGGGGAGTGGTGGCTGCACGACATATGGGCGGGCGGCTTTCCCGAATAATACGATTCCAGCTTCGCGGATCAGTCCGATTGGCGTGAATATCCTGAAGCTGATGCCGGCGCCGAACCGGCCTGGGTACCAGAACAACTTCGTCTTCAATGGAAAAGACAGGTACCAGTACAACATGCCGATTGCGCGTGTGGACTACAACTTCACCGACAAGACCCGGCTGTATGGTCTTTTCTCGTGGTGGTCGGGAACTGAATATCGGAACGGCAACGGATTTACAGGGGCGGCGATCCAGGGCAATATCAACAACTACCGCTCGGGCCTAACGCAGGTGTTGGACCTGACGCATACCTTTTCAAACACGCTCGTAGCGGACGTGCGAGCTTCGTTCAACCGCTACTACACCCTTGCACCAGATGGAACCCTATCGGCAGGCCAGGCGCAACTTACGCCAGGTGATCTGGGATTGAATATGCCGCAGTTGCCGACTACCACTCATGACTATGCTCCGGAGTTTTCGTTCGGTGACGGCTATTCGTCCGTCATCGGAAATCAAGGCGATCCAACCATGTTCGAGACCTATGACCTTGGCCCATCCATCACGCAGACACTGGGGCGGCACACGCTGCACTATGGCGGTGAGTTCTCGCTATATCACGATGTTTCGGGCGGGATCGGTCAGCCGAATGGCACCTTCGGGTTTGGTACGGGATTCACGCAGAATAACCCGTTCCAGTCGAATAAAGATGGTTCTGCCATCGCTGAGACGTTGATGGGATATGCGGACAGCGGCAATGTGCACTACGGATTCGCTCCCTATGAGTCATATAAGTACTATGGCTTCTTCGTGCAGGACGACTGGAAGATTAACGACAAGTTAGCCATCAATGCGGGTCTGCGATGGGACGACGAACTGTCGCCCACAGAGCGGCATAACCGCCTGCTGGCCGGCATCTGTCTGACTTGCTCGAACCCTATCTCAGGCATGATCAACTATCCGGCGGGCAATGTGCTGCCCAATGGAGCGACGATGGTCAATCCTATTCTTGGCGCAGCGCAGTTTGCCAGCAGTAAACTTCCGGCGTATGACGAACATAGTGCGTACTGGCAGCCGAAGCTCGGGCTTTCGTTCACCCCGAACCGCTTCATCGTCTTTCATGGGGGGTACACCATCTCGAAGGCGTTCGGGGTCGAATTGGGCGGAGCGTCTGCGTTTACCCAGGACACAGGCTACAACTCATCTCCGGATGGAAATCTGCATCCTTCCACGGACTTCCGCAGCGGCACCCCGTTTCCGAATGGATATGCCACTCCTCCAGGCACCTCACAAGGAGCGTTGGCGCTGGTAGGCCAGGGTTTCGGAATCGATCAGCGCGACCGCAAGATTCCAATTGTGCAGCAGTTCACCCTTGGGTTCGAGGTGGCGATGCCCTTCGGGATGGTGGGTAATCTCGCTTACCTGGGAGCGCATACCACACGGCTGCGTGACTCTTTGCAGATAAATGGCATAAGCGCATCAGACTTCCAGAAGGGACACGACGACCCCAATTATCTCGATCAGCAGGTAACGAACCCGTTCTATGGGGTGCTGCCGAAGACGGTTTCGCTTGGGCAAAATCCCACCATCCAGGCGAAGTACCTGATGGTGCCCTATCCGCAATTTGATGGCAATCTGTACGTTTACACCAATGCGGGCGGCTTCAGCCACTACAACGCCATGCTGGCAAAGCTGGAGAAGCGCTTCTCTCATGGGCGCGCTTTCGGCAATGGGCTCAGCTTCCTGGGGTCGTTCACCTGGTCGCGGTTGATGTCGGACACCGGCCTGCTCAACAACAATGGTGCCGGTCTCGTCGATGCCAAGCCGTACAACGCGGTCGATCCCAGCGACCGTCCGTGGGACTTTGCGTTCAGCGGGGTGTATGGTCTGCCGATCGGACGTGGCGGAGACTACCTGTCTAACGCGCATGGGGTGTTGGGCGAGGTAGTGAATGACTGGCAACTGGATTGGACGTACACCAACGGCGGCGGTACACCTGCTGGCTTCCCCAACAACGATATATACACCTGCGGACAGTACAATGAGCGGCCAGCGCATCGGTCGTATAAAAGCTACCTGAACAACAGCGAAAACCAATGCTTCACAACGTTCCCGGAGTATACGGCTGTGACGCAGTTGCCGGTTACGACGAAGCTGCGGAACCCGAACGCGGGGCAGACGGCATTGGGATTGGGGAAGAAGTTCTCCATCACTGAAGCCACGAAGCTGGAGTTCAAGGCAGAGGTCTACAACGCTACGAACACGCCAATCTTCGGCGGACCAAACACTGGCTCACCGGAACAGGCGCCTGTCCGTGTTACCAGCGTGGCCGATCCGAACCAACCGGGAGCATGGTCGGGCTATGGAACCGTTGGCTCAACACAACAGAACTTCCCGAGACAGATGCAGTTCTCGCTGAAGCTTCTGTTCTAACCGCAAAGCAATTCATGTAAAAATCGAGCGACAGCATCCATGGAGGATGCTGCCGCTCGATTTTTGAGCACGAGAATATGCTTCAATATTGCCGCCGCTCTTCTTGAACTATTTCAGCGTCAATTCGTCCCGGATGTCTGATTTGCGACGAAAGTGAAATCTTTGCTGTTAGTGAAAATCATGTGACCGTGTTTCGAGTGCACGGTCAGATAACTCTATCAGTCGCGCTGCTTTTACATGGATAACCTTATATTGATTCTGCAGTATGCCCTCTACCAATAAAAACTTGCTGCGTGTAACTACGAGGCAGTCACGGTCATAAAGATCGGGCGTGACGATCACGTTTGCAATGCCCGTTTCGTCCTCCATCGAAATGAAAATGAAGCCCTTGGCTGTACCGGGCCGTTGCCGGGCAATGACACAGCCCGCAGTTCGGACAAATTCTCCATTTCTGCATTCCTTTAATTCCTTAGCGGATCGCACACCAAGTCGGCGCAGCTCGGAACGGCGGTGAGACATAGGATGTCTGTCGGTGGTAAGTCCTGTCCCCGCATAGTCTGCGACCAGACGCTCCTCAGTGTTCATCTGCTGAAGAGGTTGTGTCCCTGAATCATCCAGCAGCCATTGGCTGTCTTGTCTCAGCAACGGCCCCTCTATTTTGCCGGCGCGCTGGATTTTCCAGAGCGCATCTCGGCGATGCCCGATTCCATTCAACTTGTTTAGAGCTCCTATCCGAGCCAGTAATGTGAGTTCTTTCCTGTCAAGAGATGGTACGCGCAAGGCAAGGTCTTCTGCCGAGCGGAACACGCCATCTCGCGCGCGAGCTGCAACGAGGGCGTCCGCGGACTGTTTTCTCATGCGTTTTGCATAGCGCAAACCCAGCCGCAAGGACAACGATCCATCGGCTTCATGCTCGACAGTGCAGGGCCAATCGGAAACCTGCACGTCGGCTGGTTTTATGCGTAAGCCATGACGCTGCGCATCTTTGATAAGCACAGCCGGTGAGTAGAAGCCCATAGGCTGGTTATTCAAGATCGCACAGGTAAACGCAGCCAAATATTTCACTTTTAGGTAAGCCGACATATAGGCAATCCGGGCAAAGGAAGCTGCATGTGATTCCGGAAAACCGTACAGGGCAAAAGAGCTGACGTTCTGAACAATCGTGTCCTGCGTGGGTATGTCAATGCGATTGGCCGTCATGCCATCCCTAAGCTTAACTTCAAGCTTTTTCATGCGCTCCCATGATCGGCGCATACCTACGGCACGGCGCAGTTCATCGGCTTCCGCGCCAGAGAAATTGGCAACCGTCATGGCCATGCGGAGCAACTGCTCCTGAAAGAGCGGAACGCCGAGAGTGCGCTTCAGAACCGGTTCCAGAGAAGGATGCGGATAAGTTATTTTTTCTTTTCCCTGCCGCCGTCGCATATAGGGGTGCATCATCTGCCCCACAATGGGGCCAGGCCGGATAATAGCGACCTGGACTACAAGATCGTAGAACTCCTTAGGGTTGTTGCGCGGCAGCGAGGCCATCTGTGCCCGACTCTCGACTTGGAACATGCCCACCGTATCCGCTTTTTGCAGGGTTCGATAGACCTCTTCATCTTCCGGTAATTGCGCAAGATCGATGGGCTCGCCATAGTGTTGCGGGATCAATTGCAGACAATCATGGATCACTGCCATCATTCCAAGGCCAAGCAGATCCACTTTGATAATGCCAAGATCGGCGCAATCTTCCTTGTCCCACTGGACGACTGTGCGCCCAGGCATCGAGGCGCGTTCCAAGGGAACGATCTGATTGAGTTGTCCTTGACAGATGACCATGCCGCCCGAGTGTTGTCCGAGATGTCGGGGTAGATCCTGAATGCGCATAGAGAGTTCGAGGTATTTGGCGATACGTGGATGCCGGATGTCGAATCCGGCATGATGAAAGGAGTGGGCCATTGTCTCCCCCTTTCCCCGCCACTCCCATTGGGCGACAAGGCTCGTCAGCCGACCCAGGGTGTCCTCATCGAAGCCCAGCGCTTTACCCGTTTCACGCGCAGCCGACTTGCCCCGATAGGTAATGACATTAGCGGTCATGGCCGCTCCGAGCTCGCCGTAGCGCTTGTACACATACTGGATGGCCTGTTCGCGTTTCTCTTCGGAGGGAAGATCGAGGTCGATGTCCGGCCATTCATTGCGGTTCTCGCTCAGGAATCGCTCGAAGAGCAGATTCATGCCGACAGGATCGATGACGGTGATTTCGAGTGCGTAGCAGACGGCGGAGTTGGCAGCACTTCCGCGACCCTGAATGAGGATGTCGTTGTGCTTACAGTATTCGACGATGTCCCATACGATAAGAAAGTATCCAGCGAAGCCGAGCTTTGCGATCAGCGCCAGCTCATGCTCCACTTGTTTTTTTGCGCGCTCTATCAAACCTCGGTCATTCTTCGGTCCGTAGCGGCGTTGCACTCCCTCAGCAACTCGCTTCTGTAGGAAACTGTCCATAGTCTCCCCATGGGGCACCGGATAGTGCGGAAATTCGTAGCCGAGATCGTTCAATTCAAATTGAAGGCGAGAGGATAGGTCGATGGTGTTTTCAATCGCTCCATGAACATCGCGAAAGAGAGCAGCCATCTCCCGCTCTGGACGCAGATGACGGTGGCTGTTCAAGGCCAGCAATCGTCCAGCCTGGTCAAGCTCGACATGATGCCGAATCGCAGTGAACAAATCTTGAATCTCGCGGTCGTATGTAGTTGCATAGCGAACTCCATTCGTAGCGATCACCGGCAGCTTGAGAGACTGGGCGATGCGAAGCGCAGCCTGATTACGCCATTCCTCCTCACGCTCACGATGACGTTGCAGTTCGACATAGACGTTCTCACGGCCAAAGATATGTGTCAGGCCCTCGACGGTTTCGCGTCCTGCTTCTTCTCCACCACGCATCAAGGCAGCGGCCAACGGTCCCTCATCTCCACCTGTCAGACATACCAGGCCAGATGCGTACTGTTCTAAATCATTGAAGGTCGCGGCACCTTCTTTCTTGGTTGTCTCTCGCATCTTGAACTGCGTGATGAGCTGGCAGAGATTCTGGTAACCTTCTCGCGATTCACACAGGATGGGAAGACGTGGCGGCTCCAGAATGTGCTGATGCGGCACCCACGCAGGGGGCGTGAGGCGCGAGCCGAAGCCCGAAACAGCGATCTCCGCACCAACGTGAGCGCGAACGCCATTCCTCTTGGCACTGGTATGAAAGCGGACAGAACCATAGACTCCGTTGCGGTCGAGAAGCGCCATTGCAGGCATCCCCAGCTCGACGGCACGTTCGATGAGCTGTTCGGGAAGCGATGCTGCATCGAGAAAACTGAATGCGCTGGCAGCGTGCAGCTCAACATATCGTTCAGTCATAAAGCGCCGCCATCTGCCAACAGTCCTCGATGCGGTCGCGCACCAGGCAGCAGCACAATAAGGTGTTGTCCTGCGCGCGTGCTACCAGATCCCATTGCTCAAAGCCCCATTGGGATTGTTGCCACCAATCGCCGCTTATCAACCAAGGGCCATAAGTATGCTCGACGACGTAATGCTTTTGTCGAAAGACAAATGCATTTGGACGCTGCCCTTGTACCGTGACCGGAACAGGGTCAGCAGGACGCAGCTTCCGCATGGCAGATCGGGACTGGCTGGCTGAGATCACTGACGAGGCGCCTGAAGGAACCGTGAACGACTCCATGCTGAATCCTCCCGGCTGGTGGGTGTCTTTGAGAACGGGACGGCCAACATTCTCATTGCCTACAATGCCACGAATACGTGCCAACGTGACATCGAGCCGAGATGGTTCCGGCAACTGCGGGGAGAACAATCCTAACTGCACCTTGCTGGTACTTCCTGGTTCTGCCTCTAAGGTCAGAGCGAGGATTGCGGCTTGTGGCGGATGCGCTTCGAGATCGAGGTGAAGGAGCTTGATCCATATCTGCTTCTCGTTGGTTGGCAGGGATGGCCGGACTGTGCGTGTATGTGTCGTGCCACCTTCGAGCTTCAGTGTGATGTTTACGGACGCCAGAGCAAGCACACGAGCTTTTGCGCGAAGAATCAACTGTTCGAGCATGACGTTCACAACAAAGAGAAGCGCGTCGAGAAATTCGACAGGCGAGTCCAACTCCATGTGTTCTTCGAGTGTGAACGGAGGTTCTATGGGCTGGAACAGATGTAGCAGCTCTCCTCTCGCCAACTGACGAAGGCGCTTGCCTGCCTGTCCCATTCTGGCGATCAGTTCCTTCTCCGGGAGAGCTGCCAACATTCCTAAAGTACGGATACCCCAAAGGCCGAAAGTATCTGCCTGTTCTTCAGTTGTATCGAGGACCGCAAGCGGCAGCGATGCGAGTGCTGCGGCTTCTTCACCCATAGGAGCAACTTTTACCGGAGTTCGGGGAGGCAGTCCATTGGCGAGAGAGATCGCCGCGTGAAAGTTGTGGCTGACGGCAATGCAAGCTGTCACGCCAAGCGACCGGACATGAGTGCGCAGATTCCGGGCCAATGATTCTGGAGGACCAAAGAGGCCTTCCGTTCCCGCAATGTCGATGACACAGAGAAATGCACCCTCTTCGCATTTGTCCTCAACACGTGGAGAGAACCCGCCCGCGCATTCGAGCAGTACTGTCTTTGCCGCGGTCTCTTCCTTGCGATAACGTTGCAGGACAGCCACCGCAGAAAAGGTCTCAACTTCCACTTGCGTCATGCCAGGAACCAGCCCCAGTAGGCGTGCCTTCCGTGTGAGCGAGCAGACCTGCTGCAACGGCGGCTCCCCATCCATGACCACGCATGGCTTATCTCGCAGTTCCGGTCTCAGCCGCAGCAATGCTTGTGCGGGAAACTCTTTTGCATAGAGACAGGCGTATAGTTCGGCAGGCTTTGTCATCGCGGACCTGCCCAAACGGTTCGGCTCTGCCAATTCATTGTCGTGGTGCGCTGGGAGGGCTTGCGTAGCGGGATGACATTTGTTGGAGCCTGCCCGAAGCGCCGACGTATCACCTCGATCTCGTGCTCGATGCCGGTGAATACCGTGGCTTCGTCACGAAGTGCATCGCCTGGCTGCAACCGCAACAACAGCTCAACGCTGCTCTTCGCGCAAGAGTGTTGCGTGAGAAGTAGAATGCTAGCCTGCGTCTGCTCGGCAGCAGCTCGATATCGAAACCATGTTGCCAAGGGCACCCGCGACGCGTGTTCCGGTGCGATGCTGCCCATGTCGAGAACAATGGCGCTGAATCCGCCTCCCTGTAGAAGCAGATCGGTTGTGCGAAGTGCCTGCTCGATCCGTGCCCAAGGCTTGCTGGGCAAAGCTGTTGTTCTGCGGCGCTCCATTGCAATCTTCTGTGTACTCGGCTCGAAACTCTCCTTTTCCGGCCGCTCATTGCGCTGCGGTTCGGCACAGCGTGGAGCAAATACTTTCGGTTTCAACAGACCGCTCACAGCATCGGAAAGTCCTTTGACCTCGTTGCGCGGATGCGACCCGAATCCTCCACCATGCAGCCCCTTTTTGGTTGGCGGTGCAACCATATACTTCTCGGGAAGAGAGAAGGTTCGTTGGGTCGATGGTCTTGCCTGGGATGCGGTTTGCACTCCGCAACGCACCCAAAGAAGCCGGGAGAGATCTACCCCCGCCGCTGCCGCCGACTCTGGATCGAGCGTGTCGGATACATCGATCCATGCACATACGTTTTCTGTCTGTGTCATTTGAGCGAGAAAGGAGAGTGCGAAGGAAGTTCTCCCGGAGCATTCGGGGCCGACCAACTCAGTGATGGCTCCCAGAGGTAGCCCGCCTTGTAGCAGTTCATCTACGGTTCGAATCCCGGTAGCCGCAACCGGACGTAAGGTTCGCGGCGCAGGAGTGAGCGCCGAAGGAATTCGTTCGGCGAGGTTCCCCTCGATCTGGCGGCGAAGTATGTCGGCGGAAGGCATTAATAAACTATCTTCGCCTTATATTCGCCACATAGATGCAAGCTGTCAATCAGGCCCTGCCTCAATCGCAGTGCAAACAGTAGACTTTTCATTGAAAAGAAGAGGGTTATTTCTTCAAAAAATCTGTGACCCGCCGCAGATCATCCAGGAATATTTTGGTGTCCCGCTCCCGGTCTTCGTCGGTTCTGGCACGCAGGATGGCAGACGGATGGAGGGTAGCAATGATCGGAGGAAAGCCGTCGGCCTGACGAACCTCTCCGTGCGACTGAGTGATCTTGAAGCCTGAGCCAAGCAAGGATTGTGCCGCTGTCGCCCCCAAGCAGACAATCAGTTCCGGGCGAACGGCGTCTAATTCAGCTTCCAGCCATGGTCTGCAGGCGTGGATCTCTTTCATGCTGGGTTTTTTGTGAATGCGAAGTTTTCCCCGCGGTTCCCACCGGAAGTGCTTCACCGTATTGGTGACATAGACCTTTCGCCGGTCGATGTCCGCTTCTTTGAGACACTTATCCAATAACTTCCCCGCAGGACCAACGAATGGCCGGCCCTGCTTATCTTCCTGGTCGCCCGGCTGTTCACCGATCATCATGATCGCAACCTTTGGCTTCTTTGCCTTGGCTCCTGTTTCCAATACCCCGAAGACCGCCTGGGTCGCATTGAGATAGAGGTCGCAGCCTTGGCAGTGCTGAACTGCCTCCTGCAACACAGGCAGTGTCCGGTCGTTGGGGAGGAACGGGACGGCACCTTGTTCCGTGCTTGCAGGCATGGGAGGAACTCCTTCCTGTTTCGCTTAGATGCCTGAGCAGCTATTTCCGTTTCAGAGCTTCGAGTTCGTCCAAAGTTCGCGGCCGGTCTTTTCCAAGGAGCCGTGACAGACTCCGATCTGCCAGCACCTTGCCTTCGGTCTGACACTGAGCGCAGTAGTTTGTCTCGTTATCGGCATAGCGAATACGTTGCACCGGCTGGCCACACCGTGAACATGGCTGCCCGCTTACCGTTTGATTGGTAGCGCAGTAGTAGCTGCAGCTTGGGAAGCTGATCGCCTTGCCAGCGTGCATGGCATAGCCTGGACGAACTCGTCCATTGCTAGCGAAGGCTGCTTTGAGGAAAGGATGGGAGCCGTCCGGGAAGCGGACGCGGAGGTAAAGCTTGACTGGTGACTGCATGTATCGCCCTCAAGAGCTGATACCTATGTCACCTTCGAAAAAAGTGTGTGGCGGAGAGTGGGGGATTCGAACCCCCGATAGAGCTTTTGACCCTATAACGGTTTAGCAAACCGCCGCCTTCAGCCACTCGGCCAACTCTCCGACTCTTGTTGCGATTATGCTTCGGCTTTTGTCATTATAACTTGCTCACAGAGGTATACGTCCTCGTGTCTGCCAAAATTATGTCCTGCAATGAAACAGAGCGGACTTAGAGTATCAAGTGTCCACCGTTATTGAGATGAAAAATCGCTCCATCTACCCTACTGGCTTCTTGCTGCCTCTAATGAGATCAGGTCCGCGACAAATAGCGATACGGAGAGCTATTTCTATTGCCGAAATACCGAATTGCATTCCTTACGTAAGTTGACGTATAAGACTCACTGTCCTTGCCGCAACTTTTTAGCAGACCGAATCCACCTCCGGAGTCTTTCGCCCAATGACGCTCTCTCGAACGCGCCTTACCTATATTGCCCTGGCATCCCTACTCTTCTTTGTTTCAGGTGTCGCTCCGGCACAGCAAAACGGTCTCGCTGTGCGCCCCCCGATGGGATGGAACAGTTGGAACCACTTTCACCGCAATGTCGACGACGCAACCATCCGCGCGCAGGCAGAGGCGATGGTCTCAACCGGTATGCGCGACGCGGGCTACACCTACATCAACATTGACGATACCTGGCAGGGGACGCGCGATGCGAAGGGCAATATTCAACCCAACAGCAAGTTCCCCGATATGAAGGCGCTCGCTGACTTCGTCCACAGCAAGGGGCTGAAGCTGGGCATCTAC
>Ga0193728_1001614_pt1 | contig 11563 bp, 8 predicted proteins | sample U1c1metaG_FD_143037 | JGI IMG/M metagenome (GOLD analysis project Ga0193728, IMG submission 143037) | Soil microbial communities from a riparian zone of the East river system, Colorado, United States - U1c1 | ecosystem: Environmental > Terrestrial > Soil > Riparian zone | place: USA: East River...
CGACGGCGTCGCTGCCGCCGCGCGAGAAGCCGTGGCGATCGCGAAAGCAAATCGAATCGCCAACGACGCGCCTGTACAGCTCGCCCCAATCGCGTCGTATCCGAACGCGACGTGGAAGAGCTCGTTCAAGATCGATCCTTTCACAATTCCCATCGAGCAACGCGCGGATCTTCTCCTCAAAGCCAACGACGAGGCGCTCAAGGTGAAGGGCGTCAAGTTCGTCAACTCCGGATTGTTCTTCGTGAAAGAGGAGCGGAACTTCGCCTCGACCGAAGGCTCAGTGATCTCGCAGACGCTCGTGCGCGTCGCCGTCCCGTTCACGGCGACGGCGGTCGCTCCCGACAACTCTGATTTCCAGACGCGAAGCAACGTCGTCGCGCCGGCCGGTCGCGGATGGGAGTATGTGCTCGAGCAGGATCTGGTCGGCAATGCCGGCAAATGGGCCGAACAGGCGGTTCAGAAGTTGAGCGCCAAGTCCGTCGAAGTGGGCCGCTACGACCTCGTCCTCCACCCGACGCATCTCTGGCTCACCATCCACGAATCCATCGCTCACCCTACCGAGCTCGATCGCGCACTCGGCTACGAGGCCAACTACGCCGGCACGAGCTTCGTCGCGCCGCCCGAGAAATTCCTCGGCAAGTTCCGTTACGGCCCGGACTTCATGAACATCCAGGGCGACCGATCGCAGGAAGGCGGATGCGGAACTACGGGCTACGACGACGAAGGTGTGAAGCCGGAGAACTTCCTCATCATCAAGAACGGGATGGTGAACGATTATCAGACGACGCGCGAGCAGGCGAACTGGCTGAAATGGTGGTACGACTCGCAAGGCTTGCCGACGCGCTCACACGGCTGCTCCAACGCGGACTCGTGGTCGTCGGTGCAGTTCCAGCGAATGCCGAACGTCTCGCTTCTGCCGGGCGCGAAGGAGTTGAGCTACGAGGATATCATCGCAGCTACGGATCGCGGAATTGCGATCGAAGGCGACGGCTCATTCTCGATCGATCAGCAGCGCTACAACGCGCAGTTCGGCGGACAGGTCTTCCACGAGATCAAGGGCGGTAAGATCGTCGGACCTTTGAAGGACGTCGCCTACCAAATGCGCACGCCGGACTTCTGGAACTCGATGGACATGATCGGTGGCCCGAAGAGTTACGTGATGGGCGCGACGTTCTTTGACGGCAAGGGACAACCGGGTCAGGTGAACGCCGTGAGTCACGGGTGTGTGCCGAGCAGGTTCAGAAACATCAACGTGATAAACACGGGGAGGAAGGCATGACCCTCCCAATTCTGAGCCCGGCGCCGAAGCGGCTTCTCGATCGCGCCGCAGCGATGATGCCCGAGGGCGCGGTGATGACGCGCGAGAAGGCGCAGGCGCTCATAGAAAAGATCGTGAAGATGTCGAAGGCCGACGGAATCTCCGTGAGCGTCGACAGCGGCTACACCGCGAATATCCGCTTCGCCGCGAATGTAATGTCGACCGCGGGCGGAGTGACCAACTCGCAGATCGGCATCGAGAGCACATTCGGAAAGAAGCACGCGGTCGCTACGACCAACGACATGTCGGACGAATCGTTGCGACGCGCCGTCGAGCAATCCGAAACGCTGGCGAAGCTTTCTCCCGACGATCCGGAGATCATGCCTGCACTTCCGCCGCAGACGTATGTGCCGGTGAATGGCTACTTCGACTCGACGGCGAATCTCACGCCGGAAGAACGCGCCCGTGCAGCACTGACCGCGCTCGAGCCGGCGCGGCGAGCTGGAGATCTCAAAGCGGCGGGGTTCATCATCGTGAACGCCGGCGCCAACGCTCTCGGCAACAAGAATGGGCTGTTCGCCTATAATCGCGGGACGACCGCCAACTACACGCTCACGGTTCGCACGAATGACGGAACCGGTTCCGGCTGGTCCGGCGGCGAGAATCCCGACTGGAAGCAGCTCGACTTTCCGCAGCTATCGACGCACGCGATCGACAAGGCGCGCCTATCGCGAAGCCCAGTGGCAGTCGAGCCGGGACGTTACACGGTGATACTCGAGCCGCAGGCGGTTGGCGATCTCGTGCAGCTCATGGCGTTTTATCTCGACGCGCGTGAGTCCGACGAAGGCCGCAGCGCCTTTGCGAAGCAGGGTGGCGGCAACAAACTCGGCGAGAAGATCGTCGATCCGCGTGTCACGATTTTCTCGGATCCGCAGGATCCTCAGCTTCTCTCTCAGCCTTACGACGGCGATGGACTTCCGCTATCGCGTCAGGTGTGGGTGGAAGGCGGAGTTCTAAAGAAGCTTTACTACTCGCGCTTCTGGGCGCAGAAGCAGGGTAATCAGCCGACCGGTTATCCGACATCGCTGAAAATGGAAGGTGGAACGACTTCCATGGATGACATGATCAAGTCGACGCAGCGCGGAATTCTCGTCACGCGGCTGTGGTACCTGCGCGAGGTCGATCCACGGACGATCCTTTACACCGGCCTCACGCGCGATGGGACGTTCCTCATCGAGAACGGGAAGATCTCGAAGGCGGTGAAGAATTTCCGCTTCAACGATTCCCCGCTTTTCCTTCTCAACAAAATCGATGCGATAGGTCCGGCGGTGCGACTCGGTGGAACCGAAGCTGGCGGTGCGGTGGTGATGCCAGCGATCAAGGCGCACGACTTCGACTTCACGAGTTTGTCCGACGCGGTTTAATTCACCGTAATCGCGATCGCCTTGGGTTTGAATCCATAGGATGGCGTCCACCTCGGACCGTACACGCTAAGCGTAACGGTGTACGTGCCGGGTTTCGTAGGCGTCCACATGAACGTGTACTTCTTCGCCTCGCCGGCGGCGAAGCTCTCATTCGACTTGTGATCCTTGTAAACAGACTTGTCAGAGGAATCCCAAATCTCGAATTCGACGACACTCTCGGGCGCTGCCTTCCCTTCGTCCTTCACGGTGAACCTGACTGGAATTGGATTCCCGCTCGCCCCAGTCACGGAGGACGCGTCGGAACTCAGCGTGAACGGCGGAATTGCAAGATCGTCCGCGTAGAATCCCGCGAGCTTCAACGCGAAGGATTCGAGGCCCGCTTTGTCCGAGTTCGCGAGAATGATCACCGTCAGCTTGTCATCAGGAAAGCGCTCATAATCTGAGCGGAAGCCCGGGAATTGACCGTCGTGGTGAATTCGCGCGCGACCGAGGAAGGAATGCACGTACCACCCGAATCCGTAGTCTTCTGAGCTCTGGTCGTTCAGCTTGACGCGGGTCCACAACTGTTGGCGACTCGAGGGTGTGAGAAGGCTGGTGGTGTCGAGAAACGCGTCCCATTTCGCGAGATCGTCGACCGTAGTCAGGAATGCCCCGCTCGGACGAATGGCAATCCAGTTCTCTGCGTTGATCAAGACAGCGCCGTCTCGCGTATAACCGTTCGCTCGGTTCGGGATGATGGCGGTGTTCGTGGTCGTTCGCGTCGATACCATCCCAGCAGGAACAAAGAGCCGTTCCGCAATGAACTGGTCCCACGGTTTGCCGCTCACCCTGCTGATGATTTGCGCCAACACGTAGTACCCAATGTTGGAGTACAACCATTTCTCACCCGGCTGGGAATTGAGCGGCAGTGAGTGTGCGGCTCTTATTACGTCGGTGATCGGCTGCGCTCTGTAGGGATCGTAATCCACCGGATCGCGCACGATGCCAGAGGTGTGCGTCAACAATTCCCGAATGGTGATGTCCTTCCACGTGTCGGGGACGGTGTCCAGAAACTTGCTCGCCCTGTCATCGAGCTGAAGCTTGCCATCCTGCACCAGCAGCACGATGGCCGCGCCAATGAACTGCTTGCTGAGCGACGCGGCCTTGTAAACGGTTTGCGGAGTTGCAGGAGTGTTGGTTTCGACATCCGCCAATCCATAACCTTTCTCCTTGACAACCTTCCCGCCCTTGATCACCACCATCGAAAGGCCAGGAATCTGGAGATCCCGCATTTGGCCCGTGATGAAATCGTCGACGTTTTGCTGTGCAGCGGTAGGACTTGGATCGGCGGCGATCAGCGTGAGCGAGCAAAGAAGAAAGAATCTGAGATGATGCACGTTCCCTCGGCGAAGGAGTGACTGCGCGAGCGTGGTAGCGCGAGTATGACATTCCACATGGACCGAAGGTTTGAAGCAGCCGATTCTTTCAGTCTCAGCGCGGGACCCCTTTCCCAAGCGGTTAACGCTGGACGCGCGACGCAACAACAAAGCGTCGGGGAACCTTCGGGTGGGGGCGGTCTGTAACATGACTCTATCCAGCGACCTAACGTCGAAATGCGAGGCCAATGTGTGTTAACGGTCCAGCGTTTCGAATCGTCTAATCCCCAAACCTCTTCCACCCGGAGTAAATCAATGCTCAGGCAATCGTCTCTCATTTGTAGCGCGGCGCTTCTTCTTGCCGTCGCTGCATGCAGCAGTGATTCAACTGGCGTATCCGCCAATATTATCACCCAGGCAGACGCGAACCAGCTCGCCGGTGATATGGATGCCGTCTCGACCCTTGGCACCACCGACTTCGGACTCGGCGCATCGTTCAATGTGAACGTCGATGGCAGCGGAGCGTCAGCTGCCCAGACAACCTCGGCGCCGTTCCCGATCAACACGCAGTTCACCGTGACAAAGCAGTGCCCGAAAGGCGGACAGGTCGCGATCGCCGGCAGTATTACCGGCACTGGTGACCGCGTCGCTCACAACCTGAGCGTGGAAGCGGTCGCAACAAGAACCGACACCAACTGCGCGTTCGACACGCGAGATGGCGTCCTCACACTCAACGGCAATCCGAACATTGCCTACGATGGGAAGCTCAACATCGTTGCCGGCGTTCTGTCCGGACTTCAGACGCAGACCCACAAGGGCAGCTTCACGTGGGCGCGTACTGGCGGATCCGGCACATGCGACGTCGACCTGGCGTCGTCGTACGATCCTGCAACGCACACTGTCACAGTGACTGGGACATTCTGCGGCCACACTGTAAACGTGACGCGGACGCGCGCGAGCTGAACTACATAAACCGCTCAAAAAAAAAGCCCGGCAGCGATGCCGGGCTTTTTTTTCTGCCGCCTCTCAATAACAGTTTGGCCTGAACCACTCCTCAACGCTGTGCGCAGCGAGCGCGAACGTGACGGTCGGACGCGAAGAATCATCCGTCTGTAGCTCGATCACACCGCGCCCGCTGGCAAGAATTTCGCGGACTCCACCGAGATTTGCTCCGGATCTGGTGTCGGCGGAGCCCTGAGTGATTTCTGCCTGGGCCGCCGGAGCGAGGGGCAAAACAAGCCGAACCGTCGAAAGATCGGCGGCATCCTTGAATGACGCCGACAACACGTGACCCTTGAGCGATGGGGCGGTCACCACCCAGGACATTTTCGTTCCATTGATCGAGCCGCGATTTTCCTCGAGCCTGACCTGCGCCGAGTTCACGCTGATTGCGCTCGAAGTGTCGAGATCGCGAACTTCGTAGCTGCAACTCCCGAAGGCACTGCAGCTTCCAAAACCGAGTGTAAGGAGTGGGTAGACCACCCATTGTATGCGTATCAGAACTGAACGCTGCATCATGGTAAGATATCCCCTCTCTCCAGATGTCGGGGACCTCGATTCCGAGGGTTTCTATTGACACAGCAGTCTTAGTAGCTATCGTCGTCCTGTCAGCAGCTGTGAAACCCGGAGCGAGTTGTCTCCAAATGGTCGCCTATACTCCGGGCGGAGCTAATCGCGAAACCGACTGATGGGACTGTGGCTTCACACAGTCCTATACGTCGGTTTTTTGCTTGCGACCATCTCTGCGTCACAAGACGCAGCGCATTTCATCGCCCACAGGAGACAACATGCGCGTCCGCTCACCGCACCACCCGTCCAGTGCATTGAACACCACGTCGCGAATTGCCGCGGCCCTTACCCTGTTCGCGCTCGTCGCCGCGTGTACGCCCGATCAGCGACTGACCGCGCCGAACAAAGGCGTCGAGGCACGCAATGGCGTTCCATTCACCGACGGTCTCGCGAGCCCGGCCTGGCAGCAAACCGCCCGTGACCTTGTGGCGGCGGCAGCGTTCAGCCCAGTCAACGCCGGTCACGCGTATCCGCTGCTCGGTGTTGCTCAATATCTCGCGGTGCAGAAGGCAGAAGCGGCCATCGGTTCCGACGGGCAAACGTCGAACAGCTCCGGCAACGGCCTTGGTGCCGGAGGGCGTGACCTCCTCGAAACGGATCGCGGCGCAGTCGCTGGTGCATCCGCAGTGGTTATGACCTACCTCTTTCCCACCAAAGCGCAGATGTTCGAGGACATGGCGACGGCCCAGGCAAATGCCGGCCCCGGTCAGCCACATCCAGCGTTCGTCGCGGCCGAAGCGATCGGTCGCGCCGTCGGCGCCGCGATCGTCACGCGCGCGATTGGCGATGGATTCAGTGTCGTAGCCAACCCGGCTCCGCCGGTTGGGCCGGCGTTCTGGACCACCAACGCTCCTGGCTTGCCAGTCGCTGGGGGACAATTTCCTGGAATCACTCCGTGGTTCCTGACTTCCGGAAGTCAGTTCCGCTCCGCCCCTCACCCCGCGTTCGGCTCTCCGGCTTTCAACACAGCGCTTGCCGAGATCAGGCAGATTTCGGATACACGGACAGCAGAGCAGACCCAGATTGCCGCGTTCTGGGCTTTCAACCCGGGCACGCCAACCGCGTTCGGATTCTGGCTAAGCGTGCCGACGGATTCGGGTTGGGTCGCCGCGCACAATATGTCCGAGCGCCAGGTGACGCACATGTACGCGCTAACGAGCGCAACGATGATGGATGCGACCATCGGTTGCTGGGATGCGAAGCTCTTCTATTGGCTTATCAGACCGTGGAAAGCGGACCCCGCGATCACGACGACCGCCGGCGTCGGAAAACCGAACCACCCATCCTACCCATCGGGGCACAGCTGCGCTTCCGCTTCGGGCGTATCGGTGCTGAGCACGTTCTTCCCCGAAAAGACCGCACAGCTGAACGCGATGGTCATAGAGGCAGGACTGTCACGCATGTACGGAGGCATCCACTACCGGTTCGATATCGACGCGGGTCAACTCCTTGGCCGCAACGTGGCTGCATTCGCGATCGCGGCGGACGCGTCGGGCAATTCGATATTGACGCCGCACTAAGCACTAACTAGAAGCGGGGGCGGTCAGTCGAACAACAGCTGCCCCATTCGGATGCAATAAAAAACGGGGGCGTCATCGACGCCCCCGTTTCCCTATACAGACTCTGGTGCCGATCGCCTACATAAACCCGATCAGACGCACGTAATGGTGCCAGGAGCCGTAACGCCAAAGTTGCAAAGCTTGGCTGACTGCGAGTGCGTAGCGGTCGCAGTCCAGGTCATCGGCGGCCCAGCTGCTGTCGACGCAGTAATGGTAACGTTCGTCGAGGGCACAAAGCCCTGCGCGGCGCCATTTCCTGCGAAGTACGCGCCGTTGTTGTCGGCGGCAAACTGCTCTTCATACGTGGCGAGGTTGCGAAGATCAGACTTCATCGCGGCGACATAAGCCTTGTCCTTGGTATTCGCGAACTTTGGAATCGCGATCGCGGCAAGAATGCCGATGATCACGACGACGATCAGAAGCTCGATAAGCGTAAAGCCTTTTTTGCTGCTCATTTTGGGTTCCCTAGGCGGTTGGATGGGTGCCAAGTCACTCGGCACGCTCTACTGGTAAGACTCCGGTACCGCCTTTTGTGCAACGGAGGCAAAGCAGGGTGCCGGCACGCTTCGTGTGCCCGAGCTAACCCGGTATGGGAGCGCCAGTTACAAATTTGAAAGGACGTCGCGCTAGCTGCGTGCTGTCGCAGCTTGCTAACCCTCATGCAAGTTGCAACTCGCAAACGAAGGGGACCAGCTTCACCTTCGGCTGAGGATGGCTATCCTGTCTGACTCGCCTGATTGGCACACGCTCTGCCCCCGTAGATAACGGAAACCTCATCGAGGACGACGAGATGTTTTTGATTATCGGGTGCGTGCTGCTGGTGCTCTGGCTGTTGGGTTTTGTTCTTTTGAAGAAAGCGGTTGGCGGGATAATTCACATCGTGCTGATCATCGCCATAGTAGTCCTTGCCGTTCACTTTCTCAGGGGCGGCTAGGCCTGCAGTACCTGGGCTATTCGATCGAGGATAGCGTCGCTTCTGAATGGCTTCTCGATGAACTCAGTCCCCTCTTCGAACGTCTGCGGGCTTAGCAGAGAATCGCGTGTGTAGCCGGAGATGTAGATCACCTTGAGCGAGTCGCGTATCGCGCTGCACTGGCGCGCCAGATCTCGCCCACCCATGCCGGGCATCACGAGATCCGTGATCAGCAGGTCGATGTCGTCGTTGCGCGCGACGAAGAGCTTCAACGCCTCGGTCCCGTTTGGTGCCGTGACGACTTTGTATCCGCCGGCAATCAGCATCCGCTCCAATGCGCTCCGCACGGCGGCTTCGTCTTCGACGACTAGTATCGTACCGCTCGGTGGGGGACCGCCATTCCGCTCAGGAAGGATGTGGTGCTCCGGCGACGTGTCTGTGCGAGGCAGGTAGATCATGAACTCCGCGCCCTTGCCAGGTGCAGTGCGAACCTTCACATAGCCACCACTCTGTTTCACGATGCCGTATGCGGTAGCGAGGCCGAGGCCCGTTCCCTTCCCGACCTCTTTCGTCGTGAAGAACGGCTCGAAGATTTTTCGTTGCGTCTCCTCGTCCATACCAACGCCCGTATCCCGCACGCGCAGCAGAACGTAGTTGCCGGGATTCATCCGGTACATACCTACTCCGCTTGGATTCGAGTCGACGACGCTGTTCTCGGTCGTGAACGTCAACGTTCCGCCATCCGGCATCGCGTCACGCGAATTGATCGCGAGATTGAGCAGGACCTGCTCGATCTGCCCAGGGTCGGCCCGAACCGACCACAGGTCCTTTTCCGCCTCTATCCTAATGTCGATCGTCGTCTCGAACAGTCGCTTGAGCATTGGAAGGAGCTCGGTCAGGCGATCGTTCATGTTGATGGTGGCCGGCCGCAGCACCTGAGTGCGTCCGAAGGCGACCATCTGCCGGGTCAGCACCGTCGCGCGGTCGGTCGCCTTTTTCACCTCGGTGAGATCGTCCCGGTGCGCTTCGGCAAGGGTTGGATCACTCAGCACAAAGTCGGTGCAGCTGGCGATCACCGTGAGCAGGTTGTTGAAGTCGTGGGCCACGCCGCCTGCGAGTCGGCCCACTGCTTCCATCTTCTGCGCCTGCCGGAATTGGGATTCGAGCTGCTTGCGGCTCGTGAGATCATAGATGAAGCCTTCGAAGTATGTCGCCGCGCCGTCCCTGACCGCGCGCCCGTGGGCATCGACCCAGATCGGCGATCCGTCCTTTCGTTTCCACTGGATCTCCACAGCGTCCCCACCGCCGAGATCATCGAATCGCTCGACGATCGCGCCACGCTGCGTGCTATCCCAATACACGTCGTCGGCCATGTTCAGGCCTAACAGGTGCTCAGCCTTCTCATAACCGAGGATGCGGGCGAGGGCCGGATTGGCGAGGATGATTTTCCCCTGAAGATCTGTCTGGAGCACACCCACCGAGGCGTAGTTGACGATGTCCTGGTGCCGCTGACGGGAGCGCTGGAGCGCGGATTCCACCGTCCGCCTCTCGGCGATCACGGCGGCGATGATCAGATTGGTGAGCGCGAGGACACCGATGAAGGTCTGGAGACTGAAGAGGTTGTTCACGGGCGTGGAGGTCGCGAAGGGCCCGACCCCGCTTACGGTGTATCCGACTGCAATTGCAGTTACGACAAGGGATGCGGCCGCTGCACCACGCACTCCAAATCGGAGGGCTGCCCAGATCGTAAGCGGAAAGATCGCGTACACATAGCTGACCGGCCCCCGCCAGAGAACTACCGCACACGCGATGAGGAGCGTAGACAATAGGCTTGCCTCGACGACATCGCGCCTTGAAACTCGCAGTGGGGGTCCAGCCGCCCAGCTGAGGATGAGTGGCGTGACCAGCACGATGCCGATGGCATCACCCGAGAACCACGTGGTCCAAATGGTCCAGTCCGGAATTCCGGCCGTGCCGCGGACAAAGGCGAGGACAATCACCCCAACGGTTGCACTCACGGGCGCGCTGGCGATGCCTCCGAGCACCACGAGCGCAAACACATCTCGCAAGCGCTCCAGTGACTGCCGGAATCCGACGGACGTCAGCAGCCAAGCTGCCAGGAGTGCTTCGAGAGTATTCCCGACTGCGATGACCATCGCCGGGAGGGGCGCGATGTTGCCAGTGGCGTTGAGGATGAACGCTCCAATGGTAATTCCAGGCCAGAAGCGAGGGCCCATCAGCAGCAACGCCGCGAGGGCGATGCCAGATGGCGGCCACACCGAGGAGACTATGGGATCGATTGCCGACACCATGAAGCCGATTCGGCCGGCAAAGAAGTAAACCGCCGCAAGCAGCGCGACGCGCGTCACGTAGCTCAACCAGCCGTCCGCTTTAGTCGCGATCAAGCCGAAATCTCAAACTTCGGGAATGCTTCACCTTAGGCGATCGCGTACATGATTCAAGGACTCTCCCGACGAGGTGCCGCAACCTGGGGCACCCTCCTGTTCAGCTACATCCGCAGCAGGTAGCTGTACTTCACGAAGAAGTAATCTGACGTCCGCCTGAGCGGCTGCCAATTGAACCGCTGCGTTTCATCGGGAAGCCCGTCAGCCTGACTGCCGTATCCGAGGAACAGCACCGTTCCCGGCGTCGGCTGATACGAGAAGAGATAGTCGCCGTGCAATGATCTCACGCGCGACGCGCTCGCGAGCTCGCCGCCTATGAGCAGCGGATAATTCGTTCGTGTCTCGTCGCGCAGATCGTCGGTCTGGCCGAGATCATACTCGCCCACCAGCCGCATGAAGATCGCGCGCGTGAGCTGGTACTCGAGCTTGACGCGAGGGATCACGTTCCGCCCGACGAGCGTGTGATCGCTGCGACGCCAATAGTCCTGATACGCCAGCGTCCCATCGATCCGCGCTCTATCACTCGGCCGCACACTCAGCCCGAGCTGCACGAGATCGATGTTGGCCTGTGCCCACTCGAAGAAGTTCTCGTCCTGACCACCGACGTAGAGCAGGTTCGCGCTGAAGATCTGCCACTGCGGCGTCACCAGCGTGAAGACGTAGTCGTGGTTGGTGATCCGCGGTCTGCCGACGAATGGAAGCGTGTCGCCAACGGGCGAGAGAATCTGATAGTTCGAGTAGAGTCCGCGATCGAAGCCGAACGTCTCGAGATAAAATCCCAGGCCAACATTCCAGCCGCCGTGCAGTCCCGCGTTCCCGCTCAGATGAAACTTCTTGTCCTGCGCGTCGCCGCGACGCATGAAATGCGAGTACTGCCACTGATCGTCGAGCAGAATGTCGCCGGTAAGTGTCTCGAGCTTCGCGCCGCGCTCGCCAAACCACGTCGCGTGGTGGTCGACGCCCGCGTGTACGATTCCCGGCCGCGAGATGAATCCGCTCCCGGCGCGAAAATCTTCGCTGATGCCGGTCATGACATACCGCAGCCCGAATCGCTTGCCGTTGCGCGCGAAGATTCCCTCC
>Ga0193728_1001615_pt1 | contig 11562 bp, 16 predicted proteins | sample U1c1metaG_FD_143037 | JGI IMG/M metagenome (GOLD analysis project Ga0193728, IMG submission 143037) | Soil microbial communities from a riparian zone of the East river system, Colorado, United States - U1c1 | ecosystem: Environmental > Terrestrial > Soil > Riparian zone | place: USA: East River...
TCGTGCCCGCGCAGGAAGTAGTCGTACATCCGGGCGGCGGTCGGGACCGCCGGGTCGACGCCGGGGGGTGCCTGAGTCTCTTCGGTCACTCAGCGAGGTATCCCCCGGCGGTGCGACTTTTATCCCCATTTCTGCGGGAAAGCCGAACCGCTAACGAGGTACGACAGCGGCCGGGCTAGGCGTCGAGCAGGCCGGCCAGGACGGCGGCCTCGCTGATGACGGGCTGGCGGGTCGCGGTGAGCAGGGTCAGCGGGCGGTCGGCGGCGGCGAGCTCGCGCAGGTGGGCCAGGGCCGCCGCCCGCTGCGGGTCAGCCAGCTCGGCCTGGTATCGGCGGCCGAACTCCGCGAAGCGGTCCGGGTCGTGGCTGTACCACTTGCGCAGCTCGGTGGACGGCGCCACGTCCTTGCACCACTCATCGAGGGCGGCCCGCGCCTTGGACAGCCCGCGCGGCCAGATCCGGTCGACCAGCACCCGGACCCCGTCGCTGGACTCGGGCTCCTCGTATGCCCGGCGCACCCGGACCTGACCTGCTGCCATGCCGCCCATGCTAGAAGCCCGCCGAGCGGACGGAGCTCAGGCCGCGCCGGGCCGTCAGCCGGCCGCTAGCATCCGCCGCCAGGGCTCGGCGGCGTGGGCGGTCGGTACGGCGGCCGGCGGCGGGGTGCCGGCCGGCAAGGCGGCGTGGGCGGGGCTGGCCGCGGGGTCGGGCGTTCCCCGCTGCGCGGCCTGCAGGCTGAGCAGGTTGGCCAGGCTGGCCTGGTACCGCGGGTGCGCGGGGTCGCCGGCCGGCGCGAGGCTGACCGCTTCCTGGGCCACCTGCACGGCCTCGTCGAGATCGACCACGCCGCCGCCCTGCTCGTAGCTGGCCAGCAGGGCCGCCCGCAGCCGGGACAGGCTGGACAGCTGCGCCAGCCGGACGGCCGTTGCTGCGGGAGGCCCAGCGGATCTTCGAGCGGATCGGCGCGGCCGACGCGGCCGGGCTGGCCGCGGAGCTGGAGGCGCTGACCCGGGCGGGGTGAGGTATCTGCGCCAGGATCGCGGCCCCTTGCCGCTGGGGGATGCGCCGCGGGGCGCAGGCCCGGCTGCAGCGGCCGAACGCAGGAGGCTGGCGGGAAAGCTGGGGCTGGCGGGTCTGCGCTCGCCCATCCAACCGGGCGGGCTGAGGGTGTTTCCCATGATCACGACCGTTTGCCTGGCAAAGACCGGGGGCAACCGGTCGCGATCATGACGGCCCGAGCGGGCATGGCCGCGCTTGGCCGCGCTCGAGTGGTTCGCGGGACCACTGTGGCGGCTGCTGTACCTCCACCCCGAGCAGCAGGAGTTCTTCGGCCGGCTCGGCCTGCACCCCGGCGTCACGACCGACGCCTATGCGGCCGCCGCGCTGACCGGCGTCCCGCTCGGTGAGGCCGCCCGCCTGCTGGACGTGCTGCACGGCGAGGGGCTGCTCGTCAAGACCGGGTACCGCCGGTACGGCATGCACGACCTGATCCGCCGCTACGCCGCCGACCGGGCCGCCGCCGACCCGCCCGCCGAGCGCGCCGCGGCGCTTGGCCGGATGCTGGACAACTACCAGCACACCGCGGCCAGCGCCCAGGCCCAGCTGGCCCGGCACGCCCCGGTGCCTCGGGCCGCCGCCGACGGGGGCGGGGGCGGGGGCGCGCCGCCAGCCGCGGTCCCGGCGCCGCCCACGGTCCCCGCCCTACGCCCTGACCCTATCGGCGCAGGCCGCCGCAGTGATCGTCCGCGCCGCCGCCACCGCGCTGGCGATGGCCGCCTCGGGCGCCAGCCCGCACATGTCCGTGAGGGTGAACAGCGCCTCGGCGCTGACCACGATGGCCAGTTCCGCCTTGAGCATCGCGAACCCCTCCGGGTCCGCCGCGCCCAGCGTCCCCGCCAGCGGGGCCAGCGCGCAGTCGATCAGCCCGAACCGGTACCCCGGTCGCCCCGCGGCCAGCTCGGGCCGCGTGATCGACGCCGAGATCATGGCCCGGACCGCTCCCTGGGCGGCCAGCACCCGGCGCAGCAGGACCTCCGCCGCGGCGGCCACCCGCTCGACCGGGTCCGGGCTGTCGCCAACCGCGGCCAGCGCCTGCTCCGGGCCGGGCCAGATCCCGGCCATCGCCTCGCGCAGCAGCGACATCAGGTCCGGGAAGTACCGGTAGGCGGTCGCCTCCGAGACCAGCGCGGCCCGCGCGACGGCCGGCATCGTGATCTCGGCGCCGGCCTGGATCAGGTCGCGGGTCGCGTCGACGATCGCCGTCCGGGTCCGGGCCTTCTGGTTCACCCGCCCGGGGCGCCCCTCAGCCGTCGTCATCTGCCCATCCTCCCGCTCGCCCGCAACATGAGCCAAGTCTACTCTCGTTATGAGAGTTCACTTGCATAACGAGGCCGCCCCCGCTATTGTCCCTTCATGAGAGCTCACTCTTACGAAGGGACTCCAGAGATGACCGCCACCCCCACGACCCGCACCCTGACCGTCGACGCCGCCGTTGGCGTTGGCGTCGGCGTCGGCGTCGGCGTCCCAGTACCGGTCACCTTCACCGAGCGCGGCGCCGGGCGCCCGTTCCTGCTGCTGCACGGCGGCGCCGGCCCGCAGTCCGTCGAGAACTTCGCCGCCCTGCTGGCCGAGGCCGGCCCGGCCCGGGTCATCGTCCCCGTCCACCCCGGTTTCGGCGGCACGCCCCGCCCGGAGCAGCTCGCCAGCATGACGGCCCTCGCGTCCGTCTACGGCCAGCTGATCGATGACCTGGACCTGGCCGGCGTGACCGTCATCGGGAACTCGATCGGCGGCTGGATCGCCGCCGAGATCGCCTTGCTGGCGAATCCGCGGGTCAGCGGCGTCGTTCTCGTCGACGCGGCCGGCCTGCAGCTCGACGCCGATCCCGTCGCGGACTTCTTCGCCCTGACCATGGACCAGGTCGCCGACCTCAGCTACTACCGTCCCGACGACTTCCGCATCGACGTGGCCAGCCTGCCCGACCAGGCGAAGGCGGCCATGGCCGGGAACCGGGCGGCGCTGGCGGTCTACGGCGGGACCGCCATGGCCGACCCCGGCCTCCTGGGCCGCCTGCCGGCCATCACCGTCCCGGTCCTCGCCGTCTGGGGCGCGGCCGACCGCATGATCCCGCCCGCGCACGGCCGGGCCTACGCCGCCGCCATCCCCGGCGCCCGGCTCCGCCTCATCACCGAGGCCGGCCACCTGCCGCAGCTCGAGGCCCCCGGCGAGCTGCTGCAGATGATCACCGAGTTCACTGGCACCCTCGCCGCCCGCTGACCTGACCCGCTCCGCCCGACCCGAAAGACAGGCACCCATGCCCGACGTTTCCATCGTGGGCCCCGACGACGGCGACATCGTGCTGTCCGGCCCGACCCAGATGCGCATCCTCGAGGACGGCAGCCATACCGCGCACCGCCTCGGCCTCGGCGAGATCACCATCGCCCCGCACACCGACGGCCCGCCGCAGCACCGCCACGCCCAGCACGACGAGGGCTTCTACGTGCTCTCGGGCACCGTCCGGTTCACCGTCGGCACCACGTCGCACGACGTCGGGGCCGGGACCCTGGTGATGGTCCCGCCCGGCGCCCCGCACACCTTCGCCAACCCCGGCAACGTTCCGGCGGTCATCCTGAACACGTTCACCCCGGACCTGTACGTGCAGTACTTCCGCGACCTGCGGGACATGATCGCCGCCGGCCACCCGCTGTCCCCGGCCGTCATCGAGGACGTCATGGCCCGCTACGCCACTACCCCCGGAACCGAGCCCGCCTGACCACGAGCGCGCCTGACTAGAGGTGCCGAACGGGTTGCCCAGGGCGGGCAGGTGCAGGTACGCGATCCCGACGGTGACGAGCGCCGTCTCGTGCAGGACCTGCACAGGAACCATCATCCTCCGCTGACGTCGTCGGGACCGACCTGGTCGTCCACGGCGGCGCCACCGCCTAAGGGCGGCACACGAAGGCGGCCGGGTCGCCGGAGATGCGGAAGACGCCCTCGGCGTCGATCACCTCCTGCACGGCCCGGCGCACGCCCTCGACGATGTCGCGCCAGGGCCGGGGCGCCTGGCCGGCGTAGCTGGGGGCCATGCTGGTCACGTAATCCGCCACCACCGCCGCGTCGGTGATGAGGACCGGCGGGGCCACGCCCGGCCGCACGCAGGTCACCAGCCCGAACGCCGCCTCCAGCTGAGCGGCCGCGTTCTCCGCCGAGAACGCGTCGGCGGCCGGGGCGGGCAGCCGCCAGCCCCCGGTCCCGCGGCCGGCCGCGCGCTCGATGAGGGCGTGCAGGGGCTGCCCGTGCCGCGCGCCGTTGGTCACCGCGACCAGGATGCCGCGCGGGGTCAGCACCCGGCGCAGCTCACGGATGGCCAGTGCCCGGTCGGCCACGTGATACAGCATGTGCGGGGCCAGCACGACGTCGAACGCGCCGTCCCGCACCGGCAGCGCGACCACGTCGCCGTTGAGCACGGCCGGGTGCGCCGCCGCGGCGAGCATTCCGGCGGACAGGTCGCAGCCCACCGCCCGGGCACCGCGCTCGCGCAGCGCCTTCAGGTAGAGGCCGTTGCCGCAGCCCGCGTCCAGCACCCGCCGTCCGGGCTCGACCTGGGCCAGGTCCAGCACCCAGCTGACGATGTCGAAGTACGGGCTCTGGTACTGCCACAGCCGCTGCCGGGCAACGAGGTTGCGGGCGTCCGCGTACTGCTCCGGCGGGCGCACGGCCACCGCCTGCCCGAAACCGCGGTCGCCGCCGGTCATCACGTCGGAATCAGTCATGCCGTCACGGGACCCGCCGCCGAGGGCACCGCGTGATGCCCGGCCCCGGGCTCCGGCCGGCCCGCTAACGTGGCGATCCAGACGGGCCGTGCCCCGGCGGCGGGCCCTGCGGCCCGGCCCGTCGGCTGCGCCGGATCTGGGCCGCGCCGAACGTGACGCCGAACAGCGCCGCCCCGGACGGCCCGGCCACCCACAGCGGCCACGGGTAGGCGAAGTGCCCGCTGGTGACGCTGACCAGGAACCAGACCACCACGTTGATCGACACGACGGTCAGCCAGATCGTCCACAGCACCTTCAGCGGGGTCGGCATGTGCTGCGCGCCCTGCGGTACCACCACGGGGGACGGGCGCGGGGCGGCCGGCGCCGCCTGGGCCGGCCGGGCCAGCCCGGTCGCCGCCGGAATATCGGCGTGCAGGGGCGCGAGATCGGCGTAGGTCACCGCGTCGTAGGCGAGGCCCATGCGCTCGACGTACTCGGGCATCTTCAGGCGCCCCTCATCGAGCGCCGCGCGGAGCCGCCCGACGACTTCCTCGCGGTCCTGGTCGGAGGCCCGCATCTGCTGCCGTTCATCCATCGCGCGCCTCCGCTGCCGCCGCCGTGTAAGCGCTCGGCAGTAAGGATACCGATCTTCTGCGCCCGTCCTCTATACCTGAGCCGCCACGGCGGAACGACATGACCGTAAGGACGCTGTCGAAAAGAGCGAGGACCATGACGATCATGGCCAGGACGCGGCCCTTGAGGTCGTTGAGATCGCGCATCTCCAGCCAGGCCGGCATCCGGGCGATCCCGCCGACCCGGATCTCGCCGATGAACAGCTCGTAGAAGCCGATGGCCGAGATGAGCAACCGAGCGCTGAGCCGCCAGCGTTCCGGCGCCCAGGTCTTTTCCGTCGCCCGATGCTTACCCAGTCTTCAGCAGACCGAGTACCCGCCGGGGAGCTGCCCCCGGCCGGTCAGCGCGAGCAGGACGGCCACAGGTGTCAATGTTGATTGTAATCAATGTTCGGACGGCGGGACCTGGGCGCGGCCGCGTCAGGCGGAGGCCTGGGGGTAGCTGAGGGGTGTGGATCACGCTGCTGAGGTGCAGGTCGCGGCCGGGTGGCTGACGCTGGCCCGCGCGCTGCTGGCGATCCCGGGCGTCGTCGGCGTCAACCGCTCGGGGCTGGCCTCGGCCCGCGGCTACGAGTTCGCCGCGAGCGTGAAGGCCCAGATCGCCGGGCTGATCCGGGAGCAGCACGGTCATGGCGGGTGAGCTCGGCCCGGCCATGGAGGCGGAGTTCGACACCGTGGCCGAGTGGACCGCCCAGGTGGCCGCCGACCTGGGCCCGGACTACTACATCCCGGCCGCCTGCCGCGGCAGCGGCAGCCCCTCGTCCCTCGACTGGCTGCTGGCGGCCCTGCGGCCCGCGGCCGGCGACACGATGCTCGACGTCGGAGCCGGCCTCGGCGGGCCGGCCGCCTACGCCGTCGTGCATGCCGGCGCCCGGCCGGTCCTGCTCGACCCCGAGCACGGCGCCTGCCGCGCGGCGGCCCGGCTGTTCGGCGCCGCCGTCGTCCAGGCCGACGCCACCGCCCTGCCCGTCGCGGACGGGGCCGCGGACGTGGCCTGGTGCCTCGGCGTGCTGTGCACGGCGCCGGGCGCGGCCGCCCAGCTGGCCATGCTGCGCGAGCTGCGCCGCGTCCTGCGTCCCGGCGGGCGGGCCGGGCTGCTGGTCTTCACCGCCGCGGCCGAGCCGCTGGACGACCCGCCGCAGGGCAATCACTTTCCGACCGGCGACCAGCTGAGCGCGCTGATCAGCCGGGCCGGGCTGGCCGTCGGGGACCGGGTGAACGCCGCCGGCCTGCCGCCGCCGCCGGCGGACTGGCACGACCGGGTCGCGGCGGTGGAGGCTGAGCTGAGCCGGCGGTTCGGGCGGCGGCCGGAGCTGGCCACGGCCCGTGAGCAGAGCGGCCGGATCGGGCGGCTTCTGGACGCCGGGCAGCTCACGCCGGAGCTGCTGCGGCTGGATGTCCCAAGCTGGGGCAGTTCCGCGGCGAGAGCCGCTTCACGACCTGGGCGTACCGGTTCGTCATCCTCGAGGTATCGGCCAAGGTCGGACGGCATTTCTGGCGGAACTCGGCCGTGCCCCTCGACGCCGGAGACTGGGACCGGCTGCCCGACCGGTTCGGTCTCGAGCCGGCCCGCGAGGCGGAGCACCGCGAGTTGGCCGACGCCGTGCGCCGGGCGGTGGACGAGCAGCCGGTGACGTCATCCTGATCTTGTTGTCGCTGTCGCCGGGCCCGCTGGCTTCCCGGAAGCCATGGCGCCGGTAGAAGGCCTGGGCGCGGTGGTTGACGGTCAGGACGTCCAGGACGAGATGCTGACCGCGCTGGCGGGCCTCGCCGGTGAGCTGGCGGATGACGTGCGCGCCGATGCCGCGGCCCTGGTAGTCGGGGTGAATCTCGATGCGGGCCAGGTAGACCTCGGCGGGGCGGTACTCGACGATCAGCAGGCCGGCGTCGGCGCCGCCGGCGGTGATGACCTGCCACCGGTCCGGGGCGAAGGCGCAGTGGTGGAAGTCGCGCTGGACATCGTCGTCCCAGCCCCAGATCGCGGCGACGTAGGCGCCCATGGCGGCCTTGTGCAGCTGGAAGCAGAACTCGCTGTCGGCCGGCGTGACCGGCCGGAGCGCGATGGGAATCATGTGGCCTCGCCTGACGGGAAAACGCCTCGCTGCCGCCGGGGTGGACCGGGGTAAGCTCATCATTCCCCGACGTCGTGGTCGCGCACTGCCCCTGCGACGAGGAGCCCTGCGATGACTGCCGCAACGTCCCCCCGCCTGGTGTCGGTTCACATCTACCCGCTCAAGTCCGGGCGGGGCATTGACCTGAGCGAATCGCAAGTCGAGCCGTGGGGCCTGGCCGGGGACCGCCGGTGGCTCCTGGTCGAGCTGGACGGCAAGTGCGTCACCCAGCGCCCGGAGCCGTCCATGGCCCGGATCGTCGTCCGCTACGTCCCCGGTGCTCCCGGCTCGATCGCCGTGTCCGCCGACGGCAGCCCGCCGCTGACCATTTCCGCGCCCGCCGGGGACCGGGGCGCCGAGATGCTGTGGGTCACGGTCTGGGCCTCGAAGGTCCTGGCCGCGGCTGCGGGGGAGGCCGCCGACGAGTGGTTCTCCCGGTTCCTGGGCCGGCCGCTGCGCCTGGTCTACCTCGACGACCCGACCCGTCGCCAGGTCGACCCCGAGTTCGGCCTCCCGGACGACCGGGTCAGCTTCGCCGACGGCTTCCCGCTGCTGCTCACTACCGTGAGCTCGCTGGAGGCGCTCGGCGACTGGCTGGTCGAGGACGGGAGCGAGCCCGTCCAGATGAACCGGTTCCGCCCGAGCGCCGTGATCGCGGGCACGCCAGCCTGGGCCGAGGACGACTGGCACCGGGCCCGGATCGGCCCGGTGACGTTCCGGGTGGCCAAGCCCTGCGGGCGGTGCCAGATCACCACCACCGACCAGTTCACTGGCGAGCGCGGCCGGGAGCCGCTGATGATGCTCGGGCGCCGCCGCAAGTTCGGCCAGCAGCTCGTCTTCGGCCAGAACGTGATCCCGGAGGACCCGGGCCCGGGCCCGGGCCTGGGCACCATCCGGGTCGGCGACGAGGTTCAGATCCTCGAGTAGCTCCGCTCCATGAGGGTGCCGAGTATCTCATCGCCCCGTTCCCGCCGGTACCAGGCCGGGTAGGCCCGCAGCAGCCAGCGCCAGCGCCGCTCCAGCGCGGTCATGCCGGTCGCGCCTTCCGGCCCGCGCCCTCCGCCTGCGGGGCGACCAGGCTGGTCACCAGGCGGGCGGCCGCGGCCATCCGCGTCGCCTCGGCGCTCAGCGCCGCCGCGCCGGGCTCGGTCAGCCGTAGGGGCGCGCGACGCGGGCGTTTGCCGCCGGGCCGGGCGGGAAAATTCACGGGAAGTTTGCGCAGGTCCTGAGTCTAATCCGGGCTGACACCGAGGAGGTGCCCATGATCACCAGCATGCTGCACATCCGGGTCCGGCCCGGATACGAGGAAGAGGCCATCGACACCCTGTCGGCCATCGAGCGCCACGCCCGCCAGGACACGGGCATGGTGAACTTCACCTGGCTGCGGGATGAGCACGACCTGGGCTCCTTCACGCTGTTCGAGCAGTGGGAGAGCCAGGAGGACCTCGACCGGCGCCTGAACGCGGATTCCGCGCGGTGGGCGCGTTTCGTGCCCTGCCTGGCCGAGGCGCCCCGGCCGGAGAGCTTCCGGGCGGTCAGCGAGCTGGCCGCCGCGCCCGGCCCCGACGAGGTCAGCCAGTTCGTCCGGGACTGGTTCGCCAAGCTCAGCGCCCATGCCCCGGTCCGGGAGCTGCTACCCATGCTCGTGACCGACGGCCTGGTCATGGAGCTTCCCGAGGCCACGCTGACCAGCGAGGCGAAATTCCGGAAGTGGTACACCAGGGTCGGCAACGCCTATTACGGCCAGTCCTACGAGATCGAGTACCTCGAGGCGGCCGAGGTCCCCGGCTCGCTCGCCGTCGATCTCGCGCTGTCCGTCATCTGGACGGCCCGGCGCGCCGGCGACGGGGCCAGCCTGGCCTTCCGTGCCCGCCAGTCGTGGCGCCTCGTCCGGTGCCCGAAGACCGGGCAGGCCCTGATCGCGCGCTTCCAGGTGCGCGAGATGACGGAGATTCCCGTTCCGGCCCTACCGCGCCGCCGGCCGAGTAGGACGCGTTCCCGGCCGCGCCGGCCCGGCGGCGGCCGCACGCCGGCGCCCGGCTGAAGTCACGCGCTGTCCGCCCACGGCGAACCGGGGCCGCCTGGTCGAGTTATAACTTGTCTTAATGAGCATCGCGACCTACGCTGTCGATATATCGTGACCGTATCTCAGATGTAACGGGGTGCAGGATGGCAGCAGCGGCGTTCGGAGCAGGCGACTTCGACTTCAGCCTGTTCGAGGTGCTCAAGTTCGCGACCGCCCGGATCGACGAGGTCCGGCGCGGCGTCGAGGCGATGTCCGGCTACGGGCGCAGCGCGCCTTGGGATCGCGGCCCCCACAGCAAGAGGGATCACGGTCACTGGGGCGGCGGCATGGGCGGCCAGTGGACCGGCTTCTGGCCGGGCCCGCCCGGCGCGCCCGAGCCGGGCCGGGGCCCGAAGGCCGGCCGCGGCGACGTGCGCGCCGCGATCCTGGCCCTGCTGAAGGAAGGCCCGCGCAACGGCTACCAGATCATGTCCGAGATCAAGGAGCGGAGCCGCGGCGCCTGGCGCCCGAGCCCCGGCGCGGTCTACCCGGCGCTGTCGGCGCTGGCCGACGAGGGCCTGATCGTCGGCGAGGAGGCCGCCGGGCGGCGGACGTTCCGCCTGACCGACGCCGGCCGCGCGTACGTGGAGCAGCATCCCGACATGGCCCGCGGCGCCTGGGAGTCGGATGAGCAGCAGGAGGCCTGGCAGGTGCCCGGCCTGTTCACCGAGGCGGCCCGGCTCAGCGACGGCATCGTGCAGGTCGCCCGGGTGGGCACGCCCGAGCAGGTGCGCGCGGCGGAGCGGCTGCTGGAGGAGACCCGGCGGGGGCTGTACCGGATCCTCGCTGACGACAACGACGACCACGACGAGAACGACGACCCTGACCAGGACATCTAGCGAGGGCTGGCAGAACGATGAACGATCACATCCGGGTTTCAGACGCAGACCGGGAGCGCGTGGCCGAGCGGCTGCGCGAGCATTTCGCCGAGGGACGGCTGTCCAGCGACGAGCTGGACGAGCGGATCGCCGCGACGCTCAGCGCGAAGACCTTCGCGGAACTGCGCCGGGTCACGGCGGACCTGCCGGATCCCGAGCCGGCGCCGGGCCAGGGCCGGGGCCAGGGCCAGGGCCAGGGCCGGGGCCAGGGCCAGGGCCAGGGCCGGCCGTATCCGCCGCCCTGGGCCGGGCGGCGGGGGTTCGCCATGCGCCGCCGGGGGCCGCGGCTCCTGCCGCTGCTGCTGCTCCTCCTGATCGCGGCGCTGGTGATCCCCGGCGCGGGCTGGCTGCTAATCGCGTTCGTCAAGATCGTGCTGGTGTTCTGGCTGGTGGCCACCGTGGCGGCGATCTTCGCGGCGGCCCGGTTCCGGCGGCATGCGCGCCGGCACTGGCAGTCCGGTCCCCGCGGCCCGTGGAGCCAGTGGCACTAGCGCGGCCGGACACTAAATCGTCCTGGCCCATGAGGGTCGCGGTAGGAAAATGGCGTCCGCAACCTAAGAGATTCACCCAATTTAACTCACTTTTGCATATTTCCCAATGTCCGCATGTCCCGGGGCACGTCCCGGCCCCGCTACTCTCACCGTGTTGCGGTATTGGCGCCTGGCTTGCGCCATTCGTCGATCACCGTGAGCGCCATCACTCCCGGCCATAGCGGCCAGGAGATTATTTGGGGGGATTTACATGCGAAAGTCATTGGCGTCCGCCGCCGCAACCCTGGGCATCCTCACGACGGTAGCGCTGGCCACCCCAGCGCTAGCCGCCTCAGCTCGCTCCGCTGCAGTCCGCAGCCCGGTCACCATCCACGAGATCTTCTACAACTCGCCCGGATCGGACCACGGCTCGAATGCCAGCCTCGACGCCGAGTGGGTGGACCTGCACAACTCCTCGGCGAGCCCGGTCACCCTGTCCCGCTGGACCCTGCGTGACGCCGCCGGCCACGTCTACACCTTCGGGACCTACCGGCTCGGCCCCCACGCGGACGTGAAGATCCACACCGGCCGCGGGGCCAATACCCAGGCGAACCTGCACTGGAAGCATTCCTGGTACATCTGGAACAACAATGGCG
>Ga0193728_1001616_pt1 | contig 11557 bp, 12 predicted proteins | sample U1c1metaG_FD_143037 | JGI IMG/M metagenome (GOLD analysis project Ga0193728, IMG submission 143037) | Soil microbial communities from a riparian zone of the East river system, Colorado, United States - U1c1 | ecosystem: Environmental > Terrestrial > Soil > Riparian zone | place: USA: East River...
CGGACGCGCGGTGCGTTCCAGGCGGGTCGAGATGCGGTTGAGCACCCAACCGATGGAGAACGCCACCACGAAGAAAACCAACACGCGGACAGCTATTTGCGGCCACCGCTTGCGCGGCGCTTTGATTTTGGGTTGGCTATCCACCAATGGTTCCGCAGGCAAAAGCGTGTTTTTCACCGTTTTAACTCATTTAACTCATTTAACCCATTCAACTTATTTAACCTGGCCAACTGCCTCCCGCTCCCCTTCGCTCCCCGCCACCATTTCAACCAACGGACCGTGTCGCGCACCGGATGGATTTTGCTATGTTCACCTTCATAAATGGCGCGCACCGGCACAAATTCCACCGCATAACCGCGGGCGACAAAAGCCAGCAACACCTCGGATTCAATTTCAAAATGCGTGGTGGCGAGCGGCAATTCTGACCACGCATCCAGATTCATGAGCCGAAACCCGCATTGTGAATCCGGGAGCAGGCGGCCGGCGGCCTTTGAGATCCTTCGGCTCATCCAGCGATTAACCACCCGGCGCACCCAGGGCATGTCCCCCGCATGAGTCATTCGATTGCCCGCCACTAAAGCCGCCCCGGTCCGTTCCGCGCATTCGAAGAAGGCCGGAACATGCTCGGCCAGGTGCTGCCCATCTCCATCGAGCGTCATCGCCCATCTGAATCCGCGTTCGAGCGCGCGCTGCCATCCGGTCCGCAGTGCTGCGCCTTTGCCGCGATTGGCCTTATGGACGAGCGCAATTGCTCCCACCTGCTCCGCCGCCGTGGCGGTGCGGTCAGTAGATCCGTCATCCACCACAAAAACCGTTGGCAAATGCTCGCAGACCCCCTTAACAACGGCTCCGATGGCTGCCTGTTCGTTAAAGCAGGGAATTACCGCCGCGCATTCTTTTGGCCAATCCACAAAGAAGATTAGAGCAAGTTCAGCCGGCGCCAAAGCGCAAACCGCAGCTTTTCGCGGCGACAGCCCGTACGGAGCGCTATATCATAGCCAACCGGCTGGCAAAAGTAGATTTCCCTCGCCCCTTCCGAAGGGTAGAGAGCCATGGTTAGGGGTTTTAGTCAGGCCGTTTTAACCCGGTACCCTAAGGGTTTTACCCCCGTGTTTTCAATTGCGCTATTTACAGCCTCTCTTTATTTTTCTTCGGAATGAACAAACTTGGAATGCCCGCCTCCGAAGTACTGCACTCTCGGGGCGACGCGCAGCAGGAATTGCATGAACGGGCTTCCACTTTGGCGCGAACACGCTTTGGCCGAAAGGTTTTCGTCCGGGCGGTGGTCGAGATTTCCAATTTCTGCCGCGAGAATTGCGCTTATTGCGGCATGCGCCGGAGCAATCGCAGCCTCAAACGCTTCCGCGCCCGCCATGAGCAACTGGCCGAACTGCTCATCCATCATCGGCCCGCCAGCGTTACCGATGTCAACATCCAGGCCGGTGAGGACCCGGTGGCGGTGCGGGAGGTTGCCCTTCCTTTGATCCGGAGCCTGAGCGAGCACACGAACCTCGGCATCAGCGTTTGTCTCGGCATCCTCGATGTTGCCCTTTACGCCGAGTTGAAGAAAGCGGGCGCGAGTCTCTACATCATGAAATTCGAGCTGGCCAGCCCTGCTCGCTATGCCGCCATTCAGGCGCCCGGCACTTTGGAGAAACGCCTCGAAAATATCCGCCACCTGGCCAGGACCGGATGGTACCTCAGCTCCGGTTTCATCGCCGGTTTGCCCGGCCAAACAGACGACGAACTGCTCGCAAATTTTGCTCTCGCCGCCGACCTGCCTCTCGACGGCATTAGCGTCAGCCCGTTTATTCCCGGCGACGAGACCCCGCTCTCCGACGCCCCGCTCTCCGACATCAACCTGACTTTGAATTGCATGGCTGCTCTGCGGGTCATGCGGCCAGACTGGATCATTCCCTCAGTCAGCGCGCTCAATCTCGCCGAACCCGGCAGTGGCTATCGCCGCGGACTGCGCACGGGCGCGAACCTGGCCACAATCAATCTCACTCCTTCTGAATTCCGCGGGGATTACCTCCTCTACAAAAGAGACCGTTTCATTATGACGGAGGAACGCATCCTTTCGGCCATCGCCGACGAAGGCCTGACCCCTTCCACCCAAAGTCTCACCGATTTCTATCGCAGCCGCAAAGTCAACGGATCTCACGCCTCGTCCGTTTCCCAACGCGAGCAAGTTTTGACCTGAGCCCTGCGCCACGCGGCTGGCTAACGCGCGCTTTCCGTTGCCACCACCGCCGGCTTTCGCGCGCTCGTCTCCTGAGGCTGGCTTGCAAACCAGCTTTTCCAGCCTTCCGTCAATTCCAGCAAAGCCCATCCGCCCAGGGCCTTCACAATCGGCCAGGCGCTGCTCCGCGCGAACGTGAAGCCGCCGATCAAATGCCGCCGATGGCCATTGTGCCGCCCCAATTGATTAGCCAGCCTTCGCCGGCGGCCAATTTGCGCAAAGCGCCGATTGTAGGTCCGAATCAGATGATAAAATGGAATTGAGGGCGTGGTTGAAAACAACGGCTCCAAAAGCGCTTTTCGCCCCCGTTTAAATGGTTGTGACGCGACCCCAAGATAATAAAAGCCCAAATCGAGCAGGAACGCCAGCCGCATCAAATCGAACTCGCCCAGGTAATCATATTTGTCCCGGTACAGCCCTTCGAACCACCGCTCGTAGCTGCGCGAGAAATCGCGATTGTGCCTGGCGATGTGCGGCGCCAGTTGTTCCGCGCCGTATTGCTGCTTCAAGATCAAGTCCGTCGCCGCCGAACACGTAAACGAAATCCAATCCATCCCCGGGCTATAAAAGGGATCGATGAACGCCGCGGCATCTCCCACCAGCACGAACCCATCTCCGGCGAACGTCGTGCTATAATACGGAAGGTTCTTGCGCCAATGCACATCGCCCTCGCGCCACTGGGCCTCGCCCATGATCTCGCGCGCGGCCGGGTGTTGCATCAGGAAATCCTTCAGCCGCTGGCCCAGTGGGCCGGCCTCCGGCCACGTGACAATCCTTTGATCGAAGACGACGCCAATACTCACATCGCCTCCTTTCAGTGGAATGATCCATGCCCACCAGCCGGTTCCCACCAGGTGGTTGGTCGCCGTCGCCCGAATCCCGTGACAGGCCATGGCCCATTCCGGAAACTTCTGGGCCAGCTCATATCCATCCCAATCCTTCACTCCCGTCCAGCGGGCCCACACCGCCGTGGTGGGATGGGCTGGGTTTGGCCGCCACCAGCCTTCCTGCCGCGCCAACAGCGCCGCCACTCCCGAGGCATCCACGACCCAGCGCGCGAAAATCCTGGTCGTTTGTTCCTCCGACCGCACTTCCAGCACCTGCTCTCCGCCGGGTACGAGTGTTACTTTGCTGACGCTGGCGGGACGCAGCACGCGGGCTCCGAGAACCTGGGCGCGCCGCAACACTTCTTCGTCCAGCACCGCGCGATCAACTTGAAAGGCGGGCACTCGCGATAAATAACGGCCGCCGATTTCCGCGCAGTCCGGCAGCGACTCGGTCCGTGAATTGAAAAACCAGAAGCGCATCCCCTGTTTGACCAGGTGCGATTCGTTCAGGTGCTGCGTCAAACCCAGCACCCGGCACAGGAAATAACTGCTCACCTCCACCGTGGCCTCCCCCACCCGGCGTCCGAACGCCGCGGATTTTTCCACGATCAAAACCTTCAGCCCGGGCCGCTCGCGCAACAATAGGATCGCATTCGCCGCCCCCGCCAGGGCCCCACCCACGATCACCACATCGTAATGCTCATCGGTTTGGAGGGCTGTATTCACGACCCTTAACTAAATGGAACGGCCTGGGCCCCAGTTCAATCAACCCGGTTAATCCGCAAATCACTCTTCACCACTTTCCCGTCCAGCGCGGAGATCCAAACTTCGCCAATGTCCGCGTCCCGGCTCGGGTCGCGTAACTTGGCCGCCCAGAGCTTGACCTTCCACACGCCCTGGCCCGTTCCGCTGATCCCTAAAACGCCTTCGCCGACCTTCTCCACCTTCAGTTGCGTCGCGGTAATTTTTAGATTTTGCAGCAGGGGCTCTTCCAGCGCGGTTTTGATAGCTTTGTCGGAATCCACTTTGAGCTTTTCGCGATCTAACGGGGTATCCCCACCCGTGACCGGCTCCAGCAAACGAAACGGACGCTGTACCTTCAGCATTTTTCCCGCGCCAAACTTTACTTCGGTTGCCTTCAATGAGGCGGTTGGATCATAAAAAACCACCGTCCAAATATTCGGGGTCAGTGAGCCAATCGATTTTTCCGATTTGATCTGGACGATCCTGTCCTTGGCCTGCTCACCCACGTAGCGGTTGCCTTCCTTGATCAAGTCGAACGCGGTAGCCTCAGAAGCCCGCGCCGCCCATCCCATTACCGTGGCAGCCAGCACGGCGACAAACAATTTCCGATATGAAGCCCTGAATAGTCTTTTCATTCGGCTCAATATAGGTGGCCGCTCTACCACTGACAACTGTTTCCCGCAGGCGGTAAGCAACGCACAAAAATAACCCCTTGCGGCGGGAGCCTTTTGCTATCGGCTATTGTATGACAACGGCGTTCGGCCGCAAATTCCATTTCTTTTTCAAGTCCACTTGGAAAAAACACTTGCGTTTTCAACGCTATTATAGTAATTTCTGAACAGACAGAAATCAATGAATGCGACGATGGTAACCCTCAGCCCGGTTCAGCAACAATTCGTGCTGCATTGGGGTGAAATGGGGACGCGCTGGGGCATCAACCGCACCGTGGCCCAAATCCACGCTTTGCTCTACATCTCTTCCCGGCCGCTAAATGCGGAGGAAATCGCGGAAACGCTCGCCGTCGCCCGTTCAAATGTCAGCACCAGCCTCAGGGAGCTGCAAGGGTGGGGAATTGTGAAACTGGTCCATGTCATGGGGGACAAACGCGACCACTTTGAATCCATGCGCGATGTCTGGGAAATGTTCCGGATGGTGTTGGACGAACGGAAGCGGCGCGAAATCGATCCCACCCTGAAAATGCTGCGCGATTGCATCGCCGAGGCCGAGAACGACAAAGGCACCGACAAACATACCACCCAGCGGTTGCGCGACCTGGCGGAATTTTTTGAGACAACCACAGCGTGGTACCAGCAGGTCCGCTCCTGGCCGACGAGCGCGCTGGCTAAGTTCGTAAAGATGGCCGACAAAATCCGCAAATTGCTGGGCACGGGCAGCGGAGCCGGGTGACGGGGCGTTTTTATTTGGTGACGTAATTCTGTGAATACTGAAATTACAGACATGAGCGGCGAAAACCCGGCGGGGTGGATCTTCTATGACGGGGAATGTCCCCGGTGCACCAATTTGATTCGCTGTTTCGGGCCTTCGTTGAGCCGGCGCGGGTTTCGACTGGCCCCGCTCCAGACGGAGTGGGTCCGGGAGCGGCTTGAACTTAGAGTCGGCCAGCCACTAACGGAAATGCGGGTGCTGCTGGCGGATGGTGCAACTTCAGGCGGCGCAGAAGCGGTCGTTGAAATCGCCCGGAAGATCTGGTGGGGCTGGCCGCTGGTGCTCGCGGCAAAACTGCCCGGCGTGATGGTGCTGCTGCGAGCGATCTATCGCCGCATCGCAGCGAACCGCTATTGCGCGAAAGGGGGTTGCGCCGTTGAAAAACGAGCTCAATGGTTCGATTGGCTTCCCCTCATCCTGCTGCCATTCGCGGCTTTCATGGTAAGAGACGGTGTGCCCGCATGGGTCTTCATGTGGCTGATGGCCGCGGCGATTTTCTACGGCTGCAAGTGGTTGACTTGGCGGTGCGCCTGCCCGAGAGGAACGAAGCCCGCTACCGCTCTCTCGCTTGGATATTTATTCGCCTGGCCTGGAATGGATGCCGCAGTATTTCTTTCCCGCCGGGAGCGTCGGCATCCCTGCCGACCAGGCACCTTTCAAGCGGACAAGGCTGGCACGGATGCCGGAGCTCCCGGTGCGGGCGGTTCGTCCAACTGTTCCCATCGAGCAGGGCACTTCTTCAGGGATTGGGCCTTTGCGGCAACAAAAATCTTTATCGGTCTCACGACCCTTTGGCTCGCGACCGGCAATCCCTTTGGGCTCGCGCCACTCTCCAATGGCTGGCTGGCAATGGCTGGTATCGTTCTGTTGCTTCATTTTGGCCTCTTTGATCTGCTGGCGTTGGCCTGGCGCAGGGCGGGAGTCAACGTCCAACCGATAATGCGGGCGCCACTCATTGCGACATCCCTGGTGGAATTTTGGGGCACGCGATGGAACACCGCTTTCAACACCCTGGCGCACACCCTCGTGTTCCGGCCCCTGGCGCGCCGTTGGGGTGTGACCGGCGGCACGCTAGGCGTGTTCCTGGTCTCGGGATTTGTTCACGAAGCAGTCATCTCCCTTCCGGCGCGCGCAGGTTATGGGCTGCCCACTGCGTATTTCCTCATGCAAGGCCTCGGCATTTGGTTGGAGCGCACCCCCTGGTGCCGGCGGCTGGGCCTGGGCCGCGGAACGCGTGGCTGGCTCTTTGTCCTCGCTGTCGCCGGCGTGCCTGCGTTTTGGCTATTTCATCCTCCATTTATTATTAACGTTATTCTGCCGATGCTGCGAGCCTTCGGCGCAACCTGAAAGGAATCCAATGAATACTGCAACCCTTACCGCCCTTCTGAAAATCGCCGGACTGCTGCACCTGGGCCTCATCTGGGCGGGCGCTTCGATGCCCAAAGCCGTGAACCTTCGCGAGCATCTGGCAGTACTGCCGCCATTTATCCGCCGGTTGTTCTTCGTCTATTTGAGTTTCATCGGGCTCATGCTCGCCGGATTTGGCTGCCTCACCTTTTTTTATGCGCACGCGATGGCGGCCGGCGAGCCGGTGGCGCGAGCGTTGTGCGTCGTGTTGATTGCGTTTTGGACGCTGCGACTGGTGGCCGCGGGATTCATCTTCGACGTGAGGCCGTATTTGACGAACTGGTTTTACCGGCTCGGCTACTACGCGATCAACCTGGTATTCGTTTACCTGCTGGCGGTTTATGCGTTTGCAGCTTGGAAAGGAGGGCGGCTGTGAAACTGAAGTTTTCTGATCTCTGGCGTTGGAACGGCGAGATTTCCCGAGCGCCGTTTCTCATCTGGGCATTGTTGCTGTTCGCTGTGAAGTACAATCTCGACCGCCTGGTGCTCAGGATCATCTTCGGCAGGAATTGGTCATTGTTCAACTACTTCCACGGGCCGATTCCGTGGCTGAGTCTCTCACCCGCGGAAGCCCCGAAAGAATATGCGGTGCTGCTAACAGCAGCACTTCCCTTCCTGTGGGCCGGAGTAGCGTTGTGTGTGAAACGGTTGCGCTCGGCCCGCCTGTCACTTTGGTTGGCAGTGCTATTTGTGGTGCCGGTTCTGAAATGGTTCCTCTTCGTCGCCCTCGGTTTAGCCCCGGTGCGGGATGAACGGGGTCCGAAAAGATCTACTGATGATGGGCAACGAGGCTCAGTGCCGCGGTGGTTTCCAAAATCAACCTTTGGCAGCGCGGCGCTCGCCGTGGGTCTGAGCGCCTGGTTGGCGTTGGTCGGGGCGGTGTTCGGCACAGAGGTCTTGCGCGATTACGGTTGGGGTTTGTTCGCGGGAGTACCTTTTTGCATGGGCTTCTTTGCAGCGCTTATTCATGGGGCGCGGCAACGACGAAGTATGCGGGAGAGTTTGCTCGTCGCGCTCGTTGGTGTCGCGCTTGCCGGGGTCATGCTGCTTCTGGTCGCCGTCGAAGGTCTCATTTGCGTTTTGATGGCTGCGCCTTTGGCCGTGGCGCTGGCGGCAATCGGCGCCCTGGCCGGTCATGCAGTCCAAACTAACCGCTGGCGTGATGTGCCGCGCCAACTTTATTGCATACCCCTGCTGGCCCTTCCGTTGATGCTCGGCTCCGAACACCTGAGCCTCGGACCGCCATCGTTGCTGCAAGTCACCACTCGCGTTGAGGTGAACGCAGCGCCAGCGAAAGTATGGGAGCACGTGGTTGCCTTCTCCGAATTGCCGGCTCCCACTGAGCTTCCGTTCAAGCTCGGCATCGCTTATCCCATTCGCGCGGAGATTCAAGGGCGTGGCGCCGGAGCAGTGCGGCATTGTGTGTTCTCAACTGGTCCATTCGTCGAGCCGATTGTAGTGTGGGATGAACCACGGCTCTTGAGGTTCTCGGTTACACAAAACCCTACTCCCATGCAGGAGTGGACTCCCTATCCCGCCGTGCATCCGCCGCACCTGGACGGGTTCCTCGTTTCGCGACAAGGTCAGTTTCTCCTCACGCCCCTTCCGGGCGGACGAACACGGTTGGAAGGAACGACCTGGTATCACCACAGGATGTGGCCAGCAGGCTATTGGCAACTTTGGTCCGATCAAATCATTCATACGATCCACCGGCGCGTGCTGAATCATGTGAAGCAACTCGCGGAAGAAAATGAGATTCGAACTGGATTATGAACATATCTCTGCCACCTCTCCTCCAACTCGCCGCTGCTCTTCAACTGGCGATTGCGGCCTTGAACCTTTTCCTGGTGCCTTTGCTCAAGTGGCAGCCGGAGGTGGAGCGGATGCCGCCGTTGCTGCGGGAGGTGTTCTATGTGCATGCCTGGTTCATCTCATTAACGCTGGGGATCTTCGCCGTCCTCACGTGGCACTTCGCGGGCCGGCTGGCGGTGGATCCGCTCGGCCAATGGCTGGCTTGCGCCATCGGGCTCTTCTGGGGGATTCGGACGATTCTGCAGGTCATGTATTACAGCAGCAGCCATTGGCGTGGCCAGTTGGGACGCACGCTGGTGCACTTGGCGCTGTTAGTCATCTATGGAGGTTTCGCCGCCGTATATTTTTGGACAGCGTTCGCCGGTCATCGGTCAGCCGCATGAACTCTGTTGCCGAACCAATTTCGACGCCGCTCTGCGACAGCGCGAGGCAGCGATTGCTTTCGGTAAAAGGCGACCCGTTCCTCCGCGCCGATTGGGATCGGACGCTATTCCTTCATTTCGCAATCGCTCCTGAACTCTTGAAGATCGAGGTGCCGCCTCCGTTCGAACTCGAATTGTATGGAGGCAAAGCCTGGCTTAGTTTGGCCGCCCTGACCATGCGTAACTTTTGTCCCTGTCGCCCGCGAACCATCGCCTCAATTTTTCCGCTGATCACGAGCCAGCGATTTTTGAACTTTCGCACGTACGTGAATTACGACAGCGAACCGGGAGCGCTTTTTTTGCACGGCTGGCTGTCCCGTCCTTTGCCGTTGCCGTTGCCCTCGCGCAGTCTCGGCCTGCCGTATGCGTTCGCGTCGTCAAATTATGATCATGATTTCGAAGCGGGCAGCCTCAAGGGAAGGGTCATGGGCCGTCGAGGTGGGGGCTCCTTCGCGTATCGGGGAGCGATTGAATCAGGCGCAAGATTTGAGCCTTGCCCCGCCGGTTCGCTCGCGGAATTTCTGCTGGAGCGTTACACCGGATTTTTCTGTCGGGGTGCTGCGAATCATGTTTTCCGCGCCTGGCATCCGCCCTGGCTGCAAGCGCCCGCTGAGGTAACGATCGAGGACCTAAGCCTGGTAACGAACAGATTTCAGTGGTTTCGTGAAGCCAAATTCGCTGGCGCTCATTTCGGGCCCGGGTTTCCACGCGTTATGTTCGGACGGGCACACCGGCTGCCGTCACTTGCATTGCCGGCGGGCGGGCGGCGAAAAGTGTTGAGCGCTTTTTACGAAATGCCATGAAGGCCATGATTAACGAGCGTGTCATTCTGGCGGGCGGCAGCGGATTTCTCGGAACGCTGCTCGCTCGGGAATTGGCCGCGCGCGGCTGCGAGGTGATCGTTTTGACGCGCAAGCCTTCAACTCGAGACGGCCGGATTAAGGACGTGCTTTGGGACGGGCGCACGCTCGGCGCGTGGGCTGAACAGCTTGAGGAAGCGCATGCGGTCGTCAACCTTGCCGGACGGAGCGTGAACTGTCGTTTCACGTCGGCGAATCGCCGCGAGATCATTGATTCACGGGTGAATTCGGTCAAGGTGGTTGGAGAAGCGATTCAGCGGTGCGCCCGACCGCCAGGCGTTTGGGTGCAGGCGGGGGGGCAGGCGATCTATGGCGACGAAGGAGAAGGCCGCTGTGATGAGGGGACGCCATCCGGGGAGGGATTTCTAGTGGAAACCTGCCGGCTGTGGGAAAAAGCATTCAACGAATCGCCCACGCCGAGGACACGGCGCGTGTTGGCGCGGATTGGTTTTGTTCTGAGTGATAGCGGAGGGGCGCTGCAGAAGCTGGCTCCGCTAACAAGGTGGGGGTTGGGCGGGAGAGTTGGCAGCGGCCGCCAATACATCGGTTGGATTCATGCGGCCGACATGACCCGAATTTTGCTGGCGGCAATTGATCGTGCGGAGATGGCCGGGGTTTTCAATGCCGCGGCGCCAAACCCAGTGACCAACGCTGAATTCATGCGCCAACTCCGGGGCGCGTTACACAGACCCTGGAGCCCGCCAGTCCCGGCCTGGGCGGTCCGCGCCGGAGCCTGGTTGATGGGCACCGAAGGCCGGTTGGCGCTCACGGGGCGTCCTTGCGTCCCGAAGCGATTGCTCGACTCGGGATTCAAGTTCCAGTTCCAAAATTTGCACGATGCTCTGAAGGAAATTTATCCGCTGACCGGGAAATGAGATCAGAGCCATGCGAGTATGTGAATAGACTCTCAATCATTCAGCAGGCAGCGATAACTCCGAGCGCGGCGGCGCGGAGCCGGATCCTCTCGGTTCCTGGTGAGCCGTTGCTGATCTCTGATTGGGATCGGGCGCTAATGATCCATTATGAAGTGGATGCGGAGGCACTACAGCGCATCGTTCCGTTCGAGTTGGATCTGCGCGACGGACGAGCCTTCATCAGCCTGGTCGCCTTTACCATGCGGGGAATGCGATTCTTCAGGGGCGGAGCGCTAACCGGCTGGCTCCTCAAGCCGATTGCCACACACAATTTTCTAAACGTCCGGACTTACGTCCGGCAGGGCAGGGAAGACGGCATTTATTTTTTGGCCGAATGGCTCAACAACAAGTTGAGCGTGATGCTCGGCCCGGGCGTGTTTGGGCTTCCGTATCGGCTTGGCCGTCTCGATTACGAGCATGACTGGAACATGAGAGCTTTGCGTGGCCGAGGAGAGGACAAGAAAGTAAACCTGGTTCACTCGCCGAATGGCTGATGGAGCGTTACACGGCGTTTACACAAACGGGTTCGTTGACCCGATTCTTTCGGGTGTGGCACCGGCCCTGGAGGCAGGTCCCGGTGGAAGTCACAATCGCCGACCAGAGCTTGCTGGAATGCAACTGGCCTTTATTTCGCAACACCCGGCCGATTGGCGCCAACTTTTCGCGGGGATTGAACGGCGTGTGGATGGGGCGCCCGCACCTGGCCGAAAGCACGTGACGGAGCTGCCGTCAAAGGTCGGAGACTGTGCCGGAAAGTTTAAACGTCCCGGCCTTTAATTTCTTCGCCTTCACGTCAATCTTTATGTCCAGGGTCAGGTCCGCTGTACCCTTGAGGGCGCTGGTCTCTTGCTTAACGATTTCGTTAAGCAAGAGACCAGCGCCC
>Ga0193728_1001619_pt1 | contig 11550 bp, 8 predicted proteins | sample U1c1metaG_FD_143037 | JGI IMG/M metagenome (GOLD analysis project Ga0193728, IMG submission 143037) | Soil microbial communities from a riparian zone of the East river system, Colorado, United States - U1c1 | ecosystem: Environmental > Terrestrial > Soil > Riparian zone | place: USA: East River...
CCTCCGCACCGCGGGCGGTAATTTCCAGAGCCAGCTTTTCTGCTGCAACTGCAGGTATTGATTAAAGTAAGGATACCCGGCAAACAACTCATCGCCGCCGATTCCCGACAATGCAACCTTCATTCCCTTTTCGTGAATGGCCTTCGAAACCACATAGGTATTGATGCCGTCCCCGCTTGGGGTGTCCATGGCATCGAGCGCAGGCTCCAGCTCCTCCAGGAAACTCGTTGGCTTCAGGTGTATCCTCGTATGATTACTATTGAATTTTTTTGCGACGAGCTCAGCATACCGCGATTCATCGTATGCTTCTTCATCAAAAGAAATATTGAAACTGTTGGGTCTTCCTTTCCCGGTCTCGGCCATCAGTCCTACGACAATGCTTGAATCAATTCCCCCCGACAGAAATGCGCCCACGGGCACATCACTGACCAGTCTGCGGGATACGGATTGCAACAACAGTTCCCTGATCCGGCTTTGGACTTTCTCCTTGTCCCCAAAATCAAAGTCAACCGTATTGTCCGTAACATTCCAGTAGGTTCTGGTCTCCGGTTTTCCCTTGCGGATCCGCATCCACGACCCGGCTTTCAGCTGTTGAATGCCTTCGATCAACGACAATGGATAAGCGACAGATTGATAACTGAAATAATCACGCAGTGCCTTGCGGTTGATTTTTCTTTTGACCAGACCGGTTTCCATCATGGCCCTGGTTTCGGAGGCAAAGATCAGCATGTCCTTATCGAGATAATAGTACAAAGGTTTCACACCCATCCGGTCCCTGGCCAGAAAGATCTCCTTTTCCTCCCTATCCCAGATGACAATCGTAAACATGCCCCTGAAATATTGAAGAGACTCCGGTCCCCATTTGATATAAGCAGCGAGTATGACTTCTGTGTCGCTGGTCGTTTGGAAATCATACTCAGGCAGCAGGGGTTTCACCGATTCATAATTATATATTTCTCCATTGAAGATGAGCCGGTACCGGCCTGAATTGTCGGAGAAGGGTTGGTTGGCGGCTTCCGAGAGGTCAATGATCGAGAGTCGGCGATGACCCAGTGCAACCCCAGCCTCGACGAAAAAACCGTCCGCATCCGGACCGCGATGCGCCATGCAATCGGTCATGGTCCTGATGAGCGCTTGCGCGACAGGAGCTTCATTAAAATTCACTATGCCAGCTATTCCACACATTATTGAGGAGACATTTCTTTATACAACGCTAAATATTGACCAGCTATTTTTTTGACATCGAATTGTCTTACATTTTCAAGCCCTTTGGCGATGATGTCTTCACGGGTAGACTCATCCCCGATAACACGTAGTACGCCTTCCCGGATGGAATCGATGTTCTCCGGATCTACTAAAATGGCGCCTGCACCGGCGACTTCTTTCATCGGGCTAAGGTTACTGGTCACCACGGCACGGCCGGTTTTTTGGGCTTCAATAATGGGCATACCAAAGCCTTCAAAGGTCGAAGGAAACAAAAGGAAATCCGTTGAGGCGTAAGTTGAGATCATGTCGTCTTCCGATAAATCCAGGTAATTCCTGTATTCAATTTGATGACCCTCCAACATCCGACGTTCCGGCAGATCGATCTTTCCGATGATGTGGAGAACACAGGATATGCCTGCGAGGGCAGGACCGACCCGGTTCAGGTTCTTGTTCATCGTAGTACCAAAGAATAAGATATCCGGTTTTTGCTTGTTGAATATTTTTGGTTGATACGCGATTCGATTGCTGACCGGGTTGGGAATGACCCTGATCTTTTCCGGCAGACAACCGGTAAACCGGATGATGTCACGTTTTGTTGCTTCGGAGATCGTCGTGATCCACCTGGACCTGCCGATCGGCCACCGCAGCAATAATTTATGCAATAGCCATTTTTTTATTCCACGGGCGTTGTACATGAAATTGCAATCATGTATGGTCAACATCGTTTTTTTTGCAGGAAGAAAAAGCGACACATAATGAACATCCCCCGTGACGTGAAAAAGATCGGCTTCCAGCTGCCTGATGAATTGTCTGTTGCCAAAAAAGCTGGACCGGTTTAAGCCAGCCTGCGGAAGGGAAACTCGTGTTACTTCCATTTCGCCGCCTGACTCGATCTCTTTGGCGATGAGTCCAAAAACATGTTCAATGCTGTAAAACCGGTCAGGCTTGCGGAATATATAAACAATGCGTTTCTTCAACATGTGCCAACAAGAAAGGTTATTTTATCTTCTCCATCAACTGCACCAGTTTCCGGGTTGTTTCTGAAGCAGAAAATTCAGCAAATACACGCTGGTCCACCTGCGCAGGCGTAAACTGTTTACGGAATTGCAGAAATTCTTCATATACGATCGGCCAATCCTGTTGAATGGTTTCCGTTTGTTCGCCATCAAATTCAAGTACGATGCCAGCGCCAGCATCCTTCAAAATTCCAACTGCTGTACTGCGCTTATTCAGCACCGCCAGAATGGGTTTTCCGGCCAGTACGGCCTGGTAAATTTTTGACGGGGTATAATGGATCTCGGTGCTGCCCAGGATAAAAATCCCATCCGCCTCGCTAAGTTGTGCCAGCACATCCAGGTAGGGTATTCTTTTGGGATATTCAAAGATGGTATTGTTCCACAACCCATAACGTTCTGCCAGCGGCCTGATATTATATCCAAGTGCGTCATCGGGGCTTTTACCTGACCCGACAAAATGAATCTCCAGGTTAGTAAAAGAAGCACGCGCGGCGGCAATACATTTAAATATCTCTTCGAGTGGCTTATATGCCTTGGGCAACATCGTTCCGGCATAAATCAATTGCAGCTTGCCGGCCTTCTTTTCAAACAGCGAAAATTTTGAACGAAACGCTGCGATCTTGTCATGATCTGATTTTTCTCCTCCATATGGCATGGCACCTACGACTGCTTTTTTTGCCAGTCCGGGATTTCTTTGCAATACGCCCTGGTAGTACCCTTCAGCGACCCCGGTGATCAGGGAAGCCCTCTTCACGGCAACCGGTTCAAGTATCCGCGCCACCCCATTGCTCATGGACGACCTGGAAAAAAGAGCCTTATGACCCGAGCCTGGCTGTACCCAGGGATCGATGTAATCAATGCCGTAGTGTATTCTTGTTTCGCGATGCAGCCATCTTCCCAGCAATGCAATGTAAAAAGAGGGAATGGGGATGTATAAGAAATCGATTTTTTCCGTCCTGATGATTTGCTTCGCTTTCTTGTGCAACTGGAAAAAAGCGCGAAGACCGATATCCCCGATGGTCCTGGGTTTTGTTATCCTGAAGGCCGAAACCTTTTCTATGCGAAGTCCCGGCGGCAACAATGAGCTCAGGTCGGGGTCAAGCTTCTCTTCATAATATTTCTCATCTACCGTCAACACAATCGGTTCCCATCCGTATTCGGGAAGATGGTTCGCAAACAATCTTGCTCTATGCACCCCCGTTAGATTGGAAGGAGGGAACTGGGAAGTTATGATCAAGATCTTTTTCAACAATTCAATGCCAGACCTGGCGGCAAACCTTACAATTCTATCCTGAACGCCGTTTTGAACACCTGGAAAATGATCCAGGTGAAGAATATTCCTTTCAACAGGGAATTCATCGTGGTCAGCAAGTCCGTTTCAATGCCCACAGCGTATAGGAACAGGAATGGCAGCCATAAAATAAGGGTAGGTCTTTTATTGGCCATCCTGAGCAATGCCGACAGGAGGACATTAAAAAAAAGACCATAGAAAAACATGTAGAAAATGCCTCCCCATTTTCCAAAGTTCCCATAAGCTTCACCGATAGGCCCGATATTCATACTATATCCCACCAGGTCAAAGCCCCAAAACCGTTTCAGGTTGGCCTTACCCCCGGATTCAGGTTTATCCGGCCATATAAACCGGGGAACAAAGGACGCAGCGATGGATTGCCAGATGGTCTCCCCATTGGCGTAAGGATATTTTTCGGGTACAAAGTGCATCGTTGTTGCCACCAGCCAGCCCTGATTCAACCGCACAGCCAATAAAAAGGAAGAGCCCTCATCAAGCATGGTGGAAGGATCTGAAACCCGGTCCGCGATCAAAGAACTGAAATAAACGGGATCAGCGCCTTCGCCCTGCCAGGCCTGTTTGCGGTAGTCAATCTTAATGGATTGAAGCAATAAGATCAAATAAGCGCCGGCCAGCGCAAATGAAATTTTTCTCCCGAATGAAATCCGCTTACCAAGAAGGATCAAACACAAGGATAGGGCGAGCATGAAAATGAGTTCCCCGAACATACCGATCGCGATGGATTCTCCCACCATGATGATGATGACGAGGCTTACCAATTTCCGGTTTTTTATGGGTGAGTACAACACATAAAAAACACCCACATAGATCAGGTGATCAAGGAAATAAAAGAACTGCTTAATATCTTCCGGAACAAAATTGGTAAACAATCCCGAAACAAGTCCCACCGAGATGAGGATCATGCCCACCCGCGGTTTGTGTTGCAATTCCTGTTGCATCCTTTGCATGTACACGTAGGGATTTTTGTCGATATGACTCCTCCCCAAGGGCGCCCGGAAACCAAGGATCATCATCAGAACGGCGGGAAAGGCGAAGGAAAAGTATTCGTCAGATGGGATCAGCATGTACTTGATCCAAATATGGGCTAAGCGATTGTCCCGGGTATAATAATGATAGAAGATGGCCGGCATAACCAGGCAAGTAGCCGTAGCCAGGAGGATCGTGATGTCGAAAATAACCACTTTTTTCCCCAGGTTTTGAAGGAAATCAAGCATAAAATGAACGAACAGGGCCACAGACAAAGCCTCCCAGTTCGAGAGTTCAGTGAACACCGAAAAAATAATGAAGGTCAGAAACGAAACCACAAAGACAGCCCACTTTTTCATTTCCTGATTTTTAAGCCATGGTATTTTGCAGGCCCAGCCGGCTGCGTAAGGAATATTTCATTTTTTTCCCCAGGGGTACTTCAATATAATAGGTAATCGCCGTTGCAAGCAGCATAGAAATTGAACATGCGACCAAAGCAGAGGTCCAAAAACCAAAATGAGCATATTCAATGAGGTTCGGCATGATCACCCTGATGCTGATGTATTGATGAATAAGATATAGCGCAAAAGAGATCTTGCCTAAAAATAATGTCTGCCTGTTGATGATAAATCCCAGCTTATGATGGACAAATAAAATGAACACGATGAAATAGCAGGACAAAACTACTGCATACTCGTTGAAATCGATATAAAATTGGCTTCGGCCGCCTTTGTAGAACTGCAATAGCTTCACGGCAAAGCAAATACATAAACAAAAATAATAGAATAGCTTTTCATTAAACCCATTCCCGGCATGCATCAGTTTGTAAAATATGATGCCCGCAAAAAACAAGGGGAAATGCGTGTACAGCGGAAACGCACCATTGATCTTATCGGCCAGCGGAAAATACCCGCTGATCAATACATCATTGACGATGCTAGTGAAAAGGATAACAAGACCAACCGGAATAATATAATTCAATTTCCTGACCTTGAACAGGAAGGCTATAAAAAAATAAAACAGCATTTCTATGATCATCGTCCAGTAGGACCCATCCAGATTTTGCTGCCTGAAATAGTATTGGAACATCGTCATATTGGTCAGGTATTTCCACCATGATATTTGAGCAAAGTGGGAAAATATCAAAGCCATGGTTACCTGTACCAGGAAGGTAAAGGTCACGCAGGTCCAATAAGTGGGGTATAGCCGGGAAAATCTATTGATAAAAAATTCCAGCGGCGACGACACTTTGGATATGGTCATGAATATCACAAATCCACTGATAATAAAAAACAGGTCGACCCCGGTAACCCCCAGTCTGAAAACATGATTGGCGTCTGTTCTTTCCATGTTATAATGAAACAGCATGACGATGATTGCCGCAATTCCCCGCAAAGCATCTAATTCCTGGTATCTCGGCGGCACGATCTGAGCGGGAGCTGTGTTTATGCTGTCATTACTCCATGCGAGAGTCAAGTGTGATTTTTTTGTACAAAGCAGGAAATACCCGCTCGCAATAATATACGGATGGCTTGAATCGCATTCCGGCTCTCTTTTGCATTGACGCAAGGTTCACATCGTGGAGTGCGTTAAAATCAACTGATTTGACCTGCGGATAAGCATTCCGGGTAATAAAAGGACGACAGCTTTCCATGATCTCAGGGAACCACACATCCAGTCCGCAGGCGAGGTATTCGAACAATTTGTTGGGGGCATTATATACGTAGTTCAGGATCGTTCCTTTATAGAGTATGATGCCAATATCATAATCTTTCAACTGATGGGGCAAACGGAAATAATCTACGCCACCCCAGAAATGAATATATGCGCTGTGCAGGGATTCAATATATTGCCTGGCATCCGCAGTAATGTTGTTGGAATAAATATCCCATTCCGCCTTTCCTTGTTGACCGATAATCCACTGGGCAAATTCAGCGGTAAACATATTATCCAGACTCAGTGCACCCACGTAGACGAATCTGGCCAAATCATTTTTCACCTGCTGATCGTTCAGATGCTGCCAGGAAACAGGCGGATAATTGGGAAGGATATGAACCTGGTCATCCCGTATATTTTGATTGTCTTCCCTGAATAATCGCATCCTGTCGCTGTTGGTATGGGATATCCATTCATACAGGGGATATGTTTTTTTCTCCAGCCGATGCGCGCGTTTATTGATTGACATGCCTTCATCATATTCCGCTGCGGTGATGTATTCGTGATAGTGCGCAAAGATCCGGGCCTTTCTGTTTCCAGATCTCCCGTACCATATTGCCGGCAACGCAGAGAGGGTCTCGTAGTATAAAACCGTATCAGGCTTCCATCGAAGCAGAGACATAAAGGTGAACATATAATACCTGAGGTAATTCAGGTATCTCGAAATGGCATTCCCACCCACTCCGCTTCCCAGTCTTTTTATTTTTATCCTTCCGGAAACCGGGAAGAATTTCTCCATCTCCCTGTCAGCCGTCCTTGTATACACCACGATTTCGAGTGACTGTTCCCCGTGCCTTTCCAGGAAATGCAGCCAATTCATCACAGGCGGGTAGAGCTCCAGGGGGCTAAAGTGAATGATGGCTAGCTTTCGCACTATAGTTGTTCAAAATTCATCAACGCTGTTTTCGCCCTTTCGAAATAGCTGTATCCTGAGCTGACCGATCTTTCCCTTGCGCGTTTCCTGATCTGCATGGATGTTTCTTTAGACAGATTCAACAGCGTCCTGATCTGAGTCATGCAATCTGTAGCATTGGAATATAAAAAGACCTCTTCATTTGCACGGAAGTATTCCCGGTGGTCCGCCGTGTCAGGAGCGAGCATGATACCGCCGATGCCCGGCACTTCAAAACTTCGCATATTGTGCGTATCGGGATTGTGCGGGCGCATGATGTTTAACTGGATCCTGTACCGGTTGAGCACTTTCCAAAACTCATCGCCATGTATTTCATCACGGACGATGATGTTTTGATTGGTCAGAAATTTATTCCATAAGGGGCCATATACGTCCATGGGAACCTGGTCAGCAAGGGTTTCCAAAAAAAGGGTCCGGTCTTTGTCAGGACTGCCCACGAAGCAAAGCCTCACCTGCTCTTCCTGCGCCGTGCATATCGCGTATAGATCGGCGCGGTCCTCAAATCCAAAAGGAAGCATGGCACACCGGATGCCGTATTCACGGGTGATGCGTTCTTTCACATGATGATCATAGGTAAAATGAAGATCATATAGCCTGATCGATTCAAATACATTGCTGTTTCCACTCCCCCTTCCACTAAAAATAAACGGGTTGTCCGTATTGTAGTTGACCAGTTTAATCTTTCTATCCCTTACCCATTGCAGCGATTCAGGAAATAGTTCCATTCCTTTAAATACCCAAATAAGATCGGGTTTTTTATTTTCCACTTCAGACCTGAACAGGTCATTTATTTTTTTGTAAATCGCACTCAGTCCGGTTTTAAAAAGGACCTTATGGAAAATATTTTTTTCATAATAGTCGAAGAATATATTTTGTATGGCCAAAAGACTGGCCTCCGCACCCAATTCATTGAGGTGCTGGAGAAAGTAACGTTCTATTGCGGGCGGCTTACCTGCACCGACGAGTAGAATTTTCATGATCGTTTAAGCATCCCAATCAATTCGCTAGCAAATGCAGCATGCGATCGCTGTTGAAATTTCACAGCAAGGCCATGGGCATAAGATCCCAGCAGGCGTCTTTTGTTCTCATCCAGCGCGAGCTGCTCGATTTTTTTTGCCAGGTCAGGGATATTCCCGCATTGAAAAACAAAGCCACTCCTTCCTTCCTGCACGTCATCGGTTGGACCATAACTTCCACAGCGATCGCTGATGATCGCCGGACATCCCATGTAAATGGCTTCGCTTATTGCCAGCGAATGGGGTTCTATTGATGCGGGATGTATGTACATATTTGACGCTGCATAATAAGCGGGCAATTCCTCCGGGCTGACGAACCCGGTAAAAAAAACCCTGCTTCGCCTGAGTGTCTTTGCTTTTTCTTTCCAGGCCGATTCCATTGCGCCGGAACCTATCATAGCCAGGTCCATTTCAATCCCCCTGTCTTCGAGCAGCTTCAGGGCATCAATGATATCCCCCTGTCTTTTCCAGGGAACCAGTTTCCCGACCGTCGAGATCAAGATACGCGAATCCTGCAGGTTGTACTTTTTCTTCAGTTCCGACGCCAGCTCCTCTTTTCTGGAATAGGCTTTTTCGTAGGCGCCGATATCGATGGAAAAATGCATGCGGACCAATTTATTATCCGGAACGCCGTAGTGTTTGTAGTAAGCTTCATTGGCATCGCCAACAGAAAGAAAGGCACTGACCGGCGAGAAATACCAGCGGATGAAAGGATACTTGATGATTTCTTTTACCGGGTTTCTTTGCTGGTTCCTTTCGCTGTCGGAAATATATGCCAGTTTCACCTTTTTCCTTTTTGCCCAGCGCCATGCCCTGCGCTGGAATTGTTGAAAATACCCGTAAATGATCATCACGTCAGGATTAAACTCCTCCAGGGCAGCATCCAGCGATCGTGCATCAAGATCTTTATCGGAGGGAATAGCCGTTTCGCCATTTAAAAACACGTGATCATATTGATCCAATAAAAGGTTGTTCCATGAAATCTCCGTTTTGAAATCGGGATCGATGTATTTCTTCATTCCCAGGGCAGAAGCAAAAAATACCTTCACCTGCAGATCCGGATGTTTGGCCAGGCTGGCATATTGTGGAGAAAAATGCTGAATTGGATGAGAAACAATGATCGCGAGTTTTGTTTTCATATGTTTTGTACATCCAGAATGGATTCAATGCGTTCCAGTTGCCTGATGTACGCGTTGTCGCGGGCAAAAGCCATCCGCTTTTCCTGGTTTGCGGCATTGTTGAAATCATCGAGGTGGCTGATCACCTGCTTAAAAAGTTCGGGTAAATGATGGTTATGTTCTCTTTGCTGAACCATTTGCACCAGGTCCGCCCTGTTGCCATAGGTTGATATGTTATTGGCGATGGTGACTTTTCCCGTGCTGATGTATTCGAGTATCTTATGGTAATTGGTGCCCTTGCTCTGGTCCTTTTGAACGTCATAGCAAACGAGAAAGGCATCCATCTCGCGGAATGCCCTGGCCAGGTCAGCGGTCGGCACCACCCCATGTAGTCTGATATTCTTAAAAGACAGTAAATCCTGGATGAATTTTTTTGTTCCTTCATTCTCACTGCCACCAATATTCGATTCGGAGGTTTTATAACTTCCCCAGCATTCAAATACCACAGCCGGATTCTCTTCAATGATCCGCAGCAATGCCTCACGGTCAATATCCGGACGGAGCAGGTTGCCGGAAAATCCAACCCTTGTACCGTTTTTGGCGCTCTGATCCATCCCGCGCGGTTGCAGGAATTCTTCCGATACGCCGTGATTGATACAATATTTCGGAACGGGATATTCCTTATATTTTTCCAGGATTTCCGTCGTAACAGAGAAAATGATGCCTGCACCTTTGGCCGAATCTATCGCGACAGGGTTGAGCGGCTCATCCACCGGGTGAAATATTTTCAGCGCATGCTCCGGGAAAAAAGCAAAGGGATACAGGTTTCCCAGATCGAAGGACCAGACAATATCTATGGGTTTACCGATATTCCTGAGCAGCTTCCTGATATGCGATTTCATGAGCTTATGAAAAAGGCTGATGAAATGAAATTTGATATCGTATGGAAAAGAAAGCCGGTGATGGATCAGGAAAAGATTTTTATGTAAGGGACTTTGCTCGATGAGTATTTTTTTTGACGGCCTTTTCTTTTTGTCATCCGGCGGATTGAGGTAGAAAACCGTATTGCCCATTTTGGCCAGTTCGATCGCATAATGGTGTTTGGAGATAAACATTTTTCCCCAGGATTGCGGTGAGATCAGTAAGATCGTTTTATTTTTCAATGCGTGCATGAGTTTGACAATGCGGAATGGTCAGTTATTTTTATAAAATGTCCGGATGTTTGCTGCAACATAAGCAACCATGTCTTCTGTCAACTCCGGATAAATAGGTAAGGAAAGAATGAGCGGCTGCAGCCGCGTTGCTTCGGGAAAATCATCCGGTATATGTGCCAGGTATTGGTACGCGGGAAGGCTGGGTAACGGCGTCGGATAGTGGATCAGGGTTTCGATGCCGTTGGTCTCAAGCTGTTTTCTCAGCGCCTCCCGTTTTTGTGCCCTTATGACATAAAGATGATACGTGTGTTTACTTTCGGGCCGCAGTTTCGGCAATGCGATCTGGTCGATGCCTGACAGGTGTTTATGGTACAGCGCAGCCAGCTGGATTCTGCGCTCCGTCCATTCCAGTACATATGGCAGTTTCGCCAGCAGGATCGCGGCCTGCAAACCATCCATGCGGCTGTTGATCCCTTCTATCAGGTGATGGTGTTTTTGCAGGGCGCCATGGTTGGCGAACATCCTGCACCGTTCAGCAAGGACATCATCGTTGGTCACGATGCAGCCGGCGTCGCCATAAGCGCCTAAATTCTTTCCGGGGAAAAAACTAAATGAAGAAGCAATACCGGTGTGGCCAGACCGAACCCCTTTGAATTCAGAAAAATGCGACTGGGCGCAGTCCTCGATCAAATGGATCTTATGGCGCCGGCAAATGGCATTTATTTTCTCGATATCGCAATTTTGCCCCTGTAGGTGAACGGCAATAATGGCCTTTGTTTTGGGACCGATCTTTTTTTCCAGCAGGGATTCATCCATGCTGTAGTATTCCCGATGAACATCCACAAACACGGGCCTTGCACCCGCCTGGGTAATGGTTTCCGAACTGGATATCCAGCTATTGGCCGCGGTGATCACTTCATCTCCCGGGCCGATGCCCAGCATTTTCATAATAATATACAGCGAATCGGTTCCGTTGGCACAGGAGATGGTATGTTTTACACCGTATATCTTACTGAATGCCGCTTCAAAGTCCTGTACATATTTTCCTTTGATGAAAGCAGATTCGTCGATCACTGCGGCGATGGCGCCGTCGATGTCTTTCCTGATATTTTTATATTGTGCCTTGAGGTCTA
>Ga0193728_1001620_pt1 | contig 11548 bp, 10 predicted proteins | sample U1c1metaG_FD_143037 | JGI IMG/M metagenome (GOLD analysis project Ga0193728, IMG submission 143037) | Soil microbial communities from a riparian zone of the East river system, Colorado, United States - U1c1 | ecosystem: Environmental > Terrestrial > Soil > Riparian zone | place: USA: East River...
GATCGAGGAGCGGCTGGCGTTCATCGAGCAGGCGACCGCCGGGCTTGCAAACGTGCGCGCGGAGCCGTTCAACACGCTCGTGGTCGAGTTCGCCCGCAAGGTCGGCGCGCGCGCGATCGTCAAGGGGTTGCGGGCGATATCGGACTTCGAGTATGAGCTGGAGATGCACCAGCTCAACCGCCGGCAGGACCCGGAGATAGAGTCGGTGTATCTGATGGCCAGCTCGCAGTACAGCTTCCTGTCCTCCAGCGGCGTCAAGGAGCTGGCGATATTCGGCGGGCGGATCGACGATCTCGTGCCCCCCCAGGTGGCGGCGCGATTGCAGGAAGAGCTGAGACGTTGACGAATTTAGGGCCGAATCGACTGGAGATTCCTCGCATGACCCGAGCGGCCGGTGGGCCTGCACAACCAATCGCGCCTGCAGAGTGCGCGGACGGAGATAGTGTTTAGCCAATGGATGTCCTGGTACTGATTGACAAGCTCGACGATCTGGTGCACAACGCCAAGCCGGTGCCCCTGACCGATCAGGTGCGCGTCGACAAGGAGGAGATCTACGACATCCTCGATCAGATGCGCGCGACGATCCCCGAGGAGATCAAGCAGGCCCGCTGGATCGTCAAGGAGCGTCAGGAGATGCTGGCCGAGGCCAAGAAGGAGGCCGAGCGGATCCTCAAGGAGGCGCGCGAGCGCCAGGATCGGCTCGTCGGCGAGGAGGAGGTCACCAAGCAGGCCGAACGCGCCGCCGAGGACATCGTCGAGGACGCGCGAGCGCGCGAGCGCGAGATCCGCCTCGGGGCGGAGGACTACGCGGATGAGATCCTGAACACACTCGAGGTCAACCTGTCGAAGTTCATCGCCGCCGTGCAGCGCGGCCGCGAGCGGTTGCAGGGCAAGGACGAACCGGCCGAAGTCTCATAGGCTCGTCGTCTGGACGGTCGTGCCGCACGCGGCACGACCCCGGGCGGCGCATGCGCCGCCCGGCCGGGTCGTGCATGCACGACCCGGAACGAGGGCGCACATGTGCGCCCTCGCCAGTCGGTGCATGCACCGACTGGAACAGCCATCCCCGATAGGGCTCTCAGGTGAGACTTCGTTGTTTTGGGTAGGGTCCCGCGCGCGATGAACGCACGGGAAGCGAAGTACAAGCTGGAGGTCGCCCGGACGCTGCTGGGCACCGGCATGGTCCAGCCGATGCGCCCGGACAAGGTGGTTCGCACGCTGGCGGCGCTGCGCCGCTGGGGACCGACGCCGGCCGCTGCGTATACCGCCTCGGCGATCCGCTACCCCGAGCGGCAGGCGCTCGTCGACGAGAAGGGGACGCTGACGTTCGCGGAGGTCGATCGGCGCACGAACGCGCTGGCGCGCGCGCTGAGGAAGGCGGGCATCCGCGAACAGGACTCGGTCGCGATCATGTGCCGCAACCATCGCGGGTTCATCGAGGCGACGATCGCGTGCTCGAAGCTGGGGGCGGGCGCGCTGTATTTGAACACGGCGTTCGCGGGGCCGCAGATCGCGGACGTGATGCGCCGCGAGGATCCGGTCGCGCTGATCTACGACGCGGAGTTCGGCAACCTCCTCGGCGCAGAGAGGGAGGGAAGCGAAGCGATAAAACGGTTCGTCGCCTGGCACGAGCCCGGCGAACGTCCGCTGGCCGAGTCCGATCCACGGCTGCAGGAGCTGATCGCCGCCGAGTCGGACTCGCCGCTGCAGCCCCCGGCCGAAAAGGGACGCGTCGTGATCCTCACGTCGGGCACGACCGGGACGCCGAAGGGCGCGGCCCGCAAACAGCCCGACTCGATGGAGCCGGCGGCGGCATTGTTCTCGAAGATTCCGCTGCGGGCACTCGAGACGACGGTGATAGCCGCGCCGATGTTTCATTCGTGGGGGTTTGCGCACTTCACGCTCGGGCTGCCGCTCTCCTCGACGCTCGTGCTGCGCCGCAAGTTCGACCCCGAGGACACGCTGCGGGCGGTCGCGCACCACCGTGCCACCGCGCTGGCGGTCGTGCCGGTGATGCTGCAGCGGATACTCGAGCTGGGTGAGGAGACGATCGCCTCCTACGACGTGAGCTCGCTGAAGGTGATCGCCGTCAGCGGCTCAGCGCTGCCGGGCGAGCTGGCGACGCGCGCGATGGACGCGCTGGGAGACGTGCTGTACAACCTGTACGGGTCAACGGAGGTCGCGTGGGCGACGATCGCCACCCCCGAGGACCTGCGCGCGGCGCCCGGGACCGCGGGGCGCCCGCCGATGGGGACGATCGTGAAGCTGCTCGACTCCGAGGGTCGCGAGGCGGCGCCCGGCGAGGGCGGGCGCATATTCGTCGCCAACGAGATGGTGTTCGAAGGCTATACCGGGGGCGGTGGCAAGGAGATCGTGGGGGGACTGATGAGCACCGGCGACGTCGGGCGGTTCGACGCCGGCGGGCGGCTGTTCGTCGACGGGCGCGACGACGAGATGATCGTTTCGGGCGGCGAGAACGTGTTCCCGCGTGAGGTCGAGGACCTGCTGGCAGATAACGAGCAGATCGAGGAGGCCGCGGTCGTGGGCGTGAGCGACGAGCAGTTCGGGCAGCGGCTGAAGGCGTTCGTTGTACTGCGCGAGGGCGCCCAGCTGGACGAGGAGACGGTCAAGGCCTACGTCAAGGCGAACCTCGCCCGGTTCAAGGTTCCCCGCGAAGTCGTGTTCCTGGAGCAGCTGCCGCGTAACGCGACGGGCAAGGTGCTCAAGCGCGAGCTGTCCGCGCAGGCGTAGTCGTCCGGGGAGCGGGCGCTAGCCTGGAGGGATGCCGGTGCAAGCGCATACGTTCGACTTGTCGAGCCTACGGCTCAGCCCCGGGGAGGGGCGTAGCAGGCTGGAGTTGCAGGTTGGGATCGACGCGCTGGAGCTGGGTGGCGAACGATATGAGACGCGTCCCGAAAACGTGCCGGTCCTACTGGACGTCTCGCGAATGACGGGCGGCGGATATGCGCTGAAGCTGAAGTTGAGCACGACGCTGGGCGGACCCTGCATGCGCTGTCTGCAGGACGCCGCGCCCGCGGTCGAGGTGCAGGCGCGCGAGGTGGACGTGCCGGGAGAAGGCGAGGAGCTGGAAAGTCCGTACGTGCAGGGGGAGGTCGTCGACGTGGCGGCGTGGGCGCGCGATGCGTTCGCGTTGGCGGCGCCGGTGAAGGTGCTGTGCAAAGAGGACTGCAGGGGACTGTGCCCGGAATGCGCGGCAGACCTGAACGAGGCTGGGCCGGAGCATCGACATGAGCGGGCGCGGGATGCGCGGTGGGCGAAGCTGAGCGAGCTGAAGGTTGACTAGTCCCACGAACATGGTGGTCGCCGTCGATTGCAACGGGGCGGACCTCGGCCCGGCGGAGGTCGCGGCGGGAGCGGCGATCGCGGCGGGGGAGGGGGCGCGAACGATCCTGTTCGGCCCCGCGAGCGAGTTGAGGACAGCGATCCAGGGTACGGATGAGGGCGCGATCGAGGTGGTGGACGCGCCCGTGTCGATCGCCAAGAGTCCCGATCCGGCGAGCGCGGCTCGGGCGAATCCCGACTCCTCGATCGTGGCCGCGGCCAGGGCCGTCGCGGAGGATCGTGCGCAGGCGCTGGTGTGTGCAGGGGGAACCGGCGCGGCGCTGGCGGCCGGCCTGTTCAACGTCAAGCGCGCCCGCGGGATTCATCGGCCCGCACTTGCGCTGGTGCTGCCGGTGCCGGGCAGGCCGGTGACGCTGCTGGATGTCGGCGCGAACGCGCAGGCGCGCGCTGAGCACCTGGAGCAGTTCGCGTTCATGGGTGTCGCGCTGGCGCAGACGCTGCTCGGGGTGGCGCATCCGCGCGTAGGGCTGCTGTCCAACGGCGAGGAGGCCGAGCGGGGCAGTCCGCTCGTCGTAGAAGCCCATGCCCGGCTGCGCGCGCGAGTGGGCGCCGGGGCCGGCGGGTTCGATCTGATCGGCAACGTCGAGGGCAGCGACCTGGTCTCGGGCGCGGCCGACGTGATCGTGACGGATGGGCTGACAGGCAACATCGCGCTGAAGACGATGGAGGGCGTATCGCAGACACTGCTCAGGGCGATCCGGGACGCGGCGATGTCCTCGACGAAAGCGAAGCTCGGCGGGCTGCTGCTGGCGCCCGCGCTGCGCGGGCTGCGCGAGGAGATCGACCCCGAAGGCCAGGGTGGCGCGTACCTGCTCGGGCTGCGCCGGCTCGGGGTGATCCCTCATGGAGGGTTCGGCCGGCGGGGGTTCGCGCACGCGATCCTGCGCGCGCAACGTGGCGCGCGCGAGGATCTGAGCGGCCGCACGCATGCGGCGCTGGCGCGGGCGGGGGCGCTGCGACGGGCTACGCCCGTGTCCGCGGCTATCGCTAGCCTGCCAGGCAATGACGCGTGAGGAGGTGGCGGAGCTGATCAAGGGACATCTGGCCGACGAGCTGGACGTCGAGCCGAGCATGATCGGCGAGCAAACACGGTTCAAGGAGGATCTGGAGGCCGATTCGCTGGACCTGTACACGCTGGTGCAGGAGCTGGAGGACAGTTACGGTGTGCGCATGACCGACGAGCAGGCCGCTTCGATCACCACCGTCGGACAGGCGGTGGACTTCGTGCTGGCGCATGCAGCCGCGTGATGCCCGTCGATGAAGCTGCTTGGCGAATTGCTGGACGGATTGCCAGAGGAGCTCGAGCGCCAGGTGTTCACGCATGCGTCGTGGACGGAGCGTCGCGAGGACTCCTACTCACGACTTGCGTTTCTCGGCGACAGTGTGCTCGGACTGGCGATCACCACGCACCTGTATCCGCGCCTGGAAGCGGAGCGGTTCGGGGCAGGGCGGTTGACGAAGATCCGTGCGCAGGCTGTGTCCGGTCCGAGCTGCCGCGCAGTCGCCGAGCGACTGGGAGTGCCCGAGCGGTTGCGCGCCGCCGCGCCCTCGAGCGTGGCGGGCGGCGCGGTGGCGCTGGTGGAGACCGAGCGCGTGCTCGCGTCGGTGATCGAGGCGGTGATCGGCGCGTGCTATCTGACTGCCGCCTACGAGCGGACTGCCGAAGCGGTCGTGGAGGCGTTTCAACCGGAGATCGAGCAGGCGTTGGAGCACCCCGTCGACTTCAAGTCCGCGCTGCAGGAGCTGCTCGCGCGCCGCGGAGCGGTCGTCTCCTACGAGGTCACCCGGGAGACGGGGTCACCGCACGAGCGAACCTACGAGGTGGTGGCGCTGGTAGACGGCGAGACGATGGGGTCGGGAACCGGCAAAAGCAAGAAGCACGCCGAGCAGGAGGCTGCGCGGGAGGCCGTCGAGCGATTGCAGGAGCAGACATGACCCTGAGTTCAGAGGCGGGCCTGAGAGGCCGTCGAGCGATTGCAGGAGCAAACATGAGGATGCGAACATGCGGCTGAAGTCGCTCACGTTGAAGGGGTTCAAGTCCTTCCCCGACCGCACCCGCTTGGACTTCGGGCCGGGCGTCAGCGTCGTGGTCGGGCCGAACGGGTCGGGCAAGTCCAACGTCACCGACGCGGTCCTCTGGGCGATGGGCGAGCAGTCGCCCCTCGCGGTCAGGGGCCAGTCGATGCAGGACGTGATCTTCGGCGGTGGTCGCGGCGTGCAGGCGCGCAGCGCCGCGGAGGTCGAGATCGTGCTCGATAACTCCGATGCTACGGTCGACCTGCCGCTGAGCGAGATCTCGATCGTGCGCCGGCTCGATCGCGCAGGCGAGGGCGGCTACCGGCTCAACGGCGCGCGCTGCCGGCTGACGGATGTGATCGAGGTGCTATCGGACACGGGGCTCGGTAAGGAGCAGCACTCGGTCATTTCCCAGGGCCGAGTGGAGGCGATCGTGACGTCCAAGCCGCGCGATCGCCGACTGCTGATCGAGGAGGCCGCCGGGCTGGGCAAGCACCGTAAGCGCCGCCGCCGCGCCCAGCTGAAGCTGGATCGCACCCAGGAGAACCTCGATCGCGCGCTCGACGTCGAGCGCGAGGCTCGCACGCGGCTGCGCCCGCTCAAGCGTCAGGCCGAGGCGGCCGAGCTGCACGAACGATTGGAGCATCAGCTGCTGGAAGCCCGCTGGACGCTCGCGTGCGAGGCGTTGCGCGCTCGCGGCGTGGATCTGCGTGAGGCCGAGGCGCGGGTGCGCGACGCGCGCACGAGTCGTGAGCTTGTCGAGTCTGAGCTGGAGGCGATCGTGGCGCGGCGCGGTCGGGCGGAGACGGCGCTGGCGGAGCGCACCGAGCGTCACGACGCGCTGTCGCGGCGCTCGTATGAGATCCGTTCCGCACGTGAGCGGTTGCAGCTGCGTGGTGAGCAGGCCCAGGCGACCGCGGTCACGCTGGCCGAGCGTGCGAGCCGCATCGAGATCGAGCTGGGTGCGCTCACCGCCCCGAGCGAGGGCTCAGAGAGTGCACCGGACGTGGCGAGCGAGGACGGCGCCGGCGAGGATCGTGTGCGCGCGCTCGAATCGGAGCTGACCGAGCTCGACAGCGAGCGCCAACGCCAGGGCGAGCGCGAGATCGAAGGGCTGGAGCAGGAGCGTGCGCAAGCCGCTGGCCAGCTGGCCGAGGTCGAGGCCGAGACGGCCCTAGCTCGCGATGAGCACCGGCGCGCAGAAGAGCGCCTGGAGGCGGCGCGCAATGGGCGCATCTGGGCGACGACCTGGAGCGAAGTGCGCGAGCTGATCGTCAAAGGCGTCCCGGAGCTGCTCGCCGTGGGTGGGGAGCGCGAGCGGGAGCTGGCGATCGGAAAGCTGGCCGACCGGGCCGAGCGCCTCGCGCAGGGGGCGATCGAGCATGCCTTCGGGGAGCTGAGTGTGCTCGAACAGGAGCGTGAGCAGGCGGGTCGTCTGGTGCGCGAGTGCGAGCGCCGACTCGCCGAGGCGACCGAGTCCGAGCGCCGCGCCGGGTGGCTGATCGAGCAGCGTCGCAGCGCCCCAGAGCAGGGTCCGCTGGCGGTTCGCCGCGCGCAGCTGCAAGGCGAGCTCGCGGCCGAGCGTAGGCAGGCCGAGCGACTGGCAGCCGAACGCGCCCAGCGCGAGCAGCGCATCGCGCGCCTGCGCGCCCGGCGCGCGGCCGACATGGCACTGGAGCCACGCGCCCGGCGGATCGCAGCGGCGCTGGCGTCCGTGGCGGAGGGCGCCGAGGGTCTGTTGCTGGAGCTGGAGGAGCAGCTCTCCCGCGATCAAGCGGCCGGCGAGGAGGTCGCGGCCGAGCTGCGTGCCTGCGCCCACGAGGAGGCCGAGATTCAGACGCGCCTGCGTACGCTTGGCGAGACCGTCACCACCGCCGAGGTCGCCGCCCAAAGATTGCGCGACCAGGCCGGTGAGGCCGCCGATGAGCTGAGCGCCATCGCCGAGCGCCTGCAGCGCCGGCCGCCCTCACAGGACGATGAGGACTCCCAGCCGCTCCCACCGGAGGAGGCGAGTGCGCTCGAGGCCCGCGTGCAGCGGCTGACCCGCCGACGCGAGCAGCTCGGTCCCGTCAATCCGCTGGCGCAGGAGGAGTACGCCGAGGCGCTCGCTCACGTGGAGGAGCTGGAGGTCAGACGCTCTGATCTGGAGACCGCGCTGCGCGAGCTGAGGACCTTGATCAGAGACACCGATCGCCAGATCTCAGAGACGTTCGAGCAGACGTTCGCCGCTGCCGCGCGTAATTTCGAGGAGCTCGTCGGCGACGTGTTCCCCGGTGGCAGTGGACGGTTGCGGCTCGTGCGCGACGAGCACACGCCCCGTGCTGTGCTCGGCGGGCAGTCGCCCGTCGAGGGCGCCACCACCGGCGGTGAGCAGGCGTCCGCGGACGACGCCGGAGAGGCCGCCGCCGACGCCGAGGCCGAACATGAGGAGGAGCGCGCTCGCGGCGAGGGCGAGCAGGAGGATGCGATGGGTGTCGAGATCGAGATCACTCCTGCCGGCAAGTCCACCAAGCGCCTGTCGCTGCTCTCGGGCGGGGAGAAGTCGATGACCGCCCTCGCGTTCCTGTTCGCAGTGTTCCTCGCGCGTCCGTGCCCGTTCTACATCCTCGACGAGGTCGAGGCGGCGCTGGACGATCTCAATCTCGACAGGTTCCTCGCCCTGCTGCGCCGCTACTCCGACAGGGCGCAGTTCATCGTGATCACTCATCAAAAGCGCACGATGGAGGCCGCGGACTGGCTGTATGGGGTGTCGATGGGCGGGGATGGCGTCTCCAAGGTGCTCTCGCGGCGGTTGCCACCCGAGGCGGTGACCCCGACCGATGCGAACGGGGAAGACGGTGTTCCGACCGCGGCGCCCTTCGCCGAGGTCGCCTGAGCCGCGAGCGACCGATCCCGTGCCGCGCGACTGGAGCGAGCTGTTCATAACCGACACGCCTGCCGACGGCGCGTCTTCGACGGCATCCGGTCAACCCAGACGAGGATTGTTTCGGCGCCTGCGCGAAAACCTCTCGAAGACCCGCGAGGCGCTCGGCGGGGAGATCCAGGCGACGCTGTTCGGCACGCTCGACGCCGAGGCGTGGGAACGATTGGAGGAGGCCCTCATCCTTGCCGACGTCGGAGTGCACACGACCGCCTCGATCGTGAGCACGCTCGAGGCCGAGGCCGACGCCGGCGAGCTCGCGGGCGGAGAGGCTCTGAGCGAGCGATTGATCGGGCTGCTCGTGCAGACCGCGCGGGTGGGGGACGCTCGCATCGACATCCGCCCCAAGCCGACCGTGATCATGGCCGTCGGCGTCAACGGGACCGGCAAGACGACCACGATCGGCAAGCTCGCCTGGCACCTGCGCCACGAGCTGGGCCGCACCGTGCTGCTCGGCGCAGCCGACACGTTCCGAGCGGCAGCGAGCGAGCAGCTGGAAGGCTGGGCGCAGCGGGCCGGCTGTGAGATCGTGACCGGTCCGGAGGGCTCGGACCCCGGCGCCGTCGCGTTCGAGACGATCGCCTCGGCGCGCGCCGAGGGCGCGGACGTCGCGATCATCGACACCGCCGGGCGACTGCACACCCAGGACGACCTGATGGCCGAGCTCGGCAAGGTTCGCCGCGTGATCGCCCGCCAGTTGGACGGCGCTCCGCACGAGACGCTGCTCACGATCGATGCCACCACCGGCCAGAACGGGCTGCGTCAGGCCCGAATGTTCGCCGCCGCAGCCGACGTCACCGGGGTCGTGCTGACGAAGCTCGACGGAACCGCCCGCGGCGGGATCGCGCTTGCGATCGCGGCGGAGTTGCAACTGCCGGTGAAGCTGATCGGGATCGGCGAGACGGTGGAGGACCTGCGCCCGTTCGACCCTGAGGAGTTCGCGCGCGCGCTGATCGTCGAGCAGTGACCCATGCGCTCGTCCGTGCCCTCCGGCGGGCCTCGACACCATGCGCACCAGGCTGTGAGGGGTAACCTGAAGGGCATGTCTGTATGGATCGTGTGGCTCGTCGCGGCGTGCCTGCTCGGGATCGGGGAGATGCACCAGGGCGGGTTCTATCTCGCGCCGTTCGCGATCGGCGCGGGTCTCGCCGCGGTCGTCGGCCTGTTGGGTGTCGGGGCGTTGCTCAGCACGATCGTGTTCGTGGCCGCCTCGGGCATCGTGTTCGCCACGCTGCGACCGGTCGCGCGCAGGCATCGCCGGCTGCCTCCGGCGATCAGGACCGGCGCGGCGGCGCTGATCGGCAAGCCCGCGGTCGTGATCGAGCGGATTGCCAACGGCGAGGGGGTCGGATGCGTGAAGATCGACGGCGAGGTGTGGACCGCTCGCAGCTACGACGAAGACGAGATCATCGACGCGGGCGAGCGGGTGGAGGTCGTGGAAATACGCGGAGCCACGGCCCTCGTGATGCACTGAGGAGTGTGGTTCCGCCGCTGAGCGCGGCGCGATCGAGCTAGGCTCCGAAGAGAACGTCCGAGAAAGGAACTGCTCCAATGGCCGCACTCATTGTCATCGCCGTCGTAGTGCTGTTCGCGCTGCTGGTCGCGGCGCGCACGATTCGCGTGATTCCTCAGGCCAGGGCCGGGGTCGTGGAGCGGCTCGGCCGCTACAGCCGCACGCTGGAGCCGGGCCTGACGATCGTCACGCCGTTCATCGACCGCGTGCGACCGCTCGTGGACTTGCGCGAGCAGGTCGTCAACTTCTCACCCCAACCGGTGATCACCGAGGACAACGTCGTCGTCGCGATCGAAACGGTCCTGTACTTCACGATCACCGACCCGCGCTCGGCGACGTATGAAATCGCCGACCCGCTGCAAGCGATCGAGCAGCTCACCGTCACGACCCTGCGCAACGTGATCGGCGGGCTGACACTCGAGCAGACCCTCACCGCCCGCGAGAACGTCAACGCCGAGCTGCGCACCGTCCTGGACGAGGCGACAGGCAAGTGGGGGATCAGGATCAACCGTGTGGAGATCAAGTCGGTCGATCCGCCGACGGATATCAAGACCGCGATGGAGAAGCAGATGCGCGCCGAGCGCGACCGCCGCGCCGCGATCCTGACCGCCGAAGGCGAGAAGCAGTCCCAGATTCTCACCGCCGAGGGCGCCAAGCAGGCGGCGGTGCTCACCGCCGAAGGTGCCCAGCAGGCAGCGGTCCTCGACGCCGAGGGCGAGCGCCAGGCCGCGATCCTGCGCGCCGAGGGCGAAGCGAAGGCGATCGACACCGTCTTCAAAGCCATCCACGAGGGCAAACCCGACCGCGAGCTGCTGAGCTACGAATACCTGCAGATGCTGCCCCAGCTCGCCGAAGGCGACGCCAACAAGGTGTTCGTCGTGCCGAGCGAGTTTGCGCAGGCGTTCGGCGGGATCGGCGAGGCGCTCGCGCGTCGCACCGCCGGCGAGACTCCCGAGCGTCCGCCCAGACCGCCCGTCCCGCCGAGCCCACCTGCCGGCGGCAAAGACTGAGGAGACGCTTGCCCCGCCCGCCGGGGCTGCGAGAATCCAGGCCGATGTTTGACGCCCTCGCCGAGAAGCTCCAGGCAACGCTCGCCGACGTGCGCCGCCATGGCACGCTGACCGAGCAGGACATCGATGCGGCGATGCGCGAGATTCGGCTCGCGCTGCTGGAGGCGGACGTCAACTTCAAGGTCGTACGGCAGTTCACCGCGCAGGTCAAGGAACGCTGTCTCGGCGCGGACGTGATCGGCAAGCTGAACCCCGCCCAGCAGGTCATAAAGATCGTCTCCGAGGAGCTCGCGTCGCTAATGGGCGGAGCCTCGGCCGGACTGACCTTCTCCGGGCATCCTCCGACCGTGATCCTGATGGCCGGGCTGCAAGGCTCCGGCAAGACGACCGCTACCGCGAAGCTAGCGCTGCACTTGCGTTCCGAGCGCGGCGCGTCGGTCGCCGTGGCGGCATGCGACACCTACCGTCCGGCGGCCGTGGAGCAACTCGTCAAGGTTGGTGCCCAGGCGGGGGCCGAGGTGTATGAGCAAGGGACCGATCGCGACCCGGTCGACATCGCCACATGGGCCTTGCAGCGCGCCACTCAGGAGGGCAAGGACGTGCTGATCATCGACACCAGCGGCCGTCTGCATATCGACGAGCAGTTGATGGCCGAGCTCGTGCGAATCCGCGCCGCGGTCAAGCCCACCGACGTGTTGCTGGTGCTCGACGCCATGACCGGCCAGA
>Ga0193728_1001622_pt1 | contig 11543 bp, 6 predicted proteins | sample U1c1metaG_FD_143037 | JGI IMG/M metagenome (GOLD analysis project Ga0193728, IMG submission 143037) | Soil microbial communities from a riparian zone of the East river system, Colorado, United States - U1c1 | ecosystem: Environmental > Terrestrial > Soil > Riparian zone | place: USA: East River...
GGGAGTGCGGCAACCGATCCATTGGCAAACGAGATTGAGCCGGAATTGCCTTCTCACCACGAGCACGAAACTCAGCCGTCGCACGCAGCTGATAATTTGCGCGCATTCCCTTCCCCGGTAAGTACCACCGACGCTTCATTGCAGCTGGCGCGGCAACTGGCGCGATTGGTGGCGGATGCTAAGCAACAAATTGAGGTAGCCGCGCGCGAAGCCGCCACCCAAGCCGTGGCCCAGGAAACCTCGCACCTGCTGGAAAAAATTAAACAAGAAACCGAGAAACACGCTCAGGCTGCCGGTGCTGCGGCTGCGGAATCGGCTCGCCTTGAATTGACGAATTGGCTGACACCGCAGCTGGAGCAGACCAGGAGTGAGCTCATTTCGCAACTTGCGCAGGATGGGCAAACACAGCGAGAACAGCATGCGGAGCAGTTAAAAGGCAGCGGCGAAATTGTTGTGGCTTTATTCAAGGAAGCGGAGGAGATCGCCACGCGATTGAAATCGCAAGCCGCGGAGGTCGAGGCGCGCTTGCAGGCCGAAGCCGAAACGGTGGGCCGGGCGCAAACGGAAGCGGCCCAGTTGCGAGAGGAAACCAGCGTAAATCTGGCGATTCAGGCGGAAGAAACCGAAGCCCATATTATGGAACGCGCCGACGCCGCGGCCCGCACCATGGAAGAGGCTGCGCGCGTGCGCGAGGAAGCGCTGGTTCGCCTGAAGGCGCAAGCTGCCAATACCGAAGCGCAAATCATGGCGGCAGCGACCCGAACCGTGGAGGAGTCGGAGCGCTTGCGGCAAGAAACGCTGGAGCTGCACTGGCAGACTTTGCGTTTGGCGGCTGAGGAGGTGCAACAGCAGGTGGCGTTGAATCTCTCCACTACGCGGCTCGATCTGGACGCGCATGTGGCGCGAGAAATGGAAATGGCCAAGGCGCTTTGGCAGGCGAGTTTAGAAACCTCGCTACATACGTCACAAAATCGCGTCGTTGGCGATGTGGAACAGCGGCTGACCGGCCTGCGCGATTCCCTGCAGGAAACGGCGGAGCGGCTGGAATTCGGAATGGCGCGAGCGAATGAATCCGCGACTACCCTCGAGAATTTTTCGAACCGGCTGGGAGTTTTGCACGAACAAGCGCTGGTGGGATTTCACACCCAACTGGACGACGTACTGAGCTTGCACAGAAATGAGCTGCATCGCAGGTCAGAATCATTGTTCGAGGACATAACTACCAGGTTGCGTACGGTCTTTGAGGAAGCCAGCAATCGCGCGGCGGGAGAATTCGAGCAGCGCATTTCAGGAATGGTCGCGCCGCACGTGCAAAGCACGGAAGAATCCCTCCACCGCTTGGCTGGCGGACGCGTGCTGCTGGATGCAGCGATTTCCATGCAGCAGGACCGCATCAGAACGGCGGCGGACGAGGCCTTTGCGGAGTCGCTTTCCAGATTCAAGGACAACCTGGGCGGCGCGGAGCATTTGCTGGACGAAACCGCGCGTTCGGTCACCAGCCGAAACATCGCCGAGATGGAAGAGAAGCTCAGCGACATCAAGCATCAAGCCATCCAGGATGTTTTCAAATCCGCCGAATGGTATGAGAAGAAAGCGCAAACGCATATCCAGAACGTAACCGACAAAGCCGTGGAGCAAGCCGGTTCGCAACTACGAGAAAAAGCCGGCGAACTCTCCAGTGCGTTTACCAGCGACTTGGATACTTCCAGCAGAAATTTTGTGGGTCACACGCAGTCGCAGATGGAAGATACCGTGCGAGACGCTTTTGAGCGTGCGCGAGCGCTATTCGCCGAAGCATCGGACACCACCGCGGCGGCGTTTACGGATGAAATTCAACGCACCGGAAGGCATGAGCTCCAGGGCTTCGGCGAGGAATTGCGTAAGAACGCGGAGCAAGCTCGCGCGGAACTGGACACAGCGCAACGCGAGCTATCGCAGAAAATTACGTCGGAACAGGCGGAGTTTCTGCGGCGTTTCCAGGAGGCCATGGACAAGGCCCTGGAGTCTGGCGTGAAGGATGCCAACGAGAGAGTCGAGGCCAGCTTCTCGCCGCTCATTGATTCCTGGAAAATGATGACTGACCGGCACCAGAGCGATCTTCGTAGCGTGTACACCAAGATCAGCGAGCAGGCCACTGAACAACACCGCACCCGTCTCGAAAATGTTTCCAATCAGTGGATGCTGGCGACCGTGACCGCATTGGACCATCAGTCGCGCGCGATCGTCGCTGATATTTCGGCCAACGCAGAAGAAAAATTGCGCGAAACCTGCACACAAGTTTTTGAGAATATCGGTGAAACTTTGCAAGAACGTTTGCAGCAGATTGCGCGGAATTTAACATTACCTACTGACCCTAACAGTCGTTCTCGTTCGGCCACTACGAGCGGCACCTAGCCTCTGGTCTTGGTTCAGTTGTTTCTGACCTGGTGCTCCCGGCTCTGCACGGCAGCTATACAAACCTCGTCACTCTAACGCGCATTCGCATGCTATGCGCGTCCCCGGTATAATGAAGAAGTTCCTCCACACATGGCTAATCGTGCATATCTGCGCGTCTGGACACGCGATTTCTCTGAAGAACTGATGATCGCTCAGTTCGCCCGCTTTCTAGCCAGCGCTCCACTCTCGGCTTCCATGAATACTTTCGCGGAATTGACCGTCCAACCAGTGGACGCCACGGAAACGCCCATAGCTTCCTGGGACCTGCGCGGCCAGGGGTATGGGCCGGCGGAGGTTGCGGCGCTGTCCTTGCAGCACCTGAATACCGACAGCGCGTACGTTGCCAGCGCGAAGTGGGATCTGTGGGAGCTCAATGTGGAGAGTTTGAAGTGGCAACATGCGCCGCAGCCCCTGGTACTCACCTGCAATGGGACGGATTACGACCACGGTGTTGCAACGACCGAGGGCCATTTCGTTGCGGACCTGGGGTTCGAACATTTTTTTACCGGACACGCTGGTTTACTGGCGCCCGGTAAGGCCACCAATCCGTTTAATTCGTCGGATCATCCGGTGGAACATACCTTTCGCCGCTGGATGGCGGCGGGCGGCAACTTGAAGGAATATCACGCGAAAACGCGGGAAAATATCCAGCAATTATTCGCGTGGGTGGAAGCGATGCAGAAGGCGCTGCCGGTTGAGCGAAGCGAATTGTGGTCCGAGGGCGAGGAAAATTTTGAAGCTCGTGTGGACGCAATTCTGGCGCAGCGCTGACGCGGTTAAGGCAAGCAAGCGGTAGAGTCTTTCGCGCACTGCAGCTAGAATGAGCGTAATGAACCTTCCAGTTCGACGGGTTATTGAGGATGGTCATGTGCCGAAGCCGGCGGAAAAGGCCGTTACTTTGATGGAATATCGAGTGGTCACCTCGCTGAAGAAAGATTTCGTCCAACACATTTTTATTGTCGCGCTCGCGGCATTGGCATTTGGAAGCCTCAGTGCTGGATGCGGCTCTGAAGCACCGAAATCCTCTTCAGAGCCTGCCGCTCAGGCGAAACCAGCCGAGCCGGCGATTCCTGACGATATTCAGGACGCCGCCAAGCACCTGCTTGGCAGCGATGCGCAAGTGCTGGTCGCCGGAGATTTGGCTAAGAATGGGAAACGGCAGTTCCTGGCAGCCAATGTGGTGCCCAAAACACCGAAGAACAATATTCCCGGTACCGTGGTCACTCGTGCAATCGTGGCTCAAGATGATGACGGAAAGTGGACGGAATTGCTGCGCGTTGACGAGCATTTGAAAAATCAAAAAGGATATTTAGGTGCGACGCCACTCGATTCCATTAACGGATGGCGATTGCAGTACGAACAAAATCCGGAGAAGGGATTGCAATTATATTTCACACCATTGAAAGTCAATGGCGATACGCACGTGCTGCCAGTGGGAGTGCGCTGGAATCCGGCCACCAACCGTTATCAGTCTCTGGACGCCAGCTATGAGCATTTTCTGAAGGAATCGACGTCACTACAAAATGTGAGGTCCACGCTGCGATGAGTGCAACTGCAACAACCAGCGCTGCGCCGGGAACCAAGGCCGCAGCCGCAAACCAGCCACCGAAGGCTTCCGCGTGGAAGAATCTGCGCGGGCTCTTTCCGTATCTGCGGCGTTACAAGCCCGGATTGGCGCTGGGCTTAGTCGCGTTGGCGCTGATGGGAATTGTCGGCAACGTCGTGCCACTGGCGACCGGAATTATTATCGATGTTTTGGCGGGCAGCGCGCGGCCGTTTTCAAACGGCGCTTCTGGAGTGGGGGCCCTTGCGGGTAGTTGGCTCAGTCGGACAGTTCCCTTCTATGCTCCATACAGCAGGCATACTTTAGGGATTTACTGCTTGCTGCTGGTTGGTTTCATCGCGCTAAAAGGGCTCTTATCATTTTCCACCCGCTGGATTTTGATCGGAGTATCCCGGGATATTGAGTTCGATATTCGCAACGATCTGCTGGACCGCTTGCTGATCCTGGAGCCGGAATTTTATGTGCGCAATCGCACCGGCGAGCTGATGTCGCGCGCGACCAACGATTTGAACGCCGTGCGCATGGTGTTGGGACCCGGCATCATGTACAGCGCGACGACGCTGGTCACCATGCTGATGGCGATTTTTTTAATGTTCAAGCTGTCGCCTTCGTTGACGCTATGGGTTTTGCTGCCTGTGCCGATCGTGGCAGTGGTGGTGCGCCACTTCGGCAAAGTGATTCACGAGCTGTACGAAAAAATTCAGGCTTCGCTTGCGGCGCTGTCCGTTAAGGTCCAGGAAAATCTATCTGGCGTGCGAGTGATTCGCGCTTACGCGCAGGAAGATGCTCAGATTCGAGCTTTCGATGAGCCTAATCGCGAATACGTGGCACGCAACGTGAAGTTGATTCGCACCTGGAGCATGTTCATGCCATCGCTACAGGCGCTGATTGGGACTACCTTCCTGATCGTGCTTTGGAAGGGCGGGTTTTTATTTCTGCGCAATCAGCTGTCCCTGGGCGGATTGGTTTCGTTTTCTAATTTTTTGACCTTGTTGGTGTGGCCGATGATCGCGCTGGGCTGGGTAACAAATATTTTCCAACGCGGCGCGGCGTCCATGGGACGGTTGACATACATCTTAAATGCGCAGCCGAATATCGACGATCGCGACGCAAAAGTTTCAGCCGACAAGGAACCGCAGGGCGAAATTGAGTTCCGCGATCTGACGTTCACCTATCCCACCATGTTATCCGGAGATGGAAACTCGAGCGCCGCAGCGGGCAATGGCGCATCTGCGAATAAGATGCCTGCGAGTAAAGCTGTCGCTGGTAACGGAACAGGCGCCATTGCAAATTCCAGCCATCCGATACTTAGCAATATAAATTTGAGAATACCTGCGGGTTCCACGGTAGCCATCATTGGTCCCACGGGCAGCGGGAAGACCACGTTGGCTGCGCTGGTTGCGCGATTGTGGGAAGCCCCTGCGGGCCAATTGCTTATTGATGGACGGCCGATACGTGAATGGCCTCTGGAAACCTTGCGGCGCGCCATCGGCTATGTGCCGCAAGACACCTATCTGTTCGGGGATACGCTCGGCGAAAATATCGCCTTTGGGTTACCGCGATACGATGCCGAACGAATCCGCGAAGCCGCGGAGGTAGCGAGCCTTGAAGGCGATATCGAAGACTTCAGCGAAAAATACGAGACGGTCGTCGGGGAACGCGGAATCACGTTGTCCGGCGGGCAAAAACAACGGACCGCGATTGCTCGCGCGCTGGTGCGGGATCCGCGAATACTGATTCTCGACGATTCTCTTTCGGCGGTGGATACGCAGACCGAGGAAAGGATTTTGTCGCGCCTGCGCGGAATTATGGCCGGGCGAACGACAATTTTAATTTCGCATCGCACTTCCACGGTGCAGGAAGCCGACCAGATTGTTGTTTTACGCGACGGACAAATCATCGAACGCGGAAAGCATGAAGAATTGTTGGCGCGTGGCGGGTATTACGCGGACCTTTATCACAAGCAACTGCTGGAAGAAGAACTCGAACGCGCATGAGTAACGCTCACGAAGAAGAAGCCCTCGGAAAAGCATACGACTCGCGGCTGATACGCCGTTTGCTGGAATACATGCGCCCGTACAAATGGCGCGTAATTCTGGCCCTCACTTTGACGCTCGCGGTCACGCCGCTGGAACTGGCGCCGCCGAAATTGTTTCAAGTGAGCGTGGACCGCTACCTGGTACCCGCTTCGCACCAGACAATCAACGTCGCCACGGCCAGACAGGGGCTAGTGCTGATCAGCCTTCTCTATTTGCTGGTTTTGTTTTTCGATTTTCTGGCGCAGTACGTGCAGATTCGCATCATGCAGCGGGTCGGGCAGCAGACGATGTACGACATGCGGCAGGAGATTTTCGCGCATATCCAGCGTCTGTCGATGAGTTACTACGACAAAAACCCTGTGGGCCGGCTGGTTACGCGCGTGACGACCGACGTGGACGCGCTGAACGATTTGTTCGCGGCGGGCGTCGTCACCATGATCAATGATTTTTTCCTCCTCGCGGTGATGGTAGGAGTGCTGTTGTACCTGAACTGGCGCCTGGCTCTGGCAGCTTTGGCCGTGCTGCCACTGATCCTGGTGGTCACCTTTGTCTTCCGCAAATTTGTGCGTGAGGCCAATCGACGCATTCGAACCGCGATTGCGCGCATCAATGCCTTTCTTCAGGAATACATTTCCGGCATGAGCATCGTGCAAGTATTCAATCGCGAGCGCCGCGCGCGCGTAGAGTTTATCAAGCGTAATCGCGATCATATGTTGGCCTATAAAGACGCCATTCTCGCGTTTGCGTTGTTTTATCCCACGGTTGAGTTTCTTGGTGTCGCGGCGGTGGCGTTAATTTTGTGGGTCGGCGGACTCAGTATTTTTGCCAATACGCTGACCTTGGGCGTGCTCGTTGCGTTCATGCAGTATGCGCAGAGATTTTTTCGTCCCATCCAGGATTTGAGCGAAAAATTTAATATCTTGCAGTCGGCCATGGCCGCTTCGGAACGCATATTCAAGTTGCTCGACGAACCGATCACCATCTCCAGTGATTCCCGCGCCATTCCGCTGCGCGATCCGCGGGGAGAAATCGAATTTCGCAATGTGTGGTTTTCTTACAAATCCGGCGAGCCCAAGGATGAAGATTGGGTGCTGCGCGACGTCTCGTTTCGAGTTTTGCCCGGGCAGACCATGGCCATCGTGGGACATACCGGCGCGGGTAAGACTACGCTGATATCCCTGCTGTTGCGGTTTTACGATATTCAGCGCGGGCAGATTTTGCTGGATGGCATCGACATTCGCATGATCGAATTGCAGGATTTGCGGCGACAATTTGGAATCGTACTGCAGGATCCTTTTCTCTTTTCAGGCACTATCGAATCGAATGTGCGGCTTGGCACCGCGGGGATCGACCGGGCTACGGTGGAGCATGCCGTGAACGAAGTGGGGCTAGGCGACTTTATTCGTGCGCTGCCTGATGGCGTGGATACTTCGGTGAACGAGCGCGGCTCAACTTTGTCTGTGGGACAGCGACAGCTTATTAATTTTGCGCGGGCGTTGGCGCACAATCCACGCTTCCTGATTCTCGACGAAGCTACCTCCAGCGTGGATACCAAGACAGAGCTGCTGATTCGCGAAGCGCTGGACCGCTTGCTGTCCGGCCGCACCGCGCTGGTAATTGCGCACCGGCTGAGCACCATCCAGCACGCCGATTGCATACTGGTCTTCCACAAAGGCCGTTTGAGAGAACAAGGAGCGCACCAGGAGTTGCTGGCGCAACGTGGAATTTATTACCGGCTGTACCAATTGCAATATAAAGAACAGGAATTACATTTGCCGGTCGACGTCAACGCTGGCCCTGAACCTTCGCCACTCCAGGCTAATGACTGAGCATTGTGAATTTCTGCTGATAAAATCAGCCCTGGAACAGTGTCGCGTTTTCCCCCTCGAGTCACTTCGTAATATGAAGTTTCGTACAATAGATTTCTTCGTCTGTTCATGAGCGCTACACCCATTTTGCTGTCCGCGGGCGAGACTTCGGGCGATATGTACGCCGCGAGGCTGGCCATAGCGCTCAAAGAGCGCGCAGATGTTCAGCTGTTCGGCATGGGCGGCCCACAGATGCGCGCGGCGGGCGTCGAAATTGTTGTGGATTACGCGGAAGTGTCGGTACTGGGAATTACAGAAGTATTGAAACAACTGCCGTCTCTGCGACGAGCGATGAAACGCTTGGTGGACGAAGCGCAAAAGCGGCGGCCGCCTCTGGCAATCCTCACCGATTTTCCTGGATTTCATTTGCGGCTGGCGCGCAAGCTCTCCCCGCTGGGCATTCGAAACATTTATTACATTTGCCCGCAATTTTGGGCCTGGCGGCCGTGGCGCGCAAATCTGGTGCGCCGCAGATTCGCGCAAGCGCTATGTATTTTTCCGTTTGAAGAGAAGTTTTATCGCGATGCGGGAGTGGCGGTGGAATTTATTGGGCATCCGCTGGTGGGCAATGTAAAGGCAAGCATGTCCCGCGAGGAATTTTGCGCCGAAAACGGGCTGAGCGTTGACAAACCGATTGTCACCATTCTGCCGGGTAGCCGTCGCGGAGAGATTGAGTACCATGGCGCGATTCTGGGCCAAGCGCTGACGGAAATTAGACGGGCGATTCCGGAGGTTCAAGCGGTCGTCGCCGTCGCGCCAGGCGTAAATGGAGCGGAGCTGCAAACCTACTTTAGTTCAGACAAAGGGGTGCGCTTGGTAGCAGGCGCCACATACAACGCGCTGGCAGCCGCGGACTTGGCCATTGTTTCCAGCGGGACGGCAACCATCGAAGCCGCCTTGTTGGAAAAGCCGATGATCGTCATTTACCGGCTGTCGCCGTTGACCGCCAAGCTGGCCAAACCGCTGGTACGCACCAAATTTTTCAGCATGGTGAACCTGATTGCGGGGCGCGAGGTTGTGCCAGAGCTGATCCAGGACGATTTCACGCCCGTCCGAGTTGCTTCCGAAGCCGTATCCCTGTTGTCAGCATCCAAAGAAAGCCTTGAAAAATTGGCGGTCATCCGGCGGGGCCTGGCGGAAGTAACACGGCTGTTAGGGCCGCCGGGAGCCGTCGAGAGGGCTGCGGACGCGATCGTGGGCCAGCTACGGGTGGCACAAAGCAACGCAAAGTGAGGGGTTTGGTATCCTATAGAAGCAGCCGCAGCTGCGGCGTACAAGTCGGTTCGCCGATTCCACTGTAAAATCGTGAAAGGGGTCCGATGGCCCTCCGTGAGAAAGCTGTAAGGCCAATAGCGCGCTTGGGGGCGTTGACCCTGTTATTGTTCGCGGCTGGATCGTTGAGAGCGCAGAATCCGCGACCAGTAGCGTTTGTTGCGGAAAATTATGATCTTTCCGCCACGCTGGACACCATCCGGCAATCTCTTACCGCGACCGCCAAAGTTGATTTCAAAGCGCTGGAAGTTTCTGGAAATGTGCGCGTGGAGTTGCATCCCAACCTGGAAGTGCAAACGGTAAAATCCGCGGACGGCAAGCTGCTGAACTTTGAGCGTGACCATCAGAATCCTTTATTCTTGGTCGTGACGGTACCGTCACCCGTCGGCGCCGGCGGGCATCTCTCGCTTACGTTCACTTACACCGGCTTACTAGCCAACGAAGAAAACAGCCCGGTCCCGGGCGTTCGGGCGGCGGTAATTAATCATGATTTCGCGTATCTGCTTCTGCCCTCGCGCTGGTTTCCGCTGACGGACTATCCTTCCAATCGATATACCGGAACTTTTCGGCTGAATGTGCCGGCTTCGTTCGCTGTCGCCGGTACAGGCAAAGCTTCGGCTCCGACCCCAACCGCTGGAAAAAATCCGATTGATGGCGACCGCATCGTTTATACCTTCGAATGCAAGAACGCGGCACCCAACGGCACGTTTGTGGCCGGGAATTTGCAGCTCAATCCGCAACAGGCCGAAGGCGTAAGCGTGGCGGTGTACGCGCCACGATCAGCGTCGGCAAATGCCGGCGACTTTGCCGCTTCGGTGGCGCGTTCCATGACCGTTTTTTCCGACATGTTTGGCGGCCTGCCCGACTCCGCCATGTCCGTGATTCAAATTCCCGACGGCACCTTGCGTGAATTCGCGGGACCCGGTGTGTTGCTGCTAAGTCAACGCGCATGGGATCCAAAATCGAATGACCGCACGATTGCGCGTTTAGTGGCTTCGCAATGGTGGGGCAACGAGGTGTTGCCGGCATCGCCGAGTGATGTGTGGATCAGCGACGGCTTGGCGCGATATTCGGAAGCGCTTTATGCCGAGCAGAACGCCGGGAGAGAAGCAGGGCTGAGGGCTGTCGACGAGTTTGCCGTCGGCGCGCTGATGTTTGAAGATGCCGCGCCTATTGCGCAAGCGGCGCGACTGGCGCCTTACTCGGCCGACTATCGCTCCGTGGTGATGAACAAGGGCGCGATGATTTTTCACATGGTGCGGGCGCAGATGGGCGACGTGGCCTTCAAATCGCTGCTGCACGATTTTTATACCAAGTACGAAGGTAAGAGCGCGCGCATCGATGATTTTGCCGCCATGGCCCAACAACATGGGCAAGCGTCGGTGAGGAAAGGCGAAGCGCCGCCGGAACTTCGCGGATTTTTTACGCAATGGCTGAATTCCACGGGCATACCGGAATTTGCGGTGGATTACGTGGTGTATCGCACCCCCAAAGGATTTCGAATTTCAGGCAAGATCAAACAGCCGTTGGATACTTTCCGCATGCCGGTGGAATTGCGTATCGATACGGAAGGCAATCCTGAATTGAAAACCATCGATGTGATTGGCTCGGAATCGGATTTCACGGTGGAAACGTTTGGTCGCCCGAAACCTGGGGGAATTCGCGTTGATCCTAACAACTTAATTCTGAAGGCCAGCACAAACCTGCGCGGCCGGGCGGCAGTGGCGCGCGGCGAAGAATTGGCGGAGCAAGGCCGCTATTATGATGCGGTGGTGCAATACCAGCGCGCCTTGTCTATCCAGCCGAATCGCCCCTTGGCGAATTTCAGGATGGGTGAAGCCTTCTTTTACCAGAAAAATTATCAGGCTTCGGCCAATGCGTTTCGCGAGGCATTGCAGACTGTTCCGGAACCTGCCGAGAAGTGGACAGAAGTCTGGAGCCACATTTATTTAGGGAAGATTTTTGATTTGCTGGCGCAGCGGGAACGCGCCGTCAACGAGTACAGCAAAGCGCGACAGACCAACGACAATACCGGCGGGGCCCAGCAGGTCGCTGAAGGATTTTTGAAGAAGGCTTACACGGAAGGCGAGAAAACCGCTGTGGCGCCTGGCGCGGGAGGTACCGCGACTCCCGCAGCCCCAGCCGCTATTCCGCCGCCGACTGAAGGAAATCGCCCAGTGCTGAAAAAGCGCACCGACCCGGCTCAATTTTTGCCCTGATTACTGCGAGAAAACAACGTCCGTCTTTGAAGTTCTAAGAACCCCTTTGGCCCTTACTCGCGTCCTGGGCCTTGCCTTGACTTGCCGCGCAACGCGTCGCAAACTTTGGGCCTATGGCTCACATCTACATGCATTTTGATTTTGG
>Ga0193728_1001623_pt1 | contig 11541 bp, 11 predicted proteins | sample U1c1metaG_FD_143037 | JGI IMG/M metagenome (GOLD analysis project Ga0193728, IMG submission 143037) | Soil microbial communities from a riparian zone of the East river system, Colorado, United States - U1c1 | ecosystem: Environmental > Terrestrial > Soil > Riparian zone | place: USA: East River...
AAACCGCGATCCGCACTCACGTCGCCTCCCGCCTGGAGCTCGCGGCATGAGTCCGCGCAAGCGCACGACCGCGAAGACTGGCCCGACCCCGGTCGAGGCGCTCCGGCACACCGATCGCCGAGCGAACATCCCCACGAACGAGCTGCGCGGCATGCTCGCTGACGACGAACGCGCACCGAAGGCGATGCTCTATCCGCGTGATCCCAGCCTCGACCCGCAGCTCGTATGGAGAGGCAAGGACCAACAGGATGCTGCCGACCTCGAGGTCCCGGTCGTTCCCGTTTACATCCAGGAGAAGATCCAACCGCGCGTAATCATCGAGAACCTGCGCCGCACTGCTGCTGCCGGCGAGCTCGAGCCGGAGCTGACGCTCTTCGATGACTTCAACGGCATCGCCTTCGAGGAGCTCGTCGACTTCTACCAGCACGAGCAGAACTGGTCCAACCGCCTCATCCTCGGCGACTCGCTGCTCGTGATGACGAGCCTCGCGGAGAAGGAAGGGCTCAAAGGCAAGGTGCAGACGATCTACCTTGATCCGCCATACGGGATCAAGTTCGGCTCGAACTGGCAGGTGTCCACGCGACGCCGAGACGTAAAGGACGGCAAGCTTCAGGACGTCACCCGCCAGCCGGAGCAGATTCGGGCGTTCAGAGACACGTGGGAACTCGGCATCCACTCCTACCTGGCGTACATGCGAGACCGCCTGCTCGTCGCTCGGGATCTGCTCACTCCGAGTGGTTCGCTGTTCGTTCAGATCGGAGACGAGAACGTCCACTTGGTCAGGGCGCTCTTAGACGAGGTATTCGGCTCGGAGAACTTCGCGTCGATGATCGCGTTTGCAACGACGGCCGGCGCGGGCAGCTTCGCAGGCGGCACGAACGTGCTCGCGTCCGTTAACAGTTATCTCCTCTGGTACGCGAAATCGCTTCCAGACGTCAAGTACAGACAGCTGTATACGAGTCGTGAGATCGGTGGTGCAGGCGGCGGTAAGTACTCGACGCTTGAGCTGACGGACGGCAGTCGAATCCCTGCGGCGCAAGCTTCCATCGAACAGTCGCAATCGGGACGTCTCTTGCGCTACGACAACCTCACATCACAAACGACGCGCGTGGGTCAAACGACAGTCTTCCCTGTCGAGGTGGATGGAAAAGCTGTAAGCCCGGCGACAGGTGGTTGGAAAACGAATCAAGAAGGAATGGAACGACTTCTCGCAGCGGGCCGGGTCGCATTGACGAGTAAGACTCTTTCGTACGTCCGCTACTTCGACGACTTCCCTGCCTTTCCGCTCACGAATACCTGGCCGGACATTGGCGGAATCCAGAGTCGCGCAGACCCCAAGGTCTACGTCGTCCAGACCGCCACGAAGGCGATCGAGCGTTGCCTCCTGATGACTAGTGACCCGGGTGATTTGATTCTCGATCCAACCTGTGGGTCTGGAACCACGCCAATTGTCGCGGAGCAGTGGGGCCGTCGGTGGATCACAATCGATACGTCGCGCGTCGCGCTTGCGCTCGCCCGAACGCGACTGATGGCTCACCGCTACCCCTGGTTCCAGCTCCAAGACGAGAGCGACGTGAAGCACGGCTTTCTCTGCCGAACGGTGCCCCACATCACACTCAAGTCCATCGCTCAGAACCCGGACATCAGAGACGGTCTGACCCGCGCCGAGACGGAAGCCGCCATCGCGAGACACGCCGAGCAGGAGACGCTCTTCGACCAACCGCAGGAGGACCGCAACAAGGTGCGCGTCACTGGCCCCTTCACGGTAGAGAGCCTTTCACCACATCGAACGCTGGAGGCCTCCGATACAGACACGGAGGTAGCCGAGTCCGGCATCGAGTTCGTACCGATGATCCTCGAGAACCTGCGCAAAGCAGGCGTGCAGAACACCGTCAAGCAGGAACACCTCAACTTCGATTGGCTCGACCCGTACGCAGGTACGTGGGTGCACGCTCGCGGCGCGTTTACGGACGCGGATGACGCCGAGCGCACCGTCGCCGTGAGCGTGGGGCCGGAGTATGGGACCGTTGATGCCGATCAGCTACGCGAGGCGGCGAAGGAGGCGAGCAGAGGAGCAGGCGCCGATCTGCTTCTTATGTGCGCGTTTGCGTTCGACGCAACGGCGGGCGAGACAGCGAAGGAGTTCCAGCCAGCCGAGGGCTCAGGTTGGGCCGTGGCAGCGGAGGAGCGCAAGCTCGGCAAGCTGCGGGTGCTCCTCGTGCGCATGAACCCCGACCTCGCGATGGGCGCAGAGCTGTTGAAAAAGACGGGCGCCGGGAACCTGTTCATGGTCTTCGGTGAGCCCGACGTCGATATCCGCCGCACAGAAGACGGGCTCGTCCAGGCGGAGATCCGCGGCGTGGACGTCTACGACCCCACGACGGGCCAAGTGCGTTCGAGCTCGACCGACGACATCGCATGTTGGTTCATCGACACCAGCTACAACGAGGAGAGCTTCTTCGTCCGCGAGGCGTACTTCACTGGCGCCGGTGATCCCTACGGCTCACTCCGCAAGGCGCTGCGAGCCGACATCGACGAGGACGCGTGGGCAGGGCTCTATACGACGGAGAGCCGCCCGTTCCTGGTGCCCGAGACGGGCAAGATCGCCGTGAAGGTCATCAACCACTACGGCGACGAGGTAATGAAGGTCTTTCTCGTCTAGCTGATTCGTGGCTCTAGCCGTCACGAGGTTGCCATCGTCTGAAACGACCTTGGCCTACGTCGGCCATCGGGCTGGATTTGTCAGCGCTCGTCGCCTGCGCCCTCATAATCCCTAAGTGCAACAGCGCAACGGCAGGATCCTCTTCTCGCCCTCGGATCTGAACGCGTTCCTCGAGTGCGATCACCTCATGCAGCTCGAGCTCGCCGTCGCGCGGCACGAGCTCGGCCGGCCGGACGCCGATAATCCACAGGCTGACCTCGTCAAGCGCAAGGGCCAGGAGCACGAGGCCGTCTACCTCGCTCAGCTCGTCGCCGACGGCCGTGACGTCGTCACGATCGCGAACGAATGGGATCTCGACACCGCTGCACGCGCGACGGAGGAGGCGATGCGCGCCGGCGCCGATGTTGTCTACCAGGCGTGTTTCGTCGACGGCGACTGGCGCGGGTTCGCTGACTTCGTCGAGCGGCAGCTGGACGGACGCTACGAGGTCGTCGACACGAAGCTCGCACGCCACGCGAAGCCCACCTACGTGTTGCAGCTCTGTTTCTACTCCGAGCAGGTCGCGCGCATCCAGGGATCGCTCCCCGATCGGATGCACGTCGTGCTCGGCTCGCACGAGCGCGAGAGCTTGCGCGTCGCGGACTTCCTCGCCTACTACCACCGCGTGCGCGAGCGGTTCGTGCACACCGTCGCGGCGGGGATCGACGTCTACCCGTTGCCGGTCTCGTTCTGATCGCGCTGTGACTTCCTTCAGCGGTGCGAGGCGCGTTGGCGTGCCGACGATCACCTCAGCCTCGTTGCTCGCATGGGGCGCAGCCATGTGCGGCGATTCGAAGGCGAGGGCGTCGCGACCGTCGAGGCGCTCGCGCACGCGCCCGACACGGCTCGCCCGTCCACGATGGCTCCGCGCACGTTCGAGACGTTGCGGGACCAGGCGGCGATGCAGGTCGCCGCGCCTACCGACGGGCACACGTGGAAGGTGCTGGCGCCGGAGCCGTCGCGCGGGTTCGAGTTGCTGCCGGAACCGAGCGCCGGCGATCTCTTCTTCGACATCGAGGGCGATCCGTTCTAGGAGCCCGGCCGCGGGCTCGAGTACCTGTGGGGGATCGTCGACACCGCCGGCACGTTCCGCCCCATTGGGCGCACGACCGCGCGCAGGAGCGACGCGCCGTCGAAGGCGTAATCGACGTGATCCGCGAGCGCTACGCCTCCGATTCGACGATGCACGTCTACCACTACGCCGCGTACGAGGTGACGGCCCTGAAACGGTTGACCTGCGAGTACGGGACGCGCGAGGAGGAGCTCGACGATCTGCTCCGCGACGGGGTCTTCGTCGACCTCTACAAGGTTGTCTCGCAGGGACTGCGCATCTCGCACGAGCGCTACGGGCTCAAGCAGGTCGAGACCTTCTACTTCCAGCGCGACGCCGACCTGCGCGCGGGCGACGACTCGATCCTCATGTACGAGAAATGGCTGGACGAACGCGACCCCGCGATCCTCGACGCGATCTCCGACTACAACGAGGAGGACTGCGTCTCGACGCTCCAGCTCCGCGACTGGCTACTGCCGAAGCGACCCGGCGCAGCGCCGCAGCCCGAAGAGCCGGAGCCGCGCGAGCCGCGCGACGGCGCCGTCGAGACGGAGGAGCTCCGCCAGGCGTTGCTCGCCGGCCTGCCGCACGATCCGTATGCGGTCGACGAAGCCGACCGTTCGCACTGGCTGCTCGCGCAGCTCCTGCTCTACCACCGGCGCGAGGCGAAGCCGGTCTGGTGGGCGTTCTTCGACAAGATCGGACGCACGAGCGAGGAGCTCCTCGAGCGCGACACCGACGGGATCGGTGGCCTCGAGCAGGCGGGGCCGGCGGTGGGCGGGGGGAAGTCGCTCGTGTGGCAGTTCAGCTTCCCCGCGCAGCAACATCACCTCGGTGAAGGAGACGGTGTCTTCGATCCATCGACCGGTGGATCTGCGGGAACGATTGAAGTGTTCGACGACGAGGCGGGAACGCTCTCGCTGCGCCGCGGCCCGAAGCTCGAGGACGTTCCGCTACCGGAGGCGCTGATCCCGGGCGGGCCGATCCCGACTCCGGAGCAGCAAGGCGCGCTTCGGCGACTCACACGCTCGGTTCTCGCGGGCGACGACAGCTTCCTCGCGTCGAAGTCGATCCTCATTCGAGAACCGTTCCCCGCCGCGCTGCCGCAGGACGACCTCGCCGCCGCGAAGGAGCTCGTCGCCGGCCTCGCCGGCCGACAGCTCGTCATCCAGGGTCCACCCGGCACGGGGAAGACCTACACGGGGGCACGCATCGCCATTCACCTGATGCGACTGGGCCGCCGCGTCGGCGTGACTGCGACGAGCCACAAGTCGATCGAGAATCTCCTCAGCGAGATCGAGAGCGCGGCGCGTGAAGAGGAGTTCACGTTCCGCGGCCTGAAAAAGGGCGGCGATTATGACGGGCCGTTCGTGCAGAGCTCGGGCAACCAGCCGCAGTTCGCCGCGCCCGACGAGGACGTGCTCTTGCTCGCGGGAACAGCGTGGCTGTTCTCGCGCGAGGAGATGCGGAACGCCGGCATCGACACGCTCTTCATCGACGAGGCGGGGCAGGTGTCGCTCGCGGACGCACTCGCGGTCGGGACGTCGGCGCGCAACGTCGTCCTGCTCGGCGACCAGCAGCAGCTCGGGCAGGTCTCGCAGGGAATCCATCCGGAAGGTGCCGCCGCGTCGGTGCTCGAGCACCTACTCGCCGGCGAGGACACCGTGCCGCCGGACCGCGGGCTCTTCCTCTCGCGCACGTGGCGGATGCATCCGGACGTCTGCCGCTTCATCTCGGAGACGTCGTACGAAGGACGGCTGCACTCGGTGCCGGAGTGCGAGCGTCAGCGGATCGACTCTGTGGGCCTCGCGGGCACGGGCCTTCGTTGGCTGTCGGTCGAGCACGAGGCGAACCGTGCATCCTCGATCGAGGAAGCCGACCGGATCGCCGCGGAGCTCGAGCTGCTGATCGGCGGGACGTACACCGACCGCAACGGGCGCGAGCACCGCCTCGGCTGGGACGACGTCCTGGTCGTGACGCCGTACAACGCGCAGGTGCGCTGCCTGCGCAAGCGGCTCGGTTCGCAGGCGCGGATCGGAACGGTCGACAAGTTCCAGGGACAGGAGGCCCCGGTCGTCTTCTTCTCGATGGCGACATCGAGCGGTGACGACCTGCCGCGCAATCTCGAGTTCCTGTTTTCGCGCAACCGCCTGAACGTCGCCATCTCGCGCGCGCAGTCACTCGCCGTGCTCATCGCGAGCCCGAAGCTCCTCGAGATCCGCTGCAACACGATCGAGCAGATGCGAATGGTGAACGCGTTGTGCCGGTTCGTGGAGGATGCCGGCGTTGGCTAGAAGAGTCGTCGCCTCCGCGGAGCGGGCAAGCCTCCGCGTCTCTTCCGCGGCGTCCGGCGGCCGTGTGACGATTAGGCCTGACACGGGTGTGGGCGTAACTGGTTACCGGCTGGCGGGGCCTCCGCGATGCCGCGTCGTCAACCTCGTCTTCCTAGCGGCGCGGGCCAGGGCGATCGATCCGTACACCGAGTGCGCACTTTTGCTCAAGCAACTGCGCCACGACGCATTCCCAGAGCTCGCGCAGCCGCGCGGGGTGATCGACCGGAATCGTCCCGGCCTGCTGAGTGCGCCCGATCTTGATCAGTGGTCGCTCGAGCTTGATCGCGGGACGGGCGAACGTCCGCCGCTCTGACGTCGGCACACACGGCACGAAGCTGAACGTGTCGTTTGCGGCCGGCTCCTCCGGCGTTGCGCCGAGATAGAGCGTGCAGTTCTTGCGCATCTGTTGGTACATCGGGTCGAGTGTGGTCTCGCGGAACATGCTGCTCACGCGACCGCCGGCTGTCTGCTCATAGTCCTCGGCGGTGTGTGGGATGCGCTCACCGACGACGAAACACGTGTCGAGGACAAAGCGCCGCTTGTAGGTCGAGCCGAACAGGATTAGAGAGCCGGGAGCGAGCTGTCGGAGATTGCGGTTGCTCGGCTGTCGGCAATATGTGTAGGCGAACTGGCTGCCGAAGACGAATGGGTCGGTGTTCTGGCGAATCCCGTCGACTGGCGCGTCGCGCAGGCCGTTGTAGAAGGGGCGGTGAATCCAGTGTGGGCCCTCGGTGACGCCCGCGGCGATGGGCTCGACCGTCGATGCTGCTTCCCACTCGCCCCAGAAGAAGATCTCGCCTCTTTTGGTCGGGGAGTCCGGCTCGTCACGCCAGGCCCCCGGCATCGACATGAACTTGCGCTTGTGTTCATGACGGTCGGTGTTCCATCGCTTGAGGCGACCATCCTCCGCATCTGGGCCATGCTCGCCGCCCGGATGCGGAAAGTGCACGAAGGCGAGCTGCTCAGCCATTGACGAGTCCGTGCACAACCGCGCCGACCGCGCGCTTCTGCGAGTCCTTGATCATCTGGAACGGCGTTGTTGCTGCCGCGCCGTGGATCAACAGAGAGTGGGTCGAGCCGCAGCGGACGCGGTGCGCGACGATGCGACAGGGCCGCACCTGCTCGACCGTGTAGATCACCTCCGGCTCCGAAAGTGCTGGTAGTGAAATGCGTGCGAAGTGGCGAGCGCTGATCGACGCGAGGATCACGTGCGGCTCGAGGTCTGCAACGAGCCTGTGCCAAAGCGCGACCCCGTAGGGTGCGAGAAACCGCCTCTCTTCCGGCGTGAGTTGGCCCCACGCCGGGGTCGTCGGTATCGGCGTGCAGACGTCCGTATGGATCGCCGTGGCTTCGGCGTGATCGTAATAGCTCGTACCCATCCCGTTCAGCACCGGCTCATAGGAGCGCTTGAACCACTTGTCGTAGGGGTTGCGGCGGAAGTAATCATTCAGCACGTTGAGGTAGATCGGCATGTGTTCGGCCTCCAGATGGCCGCCGGCGAGGTTCTCGAGCGGGAGCCGTGACCACGGTGTCTTAACCGGGAACTCCTCGCCTGATGGGTTGACGCCGACCGTCACGACGCGGAGCTGCGAGCGCCGGTATGCCTCGACATCACCGAAGAAGAGGATCGGAGCCGACTTGGGCGTCACGCGAACATGTGGTTCCGAAGCTGACGCCTCGCGATGCAGCCGCCACGCTTCGAGCGCGAGTTCGGACTCGTGTGCCATACGCCGAGTCTAGAGGGGCGGCCGCTCCGCGTACCACGGCCTACGGAAAGGAATGTCCAGACGTGATGTCTGGCGTGCATGTGTGAACCACCGGACGTTACGCAGGCGAGACATGCAATGTTTTTGTTCGAGCTCGCGGAGCCGGTTGTTCATCGCGTGCAGTTCGCACGGAGGTCTGCGTTTCACGGTGGCTACGGACGAGAATGAGCTACTAGATCCTAGGAAGGCGATTAACGTGACGAAGCCAATCACCCAAATGACCAAGCAGGAACTGATTTGGGCTATCGAGGGATATGCCGCGAGCGCGCGGAAGAGCATGGACAAGGGGAACGATCCACGGCAGACGCTGGGGCGGATCAGGTCGATGATCGACCACTATCCGGACGCTGCTGACGGTCAGGTCGGCGACGACATTGCCACGTCATCGTGAGGTCGCGGCTGCACGCCTGAGACGGCTCGCCGTGACCTCGTGATCGTTCGAATTCATCGTGGTGCCGAAGAGATCGGCGGCAACATCGTCGAGGTCGAGCACGAGGGGAGCCGGATCGTCCTCGATCTGGGGCTCCCGCTCAGCTCGACGCTCGGCGAGTCCGCGCCCATGCCGGTGATCACGGGACTCGACGGCTACGCAGACCTCCTCGGCGTCATCCTGACGCACGCCCATCCCGATCATTACGGCCTCATCCCACAACTAGACAAAGCGGTGCCGATCATCTGCGGCGCGGCGACCGGCCGGATCCTCTCCGAGGCTTCCTTCTTCACGCCCGGCAGGATGAGACTCGACCCGGCGATGACATTGGTCGATCGTCGAGCCTTCAAGCTTGGCCCGTTCACGATCACGCCATTCCTCGTCGACCACAGTGCCTTCGACGCCTACGCACTCCTCGTCGAGGCGGGCGGACGCAGACTCTTCTACACCGGCGATCTGCGCGGACACGGACGTAAGAGTCGTCTGTTCGAAGCTCTGATCGCTCGCCCGCCGCCTGACGTCGACGTGCTCCTCATGGAAGGGACGCGGATCGACGAGCCGGACGCGCGCGGACGCGGCCTCGCATCCGAGTCGGGAGTCGAAGCGGAGATGCTGAAGACGATCACGAGCGCGCGTGGTCTCGTCCTCGCAATGTTCTCACCGCAGAACGTCGACCGTCTGGTCAGCGTCTATCGAGCCGCCCGCCGCGCCGGCAAGACGCTCGTCATCGACCTATATGGGGCGAGCGTGGCGGCGGCGACCGGTAACGCTGCGATCCCGCAGGCGTCGTGGGAGGGGGTGCGCGTCTATGTGCCTCAGGCGCAGCGCATCCGTGTCAAGCAGTCCGCGCAGTTCGAGCGCGTCCGGGAGATTGCCGCAAGCCGGATCTACGGCGAGGAACTCGCGGCGAACCCGAGCCGCTACGTCCTGCTTTTCCGAGAGTCGATGTGTCGCGAGCTCGAACGCGCCGACTGCCTCGACGGCGCCGTCGCCATCTGGTCAATGTGGACGGGCTACCTGAACCAGCCCTCAGGACTACGGCTGCGGGAGTTCCTCGAAGCGAGGGACGTGCCGCTCGTGGTTCAGCATGCGTCCGGACACGCGACCTCCGCAGATCTTCTACGGCTCGCGCGCGCGATCGACGCACGTCGCGTCGTCCCGATCCATACTGCAGCACCCGAGGCGTTCCCCGGTCTGATCGACAACGCCGAGGTCAGGAAGGATGGCGAATGGTGGCAGGTGTAATGCGGCTCCGTCGTGAGCCAGATTTGGAGGCGTGGTGACGGTGAACACAAAGCTTCCGATCCCGACTACGCCGCTGTTGAAGGAATACCGCGCGATGCGCCAACAGTCGCAGCGACAACGGCTCGACGCGGCACACGAGCTGATATCGAGCGCCGATGCGTTCGCGCAACGAGTGCGAGAGAGCATCGAGCGCTTTGGGGTCTTCGACAACACCGCAGAGCCATTTTGTCCGCACCACGCGCCGCTGGGAGATCCGGTGGCGATCGTCGGCGGTCGATCGCTCGCCACCGCACTCGCGCAAGGCACGCAAACGGTCAGCGGCGGTGCCGGGTTCAGCTTCACTCTCGTCGACTACGAAGTTCCACCCGCAAGGACAACTTCCAAGGCTCCGCTCATGCTCAATCAATGGGATGACGGAACGCGCTCCATCACCACGATGAAGATCGACCTACTTCTCCGCCACGAGGATGGAACGCCGATGATCGGGGAGGCAAAGGTCGCCAACGCTCGCGGTTACGACACCGACTCCGTGCTTGCGCTGGTTCAAGCGCTCGCAGGCGCCACGCAGTTCGCCACGCCGCACCAGCAGCGGCGGCTTGCCAGGCACTACCCTCATGCGTTCGAGCTGCAGTCGCGACTGGACGTCGTAGTCGTCGCATACCAGCCGCCTGTCTTGGCGAACTCGACCTTTCAGGCGCAATTGGATGCGGCGGCCCGCACGCTTGCACAGGTGCTTACGCAGTCCCCGCAGTTTCCAAAGGAGCTCCGGTACATCCGTTTCCTTCGAGCGCGTGGAGCGCCGTCCGCACTTTCGCTCGAAGAGATCACATAAGTCGCGGCGACCGCGCGCTACGGGACTTGCTCAGCCCAGAAATAGCTTCCGCGGAAGGCCATCAATAGCGCCTTCACGTAGTCGAGCCCATCGGCTTCGGTAAGCAGGAGATTGGTCTTAGGGTCGACCACGTTGGTCATCGAAAGAAACCGTCGCGCTTCCTCGTCCATCTCGACGCGACCGTCGCGGAACTCAACGAATCCAGCGTCGACCACTTCGCCGTTGGAGAATGCCCGGAAGAGGACCTTCACGAGGCGATCGCTTGCTCGGACGGGAACGTGGCGGCAAGTCTCGAGGGAATTCCTTCGGAACCGAGCACCATTGCACGGCGACTGACGTACGCCTTGCGCGAGAGCGGTTCGATGTGCGCGGCCGGATCGCGGTGTTGCTGCGTCAGCGAAGTAAGCTCAGACGCTGCTCCATGTTCATCCTGGAGCCAGGCAGACATCGGTGAAGCGCCCGCCAGGTCGCGAACGCGGCGAGGGAGCAAGCTCGCTGCTGGTTCTCTTTCGTGCGTGATCGCCATCCTCAGAACCACCCGGGTTTGCCGTCTCCAGGCACACGAATCCCATGCCCACCATGCGAACGATCGTACGCCGTGGGCGGACGCTGTCGAGCGGACGGGCGGCGTCGCCAGTCCGCCCCTCCAAGGAACAGGGTTAGGACACGTTGCAATCCGGCTGCATGGGGGCGATAGTCGGCTGGTGTCTGCGTCCACGCCAGGTTTCATCCAGTGCTACGACCTGTTCCGGCGGCAGAAGTACCTCGAGAGGCTCGTCGGGCGGCGGCGCAGTTTCCTACCGCTCGAGAATCGCCATGCGTTTCATGAGGCGATCGGTCACACGCAAATGCCCACCCGGTGAGGCCGTGGTGAGCGCCGCGCCGCAGCCGTCGACTGTAGTGGAAGTGATCGAACGGTTGCGCGCGATCGAAGGCGCAGCTCCCCGCTCGGACGGTGTTGCATGTTTCGCGCGCCTGTACCGGGAGGTCACGGAGGGCGTGGACGCGAAGCTCGCCGGGCAAGGTTTTGCCGATGCGCGATTTCTCGAACGACTCGACGTCTGTTTCGCCGGCCTCTTCTTCGCGGCGTTCGACGCGTTCGAGCGCGATCCGGCGAGCATCCCGTCGGCCTGGGCGCCGCTGTTTCGGCAACGTGCACAGCGCGGGATCGCGCCGATTCAGT
>Ga0193728_1001624_pt1 | contig 11541 bp, 10 predicted proteins | sample U1c1metaG_FD_143037 | JGI IMG/M metagenome (GOLD analysis project Ga0193728, IMG submission 143037) | Soil microbial communities from a riparian zone of the East river system, Colorado, United States - U1c1 | ecosystem: Environmental > Terrestrial > Soil > Riparian zone | place: USA: East River...
GTTCGAGGACGTGACCAGCACCTGGCGCACACCCGCGCGCTTGGAATCCTCGATCAGGTCGCGCGCGCGCGGATAGATGTTCGGCTTGATCACGTCCTCGAACAATTCGTCGGCGAGGACGACCAGGCGGTCCTCGCTCGCACCCTCGTACGAGCGATAGAAGATCTCGTTGAACCACTTGCGGCTGAGCTTGTCGGCGGCCCAGAACACGGGGATCGAGAGCGCAGTCTTGACGCTCCGCTTCGCGCTATCGAGCAGGCCCGGGTGACGTGCGGCGTAGAACGCGAACGCGTGCACGATGTTGATCTTGATAAGAGTCCCGTCGACGTCATAGAACGCCGCAGAATTCTTGTACTTTGCTGGTGCCCGTAGCATCGGGAGTCGGTGCACTGTGCCGACCCCATTTGAGCGTGTCAATGGGCATCGGCTTGCGCGTGCGAACGGCGATTGACACAGTGGTATGTCTCTGGGCGATGAGTGTCCCCCCGTGGTTCACGCTCGGTTTTGCGGCCATCGTGATCGCGTTCGGCCTGTATCGGATTCGGCTGGCGATGAAGAAGGTCGACCCCGAGGCGGCGGGCAAAGGCCGCGTGATGGGTGGCGGGTTCTATCGGATGAGCCCGCGTGCGCACCTCGTGATCGGCGTCCTCTACCTCGCGCTCGGCGGCGCGCTGGTCGCGACCTCGTTCGGCTGGAACCCGTTTGGCTCGATGTTCGGCGCCAAGACGACGGACTCGGACGCGCCGGCCAAGCCGAAGAGCGTCCCCGTCGATCTGAAGAAGTAGCGCGCTACAGGATCTGGAGCTTGCGCGAGTGCTCGGCTTGCTCGCCGATGTACTCGAGCACGTGCGGGTGGGTCATGATCATCTCGCGGAACTCGCCCGCCGGCAGGCACAGCGCGAGCGCCTTGCCGCGCGCGACGATGTCGCTCTTGATCGTGTTGCCCGACAGCAACGCGGTCTCGCCGATCAGATCGCCGGGGCCGAGCACCGCGAGTTGCTGGCCGCCGCGGCGCACGTCGAAGTGGCCGGCGAGCACGATGTAGAGGCCGTCGGGGCGCACGCCCGCGGGCAACATCACGCGACCTGCGTCGATCTCGAGGAACTTGAACTTCGATGCGAGCGCCTGGCGCTCGTTCGGATTGAACGGGCGAAACAGCGGGCTCGTGCGGGTCCAGCGATCGACGAGCCGGTCGCGCACGAACCGCAGCACCGCCGCGAGCACCTCGCCGTGCGCCGCGAGCACGCGCTTCAACGTCGCGCGATCGATGCGCAGGAGCTCCGCGCTCGTGACCGCGGTGACCGTCGCCGAGCGCGGTTGATCGGTCATCAACGCGACCTCGCCGATGAACGAGCCCGGCCCGAGCCGCGCCATCTCGACGCGCGGCGGGCCCTCGGCCTGGACCGCGACCTCGCCCTCGACGATCACGTAGAGCGCATCGCCCGGATCGCCCTCGTGGAACAGCACCTCGCCGTCGGCGAGCTGGATCAGCTGGAGCTCCGCGACGAGCGACTCGAGCGCCTCTTGCGAGAGCCCGGAGAACAGCGGCGTCGCGGCGAGCGCCTCGGCGGCGACGTGGCCGAGCATGCGCGGCGCGGGCAGCGGAATCTCCTCGATGTCCTCGAGGTCGAGCTCCGCGATGTCGTCGAGCTCGGCCGCTTCGACTTCGATGCCCGAGGACGTCGGCTCGACGACGATCTGGGGAATCGACGGGCGGGTCTCCTCGACGATGTAGTCTTCGTCGTCGATCGGGATCACGTAGACGCCGGAGTTCTCCTCGCGCTCGAACGAGTCCGGAACTTCGGTCTTGAGATCGATCGCGTCGATGCCGGAGTTCGGCGGCAGCGTGATCGGCTTGGACTTGGTGCGCGCCTGCGCGACCTGGGACTGGGCGTTCGAGGTCTTCGTGCGGGGCAGCGCGAGATCCTGGAGCTCCTGGGACGCGCCGAACGGCGGCGTCTGGGTCGCCGATGATCGGTTCATCCGCACCTCGGGGAGCGAGGTCGGATTCGGCGTCCGCGTCCGCGGGATCGCGACCTGCGGCTCGAGGTCGAGATCGATCACCTGCTGCTCGGCGGTCGAGCCGCGCCGGCGCAACGCGGCGACCGCGGTGTTCTCGGCGAGGTTCGGGTTGTTATCGGCCATCGTGATCGCGCGGGTCGGGCCGGCGCCGATCTGCTCGTTCATCGCGGCGATCCGCTGCAGCGCGGCGTCGTGGCGCGGATCGATCTGCAGGATCAGCTTGCACACCGCCATCGCCTGGACGAGAAAGCCGCCCTGCGCGTAGCGATCCGCCGCGCGCGTGAACGCGTCGATCGCGTCGTTGTTGCGGTTGAGCTTGCGATAGGTCTCGCCGGCGCGCTTGGGCCATTGGGCGTCGCGCGGCTCGAGCGTCTCCAGCTCGAGGTATGCCCCGAGCGCGCGCTTGTGCTTGCCGGCGGATGTGGCGTCCGCCGCTTCTTGGCGCAATTGCCGAGCGTCACGTGCCATGGCGCTAGACCGGCATAGTAGCTCGCCTCATCCGTTCGGCGTACGCCCGAGCCAGCTCTTTCGTGACCACCCCCACGCCATTTCCGTGAGGACGACCGTCGAGGCGTGTCACCGCGACGATCCCGCGAACCGAGCTCGTGACGAACAGCTCGTCGGCGGCGGCGAGCTCTTCGCGCGCGATGCCGCGCACGGTGCACGGAATTCCGAGCTCCGTGCAACACGCCAGCACGTGACCGCGCGTGATGCCGGGCAAGATGCCTGCGGCGGGCGGCGTGACGACCATTCCGTGGATGAGGACGAAAATATTGCTTGTCGCGCCTTCGGCGATCGACCCGTCGGGCGCGCAGCGCAGCGCTTCTTCGGCCCCGGCTTCGGCGGCGAGCTCCTTCGCGATCAGATGATCGAGATACGCGAGCGTCTTGTGCGCGTGGCCGGCGTGGCGCGCGAGCGGATAGTCGACGACCGCGGCGCTCGTCTGCACGACCTCGTCGGTCGTCGCGGCGAACGGCTCCGCGATCACGATCGTGTGACCGCCGCGCACGTCGGCGAACCGCGCGGTCACCCCACCCCGCCCGCGCGTGACGATGATCCGCAGCCGCTGCTCGCCGGCGGTCGCCGCGATCACGTCCGCGACCGCGCGCGCGATCGCCGCACGATCGACCGCCATGTGGAGCTCGATCGCGGACGCGCACATTCGATCGAGGTGGAGCTCGAGATCGACCGCGAGCCGGTTCCACGTGCGCAGGATCTCGAACAACCCGTCGCCGTAGAGGAGGCCGCGATCGAGCACCGAGATCGTGGCGTCCTCGTCGCGGACCAGCGCGCCGTCGATCGAGATCATCGATCCATGCCGAGATACTTCGCGGCGAACCCTAGAATGTCGGCTTCTTGCTCGACGCGCTTGGACAGATCGCCGCTCTCGCCGTGGCCGGTATTGACCTCGACGTGCAACAGCACCGGCGCCGGCCCGGCCTGTGCGGCCTGCACCGCCGCCGCGAACTTGTACGAGTGCAGCGGCGCGACGCGCACGTCGTGATCGGAGGTCACGATGAACATCGGCGGGTAACGCGTGCCCGGCTTGACGTTGTGGAGCGGTGAGATCTGAAGCAGCCACGCGCGCTCGGCCGGGACCGCCGGATGCCCGAAGTCGGCCTGCCAGCCGGCGCCCTCGCCGAACAACTGGAAGCGCATCAGGTCGAGCACGCCGGCGATCGGGATCACGGCGCCATAGAGCTCCGGGTGTTGCACGACCGCCGCGGCGACGAGAAAGCCGCCGCCGGACGTTCCGATCGCACCGATGCGATCGCGCGTCGCGATGCCATTCGCGGCGAGCCACGCGGCCGCCGCGTTGAAGTCGTCGAGCTTGTTTTGCTGATGCGCGAGCCGGCCGGCCTCGTGCCAGGCTTGGCCATACTCACCGCCGCCGCGCACGTTGATCAGCGCGTACGCGCCGCCGCGCTCCATCCACGCGATCATCGGCGCGTCGAAGTACGGCGTGAGCGAGATGCCGCCGAAGCCGTAGCCGGTGAGCAGCGTCGGGTGCGAGCCGTCGCGCGCGCTGCCCTTCTTCATCGTGATGAACATCGGGACCTTCGTGCCGTCGGCGCTGGTCACGAACACCTGCTGGGTCTCGAACGCCGCGGGATCGAAGCCGAGCTTCGGCGCGTGCCACGGCGTGACCGTACCGGCGTCGAGATCGACGCGCAGCGCCGTCCAGTTATTGACGAAGCTCGCGAACACCAGGAAGCCATCGCGGTCGCCGGCCTCGACGGGCACCGGATACGCCGAGCCGATCGCGGGCAGCTGGATCTCCCGCACGCGCTTGCCGGTGAAGTCGTACTGGATCACGACCGAGTGAGCGTCGTGCATCTCGCTCGCGAGCAGGGACTCGCCGGCGAGCGCGGCCTCGTCGATCGCGAAGCCGGTCTCGGCGACGATCGGTTGCCACGCGTTGGTCGCGAGATCGAACGCTGCGAGCCGCTTGTGCGGTGCGTGCTCGTCGGTCATGAAGTACAGCTTCGCGGAGCGGTTGCCGAGATAGACGTACTCGTTCGCGAAGTGATCCTCGATCACCTTGACCTCGTTCGTCGCGACCTCGAGCACGGCGAGCTGGTACTTGCCGCTATCGCCGACCTCACCGTCGCCGATCGAGATGATCACGCGCTGGTCATCGCTCGTGGTCGCGAGCTTGAACTGCCAGCTCGGCTGATCGGGGCGCTCGTAGACGACCTTGTCGGAAGCGACGGGGGTGCCGCGCTTGTGGAAGAACACCTTGCAGTCGTGATCGCTGACCGTCAGCTCCTCACCCTTCGGCGGCGTCGGGAACGCGCTGTAGTAGACGCCGCCCGGCACGATCACCGGCGCGTAATACTTGATGTTCGAGAGCTGCTCCGGGAGATCGGTCCCGGTGTCGATGTCGCGAAACCGCCAGATCTGCCAGTCGCCGCCGCCCTCCGCGGTGCCAAAGCCGAACAGCTTGCCGGTGCGCGCGACGGTCGTGCCGGCGAACGAGATCTTGCCGTGCTCGGCAAGCGTGTTCGCATCGAGCAGGACCGTCCCCGGCTCGTCGAGCGACGTCGCCACCATCACGTACGGCAGATCGTGAACGCCGTCGTTGCGCCGCCAGAAGTAACGGCTGCCCATGTGCTGCGGCGCGGACGTGCGCTCTTGCCCGAGCAGCTCCGTCAATCGGCTGCGCAGCGAGGCGCGCGACGGCAGCGTCGCCAGCACCGAGTCGGTGAGCTGATTCTCGGCGGCGACCCACGCCTTGGTGTCGGCCGAGTCCACCGTCTCGAGCCAGCGATACGGATCCGCGACCTTGGTCTTGTCGTCGACGACATCACCGCGCTTCGCGGCAGGGTACGACGGTGCGTGCGACGCGCTACTCGCGCAGGCCGCGAGCACGATCAGCCAGGCGGTTCTCATGGCCGAACCTTACGCCCGATCGGTCTCGATTCGGTCAGTCGGCGGCGCCGGCGGCGGCGAGCACGTCACGGGCGTTGCGCAGGTCGGTCTCGGCCGCGAGTCGCCACAGCTCGGCGTCGGCGAGCTGGGGCCCGGCGAGGCTGGCGCGATACGCGGTAGCGGCCAGTTTCAAGTATGCGAGCGCGCGGACGCGGAGCTCGGCGGCGCCGCCGAACAAGAGACCCAGCGCGAGGTCGTGATACAGGCTGCCGATCCGGTAGTCGGCGGCGATCTGGGCGAGCGCGCCGGCGCCGGAGCCTTCGGCGGCCTTGTCGCGGATCGCGCGATACATCGCGACGAGCTCCTCGGTCGCGTCTTCCTTCGCCCACACCTCGAGGCGCTGGCGGGGCCGCATCGCGTGGACCCGCACGAGCGAGCGCTCGGCGCGCGCGAACGCCTCCGCGAGCTTGGGATCGACGCCGGGCAGCGCTGTGCCGGCCTTCGGGCCGCGCAGGTCGCCACCGCCGCTCGCCGCGACGACGTCGGCCTGGACCTGGGCGACGCCCTCGGTGATCGTCGCGTCGTTCGGTGCGAGTGCCGCGGCGCGCGCGGAGAGATCGAGCGCGTGGCGACTCTTGCCGGCGCGGCCGTCGAGCTGCGCGAGGTGAAGCGCGGCGCGCGCGGCGATCGGTGCGGGCGCGTCGGGCGCGTCGAGGACTTTTTGGAATGCCGCACGGGCGCCGGCTTCGTCGCCGGCGAGCTCGGCGATCACGGCGTCGCCGAACTCGGGCGCGATGCCATCGAGCTCGGTCGTCACGCCGGTCGCAGGGTCCGCGACGCTCGGTTGCGCCACGGCCGGAGCCGCCAGCGGTCCCTTCGCGTGGCCATCGTCGCGGCAGCCAACGACCGCGAGCAGCAGCAGCGCCGCCAGCCGAACAGTCGGCTTGGCGCCGACACCAGATTCGGCCCCACCGGAGGAGTTCGACTCTGATGCCGGCGCCATCGCCTCGCCCATCACCTTGGTACCAAATGAGCGCGGCGGTTTGATGTTCACTTCATCGCGCGACGTCACGACGTCGCAAAACGATGTCACGATCTTGTCATCTACCTTCGCACCGCCTTCGGCGGCGCTACGCGTCGGGCGTTCGCCCGACTTGTCATCCACCTCAGCCACCCGAGGCCGATCTCGCGAAGCGCACCGCGTCACGCGGTACGTCGAGCTTGTAGCCCGCGCCGTGGATCGTGACGAGCCAGCGCGGCTTGTCGGGCTCGTTCTCGAGGGCGCGGCGCAGCTTGACGAGGTGGTTGTCGACGGTGCGTGTGTTCGGATAGTCCTCGTAGCCCCAGGCCTCGTCGAGCAGCACGTCGCGCGACACGACCTCGCCCGGCCGCTTCGCGAACACCTTCAGGATCGCGAATGCGCGGCTCGGCAGCTCGATGCGCTTGCCGGCGCGGGTCGCGACCTGGCCGACGAGATCGATCGCGAGATCGCCGAACACCATGCCGACCGGCTCCTGGACCTCGCCGTGCGAGCGCCGTAGCACCGACGCAACGCGCGCGAGCAGCTCCATCAACGAGAACGGCTTGGTGACGTAGTCGTCGGCGCCGAGCTCGAGGCCGCGCACGCGATCGAGCTCCGCACCGCGCGCCGACAACATGATCACCGGTGTCGCTTGCGCGGTGCCGCGACTCGCGCGGGTCGCGCGAATTCGCCGCAGCACCTCGAAGCCGTCGATGTCGGGCAGCATGACGTCGAGCACGACGAGGTCGTACTTGCCGGAGCACGCCTGCTCGGCGCCCTCGCTACCGCGGCCGACGACCTGGACCTCGTAGCCCTTCGCGGTCAGCGTGTCCTCGAGGCCCATGCGGATCGACGGATCGTCCTCGACGACCAGGATGCGGGTCACGACGTCACCTCCGGCGCGGCAAGTGCGACCGGCTCGGTGGCCGTCACCCGCGGCAGCCGGATCGTGAACGTCGCGCCGTGGCCGACCTCGGAGGCGACCTCGACGGTGCCGCCGAGCGCCTCGATGTGGCGTTTGACGAGCGCCAAGCCGAGCCCCGTGCCCTCGACGTTCGAGCGATACGCCTCGGGCGTGCGATAGAACTCGCGGAAGATCCGCACTTGCTCGACCGGCGGAATCCCGGGGCCGTGATCGCGCACGGCGATCGACGCGCCGGTCGCATCGGCGTCGATCCGGACCTCGATCGGCTTGCCGGCACCGCCGTACTTCGCGGCGTTCGCGAGCAGGTTGAGCACCGCACCCACGACGACATCACGGTCGACTTCGACTTCGGTGGCCATCGCTGCGGGAGACACTTCGATCGCGATCGGATTGCGCCCCGCCTGGGGCGACGCGAGGGCCTCGAACGTCGTCACCGCGTGGCGGCCGAGCTGCGCGAGCTCGACGGATGCCTGCGTGTAGCGCCGCGTGCCGCGCTCGATCTGGGCGTAGTCGAGCAGGTTCGCGATCAACAGGCCGAGCCGCTGGCTCTCCTGCACGATCACGCCGTGGTAGCGGTGCATCTTCTCGGCATCGCCCTGCGCGACGCCCTGCTGGAGCATCTCGGCGAACATCCGGATCGAGGTCAGCGGCGTCTTGAGCTCGTGCGACACCGTCGAGACGAAGTCGCTCTTGAGCTGCGCGAGCTCGCGGGCGCGTGCGGCGCCGCGGATCATCGCGAGCAGGCCCACGCCGAGCATGAGCGCGAGCGCGGACGTGAACACGATGTGCGTGCGCTCGCGGTGGCGCACGACCTCGTCGAGTGGATCGGGCGAGACGACCGGATTGACGAGCCAGAGCTGGAGGTGCGGCAGTTGCTCGCCGAGTGGCAGCTGATCGAGCTTGCGCAGATCCGGGCTCGGCGAGCCGCCGGTCGCGAGCACGAGCGGGCGAGCATCGCGCGCGACCTCGTCGGTGGCGTCGTGGCCGGCCGCGGCCGCGAGCAAGTTCGCGTCGACCGCGAGGCCGATCACCGAGCCGTCGCCGCGCCGGCGATAGATCAACGTGCGGCCCGGTTGCTTCACGGCGGCCTTGCCGCGCCAGGCGGTGGTCGCGGTGCGCACGAGCTCGTCCTTGTCGTCGGCCAGGCCGGCGGCGGCACGCGCCTGGCCGCGCATGGTCTCGACGTCGAGATCGAGCGCCGGCAGGTGATCGCGGACCGCGACCGGCACGTCGCCGGTGAGCTCCGCGCGGATCCGCTCGACGACGCCGAGCCCGACGATCGGATCGATCTCGTACGTGCCGGCGAGCACCGCTTCCGCGAGCGCGAGCAGCTGGGCCGCGCGTGCGTCACCCGCGGCCTCGGCACGCAATAGCGCCGTGACCAGCACGACCGGCACCCGCTCGGGCGACGTGCCCGCCTTGGGAAAGCTGCGCGTGCCGAACCGGCGATCGAGCTCGTCGAGGAGCGCGAGCGAGCGCTGTGGATCGCCGAGCCGCGCGACCACGCGCGACAGCCCGAGCAACGCATCGGGGCCGGTGTCGTCGAACGCGACCAGCGCCGTGTAGCCGCGCTTGGCCTCGGCGAGCGCCGCCGCACATGGGCCGTCCTTGCACGCCTCCGCGCGCTGCGCCGCTCGCAACCGGGCCGCGCGATCTTGCCGGCGCGACAGCTCGCGCACGTAATCCTCGATCCGTCCGTTCGGCGACGCGGGGCGATCGAACGCGGGATCCGGCGCGGCGAGCGGCAGCGCGGTCTTCGGGACGCGAATGTGGCCATCGGCGTCGAGCCAGAACCAGTAGCGCGCGAGTCCCGCGAGCGGACCGTGCTGGCCCGCGGTCGCGGCGCGGTCGGCGGCATCGAGCGCGTCTCCGATCGCCCGGTCGATGCGCCCCACGATCGCTTTCGCGGCATCGTGCTGGCGCTCGATCTGCGCGGCCACGGCGCCGGTCTGATCGCGGTAAGACACGGCACCGAGATAGGCGATGCCACCGGCCGGCACGAGCAGTGCCAGGACCGACAGCACGTAAACCCAGGCACGTCTCGATCGCACGCACGGTGAGGATAGCGCGTGCGTTGCGATGGTGGGACGACCCCGCTATCGTGCCCTGGCATGGCCAAGGCCCTCATCATCGTGCCCACCTACAACGAGCGCGAGAACGTGCCCGGCATCAGCGAGCGGTTCCTGGCGGCTATCCCGGGCGTGCACCTGTTGTTCGTGGACGACAACTCGCCCGACGGCACCGGTCAGCTCCTCGACGACATCGCCGCGAAAGAGCCGCGCGTCTCGGTCATGCACCGGGCGGGCAAGCTCGGCCTGGGCACGGCTTACGTCGAGGGTTTCAAGTGGGCGCTCGAGCGCGGCTACGAATTCATCTTCGAGATGGACGCCGACGGCAGCCACGATCCGAAATACCTGCCGGTCATGCTCGAGCTCGCCGAAGACGGCGCCGACGTGGTCGTCGGCTCGCGCAACGTGCCGGGCGGCGGCACCGTCAACTGGGGGATCGGACGCAAGCTGATCTCCCGGGGCGGCAGCTTCTACGCGCGCTCGATCCTCGGGATCGACGTGCGTGACGTCACCGCGGGGTTTATCTGCTGGCGGCGCCGCGCCTTACTCGCGCTCGACCTCGATTCCCTGGGCTCGAACGGCTACATGTTCCAGATCGAGACCAAGTACCGCGCGCTCCAGCGCGGCATGAAGCTCGTCGAGACGCCGATCATCTTCGCGGACCGACGTGTGGGTCAGTCGAAGATGTCGCGTGCGATCGTCGCAGAAGCGCTCACCAAGGTGTGGGCGTTGCGGTTCGGTCGGTAAGCAGATACGGTCGTTGAGCGGCGATGGTCATTCTAAGGTTGCGGATCAAGACGGCGGACGAGTGGAGAGAGCTCGCGCCAGGCGAAGCGGTTGCCGAACCGATCTTCGTACCGACCACGGACGAGCTCCAATCCGGGCAGTCGGTGATCGTCGAGGTGTCTTCGAACCTGCTGCCGAACAAGGTGTTGATCCGCGGCGCCGTGCAGTCGTGGCGGCCCGCACTGCCGCGCATGCGCGTGCGTGCCGGCGCCACGGTGCAGCTCGACACCGACGAGCAAATCAAGCTGACGTTCCTGCACGACGTGCTCTCGGGCAAGCGCACCGACGTGCCGCGGCGCGGCCATTCGCGCTTGCCGGTGCAGTTCGCGTGTCGCTATCGCGTCGCGAATTCTCCAACGTTCATGGACTCCGCGATCAGCGAGATCGGAGTCGGCGGTGCGCTGCTCTCTACCGAGCAACCGCTGGCGCTCGAGACCGAGATCACGGTCGAGGTCACACCGCCCGGTGCGGCCGCGCCGATCGCGATCGCAGGGCGCGTGTCGTATCACGCCCCATCCGGCGGCTCGGGCTTGCGCTTTGTCAGCCGCGATGGCGATGGCGATCGCCGGTTGCGCGAGCTGATCCGCCGGCTGCGCGCGTCGTGATGCCGCAATTTGCGGCAGGGGGGCACGCGTGAAGCTCACGCGTCGGTTTCCCGCCCGCACGCTCGAGGTGCGCTCCGCGAAGGACGCGATCGGCGCCGCGCTGACGTTTCGCGGCATCCGCAACGATGTCCGCAGCGAGACCCTGATCGCCGAGTGGACCGAGCTGGTCGGACCGAAGATCGCTGCGCGCACGCGGCCCGACGGCATCTTCGATCGCGTGCTCGTGATCGAGGTCGTGAGCTCGGCGTGGCTGCAGGAGCTCAACATGCTGCGCGCGCAGATCCTGTCGGGCTTGCTCGAGCGGGTCGGCGAGCCGCGGCTGTTCGACGAGCTGCGCTTCAAGATCGCCGGGCGCGCGCGCCGCCACGACGTGATCCGACCGCGCCCGCGTGCGGCGGCCGCCAAGCCGGCGAAACCCGTCAACCCCGCGACCGGCATGGCGCGCGAGAAGATCGTGCGCGAGGTCGAGAGCGTCGACGACGCCGAGCTGCGCGAGCTGATCGCGCGCGTCCGCATCGCGAACGATCGCTGATGCCCCTCGTCCCCGCGCTGCTGCGGCGCAAGCTCACGCTCGGCGCGGCGATCGTGCTGTGCGTGATCGGCGTCGTCCTGATCGCGAGCGCGCTGATCGGCAGCGAACCCGGCCCCGGCGAGACGGCGCACGCGAACACGCGGTTGATCATGTTCGGGCTCGCGATCGCCGCGATCGGCGGCGTGCTGATCGGCTGGGTGACGTTCTCG
>Ga0193728_1001625_pt1 | contig 11540 bp, 11 predicted proteins | sample U1c1metaG_FD_143037 | JGI IMG/M metagenome (GOLD analysis project Ga0193728, IMG submission 143037) | Soil microbial communities from a riparian zone of the East river system, Colorado, United States - U1c1 | ecosystem: Environmental > Terrestrial > Soil > Riparian zone | place: USA: East River...
GCCACAGTTGATCGTGTGCGACGTCTCGTTCATCTCGGTGAAGACCGCGCTGCCCCCGGCGCTCGCGCTCGCTGCTCCCGGCTGGCAGGCGCTCGTGCTCGTGAAGCCGCAGTTCGAGGCGGGCCGCGCCGACGTGGCGAAGGGCAGCGGTGTCGTCCGAGACCCGGAGATCCGCCGCCGAGTCCTGCGGGAGATCGCGTATGCCGCGCTCGGCTGGAAGGCAGAGGTGGCGGGCGTCGTAGACTCCGGGCTACCGGGTCCCAAAGGCAACCGGGAGTTTTTCCTCCACCTCACAGACGCCGACGACCCGAAGCTTCCGGATGACCTCGACGAGCAAATCGACAGAGCTGTCGCCGCGCGTTAAGACCGCAGCCGTGATCACGCACGGTCGCGTCGACGTGGAGAGCGCGGTCGCGCGCGTCGAAGCCGTCGCGAAGAGGGCCGGCGTGACGGTCGTCGGCGATCCAAACGCCGCCGACATCGTGATCGCACTCGGCGGCGACGGGACGATCCTGCGCACCCTCGCGGGTCTCCTCGGTACGAACGTGCCGGTCATCGGCGTGAACTACGGACGCGTGGGCTTTCTCGCGTCGATCCGGCCGGAGGATCTCGACCGCGACGTCGAGCGCGTGTTCGCCGGGGAGTACGTCACCGTCGATCTCCCGACCTTGCAGCTGCGCCTCGACGGCCAGCGGCATGTCGCGGTGAACGACGTCGTGGTGACGAGCTCGGTCCTCGGGCGCATGGTCGAGCTCGCGTGGGCGATCGGCGGCGAGGATCTCGGCACCGTCCCGTGCGATGGGATGATCTGCTCGACTCCCTCGGGACCGACGGCGTACAACCTGTCGAACGGCGGCCCGGTGCTCGTCAGGGGCCTCGACGCGATGGCCGTGACGTTCATCGCGCCTCATTCGCTCGACGCGAGGCCGTTCGTCGTCCCGCGCGGAGTGGAGGTGACGGTCAGGAACGCCACCGCGGACGTCCCGGTGACGCTTCTCGTCGACGGCCACCACGTCGCCGAGGCACAGCCGGGCGAGGACGTTGCGATCTACCTCTACGAGCAGCGAAGCCTGCTCGCCACACTCCCGGAGACGACCTTCTTCGGCCGCTACCGCGAGACCTTCGCGTCCTGATTGGAGGGTAGTCCGGCGTCGGGTGCCGTCTCTACGATGGGCCTCGATGCTGCGCCGCCTGCGAATCGAGAACCTCGTCCTGATCAAGGAGGCCGAGCTCGAGCTCTCGCCCGGCCTGAACGCGATCACGGGCGAGACCGGCGCCGGCAAGACGATCCTCGCGCAGGCCGTCGGGCTGCTGCTCGGGACGAAGGGCGACGACTCGTTCGTCGGCCCCGCCGGCACGGAGGCCTACGTCGAGGCCGAGCTCGATCTGCCCGAGGAGCTCGACGAGCTCGGCGAGCTGCGGCCCGCTGACGAGGATGTGCTGCTCGTCGCCCGGAAGGTCTTCGGCGACGGTCGCACCCGCGCCTACGCCTGGGGACGCGCGGCTGCGCGTGAGGATGTCGCCGCAACGGTTGAGCGCGTGCTCGCGATGTCGGGGCAGTTCGAGCAGCGCCGCCTCGCACGGCCGGCCTACCAGCTCGAGGTGCTCGACCGGTTCTGCGGCGAGGAGCAGCTGCGCCGGCGCAGCGACGCCCGTGCGGCGTGGCGCGAGCTGACCGCCGCACGCAAGCGACACGACGAGCTGACGGCGAATGCCGCCCTTGCTGAGGCCCGCGTTCTGGAGCTCCGCACGCTGGTCGAGGACACGGAAGGCATGGAGGCGGATGACGAGGAGCGGCTGCGCGGCGAGCGCGAAAAGCTCCGCCACGTCTCCGACCTCGCCGAGGCGGCCGCATCGGCGGCGGAGTCGCTCGCGCCGGACGAGGGCGACGGCGCCGCAGGGCTCGTCGGGATCGCCGAGCGCGCAATCGCGCCGCTCGAACGGCTCGCGCCGGAGCTCCAGCACGCGGGCGATGAGCTCCGCGACGCCGAGCTGCGGCTGCGCGAGACCGCGCACAGCCTGCACGCATTTCTTGCGTCGCTCGAGGCCGAGCCCGGTCGCCTGGAGGAGCTCGAGGCCGGGCTCGACCGGATCGCGGATGCGAAGCGGCGCTTCCGGGCTGCGTCCTTCGAGGAATTGATCGAGCGGGCCGTCGAGGCCCGCGCCGAGTTGGCGTCGCTCGACGAGGGCGTCGACCCGGCGGCCGCCGCGGCCGCTGCGCTCGCGGCCGCGCAGGCGCGCGTGGATGCGCTGGCGGCCGAGCTGCGTGCAGAGCGCACCGCGTCCGCGCCGGCGTTCGCCGAGGCAGTCGCCGGCGAGCTGCACGACGTCGGCATGGGCGAGGGCGAGTTCGCCTGCGAGCTGCGGGAGCGCGACCCCGGTGTCACGGGCGGCGACGAGGCCGTCTTCCTCGTACGGCCGAACGCCGGCATGCCGTTCGGCCCGGTCGCCGAGACCGCATCGGGCGGTGAGCTGTCGCGCATCGCCCTCGCGATCGCGGCCGTCGCGGGCGGCGACACGCTCGTCTTCGACGAGATCGATGCCGGAATCGGCGGCGAGACGGCCAACGCCGTCGGACGGGTGCTGAAGCGCCTCTCGGAGCGCGCGCAGGTGATCACGATCACGCATCTGCCGCAGATCGCCGCGCTCGCGGACCGTCACTTCCAGGTCGAGAAGGTTCCCGGCCACCCGACGCACACCCGCATCGAACAGCTCGGCGACAGCGAGAGGAAGGCCGAGCTCGAGCGGATGCTCGGCGGCCAGGAGTTCCTCGCGACGGTTCGATGACGCAACGCTGCGCGGCGGGGCACTGATGGCGCGCTACACCGCGGAGCGGACACTCCTCGCGCCCGTCGAGGACGTCTGGGCGTTCCTCGTCGAGCCGTACCACCTGGCCGACTGGTGGCCCGGCCTCGGCGGCGTGCAGCCCGACCGCCGCGGTGTCGCTCCCGGCGCACGCTGGACGATCCAGACGTCTCGGGGCGACGAACCGCTGCGCCCGCTCTTCGGCCCCGGGATGCTGAAGCGTCCCAATGCTGCGGGCACACTGCTCGTCCTCGACGTCGTCCGCGGCCGCAGGCTCTCCTTCCAGCTCGTGAACGAGGACATCACGGCCGAGATCGAGCTCTCGTCCGCCGAAGAGAACCGCACCACCGTCTCGCTCGTCGTCGAGGCGACGTGGGGGAGGGTGCGGCGGTCGTACGCGACGGAAGCGCTGCGGCGCCTCTACGACCTCGTGCAGACGGGAGACGAGGGGTGACCGCCCCGACCGTCGACCGCAGTCGCTGCTACCCTCAAATCCCGTGAGCGCACGGGCCCCCAAGTACGTCTTCGTCACTGGGGGAGTGGTCTCGGCGCTCGGGAAGGGAATCGTCGCCGCATCGCTCGGGCGGCTTCTCAAAGCGCGTGGCTTGAGCGTGCAGCTCCAGAAGTTCGACCCGTACCTGAACGTCGATCCCGGGACGATGAGCCCGTTCCAGCACGGCGAGGTCTTCGTCACCGAGGACGGCGCCGAGACCGACCTCGACATCGGGCACTACGAGCGATTCGTCGACGAGAACTCGTCGCGCAACTCGTCGCACAGCGCAGGCGCCGTCTGGGAGACCGTCCTGCGCAAGGAGCGCAAGGGCGAGTTCCTGGGCGCGACCGTGCAGGTCATCCCGCACATCACAAACGAGATCAAGGCGCGCATCCGCCGCGCAGCCGAGGCGACCCCCACCGACGTCGTCATCTCCGAGATCGGCGGCACCGTCGGCGATATCGAGTCGCTCCCGTTCCTCGAGGCGCTCCGGCAGTTCCGCCGGGAGGTGGGGCCTGAGAATGTGATGTACATCCATGTCACGCTCGTCCCCTTCATCGAGGCCGCCGGCGAGCTGAAGACGAAGCCGACGCAGCACTCCGTGAACGAGCTGCGGCGCATCGGTATCCATCCCGACGTGATCGTCTGCCGCTCGCACGAGGAGCTCTCGCGCGACATCCGCGACAAGATTGCGCTCTTCGCCGACGTCGATCCAGGCGCCGTCGTCGCCTGCCCCGACGTCCGCGACGTCTATCTCGTCCCCGGCGTTGAAGCACGCGGGCCTGCTCAACGGCTGCTCGGTGCGCGTCCGCTGGGTCGACGCCGAGAACATGTCGTACGAAGAGACCGCGGAGCTGCTGGAGACCGTCGACGGCGTCCTCGTCCCCGGCGGCTTCGGCTCGCGCGGCTGGGAGGGCAAGATCCTCGCCTGCCGTGCGGCGCGCGAGCGCCGCATCCCGTACCTCGGCATCTGCCTCGGCATGCACGTCGCCGTCTCCGAGTTCGCACGCCACGTCGTCGGCCTCGAGGGCGCCAACTCGACCGAGATGGATCCCGAGACGCCGTATGCCGTGATCGATCTGCTGCCCGAGCAGAAGGGCATCGAGGATCTCGGCGGCACGATGCGCCTCGGTGCGCAGGCCGTCGAGCTCGTCGACGGGACGCGCGCGCGTGAGCTCTACGGCGACGCCGTCATCTTCGAGCGCCACCGTCACCGCTACGAGGTCAACAATCTCTACCGCGAGCAGCTCACGGCCGCCGGCCTCGTCGTGTGCGGCACCTTCGAAGAGGGACGACTCATCGAGATCGTCGAGCTGCCGGACCACCCGTGGTTCGTCGCGAGTCAGTTCCACCCCGAGTTCAAGTCGCGGCCGACGCGCCCGGCGCCGCTGTTCCGCGGCTTCGTCGGCGCGGCGCTCGCACGGTCGCGCGAACGCGCGGACGCGGACGCCGGCGACCGCGCTACCGTCGCATAGGCATGGCCACCGACAACGAGGCTCTGTCGCTCTTCCTGGAGCTGGCGGCACTGCCGAGCCCACCGGGCGAAGAGCGCGTCGTCGCCGACGTCGTGCTGCGCTATCTGCGCGGCCTCGGCCTCGAGCCGGACGAGGACGGTGCCGGCCCGGAGATCGGCTCGACGGCCGGGAACATCTACGTCCGTCTCGAGCCGACCGCCGAGGGCACGCCGCTCTTCTTCTGCGCCCACCTCGACACCGTGCCGCCGTCGGGGCCGCTCGAGCCCGTCGTCGAGGACGGGATGGTGCGGAACGCCGGCGGGACGATCCTCGGCGCCGACAACAAGTCGGCCGTCGTCGCGATGCTCGAGGGCACGCGCCGCGTTCTTGCGGAGGGGCGGCAGCACGCGGGTATCGAACTGGTCTTCACGCCGAAGGAAGAGGTCGGGCTCATCGGCGCTGCCGCGTTCGACCACGACCGGCTGCACGCCGATGTGGGCTACGTCTACGACCAGGCGGCGCCGATCGGCGAGATCATCCTCGGCGCGCCGCACGCGCAGTCGATGGACGTCACGTTCCACGGCCGCGCCGCACACTCCGGGATGTTCCCGGAGGAAGGCCGTTCCGCGATCCAGGCCGCCGCGAAGGCGATTGCGGATCTTCGCCTCGGGCGCATCGACGAGGAGGCGACTGCGAACGTCGGTCTCATCTCGGGTGGCACCGCGGGAAACATCGTCCCCGAGTGGTGCACCTTCCTCGCCGAGGCGCGCTGCCAGGACGAGCGCCGCCTCCACGAGCTGGTGCAGGAGATGATCGACATCTTCTCGTTCGCTGCGACAACAGCCGATTGCGAGGTCGAGACGGAAGTACGGAAGAGCTACAAGGGCTATCGCTTCAAGAAGGAGCAGGACGTCGTCACGCTCGCCGCGGAAGCGCTTACGCGCTGCGGTCACGAGCCGACGTACGCGCTCTCAGGCGGAGCCGCCGACGCGAACGTTTTCAACGACCGCGGTCGTCGCTGCGTCAACCTCGCGAACGGCATGACCGACATCCACACGCCCGACGAGCGGATCGCGGTCGCAGACCTCGACGCGATGATCGACGTCACGCTGGCGATCGTCGACGGAGCACGGGCCGCGTGATCTCTCCTATACCTCCGTCGCTCGCGTCCACAAGCTAGAGTCCCGCCCGTCTTGCGGATAGGTGTCGCCAGAGAGATCAAGACCGACGAGTACCGCGTCGCGCTGACCCCTGCGGGAGCGCGCGAGCTCGTGCAGAGGGGGCACGAGGTGCTCATCGAGACGACCGCCGGCAACGGCAGCTCGTTCTTCGATACGGACTACGAGCGCGCGGGCGCGCAGATCGTCTCCGTGGACGACGTGTGGGGAACGTCGGAGCTCTTGTTGAAGGTGAAGGAGCCGATCGCGAGCGAGTATCCGCGGCTCCGCGAAGGGCTTGTGCTCTTCACGTATCTACACATCGCCGCCGACGAGCCGCTGACGCGTGCCCTCGTGAACAGCGGGATCACCGCCGTCGCGTACGAGACGGTGGAGACGGAAGACCGGCGGCTGCCGCTCCTCGCACCGATGAGCGAGATCGCCGGCAGACTGGCGTCGCAGGCGGGTGCGTATTTCCTCGAGAAGCCGCTCGGCGGCCGCGGCCTGCTGCTCGGCGGCGTGCCGGGCGTTGCGCCGGGCCGCGTCGTCGTCCTCGGCGGCGGGATCGTCGGCTACAACGCCGCGATCATCGCGATCGGCCTCGGCGCGCAGGTCACGGTGCTCGAGCGGTCGATCGACCGCATGCGCCACCTCGACGAGATCCTCTCCGGACGCGTGAGCCTCGTGATGTCCTCGACGCTGCAGATCGAGTCGTCGATCGCTGACGCCGATCTCGTGATCGGAGCCGTGCTCGTGGCCGGGGCGCGGGCGCCGAAGCTCGTAACGCGCGAGATGCTGGGCGTGATGAAGACGGGCTCGGTGATCGTCGACGTCGCGATCGACCAGGGCGGCTGCATCGAGACGTCGCACCCAACGACGCACAGCGACCCCGTGTACGAGGTCGACGGCGTCCTCCACTACTGCGTCGCGAACATGCCCGGCGGCGTGCCGATCACGTCGACTAAGGCGCTGACCAACGCAACGCTGCCGTACGTCGAGGAGATCGCCGACAACGGCCTCGTGCGTGCGGTCACCGCCGATCCTGCGCTGGCACGCGGCGTCAACGTGCTCGACGGCAAGCTCACGTATCAGGCGGTCGCCGAGGCGCACGGCCTCGAGTACACGCCGCTCGACGACGTGTTGCCGCTCACCGCGGCGTAAGCCGCAGCAGGCCGATGCGCACGAGCGCGGCCGGTAGGCGGCGCAGCGGATGCATCTCGGCGGTGTGGCGCCACGTCCCGACATACTGCGTCACGGGCGCATGGGGATTGAGCCGCTTGATCGCGCGATAGAGCAGTCCCGATTCGTCGCGCTGGTCGACGACGATCTGATCGTGTGTACTCCACCAGATCTCGAGCGGGAGATGCGAGAACGCGAGCTCGCGCGTGTAGAAGAGCGGGCTGCGGTCGGCCCACGCCTCGTGGTCGAGGCGCGGGATTCCGCCGAACTCGAGGCGCGCGAGCTCCTGCAGTGCGTGCCCGTCCTTCAGGGTGGGGAACGCGGCGTAGCGAGCCGCCATGTTTGTCGGCGCGTCGAACGACACCGCGCCTGCAAGGAGATGCGGGTGCTGCGCGGCGAGCAGCAGCGTCTCCTGTCCGCCCATGCTCGCGCCGATCGCGTAGATGCGCCGCCGATCGATGCGGAGCCACGGGAGTGCCTCGTGGACGATGCGCGGCATCCGCGCGAGGTCGGCGATCTCGCCGGGGCTTCCCCACGAGTACAGCTCGAGATGCGCACCCTGCCCCTCGGGGTTGACGACGGCGAACCGGCCCAGAGCCGGGAGGTTGCCCCAGCGCCGCGCGTTCGCCGCGGGCTCGACGCCGCTCCCGTGCGGCGAGATGACGAGCGGGATCGGCGGATTGTTCTCGGGCCCGTACCAGCGCGGGAGCACGACGACCGCAGTGCGGGCGGCTCCGTCGTGCGCGCGGTACTCGATCGTCAAACTGCGTACGAGCGGCACGCGGCTCACCAGGGCCGGCCAGTTGGCGTCGCGCCAGGCGGAGAGGCGGGCAGCGGTCGCTGCGGCCGGAACATGCGCCACCACAGCGCTCAGCATGCGCGTGTGGTCGTGAACGATGGCTGAACGCTAGGAGGCGGGCGGCGTGTCGCTCGGCTTCTTGGCCGGCGAGATCTTGACCACGGCCCAGGTGACGCCTGCGGCCACCGTGATGATCACGGCGATGTAGACGACGAATCCGAGTAAGCCGAGGGCCGATTGCATCGCAGTCCTAGAATAGCCGGATGCCCAGAGCCTGCGTGATCGTGCTGGACGCCGTCGGAGCCGGCGCGCTCCCCGATGCCGACGAGTACGGGGACGAGGGGTCGAACACCCTCGGCAACGTCGCAGCGGCGGTCGGTGGGCTCGATCTGCCCAACCTCGAGGCGCTTGGTCTCGGCAACGTCGAGCCACTCGAGGGCTGCCCGCCGCAGCCGGGTGCGCCCGCCGTCGCCGGCCGGCTGCTCGAGCGGTCGAAGGGCAAGGACACGACAACAGGGCACTGGGAGCTGATGGGCATCGTCACGGCGACGCCGTTCCCGACGTACCCGCACGGTTTTCCGCACGACGTCATCGATCCGTTCATGCACCGCACGGGCCGCGGCGTGCTCGGCAACAAACCGGCGTCGGGCACCGACATCATCCAGGAGCTCGGGGAAGAGCATCAGAAGACGGGCAAGTGGATCGTCTACACGTCGGCGGACTCCGTGTTCCAGATCGCCGCGCACGAGGAAAGCGTGCCGCTCGACGATCTCTACGAAGCGTGTGGGATCGCGCGTGAGATCCTCACGGGCAAGGACGCGGTCGGACGGGTTATCGCCCGCCCGTTCACCGGCGCGCCCGGAGGCTACGAGCGCACGCCCAACCGGCACGACTACTCGCTCGAACCGCGCCGGCCGAACTACCTGAGCCTCGTGCGCGATGCGGGTGTCACCGTGCACGGTGTCGGCAAGATCAGCGACATCTTCGCGGGCTGCGACATCGACGAGTCGCATCCGACGAAGTCGAACGTCGACGGGATCCAGACGACGGAGCAGTTGCTGCAGGAGCTCGACGAAGGTCTCATCTTCACGAACCTCGTCGAGACCGACAGCCTCTGGGGTCACCGCAACGACCCGGTGAACTTCCACCGCTGTCTTCAGGATTTCGACCGCCGGCTGCCCGATCTGCTCGAGGCGCTGCGGCCGGGCGACCTCCTCGTCATCACGTCGGATCACGGCTGCGACCCGACGACGCCGTCGACCGATCACTCGCGCGAGCACGCAATGCTGCTGGCCTATGTCGCCGGCCACAACGCTTCAGGGCAGATCCACGAGGGCGAGTTCGCCGACGTCGGGGCGACGATCAATGCCTGGCTCAAGGGAAAAGCCCCGTCGCGGGGAATCCCCGGGCAACCGATCCTGACTCCTTGATCCGACCCGCTGAACTGATCCAGCGCAAGCGCGACGGGCAGGAGCTCGGTGCCGACGAGCTCAGCGAGCTCGTGCTCGCCTACGCACGGGGCGATGTGCCCGACTATCAGCTCGCCGCGTTCTGCATGGCGGTCTACTTCCAGGGACTGACGAGCGCCGAGACGTTCGCGCTGACGGATGCGATGGTGCGCAGCGGCGAGACGATCGAGCTCGGTGCCGCACTCGGCCGACGCGTCGTCGACAAGCATTCGACCGGCGGAGTTGGGGACAAGACGACGCTCGCGGTCGGCCCGATCGTGGCGGCCTGCGGCGTCCCGTTCGGGAAGATGAGTGGACGCGGGCTCGGGCACACCGGTGGGACGCTCGACAAGCTCGAGGCGATTCCCGGGTTCCGTGTCGAGCTGTCCACCGATGAGCTGATCGCCCAGGTGCGCGAGATCGGCCTCGCGATCGTCGGACAGACGGCCAATCTCGTACCGGCCGACAAGAAGCTCTATGCGCTGCGCGACGTCACGGCGACGGTCGACAATGTGTCGCTGATCGCGGCGAGCATCATGTCGAAGAAGATCGCATCGGGCGCCGACGCGATCGTGCTCGACGTGAAGGTGGGGGACGGCGCGTTCATGAAGTCGCTGCCCGATGCACAGGTGCTCGCGGAGGCGATGATCGCGCTCGGCACGCGCGCGAAGCGCGACGTCGTCTGTGTGCTCACCGATATGGACCAGCCGCTGGGGCGCGCGGTCGGCAACGCGCTCGAGGTGCGCGAGGCGGTGGACACGCTGCACGGCGAAGGACCGCCCGACTTCACCGAGCTCGTCCTCGATGCGTCTGCGCATCTGCTCGCGCTGTCGGATCTCGGCGTGGACCGCGCGGAGGCGCGGCGGCGCGTCGAGGCATCGGTCGCCGATGGCTCGGCTGTTGCTATGTACGAGCGCTGGATCCGTGCGCAGGGCGGCGACCCGGATCTAGAGGCGCTGCCGACGGCGCCCTTCGTCCGCGAGGTCTTCGCACCGCACGCGGGGTACGTGCAGGCGCTCGCAGCGCTGCCCGTCGGCCTGGCTGCGCTTCACCTCGGAGCCGGCCGCCGCGAGAAGGACGATCCGATCGACCACTCGGTCGGCGTCGTCTGCTTGAAGAAGCGTGGTGATACCGTCGAGTCGGGCAAGCCCCTGGCGGAGATCCATGCCCGTGACGAAGCGTCAGCCCGCGAAGCCGCAGCCGACGTCCTTGCTGCGTACACGATCGGCGACGAGCCCCCGCGGCCGCGTCCAATCGTGCTCGACACAATCGGCTAACCCGCTCCCCAACCCGCCCCGTATCGCTCTCATGACGGTGCCTGACCCCTGCCTCTCTCCGGCGGACAGCGCCCGGCACGACACCCCGGTGTCAGGCCCGGGCCTGGCACCGGGGTTGGTGCGCAGCTCGACGACGTGGCTGCGCTGGCGCTGTCTAGGCTGGCTCGATGCCTGAGCTGCCCGAGGTCGAGACGATGCGCCGCCGGTTGGAGCCGGTGCTCGCGGGGCGGCGGTTCGAGCAGGTCGAGATCAATGATGCGCGGCTCGTGCGGCCGTTCGAGCCCGACGAGGTGGCGGCCGAGCTGCAGGGGGAGCGTGTCGCTTCCGTCGAGCGCCGCGGGAAATACCTCATCCTCCGCTTCGACACGGACCGCGTGCTGCTCGTCCACCTGCGCATGACCGGAGGATTCAGGCACGGAGCTGCCGCGCTCGACGACGACGCACACCGCCGGGCACTCGTCCACCTCGACGACGGCACTGACATCGCATATCGCGACGTCCGACGCTTCGGCACCTGGCTGCTCCTCGAGCCGGGCGAGCTCGACTCGTACCTCGCACCGCGGCTCGGCGAGGAACCCCTTGACGCGCCGTTCACCGCCGCGCGACTGGGCGCGCTCCTCGCGAAGCGCCGCGCACCGATCAAGGCCGCCCTCCTCGACCAGCGCACGCTCGCCGGCATGGGGAACATCTACGTCGACGAGGCGCTGTGGCGCGCGCGCATCCATCCGCTGCGTCCCGCCGAGAGCCTCGACAAGAACGAACTGAAGCGCCTGCACCGCGCCGTGCGCGCGTCGCTCGAAGCCGGCCTCGCACGGCAGGGCTCGACGCTGCGCGACTACCGGCTCCCCGACGGCGCCTCCGGCTCGATGCAGCACGAGTTCAAGGTCTACGGCCGCGGCGGCGAGCCGTGCGACCGGTGCGGCACCCC
>Ga0193728_1001627_pt1 | contig 11540 bp, 10 predicted proteins | sample U1c1metaG_FD_143037 | JGI IMG/M metagenome (GOLD analysis project Ga0193728, IMG submission 143037) | Soil microbial communities from a riparian zone of the East river system, Colorado, United States - U1c1 | ecosystem: Environmental > Terrestrial > Soil > Riparian zone | place: USA: East River...
TTCTCGATTGCGAGGCTGGGAACGCGCACGTCGACCCTGCCGAGCGCATACACCAGCGCTGGTTGCGCATCGGGCTCGTCAACCTCTTGGCATTGACATGGTTGGTGTCCCATTTCAAGCGATCCTAACCCGCTGCGCACCTCCGCTCAACTCCATTTGCCAGAACTAATCTAATCATTGGCGAATATCTAAGCCGCGTTCCGCGCTCAGTGCTTGGCCGGGCGAGGTCCCTGGACATCGGCGAGAATCGCGATATGTCGCCTCCCATGCAAGGCGATGCAGGTCGCCTAGCGTTGCGGCGTCGGTCGGCTTTGCGGCACGATTTTCATCCAGAGAGCGTTCCATAGCTTCGTGCCGCGGCGGCCGCCGGGGAGCTTGAGAGGATAATCATCATAAAATCAGTTGAAATTAGGGAGTATTGCGCTACGGTGGTCACGAGACCCCCTCCAACCCTCGCGACGACCCCCGAAAGGAAGCAGAGCCCATGTCCGAGATCCCCAGCTCGAACACGCCGGGCAGAGCAGAGCGGCGCTGGCGCCGCGCGAGCGCCGACATCACGACGAGCTTCGTCACCGCGCTAGCCACCGGCGAGAATCCAATCGCGCCCGCGTCCGGCTCGACCGCCACCGCTCCCGGCCACGGCGCCGCCCGGCGCAGGCACACCGCCCGAGGCGCCCTGCAGCCCAAACCGCGGCCGGCCCTGACGCGCCACCGCCTGCGCCAAGCGAATTAGCCTCGCCCCGCGCCTAGGGTCGCCTCGGCCACCAAGCGCTGCACATAGGGGCCGAGCAACGAAGCCACTGCCTCCGCCGTCTCACCCGGCCCACCTTTCGGCAGCGCCGCATAGCTGATCGCCAGCCGCACGAGCGTCTCGCCGAGTAGCTCGGCCTCCTCGCGCGGCACGACAGGCCAGCTCGCAAGCAGCACCTCCGTCAACCGCGCCGAGGCCATCTCGACGAGCGTCTCGCCGCGCGTAGTGAACAGCGCGATCAACTCATCCGCGCCCTCGCCCGCGACGATCGCGCTGACGAGCGAATTCTCGGCCGCGACCGTCAGGAACAGCTCAAACGTCGCCTGCAGCGCAAGCCGCGGATCATCGGCATTGGCCGCGATCGTGCTCTGCACAGCGTCGATGAAGCGCTCGGCTTCGCGCAGCACGAGCGCCTGCGCGAATACCGCGCGCGAGCCGAACTCGTTGTAGACCGTCTGGCGGCTGACGCCCGCCGCACGCGCGATCTCGCTCATCGTGATCTCAGACCACGGCCGCGCCGCGAGCTCCTTGCTCGCGCCGTCGAGCAGCGTGTTGCGCAGCAGCTCGCGCGCAGCGACCGCATAGGGGACCTGCGGCTCGGCGGCGGGCTCGGCTGCACTCACGATTCGCGCGCCTCAGTCGTCTCGACTGGCTCGAAGTCGACCTTGTCGCGCACGCCGCAGTCGGGGCACACCCAATCGTCGGGCACCGCGCTCCACGGCGTGCCCGGCGGAAAGCCCTCGCGCGCGTGCCCGGCGTCCTCGTCGTAGACGTAGCCGCAGCCGGTGCAGCGGTAGGCGCTCACGCACTCACCCCGAACTGCCGGCGCCTGCGGGCGCTGATCCGTGGTTGCAGGTTCGCACGGCCCACGTCGCCTTCGTAGTGCTCGAGCACGCGGTGATCCATGATGTGCCGCCACAGCGGTGGGATCACGGCCGTGACGATCATCCCGGCATAACCCGTTGGCAGCTGCGGCGCCTGCTCGACGTGGCGCAGCGCCTGGTAGCGGCGGACCGGGTTCGCGTGGTGGTCTGAGTGGCGTTGCAGGTGGTAGAGCAGCACGTTCGAGGCGGTGTTGTTCGAGTTCCAGCTGTGCTCGGGCTGCGTGCGCTCGTAGCGCCCGTCCTCGCGACGCTGGCGCAGCAGGCCGTAGTGCTCGAGGTAGTTCACCACCTCGAGCAGCGAGAAACCGAGCACGGCTTGGATCAGCAGGTAGGGGAGCACGACGAGGCCGAAGACCGCGACGAGCGTGCCGAACAGCACGACCGTCATCGCCCACGCGCTGAGGATGTCGTTGCGCGGCGTCCACATCCAGCTTTCGAGGCGCCCCAAGCGGACGCGCTCGAGCTCCCATGCCGAGCGCAGGCTGCCGGCGACGGTGCGCGGCCAGAAGCGGTAGAAGCTCTCGCCGAGGCGCGAGCTCGCCGGGTCCTCCGGCGTCGCGACGCGCACGTGGTGGCCGCGGTTGTGCTCGATGAAGAAGTGCCCGTAGCCGCTCTGCGCAAGCGCGACCTTGCTCAGCCAGCGCTCGAGGCTCGCGCGCTTGTGCCCGAGCTCGTGCGCCGTATTGATCGCGATTCCCGAGACCATCGCGACCGTCAGCGCGAGGCCGATGCTCTCGATCACCGAGAGGCCGCCGTGCGACCACTCCCAGCAGGCGAAGATCAGCCCGCCGTATTGCACCGGGATATACGCGTACGTGCACCAGCGGTAGTAGCGATCCTGCTCGAGTGCCTTGATCACCTCCTCCGGTGGGTTACGCGCGTCGAGCCCGACTGCGAGGTCGAGCAGTGGGAAGATGCCGAACACGAGCACAGGCCCGTAGAACCAGAACACGCCGAGACCCGTCAGCTCCACCAATCCCCACGCGAGGAACGGCAGCGTCGGGACGACGAGGCCGAGCAGCCAGTAGTAGCGCTTTGGGTCGCGCCACGTGACCGATCTCCCCGTATCCGGCTGCTCGACGGGTGCGATCGCTGCGGCCGTCGTTGCTGCAGGTGCTGACATCGTCGGTGCGCCTCCTGGCGTCGGGTTCGCGTAGGACGAACTTTACATGATCACCACTCTCTGTCAAGCACACCGACAGCAAGACGGCATGTGACAACTGAGCGTCGGGCACGCCTGAGCCCAGGTGCGTCGCTCCCGTCGCGAACATCCTCGCGCGCTGCGGTTGCTAGGCCGTGACGGGCCCCGGCCTCAGGATCTCCGGGTCGTGCCCCGGAATCACCCGAAAGCCGTCGTCGCGCATCACGCGCAGGCGCTCGGCCGAGCGCGCCTGCTGCTCGTGGTCGTCGGCGAAGATCGGGAAGCGGTGGTCGTCAAAGCCCGAAGCGAAGTGCGCGACGTCGATGCCGAGCACGAGCTTGCCGATCCGTACGGACTGGTGTCCGGGCGTGTGCCCGGGCGTCAGCAGCAACTCGACGCTGCCGTCACCGAGCAGGTCGTGGTCGCCTTCGACGAGGACGACCTCGCGGGCAGTCGCGGTGTAGTCGCGGGGGAGGAAGAAGTTGCGTGCGACGGCTGCGTCGTCGTGTCCCGCCTCCCATTCGCTTCGCTGGATCACGAGCGGCACAGACTCTGGAATCAATCCCAACCCGCCGACGTGGTCCCAATGTAGGTGCGTCAGCACGACTTTCGTCAGCGTGATCAAGTCGAGCTGCTCGGCGATGCTGTGCTGCTGCTCGAGCGTCGAGACGGCGAACACGTCGGGGCGCTCGTAGTAGGCGGCCGGGTCGGCGATCGCGGCCGGGTTCAGGCCCGTGTCGATCAGGATTCGCTCGCTCGCCGTCTCGAGCACGTACGCCGGCACCGGATAGCGGACGGTTCGATCGAGCCCGTCGTCCTTGCGGAAGATGCCGGCCGGCGCTGTGAACCAGCCGACGATCAGCCTTTCTATCTTCACGTCCGCCGCCACGCCTGCCCACCGTATCGTGCGACACGCGGCAATGCGAGGAAGTGAAGTGGCCGTTCCGCCTCGCGCGCGCGATCGGCGAGGATGAGGGTGGATGCCCTCCGCACGCAACCTGCTCAACCTGAAGGCCGTCGAGAAGTCCTACGGCAGCCGCTCGGTGCTGCACGAGATCACGCTCGGCGTCTCAGCGGGCGAGCGGATCGGCGTCGTCGGCGCCAACGGCGGCGGCAAGTCGACGCTGCTGCGCCTGATCGCGGGCGTCGAGACACCCGACGCCGGCGCGCTCACGCGTGCCGGCGATGTCGGCGTCGCGCTGCTTGGCCAGCGCGACGAGCTCGACGAGCGGCGCACCGTGCGCGAGGTGCTCGTCGGCGCCCGCGCCGATCACGAGTGGGCCGGCGACAGTGCTTTCAGAGACGTCCTCGACGGGCTGATGGGCGGCGTCGAGCTGCGGCTCTTCGCCGCGGGCATCGACACGCCGATCGCCGGCCTATCTGGTGGCGAGCGTCGTCGCGTCGCGCTTGCGCGGCTGCTGCTCGATCCGCCGGAGCTGCTGCTGCTCGACGAGCCGACGAACCACCTCGACGTCGAAGGTGTCGACTGGCTCGCGCGGCACCTCGCGGCGCGACGCGGCTCGATGCTCGTCGTGACGCACGACCGCTGGTTCTTGGATGCGGTCTGCACGACGACGTGGGAGGTCGCCGACGAAACGGTGCATCAATACGAAGGCGGCTATGCGGCATACGTGCTCGCGCGCGCCGAGCGCGATCGCCAGGAGGCCTCGCGCGCGAGCCGCCGCGAGCAGCTGCTGCGCAAGGAGCTTGCGTGGCTGCGGCGCGGGCCGCCGGCGCGCACGAGCAAGCCGAAGTTCCGCATCGACGCGGCGAACGCGCTGATCGCCGACGAGCCGCAGGCGCGCGACCGCGCGGAGCTGTTGCGCTTTGCGACCTCGCGCCTCGGCAGCAAGGTGCTCGACGCGGTCGACGTCTCGCTCGCGCTCGGCTCGCGCGAGGTCTTGCACGAGCTGACGTGGCGCCTCGGCCCGGGCGACCGCGTCGCGGTCGTCGGCGTCAACGGCTCCGGCAAGACCTCGCTCGTGCGCCTGCTCGCCGGCGAGCTCGAGCCGACGGCCGGTCGCGTCGAGCGCGGCGCGACGGTGCGCGTCGCCCATCTCTCCCAGGACACTGTCGAGATCCCCGAAGACGAGCGCGTGCTCGAGTCACTGCAAGCCGTGCGTGCTCACGCGACGCTGAGCGGCGGCGAGGAGATCACGGCCACGATGCTCTGCGAGCGCTTTGGCTTTCGCGGCGAGAAGGCGCACACGCTCGTTGCCGACCTCTCCGGCGGTGAGCGCCGGCGCCTGGCGCTGATGCGGCTGCTGATGGGCGAGCCGAACGTTCTGCTGCTCGACGAGCCGACGAACGACCTCGACCTCGACACGCTGACGGCGCTCGAGGATCTGCTCGATGGCTGGCCGGGCACACTCGTCGTCGTCAGCCACGACCGCTACTTTGTCGAGCGCGTCTGCGACAACGTCTACGCGCTCGACGGCGGCGGCGCGATTCGCCATCTGCCGGGCGGGATCGATCAGTACATCGAGCAGCGCCGCGCGGCCGAGGGGCGCGTCCCCACTACAGCCTCGAGGCAGTCCGCAGCGCCGCCGGCAGGCGCGCGCGTGCGCGAGGAGCGCAAGCAGAAGCAGCGCTCTGAGCGCGAGCTGAAGCAACTCGAAGCGGCGATCGAGCGCCTCACGACGCGCGAGGCCGAGCTGCACGAGCAGATGACAGCCGTCGCAACCGAGCACGCGCAGCTCGCCGAGCTGCAGAGCGAACTCGCGCTGCTCATCGCCGAGCGCGAGCAGCTCGAGCTCTCTTGGCTCGAGCGCTCCGAAGCACTCGAGGGTTGATCTGAGCGACGATGCGTCGATGAGGCTCATGTACGTCAACCACACGGCGGCGGTCAGTGGCGCTGAGCGCTCGTTGCTCGCGCTGCTCGCGGCGCTCTCGCCGGAGGTCGAGCCGCTCCTCGCCTCACCGCGCGGCCGCCTCTCCGAAGCGGTCGAGCGGCTCGGGATCGCGACGACGCCGATCGTCGACACAGCCGGCAGCCTCCGCCTGCACCCTTTGCACACGCCGCGCGCGCTCGCCGAGATGAGCGTCGCAGCGCTGCAGGTGCGCCGCGCCGCGCGTGGCCATCGCGCGGATCTCGTCCACGCGAACTCGATCCGCGCCGGCCTCGAGCTCGCGCTCGCGCGCGTCGCGCCGGTGGCGAGCATCGTGCACGTGCGCGACTGCCTGCCGCCCGGCGCGCTGACGACGGCGACGATGCGCTTGATCGCGACGGCGACGACAGTGCTCGCGAACTCGCATTACACGGCGGCGACCGTGCGCAGCGCCGCGCCGAATGCGCACGTTGAAGTCGTGCACCCGGCGATCGACCTCGCCGAGTTTGACCCGGCGCGAATCGACCGTGCGCAGGCGCGCGCGAAGCTAGGCGTCGCCGGCACGCGGCGCGCGCTGCTCGGCGTCGTCGCGCAACTCAGCCCGTGGAAGGGGCAGGACACAGCGATCGAAGCGCTCAAGCTGTTGCGCGAGCAGGGCGTCGACGCGCACCTGCTGCTGATCGGCTCGGCCAAGTTCGTCGCGAGCGCGACGCGCTTTGATAACGAGGCCTATGTCGCCGGGCTGCAGCAGATCGTCTCTGCGGCTGGGCTCGAGGACCGCGTCTCGTGGCTCGGCGAGCGCGACGACGTACTGGAGCTCGTACGCGCGCTCGACGTGCTGCTGCTGCCGTCGCACGAGGAGCCGTTCGGGCGCGCGCTGCTCGAGGCGATGGCGCTCGAAGTACCCGTGCTTGCGACGAGCGTTGGCGGCCCGCCGGAGCTCGTCCGTGAGGGTCGCGACGGCTATCTCGTCGCGCCGCGTGAGCCGGCGGCGTGGGCGCAGGCCGTGCGCCGCATTATCGAAGGCCCAGAGCAGGGGCGCGCGCTCGGCCGAGCTGGCCGCGAGCGGATCGCCGAAGCGTTCGGCGCCGAGCAGCACGCTGCGGCGACGCTCGCCGTCTATCGCAGCGCGATCGCTCGCCGCCGACGAGCGTAGGAGTCAAGCCTTCGGGGGGCGGCGTGCGCTAAATGCTCGCGATGCCTTACAGTTTTGCTAATCGGAATTGTCCATCCGGGGGAGATTCGATGAACGATCCAGGTCCGCTGACGCAGCCACCCGTCGTCGCAGGAGTCGCCGAGCAGCCCGAGCAAGGCGTTGCGCTGTGCCTCTCAGGCGGCGGCTATCGCGCAATGCTGTTTCACGTTGGCGCGCTGTGGCGGCTGAACGAGCTCGGCTGGCTCGCGAAGCTCGACCGCGTCTCGAGCGTCTCCGGCGGATCGATCACGGCCGGCGTGCTCGGCCTGCACTGGAGCTCGCTCGAGTTCTCAAGTGGCGTCGCGCGCAACTTCGACGACGAGCTCGTCGCGCCGGTCCGCGCGCTTGCAGGCGAGACGATCGACGTGTGGGCGGTCCTTGCCGGCATCCTGATCCCGGGGAAATCGGTCGCGCAGATGGTCGCGGCGGCCTACCGCAAGCACCTGTTCAAGACGGCGACGCTGCAGGCGCTGCCCGACGCGCCGCGTTTTGTGATCAACGCGACGAACCTGCAGACGGGCGTGCTGTGGCGCTTTTCAAAGCCATTCATGGCCGACTACACGGTCGGGCTCGTGCCGAACCCGACCGTCGAGCTCGCGAGCGCCGTCGCCGCGTCTTCGGCATTCCCGCCGATCCTCTCGCCACTGCGGTTGAAGCTCGATCCGCCGTCATTCTCGCCAGAAGGCCGCGGCGTGAACTTCAAGGAGCCGTTCGACACCGACGCGGTGCTCAGCGACGGCGGCGTCTATGACAACCTCGGCCTGGAGACGGCGTGGAAGAGCTGTAAGACCGTTCTCGTCAGCGATGGCGGCGGGCAGATGCAAGCCGAGCCGAGCGTCCACGGCGACTGGATCAGGCAGGCGATTCGCGTGAACTCGGTGATCGACAACCAGGTTCGCGACCTGCGCAAGCGCGAGACAATCGCTGGCTATCAGCGCGGCGAACGCGACGGCTCCTACTGGGGCATTCGCAGCGAAACGGCGAGCTTCGGCCCGCCACCCGGCTCGCTGCCGTGCCCGCCGCAGCAGACGGCCGTGCTTGCTGCGACCGCGACGCGGCTATGCGCGATGGACGCGATCCTGCAAGAACGGCTGATCAACTGGGGCTACGCCGTCTGCGACGTCGCGATGCGGCGCTGGGTCGAGCCGCAAGCGCCTGCGCCCGGCGGCTTTCCCTATCCCGATGCGGGGGTCGGCGAATAGCGCTCGGAAGCGGGCACGAGCAAGCCGAGCCTGCGCCGGCGGGCGCCGCTAGACGCGGCTGCTGTCGTAAGCGAGCGCCGGTGCGGGGCGCATCAGCTCGCCCGCATCGTGGCACGCGACGCTGACGCCGACGGGGCGCTCCGCGGGCACGCCGTCGGCGGGCACGGACGCGGCGGTGACGCGATTGCGCCCGGCGTGCTTGGCTTCGTAGAGCGCCTCGTCGGCGAGCTTGAACAGCGAGTCGTATTGCACTTGCTCGCCGCGCGCCGCGCTGACGCCGATCGAGACAGTGATCGCGACGCGCGCCGGTTGCACCTGCTCGATCGCGACGCGCAGTCGCTCGGCGACCTCGCGGCCGACGTCGCTGCCGACGCCGGGCAGCACGACGAGGAACTCCTCGCCGCCGAGGCGGTAGACGAGCTCAAAGGAGTGCAGGCGCTTGCGCAGCTCGTACGCGACGTCGCAGAGCACGGCGTCGCCGCGGTCGTGGCCGTGGGCGTCGTTGATCGCCTTAAAGTTGTCGATGTCGCAGAGCAGCAGGCAGACGGGCTGCCCGGTCAGCTGTGCTTGATGGCTCAGCTCGGCAAAACGCGGAATCAGCGCGTTGCGGTTGAACAGCCCCGTCAGCGGGTCGATGATCGCCTCGCCGCGGTGGTGCAGCTCGGCGGACTGCAGCGCCCAGACGATCGAGACGACGCTGACGAGCAGCGCGAGCGTCGCGACGAGCGGCGTCGGATCGGCGATCGCCCACGCCGGATGCGTGCCGAGCGTCGCGGCGAGCGCGATCGCGACGGTCAGCGCGACCGCGGCGACGACGACCTGCGGGCGAAAGCGCGCGGCGACCATCGCGGCCGGCAGCACTAGCCACGGCAGCGCGACGCTGCGCGGGCCGCCGCTGAGCGCGACGCCGACGCCGATCAGCAGCATCGTGAAGACGATCGCGGCGGCGCTGACGCGCTCTGGGTGCGCGCTGGTGTTGATGCGGCGCTCGACGTTGAGGAAGTTGAGCGCCGAGAGCGCGAAGAGGATCAGCGTCCACCAGCCGACCCACGGCGCGACGAGCAGCAGTGCGAGCCCGATCGCACCGGAGCCGATCAAGCGGATGTTGCGCACACGTGCGCTCGCGTCGACAACGCGGCTGCGGTCAAGCTCGGTTGGGCAGAGCCAGGACGTGTGGTCCATGGGGGCGCTTCGACCGTCTTTCGCGTGCCCTTTAGGACTGCACGTCGCGGTCAGACGTTTGTCCTCACAAAATCCGACTTATGGAATTGCGCCGCACAGTGGCATCTGTCGCGTGAGGCATAGAGCCAGCGCGCACAGGCGTCTGTCGTCTTTTTATTGGGCGGCTTACGCCGCTCTCGTACCCTTAGCGCATGTACAACGCTGCGCCGCCGACCGTCGGCGAGATCCTCAGCAGTCGCGCGGGCGAGGAGATGGCGCTCAACGACCGCTATCTGAACCCGCAGATGGGCCGGATCTTGCGCACGCTCGGCTTCGACAAGCAGTGGCGTGGGGGCGAGGGCGCACACCTGATCGATGCCGACGGCGAGCGCTATCTCGACCTGTTCGGTGGCTACGGCGTGTTCGCGATCGGGCGCAACCACCCGGAAGCGATCGCGGCCGTGCAGGAGGTGATGGCGGCAAGCACCGCCAACTTGCCGCAGCTCGGCGTGACGCTGCTCAGCGGCGTGCTCGCCGAGGCGCTGCTGCAGCGCGCGCCTGGCAGCGTCGCGGCGATGGTGCCGGCGAACTCCGGCACAGAGGCGGTCGAGGCGGCGATTAAGATCGCGCGGGCGGCGACGGGCCGTCGCCGCGTGCTGTTTGCCGAGCACGCCTTTCACGGGCTGACGCTCGGCTCGCTCTCGCTGAACGGCAACGCCGAGTTCCGTGACGGCTTCGGGCCACTGCTACCAGGTTGCGATGCGGTCGCGTTCGGCGACGCCGGCGCGCTCGAGCACCAGCTTCAGCGCGGCGACGTCGCCGCGTTCATCGTCGAGCCGGTCCAAGGCAAGGGCGTGAACTTGCCGCCGGCCGACTACCTGCAACGCGCACAGGCGCTGTGCGGCGAAGCTGGAGCGCTGTTCGTCTGCGATGAGGTACAGACGGGCATCGGACGCACCGGACGCTTCCTCGCGCTCGAGCACTGGGATCTTCAGCCGGACATGATCTGCGTCGCGAAGGCCCTCTCGGGCGGGCTCGTGCCGATCGGCGCCGTGCTCGTCTCGCGCAAGGCGTTCGACAGCGTCTTTGACGGGATGGAGCGCGCCGTGCGCCACGGCTCGACGTTCGGCGGCAACGATCTCGCGGCGGCTGCCGCGCTGGCGACGCTGCGCGTGCTCGACCAGGAGGGCTTGGTCGCGCGCACTGAGCGGCTCGGTGCGCTGCTACTCGAGTTGACCGAACCGCTCGTCGAGCGCTACGAGGTCGTGCGCGACGTGCGCGGGCTCGGTTTGATCTGGGCGATCGAGTTCGGACCGCCCTCCGGGCGCGTCGGGCGCGCGCTGTGGGAAACGGTCGAGCGCCGCCAGACGGGACTCTTCTCGCAGCTGATCACGGTGCCGTTGTTTCACGAGCACCGCATCCTCTGCCAGGTCGCAGGACACCGCATGAACACGATCAAGGCGCTTCCGGCGCTTGTCGTCGAGGAGGATGAGATCCGCCGTTTCGCGGGCGCTTTGGAGCAGACTGTAGCCACCGCCGAGCGCTATCCGGCGGCGCTGATGCGCTTCGGCGCGCGCACCGGTTTGAGGGCTGCGCGCTCGCGCCGCTAGCCTAGTCGGCCGTGCTCGTACCCAGAGAGGACATCCGCAACGTCGCGATCGTCGCGCACGTCGACCATGGCAAGACGACCTTGGTCGACGCGATGCTGTGGCAATCGGGCGCTTTCCGCGCCGGCCAGGACGTCGCCACGCGCGTGCTCGACTCGATGGATCTCGAGCGCGAGAAGGGCATCACGATCCTCGCGAAGAACACGTCGCTGCGCTATCGCGACGTCAAGCTGAACATCATCGACACGCCCGGCCACGCCGACTTTGGCGGCGAGGTAGAGCGGGGATTGACGATGGTCGACGGCGTGCTGCTGCTCGTCGACGCCTCCGAGGGCCCGCTGCCGCAGACGCGCTTCGTGCTGCGCAAGGCGCTCGAGTCAAAGCTGCCGGTGATTCTCGTGATCAACAAGGTCGATCGCCCCGACGCGCGTGTGACGGAGGTCGTCGATGAGGTCTATGAGCTGTTCCTCGACCTCGACGCCGACGAGCAGCAGATCGACTTCCCGATCGTCTACTGCAACGCGAAGGCGGGCATCGCATCGTTGCGCTACGAGGCTGGCGAGCCGCTTGAGGGAGACACGCTCGCGCCGCTGCTCGACCTGTTGCTGCAGCGGATCCCGGCGCCGACGTATGACCCGGAGCACCCGCTACAGGCGCTCGTGACGAACCTCGACGCTTCGCCATACGTCGGGCGCCTGGCGATCTGCCGCGTGCGTCACGGGACGATCAAGAAGGGCCAGCAGATCGCGTGGTGCCGCGCCGACGGGACGA
>Ga0193728_1001628_pt1 | contig 11537 bp, 2 predicted proteins | sample U1c1metaG_FD_143037 | JGI IMG/M metagenome (GOLD analysis project Ga0193728, IMG submission 143037) | Soil microbial communities from a riparian zone of the East river system, Colorado, United States - U1c1 | ecosystem: Environmental > Terrestrial > Soil > Riparian zone | place: USA: East River...
CCTATATGATGTCTTTATTACTAATATAGGTAAAGGTAGAGCAGAGGAATTCGCCTATCTTATAATCTATAACTTCGCTAAGACTAGTTAAATCCCTCTTTAAGTGAATATTAAGGATAGAGTCGGCTTGTGCCTGCTTAACGACTATATTCCTATCTAGAATAACTTATATAAGATGCTCTTTGTTATAGAGGTGTGAGGTGCAACTAGGTATAGGGAGGTACGGAGGATAAAGGGGTAGTTATTGACTTAGAGGGCCTGTACTTTTAAAGAGCGTTAGTAATAGTGTAGATAAATCCCTAAAAGCAGCAGGAGAAGAAAAGGACACCTTAGCCGTTGCGGAGTTTCTCCTTCTACTAGTGCTTATAGTCGTTAGTAGTAAGCTATAATACTGCGTTTATTAGCTATATCTTAGATTAGCTCCTAATAAGACCCTAATTAGCTATATATTTATAGCTATAAGCTTGGCTTACTAGATAATATAAGTAAATTAACTAACTAGGTTAGTTATACCGCGATACCTATATAAGATACGCGGGGTTATTTTATCCTAGCTAGATTAGTAATTACTTCTAACTAGAAGTTCCGACTAGAAGTACTAACTAGGGTGGTGACCCTATATAAATTTACTGTAATAGTAGCTATAAGGCTAATAATAACTTCCTAGTACGGTAGTAAGGCTTTAAGGCTCGGTTAAGACTATTTTATAAGTATTAGGAGTAATAAGAGCTTAATAATAGTGCTATAATAAAGGAATTCTGTTACGCTATAAAAGAAGGCTCTCTGTAAATTAGGCGCGAAGACGACAATGTGAACGTAATTTTTCCGTAGGAAGGGTTTTGAGGGCTCTAGAGTGGCTATAGTATATAACTTATATAGAATTATAGGATATATTAATATGTGTATAGATTCTAAGTTATTTAAAGTTAATGTACCCCTTATATCTTGCGGTATGGTAGGTTTTACGCCACCTAGGGATGGATATTAGGGTTAATATATATAGTTTTTTATTAGCAAAGCGTAACTATACTTTAAATTTATAAGCTATAATTTAATCTAATAAATTTTATACTGTATAATTTAGAACCTAATTTGCTATTAAATAATTAATATATCTATATAGGTAGTGTATATTTTAATTTTACCCTTTAGTAATATAGGTGGGCTTATAACTATTAGCTAATCCTAAACCTAGTATAATACATAGAGACTCCCCCTAACTAGATCTCTAGGGAGAGTAACTTCTATTCTATACTATAAATCGTTCCCTTTAAAAGACTTATAATACCACTATAGTAAAACACTCCGGTAGTGTGATTCTGGGCTACTATTAATTTGGTAGCAGGTACTATTATTAAATAATGCTTCTTTAAGAAGACGCCCTCTAGTATTACCGCCGCTGCTATCTAGTATCTATATATTATAAATCCCCTTAAGAGTATCTAATAATAAAGACTAATCCGTTCTATAGATAAAGATATTTCCGGAGGAAATTTTACTAGGCGTTTAATTAAGTAGGGTAATATAGCTATTCTCCTAGTATATTAGTAGTAAAGTATTACTAGAATAGGTAGATAATATTAGACTTCCTACTATCTAATTAGGCTGTGATTAACTATCTTTATATATAAGATTAGTAGATAGAAGAATATTATTATTATAAGTATTAGGAGGAAGGAGATATATTATAGACAGATCTTTAAATTTAGGGGTCTGTGGCACTTATAATAAGTTTAGTTAAATATTAGAGTTCTTATAATAAGCATTTCTTACTATATCCTTGAGGAAATCTAGGAAATCCTTTAAGTACTCCACCGGTAGCGAGAACTAGTATTCTCTCTACCTATATATGCGCGGATACGGATTATAAAAATTAAACGGTAATGTAAAATATCTAAGCTATATATAATATAGCTATTAGTTTTAATAAGGTAGCGTTATAGGATACTATAGGGAAGGCTGCCTTAGAATAAGTTTATAGTACTGCTATAGAAGAGCCTAAAGGGAATGTATAGAATTTATATGGGTAATATTAGACTAAATACTTAATATAGTTTACTATTTCGTATTCCTGGTAATTTTATTAGCTTTTTTATTTTTAGTCTTTAGGTTATTTAATAGATATAGTAAGTATAAAAAGTACCCTATTTACTCTTAAGGGGCTATATTAATAACTAATATAGGATTAATAGGGATATTGTTTAGTATTAGTTACGTAGGGTACTAGATTTATAACCCCGCTTGCCTATAAATAAAATGCGTATATACTAGATATCTATCCACTTCTATTAGACTAACCCTCTATATAAGAATCGTTAGATATTTACCCTAATTGCTACTTAGATATACCTCTACCTTAAGTATAATACGCTTATAAGTGCTAGTATCTCTATATTTTCCCTTTTTCTTTTAAAAGATACTATCTCCTCTCTTAGCTTCTAGTTAGCCTTCTCTAGTATCTTAATTTTGCTTTCGGCCTATAGATAGCTTATCTATAGAGTAGTAGCGTGACTAGGATTGCTGCTATTAAATATATTATTAGTAATATCTAAGATAGTAAGTCCTAACCTAACTGCGATATATTTATATACTTATAATAACTTCTAGGTTATAACGCCGAGTTAATCTCTCCTATACTTTAATTTAGAGCCTTAGTAGTTCTAGTTTTAGCTTTAGCTCTAGTGCCCTAATAGGTAATACCTCTTACTACTATAGTATGGGAAGCATTCCTTATCTTTAGAAGCGCCTTTCCCTTAATAGATACGCCCTTTACTCTAAATCTCTCTATATATCTCTCTCTATCACTTATTATTTCGCTATTACTTATATTAATTGTTTTTTTTATAGCCTCTATTATCGATATTTAATTAGCTAACTTTAGGACGGAATATATACTATAGATTGCTTAAGAAGCGTTTTATATAGGCTCCTAACAAATAGATATAAGGTCCTTTTATATTCTCCTTCCTACCTATATATAGGGCTAAGCGGACCCTTAAACCCTACTGGCGGTATAATTAATACCTATTGCTATCCTACAGCCTAGATTAATATAAAACGTATAGGTTATAATATATAAGCTTACTCCGCCTCTATAGGAGTAAGGTATTATATAGAAAAGGCTGTTGTTACTCTCTTTCTAATACGCTAGATCGTATCTTATATATAGCTAAGCCCGCTTTACTAATATCCCGAGATTTAGTTAGATAGGATTTTAATCTATATATCTTCGACCGCAGCTTCCTATACTATGGCTAAGACGGTTATAGATTTATCTATAATAGTTAAAGGGGCTTAAAGCGTCACTATAAAGCCATTATTAAACGCTATCTTACTTAGCTGCCTCTAAGAGTAATAGAGCGCTAAATTATAATAGGTGTGAAGAATCCTAGCGCTTTATACTTAGAACTGCTTCTAGTAACTTTAGTAGTATATTAAGACTACTTATAATCTAATAAGCAATAGTAGCTAAGTACTACTTATAAAGCTAGAGACTAGTATATTAGTTCTTCCGCACTAATATAATATATTTTAGTTAGGTATTTATATTTAGTAATAGCTTAGCTAATAATTACCCCTAGTAATACCTCCTTTAATTTAAATAGCCACTATTAGATTTAGTTAAGTAGCCTACGCTTTTAGGCGCAGATAGTACGCTAAGCAAGGAGTAATTATAGCTAATGGATATTACGCGCCAGCTAAAGGGTAAAGGGGCCGCTAATATACTTCGCCTTATTTAGGTAATATTAATCTCCCTTTCTAAACTTAGCCTTAGCTCTGCTAAGTAGTAGAGGAACTATTATAAAGGTGGCATTTGCCTTACCTCTAAATGTCCTCAAATTAAGCTACCTTTCCTTTAAATACTAAGCCTCGCCAAAATATAGTTCTTTTCTGTGCTTATTAAATAAGTCCTATTATATATAGTGCCTTAAACAAATCTATTAATAGATTACGCTAAAGTAACCTAGTAGAAGGGCGAATTAATACTACTAATATCGGTAAACCGAGCTAGAGTGACAATAACGGATTATTAAGTGACGATGGAGAACTTAGGATTTAGTATAATTTAGTAGGCAAGACTCTATAAGTGTAATGCTATATAGAAGAATAAAGTAGAAATTTAATAAGAAATTATAGGACGCCTATAGAACGCCTGGTGGTCTGTCTACGTCCTAAAATCCCCGCTTTTATCTCTCTTAGCTTAACCTCTTCCGAGCTCTATATAATTTACGATAATCTCTTAAGTTTCTTAATATAGGTAGAAGATTTTATTTACCGTATTACTAATAAAGGACAACTAATATATAATAATAACCTTAAATTCTATAAGTTTCTTTCTAAGCTTAAATACTTATATCCTAAATAAGTACTAGTCGTATTTAAGGTTAGTAGGCTTATAGATTTATATATTAAAGAGTTAAAGAATAATATCCAGTGTATACTCTTTAGCGCTTATTCTATCTATTGTAATCTACTAAGTAGGATTATATACCTCTACTAGTGTAGTAGGAAAGGGTTAGGAGGAAGTATAGTGGGACTTCTACTTATCGCCAAATTCGTAGGGCTTCTCCTATAGGAATTTCTCTGGTTCTTTAAGATCTAAGTTATTTTCATTTTCATATATCTACTATTAGTACTTTCTCTATACCTACTTTATGCCTGCACTTACTAGAATAGTTTTCCAATTACTACCCTTTTCTTTTAAAGAAGCTTCTTAAATTAGGACTTAAAAATCGGTTTGCCCTCTATTATTCTAATACTATATAATTAGTTAGATAAGAAGACTATTAGGAGGTATAACTATTAATAGAAGTACTTTCTCTATTACCTCTATTTTCCGGTTCTCGGCCAAAATATAGCTATCTTTTAATCGCATCTAAGCTTTTTGTAATATAATCGTAATGCTATTACTCTATATTATAAAGATTCCGGATTTCTATACATAAAGAGCATACGACTACGGTTTATTTAGTAAGTATATTAATCTTACTTTCTAATAGTATACTTTTATTTAATAAAGTTGTATTAAAGCTGTAAAAACAATTTACTAATCCCGAAACTAAAGCTCTGCTTACTTATCCGTTATTTCTAGTAATCTACACTTACCTTAGAAGCTTAGACTAAGAAATCGATTGCGCTAGCGCGCTAATCTCCTTTAGATATTTAATCGATTTCTTAGTCTAAGAGACTTTAGTTAGATTTATATAGAAGTATAAGCTTTTTTTATAAGGAAAACTTTATATTAAATTACTAAGGAGATCTAGCTCTATAGATTATAAAATTTTAGGCTTTTTATACCTTATATAGGCCCGTATATAAGGGTACATAAAAGTGCTTACATATTTAATAATAGGAATTTTAACTTTAACAAAATTGATCTTAGATTTAGGAGGGGACAATATAATTCTAAAGCTGTTAGTATATAAAGTAGCTCCCTAAGATATATCTATAAACTTTTAAAGACTTTATTTTATTACGTTATAGAGGAAATTCCTTTATAAAATCGCTACTTCTAAGATTTTTGCTTAACTTACGCTTTTAATAAAACTTAGAAGACGGCGTAGGTTATTCTAACGCTAGCTAAAAAATCACGTCTAAGCTTACTAAGGTAAAATCTACACCTATTTGCTAATAACCCCACTAAACTATTTTAAAGCTAAGTAATTTAGTAGTATTTCTAGCTCTTATTAGCATTAATATAAAGAAGCTTATATAAATACCGCACATTTTAGCAGCTAGAGAAGTTTGCATAAATTTATTAACCGGAATTATATAAGTTACTCTAAGATTAATGTTTCTGCCTAAATCTATATAATGTAGGTAAAAGCAATACCACTTTCTAAGCGCTATACTACGGTTTCTAAGGCATATAGTGTAAGCAAAGAGTTAGGAGATAAAGCCGCGGCGTATTTAGCCGGCTCTACCGTAACTAAGAAGAAGTTTAGGAATATAGTTCCTACTCTATCTAGAACTAGATAAGGGGCTCTACATACTAGTGTTTAGGGGTAGCCCTAATAGTTAATTATTACTTAAAGCTAATAATCCGACTAAGCTAAGTTTTACGCTCGGAATTAAAAAGGGGACTTATTTAATATTATAAGAAGCTTATATATACTATATAACCTCATCTTTATAACTCTATTAAATATAGTATATACTTATATTTAGCAAATAGATCTAAAAGGCCTATATAACTCTATATAGTCTTAGAAATCTTATTATTTCCCTTAAGGCGGATATAAAAGCTCTTCTATAGGTCTATAAGCATCTTTCCTATACTAGGAGAATGCCTAGATCCCTACGACAAGTATATATCTATAATCTCTTCTTATAAGTTCTTTTTAAACACTTCAATTTCTAGGTACTAATATCTCCTAACTATCTCTAATATATTAAACCAATCCGCCTATATCTACTCCTACTCTAATATAACCTTATTAACTAGGGCTATTAAGTTATACTAATTACTATATTATAGCATCTTATTATTATCTAAAGTTATTAGTTACCTCCTAGTTCGAAAAGACCTTTAGTGTTAGGTAGACTGCATTTTATATATATAATAATCCGCCCTATTAATAATAATTAGATCTACTGTCCGTCAGTTCACTTACATTCTATATCTCCTCTGTTTTTAACTTTATATACTAGCTAAGGATCTTCCTAGGCCCTGATTTTTATCGTCTAATACTCTTTAGGGGCTCTAGGGCTATTCCTAGGGCTCGATATCTTCTATATAGAAGTGCTAGCCGTCCTCCTTATTCGCCTAATTATTTAGCTCTTCTCTTAGTTGCTTATCCTAGTACTTATCTGGCTGCTTATTTGATTAGCTATCTAGGTATTAGTTTGGCTGCTCCTCTAGCGACTTATCTAGCTACTTATATAGGAACTCGTCTAACTGCTCCCTTAGTTGCTTATCTAGATGCTTATCTAATTGGCTATCTAGGTATTAGTTTAGCTGCTTCTTTAGCGGCTCGTCTAGCTGCCTTTCTAATTAGCTTTCTAGGTATTAGTTTAGCTGCTTATCTAGCGATTTATCTAGCTACTTATTTGGCCACTCGTCTAGCTACTCCCTTAGTTACTTATTTCTATACTAACCTAGCTACTTATTTGGTAGCTTATTAATCTGCTTATTAGCCTATTTTGCTAGCTACTTATTTAACACAAAGTCTCCTAAGGAAGAGGACGCTAAGATTTCATCTAATATATTAATACTATTAGGTGGGTTATCTAAGATAGATTTCTCTAATCTAATATATTAGTCTAGATCCTTTATTATTTTATTAAATAGAGCGAGGTCTAGATTAGGATCGGTCTAGTTACCTTTAAACTCTTCTAGATTTGAGTAGTCTACGCTAAGAGTAGGCTTATATAGAAAATTCTGGAGTAGGATATTATCTATGCCCATATTATTAATAGAAGCGTCTATATTTTTAGGAACTATATCTATAGCTTTAACTATAGCTATATCTAAGCCGTAATTATATTAGAAGTTATCTATATAAGAGAGAATATTGGCTTCCTAAGATCTGGATGTTAGGTTAGGTTTGGTAAGAATAAGATCTTTAGGGTTTACTATTAAGGGATCCTAAATCTATCCTAGAAAGATATAGTCTATTTAGGTAAATATATTAAATAAGTTGTTTATATTAGAGGTGGAACTCTTTTAACGTAACGGTTAGAAGTTATAGTTAATAGTTATTAGATATAGTTAAGATAGAAGGCGAACTCGATAGATTAAGTAGGGTTTCCTTATTCTAATTATAACCTTCTTTACTATACTATATAATATTAACCTCTATACTAGATATAGAATAATAGAAGCAGTGCTATAGGGGGGACGGTATTAGCTCAGCCGCGTCCTTCTCTGTGAGCTTCTAAGCTAACTATCTAGGAATATCTCTCCGGATCTTCTCTAGGCCGCTTACAGATAGCTTTCCTATACAACCTCTAGAGTTTACTATAGGACGCCTATTAAACGTATAAAAATCCGTTTAAACCGTAGCTGTACCGAAAAGTTTATTTAATTAGATGTATAATGGATCTATTACCGCCGTAGAGATATAAGATAACTAGGTAAGATTAATAAATGCTAATAAACTAGCCTAGATATCCTAAAGAAGAAACAATTTAGATAACGCGCTCTGCTTTAAAATAGTGCCGCCGTAATAATAAGGCGCAATTTTATACTCTCCGCCGGCTAAAGCCGTCCGCCTATAATCTCTTATTGTTATTAGCACTTATATAGGATTTAAGACACTATAAGTGTATAAAGTATAATGCGAAGAGAAATATAAAGTCCGTGTGAAGCCTTAGAGGCTTATACTACCTTATACCTTTATATATAAATTAGGCTTACGCTATCTATGCCTAGGACCCTAGGAGTAACTTCTTCGTTGCCTAATACTATTAGCATTTCTATCTTTAAATAAATGGAGGATTTAAAGGATCTATAGCGTAATAGTAATAGCTTACTACCTATAGAACGTTTAGGGTGCCCTTTTAACTTAAGGGATATACTATATAAGGGATATTTAGTAATTATTAGACCGTAAGTTCTTATTTAAAATAGCGTTTAAGTTTATAGGCTAATACCATCTCTAGTCGTTTTATAGTATAATAATAGGCCGTAGAATTAAGGTACGCTAAAATATTATGAACCCTTTATTTGTGGTAAGCTAATAAAGAGAAACTAAGATGTTTATTATGGCTTTATAAGGATATTTCCAAACCCTATAATAGAGAAGTTAGTCTTAAGGGAGAGATAGGTATATGATATAGCTTTAACTCGGGATTATAATTCTGGGTGGGATACAAACCTTAGAATCTTATAGCGCGAGAAATCCTTCGCATTGTCTTTCTAAGCGGTGGTAATCCCGAAAATCTTATATCCTTATTATATATACCTAATAGTAGCTTTTACGGGAATGCTGTGGGGAGCGGCTTATATATAGCTTACTATAACTAGCTCTAATAAATAATAGTGGAATGGAACTACAAATAGCTTTATACTGGGGAGCTTTAGTATAGATCTCGTTTAGCGTTCCTAAAGTATATAACTACTTTACTTATAGTTATAGTTTTCTCTACCGTCAAATAGTTTATACAGCTAATTATATAATATTTAATATTCGCAGAACTATTCTAACCTTTTTTTTTTTTCCTTTAATTTTCCTATATATAATGCTTTAATCTCTTATTTCTTAAGCTAAATTAAACTCGTAGCTCTTAGAACCTAGTTATTCCCTTAAGTGCTATTTAATATCTTAAATTAGAGATAATACGGTAGTTGCCCCCCTTTTCTATTACTTAAACGAGGTTTTATGCAACGTGCAGTGCGTAACCTTCGCTCTTTTAATTCTATCGTATCTAATTTAGAATCTCTAGTAGAGATTACCTACTAAATATATTAACTAGTAATTCCTATATAGTTTATTATATTATACCTATATATTAAGTGCCTTTATCTCTGATTTTAAGCTTCGAATCTCTTTATATAATAGTGCCTCTTCTATTCTATACTAATCTAGAGTAGTATAAGCCTCTTAATATACTATAGACTATTGTTCGGTTTCTTTCTATATAGTGTTATCGGCCTTAATACGGCGCTTGATTTCGGTCTAAAGTTCGGTTTATATTTAATTATAAGCCTAAATTTCGGTCTAAAGTTCGGTTTATGTTTAATTATAAGCCTAAATTTCGCCTTATAAGAGCTATAATAACTAGAAGTATTAATTTGTAGTAGGGATTATCTAAATAGTTATACTACTTACTCTATTAGAGTTTGCTACGTCTTATAAGGTAATATTACTAGGTAAGGGCTATGGGTAAGGCTGTAAATAAGGGGCGGGAGTATCTATAGTATACTCGGAAGGTATTAGGGTTAAGCTATTATTATATATTTCCCATTTATAGCTAGATAGTATACTTTAAAGAAATAGGTGTCTAGGCATATAATTATATTCTATAGTTTATTAAGGACGGTAGAAAAAAATTACTTTATAATACGAAAGTATAGCGGTTAAATATTCTATATAATTCCCGTAATTTTAAAATTAGTAAAAGCGAATTTTTATTTTTAAATATATTTTTCGTATTTATTATTAGAAGCGCCGAAGCTATATAAATAATTTTAGACTTCTACGCTTAGTATAGATTTTATTAATATAAATAAAGAAACTATTTCTAACTACTAGTGGCTATAGATTATATAAGTCTTGCCACCGGCACTAAAACTTTCCCTATAAACTTCCAGCCCCTAATAATATAGAGAGTAGCTTAATTTTAAAGCGCTTAAAAGTACCTAAAGTGCCTAAAGAAAGCCTAAAGCGCGTAAAGGTTTTTAAAGAAGCTTTCTAGCGTCACCCTCGGCCGCAAGGTTATAAAGTCCCTACTAAGGTAGCACTTCTGTAAAATTCCTCAAAGCGTATTAAGCTTCCACTAACTAGCTAAAATCCCAATCGCAGTATCTCTAGCTCCCTATTTATGCCTTTTAGTACAAATCCGGACTTAAATATATAGCCTTACAATCCTTAGAGAGCTCTAACACGTCTTAGAGATCTTATATAAGGAAATTAGCTATAGACAATTTGTGTTAATAAGGGTATAAATAGAATAATAATAGTAAAGAGGCTAGAAGCGGAGAAAGGCAAGGTAAAACTTATAAAATTTCAACTACTTTATTACAGAAACATTTCTTAAATTAGTTAAGTATTCTTAGATAACGATTAGATATACCTCGGCTATAAATATTCTCATTTTACTCTAGAGGAGATTCTTTATATTTACTTATGTCTCTAGGAATAGCAGATACAAGTTATTACAATATTAGTAAGTTAAATAACATTGTTAGAGCTTATTAAAGCACTAAATTAGTACAGATCTTTAATACGATTAAGCATATTAGTATAGTAGGGTTACTTTACAGATCCATTACTCTAAAAGCAGTTAGAATTTGCGGCCGTAGTAGGCGTGTCCTTTTATATAGCTACCCTAATTAATTCTACCTTTATATTAAAATCTAACGTTTTATAGCTAATTTTAAAGAATATACCTAGTAATTAGCGTCCTTAACATTAAACTTAGACCTAGAACAACTTAGATATATAGTGCTTAAATATATAAACGGGCGGCCGTAGAAAGACCTTTATAAAGTTAACTTTATTAGATAATAAAGGGCAAAGAATAGGGTTTTTAGTCTTAAATAGCTGGATAGGTGGAGTGGATATAAAGTTTTAAATAACTTTTTAGAGGAGCTTTTTAATACTAAAAAGCCAGCAATTATAAAGTTAGACAAACCGGTATATTATACTAGTCTTAATATTTATAGACTACTTACTATAAAAGCACCTATATATATTACAGTGTAACCCTAACTGCTTTTACCTACTACTATTTGTTAAGCTTATTTTACTAGAGTGTTTTAAGCTTTAGCGCGCATTAGAAGATAGCTTAGCTAAGTAGAAGAGATAATTTAAATATACTTAGTTTATAAAATATAAAATATTATATTTTATAATATTTAAACTTAATATTTA
>Ga0193728_1001629_pt1 | contig 11537 bp, 9 predicted proteins | sample U1c1metaG_FD_143037 | JGI IMG/M metagenome (GOLD analysis project Ga0193728, IMG submission 143037) | Soil microbial communities from a riparian zone of the East river system, Colorado, United States - U1c1 | ecosystem: Environmental > Terrestrial > Soil > Riparian zone | place: USA: East River...
AGAGGTGGGATGTACCGGGATGAACTCACCGTTGGCGTAGTAGCAACCTTGCTGGTAGAGAGCGGACTGAGCGGATCCGGTGCACACCACCGAGTTCGTGGATTTACCAAAGATAGCGCCAATACCGCCGGTGGCGATGATGATGGCGTCGGCAGGGAAGACGCGAACTTCCATGGACCGTAAATCCATAGCGCAGATGCCGCGGCAGACGCGGTTGCCGTCGAGCACCGCGGAAAGAAATTCCCAATGCTCGTACTTCGTGACTTTTCCTTCTGATTCGTAGCGGCGCACTTGCTCGTCGAGCGCGTATAGAAGCTGTTGCCCGGTAGTGGCGCCGGCAAATGCTGTGCGATTGTAGAGAGTTCCGCCGAAACGCCGGAAGTCGAGCAATCCTTCAGGCGTGCGGTTGAAAGTAACGCCCATGCGGTCGAGCAAATCGATGATACCCGGAGCGGCGTCGCACATGGCCTTCACCAGGGGTTGGTTGGCCAGAAAGTCGCCACCGTAGACAGTGTCGTCAAAATGTTGCCAGGTGGAATCACCTTCCCCCTTCAAATTTTTAGCTGCGTTGATGCCGCCCTGAGCACAAACCGAGTGAGAGCGCTTCACGGGGACGATGGAAAATAGATCGACGTGTCCGCCCATTTCCGCGATCTTGATGACGGCAGAGAGTCCGGCGAGTCCGCCACCGATGACTATGATTTTCGGATTTGCTGCCATCTCTCCTCGAATTCAATGTGCCCAAGTGGTGCGCGGACCTTAACGCATCACAAAAGATTGCGGTTCGGAACCAAACGGTTCCAGCGGCTGCAGCGGCGTTTTCAAAAACGCGCGCATGGTGACTGCTCCCACCAGGACGAAAAGCAATCCAATCGCAAAACAGACATAACCAAATCTGCGCCGGGCGCGATCACCAGTTGTGATGCCCCACTTGGCTGCGAACAGCCACAGCCCGTATGCAAAATGCCATGAGGCGCAGAGAATTCCTGTGGCGTAGAAGGCGACTGCCCAGGGACTTTGAAATTCCAATTGCACCTTGCCGAAGGCGGAAGCGGGATGAGTCAACAGGTGAATGCCACTGAAGCGCAGATGCCAAGTGTGCCACGCCATGTAGACGAAGGCGATGGCGCCGGTCCAGCGTTGCGCGGTGTACATCCAGTTGCCGATCCAGGGATAATCGCTGACGTTAGAATCTCCGCGATACCAGATATAGAAGCCGTAAAGAGAGTGATACAGAATCGGCAGCCATATCCCGAAGAGTTCGAGCCCGACGACGAAAGGGAATCCAGTCAGCAGCTCAACTTGTTTGGTATACGCGCCAGGACCCTTGGTGGCGAAGGCGTTGGATACAAAATGTTCGATCAGAAACAATCCAATCGGAATAATTCCGCTAAGCGAGTGCAGCCGGCGAAGCAAAAACGAGTAGCCTTGACCGGCACGCAAGGGAGCTCTGCCGCGCGTGGTACGGATGGATGGAGGGCTGGCCGTTGATGCCACGAAACTCCTTATGAGTTCAGATGTGAGACAGGAACCTTTTATTATGTTGTTGCGGGAGAACTGAAGTCAAGGAAGGAACGGTAATGGTTCAGAGTCACTATCTGTCGTCTTAAGTGGTGTAATCGCAGTTCTACGTTCTCGGTTCTCAGTTCCCAGCGCAATTTCACTAATTGTGCTACATCGACCACGAAATAAATTTTCGGAAGGCTTCGCCACGGTGGCTGTAGCTGGCTTTTTCTTCCGGGGTTAGTTCGGCGAAGGTTTTTTGAAGCTGGGGAAAATAAAACAAGGGATCGTAGCCGAAGCCGTTCGAGCCACGTGGGCGATCGAGGATAAGGCCTTCTGCTTGTCCGCGAAACACGGCCAAGGTCTCTCCATCGCGTGCTGCGGCAATCACACATACGAAACGCCCGGTGCGTTTCTCAGGAAGAACTTTCTTCAGTTCGCGGAGCAGGCGCGCGTTGTTGGCTTGGTCATCGGTATTGTTCGTAAGCAAGTGGGGTTGGTCGGCGGCGTAGCGTGCCGAATGCACGCCGGGTGCGCCACCGAGCGCATCCACTTCGAGGCCTGAGTCATCCGCCAGGACGATGTCACCCGCCGCGTAGCGGCTGTAATGCTCGGCTTTCTTGCGAGCGTTCGCCTCGAAAGTATCCCCGTCCTCTTTTACTTCGGGAAGGGAAGCGAAGTTTGCCAGGGAGGCAATCTCGACGTCGTGGGGCGCTGCGGCGCCGGCGAAATCGCGCAGCTTACCGGGATTCGAAGTGGCGATTAAAATACGTCGCATTCGTTCGCAACTCACTGAGGGGATATAGAGCCAAATCTTTTACGCGAGAGTCCGGCAACGGCCAACGTTAGCAAGAGTGTTATTCCAGAAATTACTCCGCCCAGCGTGCGGTCCCAGGTTCGGACAAACCTGATCTCCACACGATTTTCGCCGGCGTCGACCGGAATGATCATTTGTCCAGTAATCTCCTCCGTTTCCGTAGAAGCTACGCGGCCGTTGACCTGGACCTTCCAGGCGGGATAGTTGAACAGACGGAGTACCAGTTTTCCCGGCTCGCGCGTGTCCGCAGTAAAGGCTTTCAATTCTGGATCCCAATGCTGCACTCTGACTTGCACTCTGGGACTGCCTTCTGCGGCGACGAGAGGGGCATCCTGTTTGATCTCCGAAGCGTCGGCGTTGGCAGGGACGTACTCGTCGACGCCTTCGTATCCCGATCCTTCCTGCTGATTATCCAGCATCTCGTTAATGTCGGCGGCAGTATCCCACCAGGGAGGCTGGACCCGATGCCAGCCGAAAGCCACCACTCCCAGCAGGACAACACACAATAGCAACCGCGTCCACCAGCGTCGGAAGGCCATGATCACCAGCAACGCGAAGACAACGTTTAAACACAGCAGCCAGCGCCAGGGAAGCTGCACAAAACGGAGTTTTGGGAAGTGGTCCCAGGCCGGTGCCGTCAGCGAGAACATGAGGAGCGTGGCCGCAGTTCCCCAGGCGACGACCATCCACCAGACCGGCGAAAGGCGATGCCATCGGCGAGAGAAAAATGTGGCAACCGCCAGCACAATGATTTCCGCGATGGCCACTAAAGAGACCAGTAGATTGAAACGATTGTGATCGGCATCATTGATAGTGGTGAAAAGAAAATTATCTTGCGGTCGCACGCCTGGCGCCAGCACCTCAGAGATATTTACCCATTTTGCTTCGTAGGCTGCCGGAGAAATATAAAACGCAGCCAGAGCTGCTCCGAGCAACACGGCTACGCTTCCATAGAGCAGAGTCCGCCAAGAACGCCCGGTAATTGCGACTGCGATTACGAGCAATGCCACAGAGTAGTTCACCATTACGGCGGAGGGAGCGTTAGTCAGCCACGCGGCGGCAATGATCAGTGCCAGTGGAATAATTGCTCTTCGGCCGCGTTCCTCCAGCCGAAGCACAAACAGAAGAAGCAGCGGCAATAGCGCTCCCGCGAGCAGTTCGGCAAAAGCGCTGCGCCAATACACGATTACGATGTAATAGGGGTTGGCAGCGTATAGAGCCGCTGCAAACAGGGCGTCTCTTCGATTGAGCCAGCTTCGTGCCAGCAGGAACATCGAACAGCCAGATAAGGTGAGCACTATCCAGACATAAGTGCCGGGTACGACCTTCCAGGGCAGGAGCGCGCCCAGCGTAGCTCCTAGCATCCACGAAGCCGGCGGATAGAAAATAAAACGCGCTTCGCCGTATCCGTAGTGCGCCAGTGCCGCCCATCGGGGATAGATGATTCCGTGCTTCCATTGACGGAGCACTTCCATCCACGAGTTGACGTGGAACTCAAAGTCGTGGCCGGATGGAAGTCCCCAGAAGGCGAATGGCAGGATAACCGCGAAAGCCACGGCCATAATGACAAGAAGCGACGAAGAAAAGAGTGAGTGTTCCGTGGGTTGCACGGGACAGGGCGAGCTGCCAGCAATGTTGCCAGGATTCACAGGTTTTGCCGGCGCTGGAATGGTGCTTCTCCAATGTTACTGAGAAAGATTGTTGCCCAATCGGGGGAAATGGGCAAACGGAGAACCTAAACCGCGATTTAGCAGTCTTAGTGTCTTGGAAGCTGGGTGAATGAGCTCAGCGTGAGTCCCGAGCTACTATGAGGTCACTTTTTCTGCACGCCGTTGCCTGCGCAGTTCGTCCAGAAATTCTTCCTGCGTAAAGGATTCGTGGTTGCGCAGAAGTGCAAGCAAGGAATCTTCAGTTTCGTCGGTGAGCGGGGTCGAGGGATGATCGAAATCCTCTCTCGCCATGAGAGCTCGCGGAGCCACTAATAGTTCCGGACACGTTCCCGGCCGGGTGGTCAGGAAATCGATGAAATTTCCAACCGCCTCCCGTTGTTCCGCCGTCCGCGATGCAAACTCAATTCCCATACCGAATTCCGGGTGCATTACCCGTACGGTGGCGTCAGCCTTAACTTCGATCTCTTCAGCTTTCAGGCAGAGCACAATTCCGGCGCGTTCCGGGAAGGGCGACTCGGTTTCTACATAACATCCGCCCAGGCTCAAATCGGTCAACTTACAATGCGAAACTGGCTCGGGATCCTCGGGAGGAAGTTCAGGCGAGTTGGCGGCGACCCATGTTTTCAGAATGGCCCGCAGGTTTTCCGGAAGATCCACAAATCGCACCCCAGACTGACCATTCGGGTTGGCCCAAGCCACCTCGCCGCGAGGCTCGATCTCGGTGTCAGTATTGGGGAGAACGAAGCGGGCGCTGATGGGTGCGGATGGATAGAGGGATTGCGCAGTCAAGACGTCCATGCCGTCTTCACTCAAATCCAACAAGATGCCTTCCATCTCCGCCCCATTCTGCACTCGGACCTCAACCGGTACCTGCAGCGGAACGCGGAAGGCGCGCCGGCGTTCGCGCTTGAGCAAAGCAGTGGCGGCTCGCAGGCTTGCGTGCGCTTGCGATACAGAAATTGGCTTGTACAGGACAAAGTTTGCGCCCGCACCAAAAACATTGCGCACCTTGGTCTTGTCGTTCAGCAGGGCAACGGTCACAGAGCTGTTTCCTGAAAATGCCTGAGAGGCGTTCTGCAGCACCAGGGCGGCACTGTGGGGGTCGTCGTAGTCGACGATCACGGCGTCAAACTTCTGCTCGGTGAGCCTACAGATAGCGTCCAGATAGCTACAGCATTGCACTCGAAGGCCAAACTCGCAGAGAACTGAACCGAGGAGGGCTGATGTTTCGTCGTCTTGGGAAACCAACAATGCCTGGAGTGTCATATGCCATGGCTATCGGGCCAGCGGTGTGTGGAGGATCAGGGCCAACGGGGGGCCCGCACTGGCTTGGCGGGGGCAGCCTGATTACTCGAGCTTGCAGCCTTTGCGGCCATGACGCTGGGCTGGACAATGTCATCGTCCACCTCGGCGAGAATGGCGCTGTCGTCTTCGTCGTTCTCGGTCAACAGAGGGGCAACTTCCCGCAGCTTTTCCGCTGCCTGTTGCAGCATCTCGATCTGTTTGGCTAGCTGCGCGTATCTGGCTTGCTTTCGGCGCAACACCTCGTGAATGTCTTTCATACACCCCCCTCCCGTTGAATCTAAAGAGGAAGATGAGGAGCGTCAACCGCAAACCAAGTTGGGCATATTACGTGGGTAACTTGGGGTCCTGCATACGCAGGCGCATGAAACCTCAGGATTTGGATGAATTGAGTGCGACACAACGGTGCGGCAGCAGGCCCGCGAGTTGGTCGGCATGATCGTGTGCAGAGACACGAAAGGCCCCGCTTATGCGAGGCCCTTTATGAGTCGAAGTGGTTTGCTGGCAAGCTCAGATGAGGCGACTATCCTATCTTGAGCTTACGACGAACCAGTCCAGCGATACCCACCAAACCCGTTCCCAGCAGGCCAAGAGTGCCCGGCTCCGGAACAACGATGTTGGTATCGCCGCTCGCGATCTGAGTAGAACCGTTAAAGAATCCCTTACCGGTGTTGATGGTCAATTGGACCGTCACGCCGCTCGTGTTGAATCCTTCCAGAGACCCGCTCACTACACCACTGAGAGTGTAGTTATGCGTGCCGTCGGGCAGAGTAACCAGCGTCCACGCCGTGGGGCCACTGAAAGCGCCATTGAAGATAACCCCGTTGGGTATCCCGTTGCTGCCATTTCCGGTGATGGTGAAGCTGCCACCCGCGGCGAAAGTGCCACCATTTTGCAAATCGCCGCTGGCCAGGGCGCCGGTACTCAAAGTGACCGTGCCCAGGTTGCCTGTAATCAATCCCCCGCCGTTGAGACCATTTACGGCAATGAGGGTTGAGCCTGTTAGGGTCAAGCCGGCATTGGTACCGGCTAGCGTGCCACCACTATTACTGAAATCCACACTACTGCTGGCAAAAGCTGCCATCGGCAAGGCCAGAGCTAATACAGCCAACAACACTATTCGCCTCATGAGACTTCCTCCTAGACCACTCGAACCTAACTGCTTACAACTCCGCTAGACCGAACTCGTCAAAAACGCCGAAACCGCCACCCCTATAGGGTGCATGTTGACTTCCAAAGCAAAGTGAATCCGATATGGTTGAATATACGCAGTTTACGTGATATCTCACGCACCAGATCGAAGCTCCGGAGTGCAAAGTGCTGCACACTTTCATAAAGCCCTTGCGCCAGAGACTCACAATACACCAATTCAACGGGAAAGTGTTCCACAGCCGCACCCTCCTTTAGTCCGGCAAGCCCAAGAGTAGCCGGGTTGTGCCAGGGGCTAGCACGAAGGTGGAATTTACATACTCCCGCGAGAACATTATCTTGAGCTTGAGCAGTTCTGGGGGAGGGCTGTTCGGGCGTCCCTGGACTCGAAAGAGTCAAGGGGCGCTTCTTATTTTTGGACCTCACCCAGCGACCTCGCTTTTTTCCGAAATCGATCAATTTAATCTCACGGAAGTAATCTCAACCGCAGGGGCGAGACTATCGCTCGACCGGCTCTCCGTCGGTAGAATCGCGATCACTGCAGTGCCCCCTTTTCCGGAACGGATTCCGAACCGCCCACCCAATTGCCTCATTCTCTCTTGCATCCCCTGAATTCCAACGCCACGCTTCATCGATCCAGCACTCCGTTGTTTCGGGACCGAAATTCCTTTGCCTTGATCACGTACTTCGACTCTCACCTCCCGGGGACCGCGGCTAATGCGAATCGCGGCCGTGGGACTTCCGGAATGGCGATGGATGTTAGTGAGACATTCCTGCACGATGCGAAAGATGGCAGTCTCGGCTTCCGAAGAGAGCCGCCCCAGGTCTGCATCCAGATCCAGATCGACGGGGATCTTGCTTCGTTCCGCAAATCCTTCCACGTACCAGCGCACGGCAGAGAGGAGTCCTGCCTCGTCAAGTAATGGCGGGTGCAGCAGGTGAGAAATAGTACGAAGTTCCCTTGATAGCTCCTTCACCAACACCAGGCTTTCGCTGCAAGTCTTGAGCGCTTCTTGACTAAGATGCTTACCGTCTCTCTGCATGGACGAGAGATTCATATCCAGCGCGACCAAGGTCTGCCCCGCGCTGTCGTGCAGTTCACGGGCAATGCGCCGACGTTCGTCGTCCTGCAGCTGTAATAACCGGCCGGAGATGGTGCGAAGGCCTTCCTCAGCCCGCTTACGTTCTGTGATATCGCTGTTCACTTCCAGAAAGCCCAACGGTTTGCCATCGGGATCCCGCCACATGGACCATCGGCTGGCAACGATTATTCGGCTGCCGTCACGTTTGGACTGGGCAAGCTCTCCCTGCCATTGTCCATCGCGCAGCAGTTGTGCTTTGATTTCTTCAAACGGCTGTGGGAACTCAGTTTGTACGATTTGGCGCGGGGCCTTCTCCAGGACTTCCTCCCGCTTCCAGCCATAGAGCCGTTCCGCTCCCTGGTTCCAATAGGTGATCTTGTCGTCCAGCGTGCGCACGAAAATCGCATCGTTGGCCAGGTTCAGAAGATCCGCCTGTGCCGATACTTCCTCAGTTCGGCGTTGCAGCTCAGCTGTGCGCTCTTGAACCCGCGACTCCAACTCGTCGTGGGCATTCCGTAATGCCTCCGCTATTTGTTTGCGCTCAGTGATGTCCAGCACGATACCGAACAGGCGGCTTTCATCCTGGGAAAATTTGCGACCCTTGCAGTAGAACCAGCGAAGCCCACGCTGTGGGTCCTGATAGCGATATTCGAATTCCTGGAAGCCAGTCTTCAGGCTCTCTTGCATGGCGGCCTGAACTTTCGGCATATCTTCGGGGAAGACGCGGGACATCCACTTTTGGACACGTTCGGGATCACTGGCCTCAGTTCCGAACATGTGGTGAAGTTCGCTGGACAACGAGTTGTTCTTTCCCGCCGGATCCCATTCCCAGGTGCCGATTTGCGCTGCTGTTTGGGCCAGGCGGAGGCGAGTTTCATTCTTTTCCATGGTCCGGCGTGCCAGGACGTGGTCGGTAACTTCTACCGCGTGTACAAAAATCCCTTCGACCGCTCCTCCGGCGTTTCGAACCGGCTGATAAATGAAATTGAAGAAAGCCTCTTCCGGCTGACCGGAGGCGCCGCGATCCAGGTTGACCTTCATCTCCGTGCCCACAAATGGCACGCCGCCACGGTAGACCTCATCCAGGAGTTCGAAAAAACCTTGGCCCTCTAGCTCAGGCAAGCTTTCGCGAATGGTTTTCCCCAGCAGAGCCTTGTCCGATTTGCGGCCGACCGCTCGGACATAAGCCGGATTAACGAAGGTCCAACGATGCTCGGGGCCGCTCATGACGCCAATCGCGGCGGGAAGCTGCATGAAAAGCTCGCGCAGATGGTTACGCTCGGCCAGGAGGTCGAGCTCACCCAGGTGAGGAGCGCCAGTCTTCGTGCCCACTGACAACGCCGGGTGGGCGCTTGTAGACGGCCTGCCGTCGTTGTTTTCGGTTTGGGAAATGAAAGGTGACCGGTTATGGATGATGGCTTCAATTGCCGGAAGAAGGTCCCGGGAGACCTCGGATTTTGATACGTAACCTCGCGCCCCGACGTCCAGCGCGGGTTGCAGCATCTCTGAAACATTGTGCTGGCTTAAAATTAGAATCTTGGATTGGGGAACCTCCTTACGAATCAGGCGGGCGGCTTCAAAACCATTTAGATGAGGCATGCTGATATCCAGCACGACCACATCGGGCTTGAGTTCTTTAGCCTTGTTGACAGCATCCCGGCCGTCCACCGCTTCGCCACAAACGTCCCACTCTTTCCGCGATGCCAGCAGAGACCGCACACCTCGCCGCACCACTTCGTGATCATCGGCGATGAGTATCCGGAGAGAACTCATTTGTTTCCCCATCCAGACCTCGCCGGTGGACACGTGCGGCTGCGGGATTCCGATACCGTCTGACACTACCAGGCAAAGCCCCGGCATTGAACAAGCCGAGAGTAGAAGATGGACTAGATCACCTACTCACGGCCATACAGCTCTTAATGTAGAAGGACGGCTGGATACCATGTAGCGTCCAAAGAGGGCCTACTTCAATGGCGGCGGTTCGGGTTCAGCCGAGCCATCTGCGCGAGCATCGGAGGCGCCGTAGTTTACATGCGATTGTGAGTCATGCAGTACTGCCTGCCCACGGCCCATAGCGGTGGAATATTCTCGGCGCATCTCCAGCTGATGCCCCATCCTCGACAACTGCCGCAGCGTTTCTGATTTGACCCGGGACTCGATCAATATGTTGCATCCGCGCCGCGAACTCACCGTGAAGCGAGCCGTTTCGAGGGCGGCTTGTATGTTCATTCCGTAGTCCACAACATTCGAGACAAACTGGGCATGAGCAAGGGGCTGATTCGGTCCTCCCATAATCCCGAATCCGATGTGCTGATTGCCGCGCTCCATAAAAGCCGGAATGATGGTGTGGAATGGACGCTTACGAGGCGCCAAGGCGTTGGGGTGGGAAGGATCGAGGGAAAAGAGCGCACCCCGATTCTGCAACGGGAATCCCATTCCTCGAACCGTAATGCCCGACCCGAATGCAGCGTAATTACTCTGAATCAATGAAACGATGTTGCCTTCGCGATCGACGACGGAAAGATACGTAGTGTCACTCGAAGGGGGCTCACCGGCAGCGACATCGCAGGCAGCCTTATTTGGATTAATAAGTTTGGCGCGCTCTTTAGCGTATTCCTGGGAAAGAAGTCCTTTGACCGGAATCTTGGCAAAGCGAGGATCAGCGTTGTAGCGATAAAGATCGGCATAGGCCAATTTCATCGCTTCGATTTTCTTGTGCAACTCAGCGGCGCTCACTGGGCCTTCGGAAGATGCCGGCGACACTTGCATGATGTTCAGCATCTCGAGTGCTGCCATGCCTTGGCCGTTGGGAGGGAGCTCGTATATCGTCCAATCGCGATAGGTGACCGAGATCGGGTCCACCCACTCCGGTGCGAAGTCAGCGAGATCTGCCGCCAACATCGTTCCCCCGAGCTCCTGCGACGTGCGGAGAATGGCTTGCGCAATCTCCCCTCGGTAAAAAGAATTTGCGCCTTGTTGAGCAATTAATCGCAGCGCCTTAGCCAGATCATGGTTCTGGAAAATTTCCCCTAAGGCCGGAGGCTTATCGTTGTGGAGAAACACTCGACGGCTTTCGCTGTCCCGAAGTAAAGCGTCGGTCGAATCTTCCCAAAACCCGTGAATCAATTCCGGGACGGGATATCCCTCTTCGGCATAGAAAATTGCAGACTGAAAAATGTCCCTCCAGGGAAGGCGCCCAAATTTTTCGTGCAATGCATTCCATCCCGCGACCGCGCCAGGCACAGTGACAGTATCAATACCCGACTGTGGCATGGACGTCACGTCTTTGGCCTTGAGGTGGCCGATGGTAAGGCCCTGCGGCGCCCATCCGCTGGCGTTCAAGCCATAGAGCTTTCCGGTTTTAGCGTCCCAATAGAGGGCGAATAAATCTCCGCCAATCCCATTCATCATGGGTTCGGTGACGCCGAGCACGGCGTTGGCGGCGATGGCAGCGTCCGCGGCAGAACCGCCCTTAGCCAGAATCTGCGCACCGGCTTGCGAAGCTTGCACGTGACTAGTGGCCACGATTCCGTAGCGCGTGACTACCATCGAGCGCGCGTGAGAACGGTCCTGGGCGAGGGCAACGGGAATCAGTAGAACAACCGTGAGAACAGCTCGGGTTGCGAAAGACATCGGGCACCTTAAGCAGAGCGCATTCTGCTTGGCGGGAGAGATGGTGTCAAGTTCTGATCTCCCGGCGCGAGAGCAACGCAGAATACATTGACGGCTCTTGCAGTCAGCACTAATATGCCGCGCAGCATTTGGAGGCAACTTATGTCGCTAGCCGGAAAGTGTGCGCTGATCACAGGAAGTTCGCGTGGTATCGGTCGAGGGATTGCGTTGAAGTTGGCAGAACAAGGAGCCAAGATCGCGGTTCATTACTATCAGAACGAAGCCGCAGCCAAGGATACGTTAGCCAAAATTCGGGAGCGGGGTTCCGATGGTTTTGTGCTGCAGTGCGACGTTTGTCATCACGAGGAAGTGAGTCGCATCTTTCAGCAAGTCGAATCGGAG